>Ga0137366_10000679_pt1 | contig 23360 bp, 19 predicted proteins | sample SagtaG_8_FD_104938 | JGI IMG/M metagenome (GOLD analysis project Ga0137366, IMG submission 104938) | Vadose zone soil microbial communities from Sagehorn Ranch, Mendocino, California, USA - Sage1_L_60_16 metaG | ecosystem: Environmental > Terrestrial > Soil > Vadose zone | place: USA...
CTGGCCGCTCCCATTGCCAGGCAGATCCACGACGCGCAAAGTGCAACATTCGATCTGCTGCGCGGCGCGGGTGTGGTGACACCTGAGCTGGCAAAATTGGAACGCCAGCGAGAACGCCTGCGCTATGAGAGGCAAGAAAGAATGATCACTTCCCTGCGCGATGCGCGACGGCTTCGACCAGCGCTCGATTACACGACCGCAAGGGATATCTTCTGGATGCTTACCGGGAGAGACGTGTACCGAATGCTGGTGCGCGAGCGTGGGTGGTCTTCTCAGAAATACCAGGACTGGCTGGCCGACACCCTTGTGCACTCCTTGTTGACTCCAGGAGGACTTAGGTCGGCTCGACGGCGGGCAGTCCGCCAATGAATTTCGGAGTGCGTGTTTCGATTGTGATTTACCATAGTCCGAACCGGTTCTGACACGTACCGCAAAATAAGTCAGCAGCGTTCCACAACCTGGTTCGTGCCAGATTGTGAATGCCAATGCTGCGCCCACGACCAACCCAAATGAGAGCGTCGTGTCGATTGTTCGGACTAAATTAGCCATTCGCTATCCATCCTTAGGACGATATTCACGACTTCAACAACAGATCTCGCTCGGCACAAAACGCCACGGAAAGTCCCGCTCACGGAAACGTCGTGGCGATCGTCAACTCGTCTGGAATCAAGTGCTAGGCTTATGCACGCCTTTAACGTGGGAGTATGGCGGTGCTGGGCACGATTGGATTCGATCTGGGCCTGCAACTGCGATTTGACGATTTGACGTGCAAATTTGGACAAGCTCATTCCGCCCAGCTGTAATTACGGCCATACAGTGTCGATCTCAGAACCATGCAGTTGCTGCTCGATCACAAAGACCTAGAACCAAACAATGAGATATTTGAAGCTGGCTGTGTTCTTGTCGTCCGTCAAATGGATGATTTGGAATCGCTGGTTTGCAAATAAGCCGCGACGAGTGGAACAAGGAAAGCGGAACAGTTTATTTATATCGATTTCTCTTTGCCGCACCATGCTTTACCGAAGGAAAATGCACCATTCTTACCTAATTGACCTGCCCGCCCAAGCAGGCGTACGAAATCTGGAGAGGCACTTTCCGTCTCCGTTTCAGGGATGCAAACAGCCGCTCCGGTAAGATGGGTCGAAAACACACGTACGCTACGAAGGCACAGCTTGAGACATTGGTGCGGCGGATGCACAGGACCGGAATCCTCTATTCTGAAGCGCTGGAGGAGTTTAGAAAGCAGTTCATTCTTGTCGTCCTCCGAGATTCTGATTGGAATAAGAGCAAAGCCGCCCGAGCTCTGAGAATGCATCGGAGCACTCTGGTTCGCGCTCTTCGAGAGTTCAACATTGACATCCGCGCTCTCCGCGTTGCTGAACGCCGTCCTCCACATAGCGTTGGCATGCAGCAGAAGAAGAAAAGTGCCGGATGACCATCGCCTCGCAGCGCTGGGTATGGCCATTTGGAATGTCGGTTCACGACGCGGGAAATTCCTAATTGCGACGGAGTGGATTTGAAATTCAGGACGTCAATCTGGCGAACGAGGTACAGGTTCGTTGTTGATTTTGGAAACGTGAGCATCCGAGACTGCTCGTTGGGTGTTAGTAAGCAGACAGACTTCCGTCTTCGCAGGGCCGATTGAAAAGCTCACGGATGGGGGTTTTTTTTGCCGACGTGGCTGCTACGGTTACTTCCGTAACCACCCGCACCAAGCTCCAACTATTTCTTCATAACTTAGAAAACTTGCCGTGCGAGTGCGAGAGGGTGTGCTATCTTCCATGGCAGACGAAGTGGCGCGCAACGGGGCGCTCGCGAGAATGACTTCGGCCAGAGGTTTTCTTGCATCGCCCCTTGCTTTTCCCGTTGGCCCATCTCGAAGCGTGGGCTCGATTTCCAGCTCGGAAGCGGTTTCGCTGACCCCAAGGCGGCAGAGCGTGAACTGGGACATTGCGCCTTTTAGATTTTTCACAAGTCTTCAGGAGACTCGTCGGCAGGGTGAACCATCAGGTACATTCCACTACGATGCCTTGCACTTCCGATCTCTCAGGGATTGCCGTATCTTCTGAATTAGATCGTCAGGGTAAAATGGCTTTTGAATGAGGGTCGTGTCTTTCTGCGACAGCAACCGGTTTTCCAGCAACGCATCTTCCGAATAGCCTGACATGAATATCACGCAGACATCCGGATGAAGTTCGGTCGCGCGTTTTGCCAGTTCGACTCCGCGGAGCTGGGGCATGATCACATCGGTCACCAAAACGTCAATCGCTCCGGGATGGTGCTCTGCGATTTCAAGTGCCTCCACTCCATTCTGCGCCTCCAGCACTCTGTAGCCCTTCGATTCAAGTGACTCACGCAGTACTTTCCTGATGGAAGGCTGATCCTCGGCCAAGAGCACTGTTTCGGAACCGGCCGCTAGCGGACCGACTAGCCCAGGACGTTTTGGTGGGCTTATGACCTGAGCCACCATAGGAAGGTAGACTCTGAACGCACTGCCCTCACCAAGCTTGCTCTCCACGGTAATCGAGCCTCCGCTTTGTTTCACAATTCCGTACGCGGTAGAGAGGCCCAGGCCAGTGCCCTGGCCAGGCGGTTTGGTGGTGAAGAAGGGCTCGAACAGATGAGCTTTCGTTTTCTCATCCATGCCGTAACCCGTGTCCTTTATTTCCACCATGGCATAAGAGGATGCTCGGCTATTCGCGGCCGTTTCAGGGGGTTCCTTCGATACTATTAAAGTCGTAATTGTTAGCACGCCTCCCGATGGCATGGCATCACATGCATTTACCACCAGATTCATTATCACCTGTTCAATTTTTCCTGGGTCCACGCTGACAGGAAGTGATTGTGAACTGGGCTTTATTATCAGTTGGACCCGCTCAGGCGGAACACTAGACAGCACTGCCTTCGCCTCCTTGAGCAGATCATTTAAGTCCAGGACTTCAAGTGCCAACACCTGCTTGCGTCCGAAGGCCAGCAATTGCTTCGTGAGCGAGGCAGCCTTCTCGGCGGCCGCTCGTACCGTCTCCGCATGCTCCAGAAGTTGCGACTGGCTGGACAAACTTCGTAATTTTGTAACCTGCGTGAGAATCACCATCAGCAGATTATTGAAATCGTGAGCAATTCCGCCGGCCAAGCGGCCAACTACCTCCATCTTCTGAGATTGCCGTACCTCCTCCTCAAGGCGTTTGCGTTCTGTGATGTCGCGGAAAATACCCTGAATTATCTTCTTGCCTTCGAACTCGGTGAGGCTCGTGTTGACCTCGACTGCGATCGCGTGTCCGTCCGAATGATTAAGGCGTAGTTCTTTACTGGCAACGCCGGTACCTTGTAAAGTACGATTCAGAATTTCCTCATATTCTCCTCGATCCTTTTCGACGACGATCTTCTCAACTCGTGTGCCCACGATTTCTTCTAACGGCCTTCCCAGGATCTCGCTGCTCTTCTCGTTTGCCTCTAGTACGATTCCTGTCTGCGCATCTAGTACGAGAATCACATCGTTGGCTGTATCAATAAGATGTTTGTATCGTTCTTCAGTCTGCCGAATGTGCCGTAACATGAAAAACGTGAATAGCAAGCCTGCAACCACGGACATGCCACCAGCGCAAAACGTCACCAGCAGAAATGATCCCCTTGCCTGGCGCGCCCCTGCTCCCAACGCGTAGGAAAACCTGTCCTCGAGTGGGGTAAGGTCAGCCCCAACGACGTCCACTTGTCGAGCAATCTCCGCTACTCTCAGAGCGTTTGGTTTCCCCGACGAGATCTCGTCGTGCATACTGTCGCCGAGCTTTTGCAGTTGTTCGACAAGGGCATCACCCCGCGACCAGATGCTTACCGCTTCCGACATATATTTGGTATCACCAAAGCGCCGAAACAGCCTCGCCATCCCATCCACATCCTCCGCACTGTTGCGGCCTTGGATGAAGCCTCGCCGAACGACACTCATGTCGGGGGCGGGCTTCTCCAGTTCCAGGCGGGCTTGTCTGTCACCCAGCGGAACCAATAGAGCCTCTCGATAACTTTGAAAGTCCCTCTCGGAGTGCGAAATCGAGTATCGCAGGAGGTCGTAAACGGCCTGCTTCTGCGCCTTAGACCACAGCCCTTCTCCTCCCACATAGGCCCGCGCGGAGGAAAGGTTTTCAATGGTTATGTAACTCAGGGCCAACAAGCTGATTACGATTGCAACAAAAAGCCACAGAATTACTACGAGCTTCTTCGAAACCGGCAAATCTAGGAATAATGTGCGAGCCACGGACAAGGCTTCTGCTCCGATTACTGAATCCCGCTCGGAAGCCTCGCTTCCAAGATTGCAACCGCGACCCCAACCTTCATGAAGAAAATCTCTGCGGAGATTGGGTCGCTATCCATCGGGATTGTGGCTCGATATGCCGGCAGTTTTGTCCAACTCTCGATTAAGCGCTCTTTCGGGACCCGAACCGTCGCCATGTACGCATCGAGTTGATCTGTTAAGTCCTCAAGCGTGAGTGCTACCACTTGTTCATAAATCTTCCGATGACATGCAAGCATGGCCCGATCGGCAATTTTCTCTGAGAACCTGCGAGCTATTTCGGGGTGGTAGTAGTGACCAGAGTTGTTGTCGCGGAGGGTCGCCAAAAATATTAGACGGGATAGGTCATTGGACAAGGATGCCCCCAGAGCCCGCAGAATGTCCTCCGTCACAGCACTTTCGCTGTCGTTGGCCGCCCTGGTACTGCGACATAAGACCTGTTGATCGCCCAGGCTCGTCACCGCTAATTTATCATCGCCGTTCGCGTCGATCAGCACACTTCCCACCTTGGTCAGAATTTTCGCTGCCACAGATATTTGGATCCTCTGGGGAAATCCACTGCTTAGGCCCCGCAACACTCCGAGCCCCGCACGCCCGATTGTGCAGACAGCCAAGAGGAATGCGTACCGCAGTTTAGATATGGACGACTGTAACGAGCGTGAAAAGTCGCGCCAAGGACCAATGTCTTGGGCCAACTGCTGAACCAGCATGGCACTCGCTGCCTGTAGTGAGAAACGTGCGAGGCGTTGTTGTAGCGTTCCGAATGAACTCACGACTTCGGCAGGGGCATTGGCGGCGACGAACCTGAGGCTATTGATGTTGAGGATGCTGCAACAAACTTCCCGAAACCAAAGAACCGAGTCAGTATCAGCACGATTCCTTCGCGGATAGCCTTCAAGCGGGGCTTCGCTACCTCGTAGGAGCGAAGTAAGGATTAACAACGTTAAGCCGAGAGTTGCGCCTATCGTCAGAATCGCGTTTAGCATTTTCGCCTCACGTGGGCTGCGTCGGACGGGCAGCAATTATGCCACTGTCTTGGCCGAACAACCACTTTTCTGGAAAACAGTAGCAGTGCCCTCAGATCGGCCGCTTCAACTCCTCGACTGCGGGCCTTCCGACGCCCGACCGTGTCGCGTCACTCCACTCCATCTGTTGAGAAGTCAACGAGGGCATCTTGTCTTGGGACTGCCATATTCTGCGATACGCCTCGCACCTTAGCATCAGCGCGTCATGCTTCCCGGAGTCGGCAATCGCCCCATCGTCTACTACCAGAATTCGGTCAGCCCATAGGATTGTCGCTGGGCGGTGTGAGATCACAATTAGAGTTCGAGCTTCGCGAAAGAGTTCTAATCCCTGAAGTAATCCGGCGGCCGCCGGTCCATCGAGGGCACTCGTAATCTCGTCTACGATCAGGATCCTCGGTTGTTGCAAGAGTGTACGCGCTAAGGCCAGTCTCTTCTTTTCTCCGCCCGACAGTCGTCCCCCGAGCGGTCCTAATGGTTCATCGAGACCTTTTGGCAGCCTTTCAAGAACTTGGTCCAACTGGGTGAGAGCAGCGGCCATGTGCAAATCTCTGCTAGTTGCTCTTGGGTTCCCGTACAGAAGGTTTTCCCGGATCGTTTCATCAAACAGGACGGGATCCTGTGGAACCAAGGTTATCGTGGCACGAAGGCTTCGGCGGCCGACTTCCTGAATGTCCTGTCCTCCTACCAAAATCGAACCGGCACCAGGGTCATACAACCGCGTCGCCAAAAGGCCGATCGTGCTCTTTCCGGAACCGTTCAGACCGACGACTGCCACAGTCTCTCCAGCCTCGATGCGAAAAGTCATATCACGCAACACCGGCCGGCTTTCGTCATAAGAAAACCATACAGAGCGGAATTCCAGGTCGGGCCTGATATCGCTCTGCAAAGGTGTCGTGGGCAATCGTCCATCCATGTGCGACTGTCCATTCGTTAGTTCGAGGACTCGACGAATGCTGGCGCCGACACGCTGCAGTCGTGACTGGAGGTCGATGGCAATGCTTACGGGAGCAAACAGACGAAAGACGTAGCCGTAGAATGCCACCAGTCCGCCCACGGTCAACGAATTCCGGGTTACCTCATACCCTCCGTACCCCAGGATCAAGCCCATTCCCAGAACGATTACGGAAACAGAAGCTCCACCGAAAGCCATTTCCGTTGCCCGTTGCCGAATCTGGAACTTCGCTCCTTCGGCTGCGAGACGGGCAAACTTTCTGCCCTGCGTACTAGTACGATTTAGCAGTTGTAACTGGAGCATCCCTGCCAAGTGTTCTTGCAGAAACGCACCGATCTTTCCTGACTGGCTCTGGACGCAGTCCGCGGCCTCTTTTAATCTGGCAGCGTATTTACTCTGCAATGCGTAAAAAACCGGCAGCAGTGGGACAACTACTATCGTCAGATGCCAATTCAGAATTCCCATGGTCGCAAGGACCATCACGCCCATGATGACCATCTGAATTGTTAAGGGAAGAATTTCTCCGCTCAACTCCGCCACCCGATCCACATCTTGCTCTATGCGATACAGCGTCTCTCCAACTTGAGAGTTCCCGTGGTAGCGTGCCGGTAAAGACTGGATTCGCCGTAACAGCGATACGCGGATCCGAAAAACCATTTTTTGTGTGAAGAGACAGCTTAGGTAGGAGGCCAAGTAGCTCATCCCCACGCTTGCCACGTACACCACGCAGAAAACCAATGTGCCAAGCAATACGAGCTGGAGATCCCGCTTTGGAAGGGCAGCGTCGATCAACCACCGCACAACCAAGGGATCAAGGAGAGACAGTCCACTTCCGAGCACCATGCAGACAAGATCCAACGCGAGCAACGACAGTAAAGGCCTCGCTTGTCGGCCGAGCCAGCTCAATTCAGAAGACATGGACTGCATTTATGACCACCGATGCTTGGCTACTTACCACTCTGGGGAAGGAACTGAACAAATCTTTTTTCGCTGTTAGATTTCCCAAACGGAGATCCGGCGGGTGCATCCTGCATATTGTCGCGTTCTTGGGCCATAACTGACTGAAAACGCGGAGAATGCGAAGGCGGGCTTCTTGGGTACGGCGCAGAAATCTGCGTAGACCTTTGGCCCGTCGCTCCCCGCCTCCTGCAGAAATTCCTGCAGGCGTTGCGAGAACCTGGCATCAGCTTCACATCGCGTCTGCGCCCTGGAATGAGTCTCGTGCTCTGCGCTGGGTTTTTCGGAAACAGGAATTCTCAATTGATCCAGGCATTTAGAGTTCCTAAATCGAGGCCGACTCTCCGCGGAGGAATAAGTTGTGAGGGAAACCTCACCTGCAAGAATTCCTACAACTCAAATTCTTTTTTTCAGTGCTCGGAGATGACATTTAGGTTTCTTGTTGGCTGTCTGCAAGCGACCGGAAGTCCTTAACAGTTGCGAGGGACCGATGGAAGATCGGATTACGACCCAGGACATGGTGATCTCACCCGGCGTCCGGGAGACTGCGTCTGAAGATGGAGCCGTTCTGCTGGACATTGAGCAGGGAATTTGCTTCAGCCTCAATCCGGTCGGATTGAGAATCTGGCAAATGTTGAAGGATCGCCAATCCGTCGACCAGATCGCGGACGCGCTTGCTCAAGATTTCCCAGTCCCCCGTTCCCAACTCCTTTCCGATGTTTTTGAATTCCTTCAGGCGCTCGAAGCGAAGCGTTTGATTCATAGGCCCGGCGATACTACCTCCCGGCAGTCCTGGCTTGCCAAGATATTTCCATCAAAAAGGAACACGCAGCAACCCACTAAGAGCGAATTCCAATGATTTAGGCAGACCTCTTCTGGATTTTCAGAGGAGACCACACATGGACCACTCGCCCGATAATCGTCGCTGCGCGCGGTATCTTGAAAATCATCACCGGCCGGCGCGAAGTTGGATAAGGCATGATAAATAGTGTGTCTTGTACGAGGTGGCACCAGGAACAGCAGTAGCCCTTCTCGTGCCACACAAAATAGATAGGTCGTTCTTGTACGCTCTTCCAGTCCCCCATCTCGACTGTGTTATGAGATCTGTCGATCACAACCACCGATCCGGCTGGGACCAAATCGTCCATGGTGTCGTCACTCAGACCGATGATGCCCAACCGAAACTGGCCAGCATCCAAGCGCTGGCGCACAACTGCGGGCACACCTAGTTCTTCGGGACTCTCGGTTACCAAGCGAGTTGTCTCAAAACTGACGTCACTCTGAAACGTCAAGGAAAAGGGTCGATCCGCGTCAGTGAAAGACCACTGATGCGTGGCCTCAACGGGTCGTGCGGGGTTCTCGAGCACGTTATGGGGCTCTCTGAGTTTCAGGCCGAAGGCTTGCAACACGGCGCCATAATTTACCTTGTAGCATTCGCAAAGGCTTGCAACCTCATAAATGTCAGGCACCGCCTTGCCTTCCTCGATGTCGGTGAGCCGCCCACGTCGAATCCGATAGCGTTCATCGTTCGCTTTGGCCGCGGCCTCGGAAGTGAGACGTTCGACGGCACTACGCGTGAGATGAAGTTCTTCCCTCAATTGTCGCAACCAGTTCCCCGGACTTGCCATGACGCACTCCGAACGTGAAGCAGAATTGACGGTGGCGTGTCTGCACTCGCTAGTCGATAGGAATGTCATCTCTTCCAAGACCTCGTCGACGGCTCCTCATTGAGGAGAATTGGAATTCGCCGATGCTCTGATCTTCCAGGCGCAGTCAGTGGCCAGACCTGACTCGACTAGTCGAAGCATATCCAGTTGCTCTGGCCGGCAAGACGCCACGGCAAGCAATCGGATGATGATGATGTCCCTCCGCGAGACCTAAAGGTCCCGAGATGGCTCGTTATTCATTTGGCTGCCTTCCAGTAGGGGAGTTTCTGGTCAGCCGCCCAGATGTCCATTTTGGCCGATTGTACCCGCAGAGCTGGATGCTGCAAGCAAAAAGTTGATTTTGTTACGAAAACGGAAATGCATGAAAAACCCGATGGAAACTCCTGTTATGCCGGCGACGGACCAGGCCCGTGCCTCTGTCATCACTGGTTCAGGCATACATAACAAGATCAACGTCTCTCGACCACGGCTGCGCAATCTCGAGATTGGAATTATTGAGGCGGATGCTCTGTCGCCGACTACCCAGATTTGTCTTTTTGCGCAATTTTGTGCAAGCCCAGTTCGATTTCCAATCCGCGGTCGGATTCCGAACAATCTCGGCAAGTGCAGCGACTTCTTCAGAAAGTTGCACTGGTTCCTTCTTCAAGTTGCTGCTATTCAGCAGGTTTCAGATTCGCGCAGATGACCAATGCGCTTGATCGAATCTAGTTTGCCTGTAATAGTGAGCTGCGTGATTTCTTGCACGAAAAAAGTTTTTGAGGAAGTGCTTGATTGTGGATATAAGGTACGGCCATTGATTAGTCAGACTCTGGAACTTTGGAACTAGAGACTGATCTGGAACTAGAGACTGAGTTCCAAAACTCGCCACCTCCGTCGCCCAGCACCGTTCTGGAGGGTAGCACATGCCGCACGTAGTAGAAGCACCTCCTTCAACACCCATTAAGCCCGTTACTGAGGCCCTACACGGAGTCGAGATCGTCGATCCGTATCGCTGGCTCGAAGACCAGAACTCGCCAGAGACGCGAGGGTGGATTGAGGAGCAGACAACCTATACTCGAGCCTATTTCGACTCTGTCCCTGGCCGAGAGCGAATCCGAAAGCGGGTCGAGGAACTGCTCGCGATCGAAGTTGTTTCTAAGCCCTGGAAAGTCGGTGATTGCTGCTTCTTCCTGAAGCGTGGATCGCATCAAGAACAGTCTGCCATCATGATGAGAGAATGGAAGTCAGCGAAAGATATTCCTCTCATCGATCCAGCCGAAAGGGGTGAAGGCGAGGGGACCGCTGTAGATATACTTGCGGTTTCCGACGATGCGAGCGTGCTGGCTTATAGTGTCAGAAGAGAAGGTTGCGACGCATATAGTGTAGAGTTTTTCGACGTGAAAGGAAAAAAGATTCTACCCGATCGTCTTCGTGAGGGCTTTTGTGGGGGTCTATCTTTCTCCGGCGATCGAAAAAGCTTCTACTATGTGCATCTACCCTTAGAAGCCCCCCAGCTATACTGCCGTGCTGTCTGCTGGCATCAACTTGGAACGCGCACTGAGGAAGACACAACAATATTTGCTGCAGGCGAGGAACCGGCTCTACAGCTGTACATGCTCGCATCACCGAAAAGTCGGTACCTCGCCTATCTGGTGACACGGTTGCAGGATCCGTTGTTGACCGACCTCTACTTGCAAGACCCTGTCAGAGACAAATCCGCCCGACGAATCGCGATGGGAATGACAGGTGTTTTTTGCCCTTACTTTTTCTTAGGTAATGAGCTGATTACTCTGACCGACTGGAACGCCCCCAACTGTCGTGTGCTGGCTATAAACCTGGACAGGCCAGAGTGGCACAAGTCGCGAGAAGTGGTTCCGGAATGCCATTCAATGATTCATAACATCGCGGTTGTAGGTGGGTTAATTTTTGTCAGGTACGTTGAGAACCTATCGACAAGGATCGAAATCTTTAATCAGGCTGGCGGACGGGAGGGTACTCTGTCTCCCCCCTTCGATGGCGCCCCGCGTTTCCTGGCTGGGAGAGCAGAAGATGATACGTTATTTTACGAGTTGACATCTTTCTTTCATCCACCAACGATTCTGACGTATCACACCCTGAGCAGGAAACACAGCGTATGGGCGGAGCATGAAACACTTCTTGATCCTTCGTCTACCGAGGTTCGGCGAGTACGTTATTCCTCGAAGGACGGCACCGAGATCCCAATGTTCTTGGCCTGGCAAAGAGGACGGCAATCTTGGCCCCGTCCAACATTTGTTACCGGATACGGCGGCTTCGGAGCCACTATCATGCCACAGTTCTCAGTGCATGCCACTCTTCTCATAGAGGAGGGTTTTCTAGTGGCTGTCGTGAACCTGCGGGGGGGATCCGAATTCGGTCGCGAATGGCACTCGGCTGGCAAGCGGCACAACCGTCAAAACGTGATCGATGACTTCATCTCGGCTGTTGAATGGCTCGTCGCAAATGGATATACAACGCCCAGCAAAATTGCCATCGGTGGCGGATCGAACGCTGGGTTGCTGGTCGGCGCAGCCTTAACCCAACGACCAGATTTGTTTCGTGCAGTCATTTGCCTTGGACCCTTACTCGATATGCTTCGCTATCACAAGTTCGATTCTGCAGGTTCTTGGGTAGAGGAATTCGGTTCAGCCGAAAATGGGCAGGACTTTGGTACTTTACTGAGCTACTCGCCTTATCACCGCGTGCGAAACGGCACGGCATATCCTGCCGTCCTGCTGATTACAGGCGATGCCGATACTCGTTGTAACCCAATGCATGCACGCAAAATGGCTGCAAGATTGCAAGCGACGACGATTTCGCAGCACCCCATCTTGCTCGATTATAGAAAACAATGGGGGCACATGCCGGTCCAACCACTCACGGCTCGAATCAACGCGCTCACGGATAGGCTGGCGTTCCTCTCTCACGAAGTGGGGACAAACTTGTAGTTGTAAGGAATTGTCATGCTCCTTTTTTGGAAGGCTCTCATTGGCCTTTTCGTTTTCGATGCGGCTCTTTTGGGTCGCCGGTTTGTCCGTTTGCACTGCATCGTGAAGGCGTGGCCGGTTGCGCCCAAGAACCCACAGCACGAAACGGTCGAACGTGTATGTGAAGCCGTGAATTATGCCCTGATTTGGTATCCAAAAACTGTTCTATGTTTGCAACGTGCAACGATCACAGCTTGCCTATTGCGCGGTCAAGGTGTGCACGCCCAGATGGCACTAGGCGCTCAGAAGAGCCCATTCAAAGCTCATGCATGGGTAGAAGTTGACGGTCGACCGATCAACGAGAGGAACGACGTGCGGGCCAAGTATGGTGTCTGGGAGCGATGCTAAGGAGTCACAGAATGAGTGTACAAGCAGGGCTTTGGAACTTTGGACACGAGTTGGCTGATCAGGAACTCTTACTGCACATGAGTGAGGCAGTAGCTGACTTTGGACCGGACGGTCACGGCCAATGGTTTCACGGCGCAATAGGGATGATTCACAGATCGTTTCACACTACGAGCGAATCACGTCTTGAGAAGCAGCCGCATGTCACTGGTCTTGGCACAGTAGTCACATGGGATGGTCGGCTCGATAACCGCGAGGAGCTCATCTCGAGTCTTGATACCGGCTCGATAGGAAATCAAGCGGACGTTGAAATCGCCGCCGCAGCTTACGACCGATGGGGCACCGATTGCTTTCACAGACTAATAGGTGATTGGGCAGTGTCGGTTTGGGATTCCGCAGAGAAGACCCTCGTCCTGGCACGGGACTATATGGGAATACGGCACCTTTATTACCGGCTAAGGAACGAAAGCGTTATCTGGTGTACACACCTGACTCCTATCGTTGTTCTGTCTGGATCTAAGTTCGTCCTTAGCGATGAATATGTAGCGGGATACCTTGCTGAATACCCTGCCGCGGACTTAACCCCGTATCAGGAAATCCGCGCCGTGCCGGCAGGCGGCTTTGTTAAGGTTCGCAATGGCATCGCATGGTCCCATAGATATTGGTCATTTGAACCTAAGAGGACTATCAGGTACAAGACCGATGCGGAATACGAAGAGCACTTCCGGAATGTTTTCCGGCAAGCTGTGCGCCGTCGACTGCGTTCAGAATCTCCTGTTCTCGCCGAACTGAGTGGCGGACTAGATTCCTCTTCGATCGTCTGCATGGCTGACGACATTCTCACTCATGAGGGTGCTCAGACGCCTCGTGTTGACACGATTTCATATTTCGATCTTTCCGAGCCCGACGGTGATGACTTTCCTTATTTCACGAGCATAGAGGAAAAGCGCGGAAGAACTGGCTTTCACATCGACACAGCGGCTCTCGGTTCACCGATCCGTCTGCAATATTCTGGCTTCGTCGCGACGCCAGTTCCACAGATCAACGAGCAGGTAAAACTCGCACGACGCAATATTGTACAGAACGGGGGATACCGGGTCTCGCTTTCAGGCAGTGGGGGGGACGAGTTCACTGGCCAAACCGCCGATTTTCGCGTGCAAATGGCTGACTTGATCCTAACACTCCAAGTCCGCGAATTGGCTAGACAGCTGAAGGCTTGGAGCTTGCTCCTGAGGAGGCCCTGGATTCAGCTACTGCTTGGGTCATTCGTGCAGCTACTGCCTCTTTCGGTGCGGGTCCGCTTCACGAAACAAGTCAACATCGGGAACTGGATAGGTAGCGGGATTGCACGCCGACATGACCTCGCACGGCGCCTGTTAGGAGAAGCAGAAGGGACCAGATTCTGTTTGCCAAGTGTTCGAGACTGGGTTACGACCTTGGCGGCCGTCGCTCGACGAACGGCGATGGAGGGGCAACAAGCGGGCGAAGAAATTAGATACCCCTATCTAGATCGAGATCTGATCGAGTTCATTACCTCCATTCCACAAAATCAACTACTGAGGGCTGGAGAACGACGTTCTTTGATCCGCCGAGCCTTTGCTGGCTTGCTGCCATCAAGAGTCTTGGCCCGTCGCACGAAAGCTGGCGCGGCTCGTTGCTTTATTCTCATGGTCGAGAGTCAGTGGACAGAACTGGAGCGTGTTCTTGAGACGCCCATAGCTGCACGCTTGGGCTATATCAACGCCCCTGAGTTTCTTGGGGAACTGCGCCTGATCAAAGATGGCAAGATGCCTCCTTATTCTTTTCGATTGATCCGTGGGCTCTGTCTGGAAGTTTGGCTTCGTCACGCAGCCGAGGCCGGCGTACTTGCAGGTCAGCCTCCGCGAGTCTTGCAAGTGGCCCTCGGCGATCCAGGGGATGCTAGAAGCAGCGCCCCGCTTCCGCTCCGTATGCAGCGTGATCAAATGGCGAACCGACCCGGTTCCCTCTATATGGATTCCAGTGCAGTAATCACTTCTGCTAGCAGCGTGGTAAAGCATGGAAAGAAAGGAGGTGAACGCAATGACCTACTCCAAGCCGGAAGTCGCGGTATTGGGCAATGCAAATGACGTCATCCATGGCGTAAAGAGCATTAACCAAGAACCTCCTCCGCACCAGACCCTGCCGCAAAAGAGTGCGGACTCTGAGCTCGACGACTGAACGTCGATAAGAACTCTCCTCTCGGTTTTACCGGTAAGCCGAGAGGAGAAAGTTGTCGTACGTCTTTAGATCAGTTACTAGGATTCAGCATGACTGCGATTATCGCTCATGTACTTAGAGGGACACGCCAGGTTGGTCGCTAGAGCGGGAAGCCGTCAGCCCGGCATCCAAAGTGAGGATTAAATGAATTATGTTAAGCCTATCGTGATATTTATCGGAGACGCGCAATTTGTTATTGGAGGGCGCAAGCAAGTACTGCATGAACCTCATCCGAACAGTACGGAACCCGATCGGCCCCCGGATTCTGAACTCGACGATTAAGCATGTGCACAAAATCCAAAGAAGGAAGACACAGATTATGCTTTATATCAAGCCTGACGTTTCGACCCTGGGTGGCGCTTCTGACGTCATTGAAGGCTTTAAGATAATCTCTCATGAGCCTTTTCCCAATGCCGTTCAGCCTCGGGTGTTTGTGCCCGATTGCGAACTCGATGAGTAGCAACTTCAATTGAGTTGCTTGGTTGTATCGGCACTTGGTTTCGGGTGGTTGTGTGTGAGATATATGTCGAGGAATGCATTCGCCCGGGCCCAATAATCCTGTAGGGATACACCAGTGAATCCGTGCCCTTGTTTGGGGTATCTCAGCAGCGTGACATCACGTCCCAAGTATCGCAAGCCGTTGTACATCTCTATCAGCATAACGACTCCGGTCTCCTCCTCATCGCCGATAGCCAGGAGCATTGGAGTCGTAACCTTGTCGAGGTGGTAAACCGGCGAGAGTGCGATATATGCAATCGGATCTCTCCATGGCGTTACACCCCCGGCGAGATCCGAAAAAGTTGAATTGCCACTCATGAAAAACGAAAACGCCCAATCAGTGGCAACCCCGGCCGCCGACACCGCACACTTGAATCGCGATGTTCTCGTCACAATCAAATTGACAGCCCCTCCGCCGTTGCTGAAACCGTAGAGGCAAATGCGTTCTGGATCGGCAACGCCTTCTCTCACGATTGCGTCGATACCGGTCATCAGATCGTCCATCATGATGTCGATTCCCATCGGTCCGACGGTGGCCTTGTTATAGGCCTCACCCTTCACGGGATTCCACCAGGTGTGAGACGTACGCTCGTTCGGAATAAAAACCGCGTAGCCCCGTGACGCGAAAGCTTGGTTGGCTCCCATAGGATCCGCCATAAAACTATTATCTAATCCAGGATATGGATCGACTATGACCGGGTATCTTGTTCCGTCCTGATAGTCGACAGGCTTCATCAGAATCCCGTCGATCTCATCTCCTCGAGTGTTCTTCCAGCGCACGACCTCTTGTTTTCCGAGCGCCCAATGTCTCACCTGTGGGTTCAGATCGAATAATAGACGCGCATCGCGGTGGTGAAGGTCCATCGTGTACAGAACGTCTTGCCCCGAACCGTCGCTTTGTGCCCATATCAACTCCTGAGAGCGAGCAACTGCATACGGATGGCAGTGCGCGTCATTGTCTATAATCTTCTCGATTATCCCATTAAGTGTCCATATTCGAGCGATGGGCCATGATGCGCCATCTTGATAAGAGACGATTATGGAATCCCCTTCCGGTGACCAAGAAAACGCGTAAACGGCCCGATCCAGGTCAGCTGTCAGATTTAAGGGCTTACTACTGATGTCAGAAAGGACAAAGAGCGACGGTGTTTCAAATTGTCTGCCGCCCAGAAACGCGATTTGCTTTCCGTCAGGAGACCAAGAGGGCAGCCGCTTTTGGCCGGGACCTTTAGTTATCGCAGTGTTCTGTCCTGTCGCAATGTTAAACACGTGCACATTTGAAATATCAGGGCCATATCCTGTCATGGGACGACCTTCAGTCGAAACGTAGGCTATCTTAGTCCCATCGGGTGACCAGTCAGGATTGAAATAACCATCATCGCTGGAGGTAAGCTGGTTGGTCGTCTTAGTCGATATGTCTACAGTGAAGAGCTGATTTACTAATGGTGGAGAAAGCATTCTAACCAAGGTTCTAGTGCCTTCAGGCGGATGGTCGTCTTGAAACAAGTTCGCAAGTGTCCAACTGGGCGGAGTAGTGTTGGTCAATACGAGCGGGCCATCTTCCGATTGCTGGATGCCAGTGGCAATGCCAGGTTTGTGGTCTGAATCGGTGTCAGCTGTGGTTAAACCCGCGTCTTTGGTCGTCTCGCTGCTTACGGCGGAAGTGAACACGATTCTTTTTCCATCTGGCGACCAGGAATAATGCAGCAAATCGTCATATGACCCACTCAAGCGCGCAGTAGGGTCCGGGTTAATACCCCCATGAAGTTGTGTGAGCTGCGTGCTGCTCCCGCTCTTTAGATTCCAGGCCCACAACTGGAGAGTCCCACTTTGCCTTGAATAGAACGCCAGCTGTTTTCCATCAGGCGCCCAGCGAGGTACCTTGCCGTGACCCACCTCACGAGAAGTCCTTTGTTCCATATTGACTAGCCAGAGAGTCTCTTCACCTTCAATGTTGTAGGCTAGGGTCTTGCCATCTGGCGATAACTCAATGTGCCATCCGATGTGCTTCAATGTGAGCAAGTCGTCAAGCGTTACCAAATGCTTGTCTCGTGCAGATGCTGAAGGACAAACACTACTGAAGAACAGTCCGCAGAGGGCAGCTGTCAGCTGTACAATGCCGTAGCGACCAATCATTCGCGGGACTCCTTGGATATCCAGATCAGGGCGGTCCACAACACTTGACGTGCTGGTGGCCGAGATTGACTTTTAGATAGCACAGATGGTCTCCCAGCCTAGAAGAGTAGTTTCAAGCCAAATTGAATCGACCGCGGACCACCAAGCTGAAATATTGATGCGAAGCTACCATCGCCCGGTGAGTTTTCACTCAGACCACGCGAAAGTACATTAACGGACTTCCCGAAGTCAGAGTTGGCGAGATCACTGACTGGACTTGCGAAATTAGGATGATTCAAGACATTGAAGAACTCGGCTCTAAACTGCAGACGCAAGGACTCGTGCAAAACGAACTCTCTGCGTGCAGCAAAATCCCATTGTGTGGCGCCGAAACCTCTTAAAGCGTTTCGACCTATGTTCCCCTGCCTAGCCGGCAAACCCGTGTTCGGGTCGACCGGGGGAGGACAGAACGGCCCGATGCTTTGGGACCCGTCCGAGCACCCGCCTGCGACAGCCCCGGCAGTGTTATTAAGTGCCTTTCCTCCAGGATACTGCGGTCCAGAAAGATACAGAGGAATCCCGGACACCGCATCCGGTCGAACAGCCGCTATATCAAATCCTGTACCAGCCCCGAAGACGAAATTGGAGTTAACGACATCGACCGGCACTGCTGATCGAACTTGCAGAATGGTATCTACTAACCAATCGCGAAACATGGCGTGAGCTACTCGGTTAAAGCGTGGGGCGGGAACTGTGTACGTCACGGCACCCGAAAATGTGTGACGGACATCAAAATCGGAGGGACCTCTGTTTGCCCGTGAACTAAGTGCGTCCGCGAACGAATTCGAGGCTGAGCCTATCGAGGAACTGGATCCAGTGTCAATGGAATGGCCCAAAGTGTAGGAAGCTAGAGCTTGCAAGCCCCGTGATAGTCGTCGCCGAAATTGCGCCTGGAAAGAGTGATAGTCGGATCTTCCGCTGTTGCGCATTAGTTCTGCAGCGAAAAAATTAGAATTTGGAAGAAATACTACTTCCGGCTGCAAGAGCCGTCGGCCGACCGCGGCTACATAGGCAACTGATAACGATTGGTCCTTCCCCAGAGATTGTTCGACGGTCCCATTCCACTGGATTATCCGTGGCAATCTCAGGTGTGGATCAATGGCTACGAATAGACTCGACGTTTGGAGGCTGTCGACTGAAATCGCAGGGGGCTGGGTAATGCTTGGATCTAGTGGAAAAGTGAGCCCCGAAAAGATTCTTTTTCTCACCCCGAATGGATACGTGCCGAAAGTGTATGCATCACCAATTTGCACCGTCGCTAAGTCATAGAAGAAACCAAATCCTCCCCGCAGAACTGTCTCCCATCCTGTGGTTTGTTGGACCATGTAGGCCGTACCAATGCGCGGGGCGAAGTTGTTGTACCTGGTCTTAAACACCGGCGTTCCACTGGGTGCTAAGGAAAGAGTATTGAGGTCATCGAACCCGGTGGCAGCTAGAAGGCTTGGACCACTTATCGCCGAAGGCGGGAAGTCCACATCCCACCTAAGACCATAGACGACAAAGAGTCGGGGCGTTATTTTCCAGGCATCCTGTGCGAAGGAACCAAGATTTCGAAACAGCGCTGTCCCGCCCCTGTTCGCGGTTACAAAGACAAATGACGGTAGACCCGAAACAACTGACGGCACGTCGTCAAAAAATACGTTCAGTACATAACTTGGCGGTTCGAAAGCTGGAGTAAGACGGCGATAATCAATACCGAATTTTAGAGTATGCGAGCCTCTTTGAACCGAAAGGTTGTCGACCACATTGAATTGTCGCTGTAGATTATCTCCGCTAGACCCGAGGTTCCAGCTAGGACCTTGCAAACTGAATATGTAAAAAGTGTAGGCTCCGTCAGCACTTGTAAAGGGCGAGGGAAACAGACTAGAGTCTGGTGGAATCGCGGCCGCACCGAACATATCCAAATGCTCGATGGAGACTGCTCGATTTCTGCTGTAATTGAATCGGAAGTCATTGTTGAGAGATGGCGTAAGTAACTGTGCACCACCAAGAGTTAGTGTTTGAGTGTTCAAGCGAATTCGATTGAGCGTGTTTAGGGACGCTCCGCTACCACGCTGCAGCGCGTCTGAGGGCGCGTATGCGTAGCGGCCAAACAATGTGAAGTGGTTCGCAATGGTGTGGTCTACGCGAATGCTCGTTGCATTCAGAGAAGATGGATCTGAAAAGCTGGAATTGAACTCTGCTTGACCCGTTGGATTTCCACTTGAATCGAGAATCTCCGGGCCGTTTGGCATCGGATAAGCATTCAGGAACGGTTGAATGGCCGAAGACGCAGCTTGACGCTCGCTAAGAGAAGGAACCGTCGTAAGCCCTGTTTGCGGCAAACGCATGCGCTGGCCTTCATAAGACAGGAAAAAGAAAGTATGGTCTTTAGCTATCGGTCCGCCAAACACACCTCCGAAATCGTTGATCCTTTCCTCGGGTCTCGCCAAGCCCTTGAGATTGGCGAACCAATCATTGGCATCCAACTTGTCATTGCGCAGGAATTCAAACAACGCTCCATGAAATTGGTTTGTCCCTGAGCGCGTTACTACTGATACCTGTCCTCCAGGTGTGCGACCAAACTCGGGTGCAAAGGTTGAAGTCTGAATACGAAACTCTTGCAGTGCATCCTCGGATACCAGGCTGTTCGTGCTGCCAGAAACGCCGAAGCCAGCAACCGAGCCGGCACCACCTTGGCCAAGGCTCGTGGCGGGCTGAATGCCGACATTCGCACTAACGCCATCTACTGTAACGTAGTTCGCGCTGGATCGTTGTCCGTTTACGCTGAATTGCCCCGGATCGTAAATCGTTGAGGACGTCACAACGATTCCAGGCGACAGCTCAATCAAGCTCTGAAAACTTCGCCCGTTTAGTGGTAAGTTTTCGGCAAATTGACGGTCTACGACTGTGCCCACCGAGCCAGACACTTCGGTTGCCGCTGCTTCAACGGTCACCGACTCAGAAACAGAGCCTACTGTCAGCTTGAAATTCTGCTCAAGGTGGTCTTGGACGTTTACCGTTAGGCCAGTGACGTTGATCAACCGGAACCCCGCTGCCCGAACTTCCATTCGGTAGCGTCCGGGGTGAACACTCGCAAACCGGTACAGGCCAGAACTATTGGTGCTGACATTGACGCTCGTGCCACGATCGATATCGATCAGATTTACCTGTGCACCTGATACCGTCAAGCCGGAGGGATCTGAGACCTGTCCGGAGACTGTTGCAGTTTCAAATTGTGCTAACGCTAGAGTTGCAGTAAACGGGATCAGCACCAGTAGAAGGCGACATTGGCGAACCATTCCAGCGGGGAGATATGGCATCGGTTTGTATCCTCTAACCATAATGCGGAACAAGCGATCGATTTTTCCCGAGAAGAATTTCTTATTACGGCGATGAAGGAGAATGAGGAGAGAAATAAGCGTGGAAGTGAAGGGAGCTACAACTTTCGTGTTATGGATGGTTTGGCTTCCCACCTAGGAAGGCAAAAAGTATTCTCTGGCCTCGCGGTTCTCTCGCCGCCTTGCGTGCGGACTCCGCAGTTACGAACACTGAATCGATTTGCGTCAAGACACGCGGATCGTCAAACGTCAGCACCCAACGGCCGTCGTTTGCATCGTCAGTGTGAAATATGCCCAGGCTCTTCACCGGCTTCTCAGCTCCCAGGCGTTCGCCCCAAACATAGAACGAAACCTTTGCATCCACTCTTCGTTGAGCGGCGAGGTCGTAGGCATAGAAGGTCAGGGACTTGCCCTCTGAATAGAAGATTCGGCCAAAGGCGCGCTGGCTCTTGCCATCTCCGTCCCGGTCATGCACGTCGATGATGTGGAGATTGCGGGCGACGACAAGGTCTCGTACGTCGCTCCCTCGTGCAGCGAGGGCTTCTTGTTGCTCCAGAGCCGCCGCCTGATCGGCCGCCTGCTTTCGAAGGTCTCGCAGCTCGGTTTCTTGTAGAGCGATAGCCACTTCATTTGCATTCTTTTCTGATTTCGCCTTTTCCAGTTCACCCTCGATCTGCTTTATTCGGAGCTCACGCTCGGACTTCTCTCTCTGCAAGGCAGCAGTCTGTTGCTCGGCTTCGATAAGACCGGACTTCAGCGAACTGCTGGTCCTGCTCACAGCATCGAGCTCGCTACGCTGCGCTCTCACTGTGCCGGACATGGAACTCAGTTCTGCTCGCGTGGCCATAAGCTGTTCTTGCAAACGTGCGTCCTCAGCTTGAACAGGCTCGGCACGCACAAAAGGAGGTGGTGACGACAGGTGGGCGGATATCTGCTTGTCCTGACCAATGAATGGGAGAGACTTGGCGTTCCGTATCGCAACGAAACTAGCGATCAGGACGGTTGCGGCGACCGCACACATCGCTGCCCAGCGAACGGGTCGAAATGGCTGCTGCTTCCCTTCCGAAGCCGCAGTCCGATTGATCTCAATCCCCTCAGAACGTGCCCGCGCAACAAATCTTTCAGTCATTCCGGAAGGCACACGCGAACGCAGTCGTTCCCCCGCAACTACCGACAGCCCCTGCGCGCTCAGCAACATCAAATCGTCTGCTAACGTTTTGCAGTTGGGACAAGTCGCGACGTGAGACCTGAAATCCTCTAGCTCCTCCGAAGGGATCTGCCCGCTAGCTGCTAGCGCACATAGCTCCTCATAGTGTTCGTGGGTATCCAACGAGCACCCCCTTCATTCGTGGCTGCCGCTCAGAAGCGAGTTTGGCCGTTGCTCTCGCAGTCTCGTGCAAGACGTCACGCAGTTTTGTCAGCCCTCGGTACAGGCTGTGCCGCACCGACGCGGCGGAATCACCGGTTCTCGTCGCGACCTCCTCGGCTGTCAGACCTTCGAAATAAGTCAATTCGAGGACCCTGCGTTGACGAGGTTCAAGCAGAGCAAGCGCCTCCTCCGCCAAGCGAGCGATTTCCGCCGGCAGCAAACATAGCAAGTGGCCAGTTCCATTGCCCATTTCAGATGCTGTGAATTCATCCAGGCTTTTGCAAGTGTAAAATCGGTTTGCCTGTAGATGTTCGCGTCGGTCGAGGCTTCGGTGGTAGGTGTACTGAAGAAGCCAAGTATTAAAACTTCCGCGGTCAGGATCGAATTGCTTGGCGGCTCGAAACACGTCCAAGAACACGCGCTGAACAGTTTCCTCTGCTTCGCCGTCGTCTCGCACAATAGCGCGAGCTATTCGGAAGACCAACCCGCTGTGCCTTTCAAACAAGATAGCGAGAGCGTCGTTGCAGCCCACGCGTAGCGCGGCCATCAGCTCCGCGTCACTGAATGCTCGAAGCTGAGAGGGCGAACACAGCAAAGCCGCCAGATCGTTACCAGAAAAGGACATCGGGCCCACTCCCTGAACCAATTTTCGTATTCGCGAACTCTTCGCGCATTCTCGTGCGCTCAAAGGAATTCGTCCCCGCCTGGTTCTTTGGAGTGAGCTCTGAAACGATCGTCGCTAGCAGTTAATGACCTGCTGAACTAGAACCGCCGATCCTTCCGAACAGCCTCTCGGACACATTTACAGCTTTGGCCCGTACATCAAGCTTGCCAAGCAGCCGATTATCCAGGCATCGAGCCTAGAGTTGTTCGGAAAACAGAACACAAACCGCAAAACCCGGCGTCACTATCACCGGTTACGGCCAAACTTCTCGAGCGATCTAACGGCTGGTAAACTTCGGCAAACAAAGGACAAAATCCAAGCCACTTTACCCGCCATTGCTTCGGGAATCAACACATTTCTTTTCTAGGAACAGACAGTCAAAAGTATTCTCAAGCGCCCACATTACGCCTATACTTAGAGGCTTCCCCTCGATTTAAGCCCCCCACCTGAATCTTGCAGTCTGCTCTCGATCAGCGGCTGCATTTCGCCAACTCTCAATCCGTATTGGAATAATCCATTTTGGAGTATTGCTGATCCCCTCCCTATGCTGACCCGCGATGGCGACGCCTGCCCAACGGTCGGTGCGTAAACAGCGAGAACGTAGGCTTCTGCTTGACCTTTTGAGAGAGCTTCGCAAGCAAAAGGGATTAACCCAGGGGCAACTCGGGAAGGCCATTGGCGCAAAGCAGGCTTTCGTGAGCAAGTATGAAACCGGCGAGCGGAGGCTTGACTTCTTAGACCTAGTTGCAATTTGCGAAGCCCTTGGAGTCTCCATCGCAAGATTCGCGGAGAAGTTCGAGGTCAGCCGCAGGTCTGTTTGAGGGCGCTGATCTCATTGTCTGTCGTAGATACGCGCCAATCGACTTCTGATCTCAGTTTTA
>Ga0137366_10000681_pt1 | contig 23343 bp, 28 predicted proteins | sample SagtaG_8_FD_104938 | JGI IMG/M metagenome (GOLD analysis project Ga0137366, IMG submission 104938) | Vadose zone soil microbial communities from Sagehorn Ranch, Mendocino, California, USA - Sage1_L_60_16 metaG | ecosystem: Environmental > Terrestrial > Soil > Vadose zone | place: USA...
ATCGAGGCGGGCGACCTGGGGCCGGAGGCGCTCAAGGCCTACATCGCCTCGGAGCACGCCCGCTACGGCCGCATGGTGCGCGAGACGGGCGTGCAGGTCGAGTGATCAGATTGCTTGGAATGGCTCAGTGTTGAGCGGCGCGCTCGGCGCCGTGCTGCAATGTCCGAAAACGGCCAGACAAGGCCGGCCGCCGCGCCCATAATGCGCTCGTGATTCTCGACTCCCGCATCTGCTACCGGGCGCTCAAAGCGCGTGACGCCAGGTTCGACGGCCGTTTCTTTGTAGCGGTCTCGTCGACGCGCATTTATTGCCGCCCGGTCTGCACCGTCAAGCCGCCCAAGCGCGAGAACTGCCGCTTCTTTCCGAGCGCGGCGGCCGCGGAGTCGAGCGGCTACCGGCCGTGCCTGCGCTGCCGGCCCGAGCTCGCGCCCGGCAACGCGAGCGTGGATGCGACCTCGCGCCTCGCGCAGGCCGCCGCGAGCATGATGGAAGACCGGACGCTGGACCAGGAGGGACTGGACACTATCGCCTCGCGCCTGGGCATCACCGACAGACACCTGCGCCGCGCTTTCGGCACCGAGTTCGGAGTATCGCCCGTGGAATTCGCGCAGACGCAGAAGCTGCTGCTCGCGAAGCGCCTCCTCACCGACACGGCGTTGCCGGTCACCGAGGTCGCGTTCGCGAGCGGTTTCGGCAGCGTGCGGCGCTTCAACGCGCTCTTCAAGCAGCGCTACCGCCTCAAGCCCGGTCAACTGCGCGTTCAGCGGCGGAATGGCATTCCCGCCGCGGTCGACGCGCTCAAGTTCGAGCTGAGTTTCCGGCCGCCCTTCGATTGGTCCGCGGTGAGCGCATTCCTCGGCGTGCGCGCGATCGCCGGCGTCGAAGCGGTGGAGGGCGGCTGCTATCGCCGCACGGTGCGCATCCCGATCGACGGCAAGGAGCATTCCGGCTGGATCGCGGTCGAGATGTCGCCCAGGAAACCCACGCTGCGCGTCGCGGTCTCCGCATCGCTCGCCAAGGCGCTGCCGCCGGTGCTCTCGCGCGTCAAGGCGCTGATGGATCTCGCGTGCCACCCAGCGGAAGTGGGGCAGGCGCTGGGCGCGCTGGCAAAGCACCATCCCGGCCTGCGCGTGCCCGGGGCGTTCGACGGTTTCGAAATGGCGGTGCGCGCGATCCTCGGCCAGCAGGTGACGGTCGCGGGGGCGCGCACCGTTGCCGGCCGCTTCGCTGCGACGTTCGGCGACGCAATCGCGACCCCCTTCGATTCGCTCACGACGCTGTTTCCGACTGCGGCACGTGTCGCCGCCCTGCCGCCGGGGCGCATCGCGCGTCTCGGCATGCCCGGCGCGCGCGCCCGCACCGTCGTCGCGCTCGCACGCGCGGTGGCGGACGGGCGTCTCGCGCTCGTGCCGAACGCCGACATCGAGACGACGCTGGTCACGCTGCGCGCGCTGCCGGGTGTCGGGGAATGGACCGCGCAATACATCGCGATGCGGGCGCTGTCCTGGCCCGACGCATTTCCGCACACGGACCTGGGCGTGATGAAAGCGCTCGGCGAGACCGGCGCGCGCCGCGTGCTGGCCGCGGGCGAAGCCTGGCGACCCTGGCGCGCGTACGCCGTGATGCATTTGTGGCAGTCACTCACAAAGGAGTAAATCAATGCACTACTACGATTACTACGAAAGTCCCCATGGACGGATGCTGCTCGTTGCAAGTGGCGAAGGACTTTCCGGTGTGTACTTCGACCGCCAGAAATATCTTCCGCAGGTCGAGCAGGGGTGGCGGCGCGATGCGCGCCACGCGCCGCTGCGCCAGGCGAAACGCGAGCTGGCCGAATACTTCGGCGGCGAGCGCAAGCGCTTCGAAACCGCGCTCGCACCCGAAGGCACGCCGTTTCAGCAGGACGTGTGGAAGGCGATCTCGACTGTCGGTTTCGGCGAGACCATCACCTACGGCGAGCTCGCGCGCCGCACCGGGTGCCCGGGCAGCGCGCGCGCCGCGGGCGCCGCGACCGGACGCAATCCGATCGGCATCATCGTTCCGTGCCACCGCATCGTCGGATCGAACGGCAGTCTCACGGGTTACGCGGGCGGGCTCGATCGAAAGCGCGCGCTGCTCGCGCTCGAGTCGGGAATACGGGAGTTGCTGGCGGCTGCCTGACGTTCGCGTTCAGTGGCGCGCCGCTTGCGGCGCGTCCGCTGCAAGAGCTGGTTGGGCGTCTGTCATGTCACACAGCTCGTTCTTTTAAATAATGTCGCATGCGTGCTCTTGCCCGCTCAGGGAACGCGGCCCGAAGTATTAGCCTAGGCGGTAGATCGAGCGCGCGACATGCTCGACGATCCCTCGATGCGCTAACTTCGCAAGCTCGCTGCGCACCCAATGGTGATAGTTGGGTTGACCTCCCCATGCATCGCGATGATGCCGAGTGACTATCGGAAGTTTCGCAATCTCTGAGTAAATCTCCCTCAAGGTCCAGCGATGCGAAGGTCGCGTCTTCATTACTCCGACAATCGCTTGTGCCCAAGTCACTACGCTCATTCTGGTCACCGTTCTTTACCAGTTCCAACACCATGCAAGACTACTCTCAGTTGGGTGCGATGGCGGAAGCGACTCGCGGAGACACCCGCACACTCACTTCTTCTCTATGATTGCTGTGAAAACTGCAAAGCCGATAATGAGAGCAAAGCCTAAGACAGTAACCATGACTGGCCGCTTTGCTTGGTCCCAGTGTTTGAAGGCGAAGACAGGAAGGGTAAATATAAAGAAGAATGCCATTGCAGCAAGCCAACCGATGCTCACCTTCCGCGCTTCATACATACTCCATAGCCAACCCACAACTATGCATATCATGCCGGCGAGAACGGCTATACCCATCACCTTGTCACTCATAGAATCCCCCCATCTCACGCCGTCGGACCTGCAAGATTACGCTTAGATACCCGCGTCAAACTCGGCCCGCGCGGCGCGCCGAAAGACGACCCTTAGGGTCATCGCTTCAAGCGAGTGGTGATAGAGGTCTTAACGTCTTCCCAGGGAACGACGTCGTTGGGGTTGGCTTCATGGTCTGCGAGACGGCGGTCGAGCTCTGCGCGTTGGGCGTCATTCAGAGATGCGGCAGCGCTCTCTCCGGCAATGCTGTCCCAAAGATCTTCAACGAGCGCCAGGCGCTCTTCGACGCTGAGTCGGTCAATGCCTAGAGATTTAAGTGAAACGCTCATAGCGGTTCCGCGCTCAGCGGGCATTCGCTTCTTCGCGGTCGAATTTGAAACCGCGCATATCGATCAGCATCGTTCCCCAGTCGATACGGCGCTTGCGGCGCGCAAGGCGCTGGAATTCGCGCTCCGAAATTAGCCGCGCGACCACCCGCCCGCTGCGGGTGATGCGCACGGTGCCCGCACGCTCCGCTTCGCGAACGATTGCGGACAACTGTTGCCGGACTTGCGCGATTGAATACTTCTTTTCCACGGTTAGCTTCAAATGGCAATCTGGTAGCTATCTTAGAGAAACCCGTGCTGTACGGCAAACCGGCGTGCCCCGATTCCTGCCCGACGAAGTGAACGCCCTCAAATGGAATGCGACCGCACGACCTCGAGCGAGGCCTCCCGTAGCGCTCCAGTTTCTTCTTTTACTTCCGGCCGCTCCAGTAGCTGGGCCTGCGTCGGTGGTGGGCAAGCGCGATCACTCTGAGGTCTTCGCCATGGATGTAGTAGACGATGCTGTAGGGGAATTTCCGCAGCGGGAAGCGGCGTCGACCATTCCTCCACGATGCGCCAAGATTCGGGTGCTCGCAAAGAAGCGCCAATGCTCTTTCGTATTCCAGAATAAACGCAAGACCAACCTCGGCATTGGCTTCGCGAGCGTAGAAGACAGCGCCTTCGGTTAGCTCCCAATCGGCTTCGGGGCTAACCGAAGGGGTCATTTAATCGCGGCGCGGGCTCGGGCGATGGACTCGGCAGCTGGAATTAACTTGGCGCGACCGTTCTCGATTTCTTCGATACGGCGCTCTACCTCAGCCGCCCAAGCATGCTCGATATCGTGGTCTTCGAAGAGGCTGGTAATCAGCCGATCCGCGAGCTGCGCCCGTTCCTCGGCCGTAAGCTTCAGTGCCTGAGTTTCAACGATTTCGAGTTGATTCGACATGCGAACCCCCTAACCTGGGAGGAGCACCAATCATACTCGTGCCGGGCGGCCCTCGCTGAGGCGTAACGTGATAGAGAAACCCACGCCAGAGCGCAAATCGGCGCGTGCCGATTCCTGCCCGGCGAAGAATCCCCTCAGACGGAATGCGACCGCACAACTTCGAGCAAGGCCTCCCCGTAGCGCTCGAGTTTCTTCTCTCCGACTCCGGATACGCCGCGTAGCGCTTCGCGCGTTCCCGGCTGCAGCGCGGCGATGGTCTCGAGCGTGCTGTCGTGAAACACCACGAACGCCGGCACGCCGTGCTCGCGGGCAATGCCCCGACGCCAGGCGCGCAGCGCCTGGAGCAAGGCCGAGTCGGGAGCGGCTGCGCCGATGGCAACTTTCGCGGCGGTCTGCTTGCCGCGCCTGGCGCGGGCGGGCCGTGCGGCTTGTTCGCGCAGCATCACGTTCGTCTCGCCTTTCAGCACCTGGCGCGCGGTCTGCGTGAGTTTCAGCGCGCCGAACGCTTCGCCGTCCGCCCGCAGATGGCCGAGCGCGACCAGCTGCCGGAACACTGCGCGCCATTGTCTTTCGTCGCGGTCGGCGCCGATGCCGAAGGTGGAAAGCCGTTCGTGGCCGAGTTGCGAGACGCGCTCGGTCGCCCGGCCGAGCAGCACGTCGATCACGTGCCCCGCGCCGAAGCGCTGGCCGGTGCGGTAGACGCAGGACAGAGCCTGTTGCGCGACCACCGTGCCGTCCCATACCCGCGGCGGATTCAGGCAGTTGTCGCAGTTGCCGCAAGGCCCGCTCGTTTCGCCGAAGTAGGCGAGCAGCTGGACGCGGCGGCAGCCGGCGGTTTCGGCCAGCCCCACCAAGGCATCGAGCTTGCGCACCGACGCGCGCTTGAAGGCGTCGTCGGCGACAGATTCGTCGATCATGCGCCGCTGCTGCACGATGTCGGCGAGGCCGTAGCTCATCCAGGCCTCGGCCGGCTTGTCGTCGCGCCCGGCGCGTCCGGTTTCCTGGTAGTAGGCCTCGATGGTTTTCGGAAGATCCAGATGCGCCACGAAGCGCACGTCCGGCTGTCGATGCCCATGCCGAATGCGATCGTCGCGACCATCACCACCCCGTCCTCGTTGATGAAGCGGTCCTGGTGCGCCGCACGCGCGTCGGCTTCCATGCCGGCATGGTAGGCGAGCGCGACTATGCCGTGAGCGGCGAGCCAGGCCGCGGTCTCCTCCGTCTTGGTCCGCGACAGGCAGTAGACGATGCCGGACTCGCCCGGGTGCCGCGCGCGGATGAAACCGAGCAGCTGCGCGCGCGCGTTCTCCTTTTCGACGATCTCGTAGCGGATGTTCGGCCGGTCGAAACTGGAGATGAAAACGCGCGCGTCGCCGAGCTTCAGGCGCGAGACGATTTCGCGCCGCGTCGCTTCGTCCGCGGTCGCGGTGAGCGCGATGCGCGGAACCGCCGGGTGGCGCTCGGCGAGCAGCGTGAGTTCGACGTACTCAGGCCGGAAATCGTGACCCCACTGCGACACGCAGTGCGCCTCGTCGATGGCGAAGAGCGCGAGGCGCGAGCGCTCGAGCAGGCCCAGGAAGCGCGGCGTCGTAAGGCGCTCCGGCGCGACGTAGAGCAGGTCGAGCCCGCCTGCGAGCAGTTCGCGCTCGACGTTCGCGGCCGCTTCCGCGCTGAGCGACGAGTTGAGGCAGGCCGCTCTCACGCCCGCTTCGCGCAGCGCCGCCACCTGGTCGTGCATCAGCGCGATCAGGGGCGAAACGACGATTCCGCAGCCCTCGCGCATCAGCGCCGGGATCTGGAAGCACAGCGACTTGCCGCCGCCAGTGGGCATCAGCACCAGCGCATCGCCGCCGTTCGCGACGTGCTCGATGATCTCGCCCTGCTTGCCGAGAAACGACGGGAAGCCGAAAACCGATTCGAGAATTGAGAGTGCCTGGGTCACGAGCTCTTAACGGCGGGTTGCGTTCCACGATGACAAGCGGGAACGCGATCTCGTCGGTGCGTCCGTCGCGGGTTCAGTACGTCTGGTGCCTCTTACTTTCGCAGCACGCACTTCTCGTAGAGGTTCCTGAACCTTCGCCGCGGGTCGTAACGTGCTTTGAGCGCGTCGTACGCGGGCCGGTTGTAGAGCCGCCAGAATTCCTCTTCGGGATAGTAGGAATCCGAGTAGAGCGATTTCACCCCCCCGAGCTCCGCGACCTTGCGCTCGATCTTGCGGTTGTAGTGGCCCGGCTCGCGCCGCACCGGGTCCTGCACCACGTCCCAGAATCCGAAGTTCACGTACAGGCCCCTGGGATCGACCGGATAGAGCGGGAATTTCGCCTGCGGGTCGTAGCCGCCGATAGGGCAGATCCACACAGGCAGGATCCCGATCTCCTTGAGGAAGAATGCAAGAAACTCGGGCGCCCGCGCGATCGGAATATCCACGTCCTGTATCACTGACTCCGGCGTCTTGCCCGTCAGCCGCGAGAAGGCGCGCGTGAAGCCCCACTTGCTGTTCCAGCGCATCACTCTCGCGTAGGTGGTCGAGTTCAGCCGCTTGCGTCCCACGAGCCTGCGCACGACCGGGTTCTGCACGAACAGGTTCTTCGAGCACCAGAACCAGTCGGTGTCCCAGCGCCAGATGAAATCGCGCGTCGTGAGGGTATCGGTCTTCTTCTCCCGGATCGAGCGGTAGTAGATGTGCTCGAAGGTGTAGTCGCTCGTGTAGGGCGCGTTGTCCGCGAAGCGGCCCAGGGTGATGTACATCTCATCGCCCGAGAACACCGTGCCGTCCACGAAATCGGCGTCCTTCGCGCGGCATCGAGCCGCGATGTCTTCGAAATAGCGCCGGGGGTCGGTATGGCGAACATGCTCGATGCGCACGTAGGACTTCACCGGCACGGTGCGCGCGGTGACCTTGAGCGCGTAGCCGAGCGTGCCGTAGGAGTTCGGAAAGCCGAAGAAGAGGTCGCGGTGCTCGTTCTCCGGCGTGCAGCTGACGATGCTGCCGTCGGCGAGCAGCACGTCGAGCGCGAGCAGCGTGTCGTGCACCAGTCCGTAGCGAAACGACGACGCCTCGATGCCGACGCCCGCCGCGGCGCCGCCCAGGGTGATCGATTTCAGCTGCGGGACCACGCAGGGCATGACGCCGTGCGCAAGCGTCGCGTCCACCAGGTCGGCGTAAGCCGTCATTCCCTCCGCCGAGACGCGCGCTCGCGCGGCGTCGACTTCCACCACCTCGTTGAAGCGCGAGAGATCGACGCGCGGGCGCGCCTGCCGCTCGCGGTCGCGGAAGAGGTTCGACGTGCTCTTTGCGAGGCCGATCCCGCCCGGGCTGCCGGCCAGCTCAGCGCGCAGCCGCGCGAGCTTGCTCTCGTGGCTGTTCACTGGTGTAGAGGAAGGCACGGCTCATCGGATAGTTGTCGCCGATGTTGCCTTTGCTCACTACGATCTGGAAGAGGTGCGTCTTGCCATGGGGGGAGCGGAACATCTCGGCGCACGACCAGAGATAGGTCCGCCAGATTCGGCGGAACCTCTCGTCGAATTTCCCGGGATTGAGCTTGTGCACCCGCTCCCAATTGCGGTCGAAGCGCCGCGCCCAGTCGTCGAGCGTGAGCGCGTAGTTGCGCCGCAGGTTCTCGATGTCCACGATTTCCAGCCCGCAGCGCTCGCACCAGTCGATCGCCTCGGTAAGGCTCGGGATCCAGCCGCCGGGAAAGATGTACTTGCGTATCCAGAACTCGGTGTCGCGGACGCCGACATGACCGATGAAGTGGATCACCCCGAGCCCGCCGGGCTTCAGGTAGTCGGCGTGAGCCCGGATCACCTCCGGAAGCTGATCCCGCCCCGCGTGCTCGAGCGTCCCGATCGAGAGCAGCTTGTCGAACTGGCGCGGCACCTCGCGGAAGTCGCGCTCGAGCACCTCGATCTTGCCTTCGAGGCCGCGGCGCTTGATCTCGGCGCGCGTTTCCTGGACCTGTTCGGTGGTGGTGTTGATGCCGGTGCCGAGCGCGCCGTGCCTCTCCCAGGCGTAGAAGAGCAGGTTGCCCCAGCCGCTGCCGATGTCGGCGAAGGTGTCGCCTCGATTGAGCAGGACCTTGCGGCACACGTGGTCCATCTTGGCGACCTGCGCTTCCTCGAGCGTCTTGGATCCGTCGGCGAACCAGGAGCAGGTGTAGGCCATGCCCGCTTCGTCGAGCCATTCCCGGTAGAAGTCCTGTCCAGGCCCGTAGTGAAAGCGGGCGTTCGCCTTCGCCTGCGCGATCGAGGCGTTGCTGTAGAGGAGCTCGTGCCACCAGTTGCGCACCTTGACGAGGAGAGTCGGCTCGCCGTCGAAGCCGGCGTCCATGCCCGCGCGGAAGGCGTGCGCGAGGCTGCCCTCGATATCGATATCGCCGTTGAAGTACGCCTCGAGAAAGCCGACGTGGCCGAATAGCAGCACGCGCCACGCGGCGCGGCCGTTGCGGATGAGGATGGTGACGTCCGGCGTGCGCTGGTGGTTCTGCCAGGAAGAGCCGTCGGCGAAGACGACGCGGAAGCAGACCTCGGTCTTCGCGCCGATCTCCTCCATTGTCTTCTTGAGTTGCGTGTTCATGATCTCTCTGGAATGCCGGTATGCGAGGCGCGATCTTGACAGTTTTTTGCTTCAAATAGAAGTCGCAGGCGGTCGGGCCGGGGAAGATGTTACCCGTGGCGACGGCGGTTCTGCTAGTCTCTGAGGCCGTCCGGCCCGGCCCAGCCCGATTTCGAGTGAAAAATACTACGCGCACTTTCGTCGCCGCGCTCTGGCTGGCCGCATGCTGCGCCTATGCGCAGACTCCGGCGGAGGCGCTGTTCCGCTCGATCGAGAACGGTGATTTCGGCAAGTTCTCCCGCCTGGTCGATAGTGGGATCGATCTTTCGGCGAATAACAAGCTGGGCGAGACGCCCCTTTACGTCGCCGCCGAGAAAGGCCAGCTCGAGATGGCGAAGCTGCTCATCGCCAAGGGTGCCGACGCGAAGGCGCGCACGCCCAACGGCGAGACCGTGTTGCACGCTGCGGCCATGATCGAGAGCACGTCTCTCATGACCGCCTTGATCGAGGCGGGCGCCGATAAGAATTCTGCGAACAACGACGGCGAGACCCCGCTCCACTGGGCGGCTATGACCGGCACCTTTCTCGCGGTGAAGGCCCTCGCCGACGCGGGCGCGGATCTCGACGTCCAGGACGTGCGCCTGGCCAACACGGCGCTGCACGCCGCGGTTTCCCACGACGACATCGTGCTGATTCATTACCTGATCTCCAAGAACGTGCGCACCGACCTCCGCAACAACGCGGGCCTCACGGCGCTCGAGTTTGCCCAGTCCCGCGGGCGCGGCTCGGTGAAGCTCTTCGAGCGCTAGCATGCTCCGCGATCGCCGCATCATTTTCGCTGCGAGTTTCCTGCGCGCGGTTGCCAACGGCCTGATCGGCGTTCTCGCCGGGATCTATCTCGCGCAGCTCGGCCTCGATCCGGCGGCCTGGGGCGCAGTCCTCGGCGCCGGAATCGCCGGCACGGCGGTGGGCGCGGCGGGGGTCATGTTCTGGGGCGACCGCATCGGCCGCAAGCGCTGGCTGGTCGGGCTCGGGGTGCTCGCCGCAGCGGGCGGCATCGTCTTTGCCTTTTCCTCCCAGGCCGTGGTGCTCGGCGTCGCCGCGTTCCTCGGCATGCTCAATTCGCTCGGCAAGGACCGCGCCGCGGCGCTCGCGATCGAACAGGCGATCCTGCCCTCTACCGGCGACGATGCCGACCGCACGCGCGCCTTCGCCTGGTACAACGTGATCCAGGACGTCGGGCATGCCCTCGGAGCCGGGCTCGCGGTGCTTCCGCCGTTGCTGCGCGATTTCGCGGGGGTGGATCCGCTCGATTCGCTGCGCGCCGCGGTGGTCCTCTACGCGGTTCTCTACGCCGTGACGGCGGTTCTGTACCTCAGCCTGACGTCTCAGGCGGAGTCACCGACGGCCGCGCTGCGCGCCGAGGTGAGCCCGCAAAGCCGCTCCATCCTCACCAAGATGTCTTTCCTCTTCGCGCTGGACAGCTTCGCCGGCGGCTTCCAGGGCAGCGCGCTCTTCGCGTATTTCTTTCACGCGCAGTTCGGCGCGTCCGAGGCGGCGATCGGCATGCTCTTCGTCGGCGCGCGCATCATGAACGCGTTCTCGCATCTGGGCGCAGCCTGGCTCGCCGCGCGCATCGGCCTGGTGAATACCATGGTGTTCACGCACACGCCCTCGAGCCTGCTCACCTTCACCATTCCGTTCACGGGAAGCTTCGAAATCGCGGCGGTGCTGTTCCTCCTGCGCGAGGGGCTCTCGGAAATGGACGTGCCGACGCGGCAGTCCTACCTCATGGCGGTGGTGCGGCCCGAGGAGCGCACCTTTGCGGGCGGCGTGACCAACCTCGCGCGCATGTGCGCGCGCGCCATCGCGCCCGTTTTCGCGGGGAGCGCCATGCAGATGCTGACGCTCGGCGCGCCCATCATGGCGGCGGCGGGACTGAAGATCCTCTACGACGCGCTGCTGTACGTGTCGTTCCGCAAGCTCAAGGCGCCGGAGGAGCGGTAGGTCGACTGAGGAGACCGCGGCAATGACCGGACGATATCTCGAAGACTTCGCGGTGGGGCAGACCTTCGGCTCCGGGCGCTTGCGCGTCGAGAAGGAACGGATCAAGGCCTTCGCCGCCGAATTCGACCCGCAACCCTTCCATCTCGACGAAGAGGCCGCGCGCGGCTCGATATTCCGGGGGCTGGCGGCGAGCGGCTGGCACACCGCCGCGATGACCATGCGGCTCCTGGTCGAGAGCGAGTTGAAGCCCGCGGGCGGGATAGTCGGCGCGGGCTTTGACGAGTTCCGCTGGCCGCGGCCTGTGCGGCCCGGGGACGAACTGCACCTCGAGAGCGAAGTTCTCGAAGTGCGGCCTTCGAAGTCCCGACCGGAGCAGGGATTGATCAAAGTCAGGACGACGACGAAGAATCAGAACGGCGAGCCGGTGCAGGTCTCCATCGGCAATCTCGTCGTGCCGCGCCGCCCCCTATAGCACGAAAAACCTCGTCCTCCCCAAGGCGTCCTACCGAAGGTTTTCTAGGAATCTTGGTGGTTCATCGTCCTTCGGGGCCGGCTTCCGGAGAATGTTTTTTGCGCAGCCCGCCAGGAGTTTTGCTGATGCCACGGTCGATCGCTCTTCAGCTTGGTGTGTTCTGCCGTAATCTGGGCCAATTTCCTGATCCGCCCGATCGCCAGAGTTGCGGCGTCGATGTTCGCCTGAAGTGCCGTGCCTTCCGCCTTCGTCCCCGGCGATTCCCTCTCACGCGGGAACACCTCGTACAATTTGCCAAGCGCCCAGCTGCATGAAACCGGGACACCGGACTCCTTTTCCCTTTCCTGACGCTGCAGCTCAATGCTCGCAAGGGCGTCGATCATTTCAGCTGTCGCAGGTTCTGCATTCATGTGACCCTCCTTTTCATCAAGACGCTCCCAAGTGAGCACCGATCAACATCTTCGCGGCGCGGGCAACGTTCCTGGCCGGACCGCGTGCCCCCAGAGTCTGAGCGGTGACCTGAGCACCTTCCATCAGGAGAAACAGCTGGTCGGCCAGCAGCCCGGGCTCCCGGGCTCCCATCTGGGTGCAAATTTGGACGAGCCGGGCGCGCAATTTCGCCTTGTGTGCCTCGATCACTTTTCTCGCGGGGTGATCTTTCTCGGTGAGTTCCACCGCCGCATTCGCCATGGGGCAGCCTCGGGCCTTGGGATCGGCAACGTGCTTGGCCAACAGAGCGAAGGCGGCCTTGACCTGCTTGCGGGGATCCTGGGAATGCCGGCTCGCCATCGCGTCCCAGGTCCGCCAGAAGTTGGCGTCGTGCTCGCGCAGCCATTCGGCCACCAACTCGTCCTTGGAAGGGAAGTTCCGGTACAGGCTCATCTTGGTCGTATCGGCTTCTGCTGCAATCGTTTCCACCCCGACCGCACGGATTCCCTTGAGGTAGAAGAGCTCCGACGCCGTATCGAAGATGCGTTTCCGGGCGCTCGGGCGGTTCGCGTCCCGCTTCCGGAGAGGCGATTGTCCATTGATCTTGGGGCTTCTGGTCATGTCCAATCTCTGATTGACACGAGAGTTACCGGTCAGTATCATACCATCTGTTTCTAAAAGCAACCAGTCAGTATCTCACCGCTAGTATCTCGCCGCTTTTGCTGGCAGTCAGATGGTTCCTTGGCCGCGAATAGCGAGCGGCCACCAATCGAACAATAAGGATGCAATGTCATGATGAAAATCCGTCCCTTGCACGACCGCGTTGTGGTGGAGCGTCTCGATGAGGAGCGCAAATCCGCAGGCGGCATCGTCATACCCGACAACGTTGCCGAGAAACCCGACCAGGGCGAGGTCATCGCCGTGGGCAAAGGCAGGATCCTCGAAGACGGCAAGGTGCGCCCGCTCGACGTCAAGGTCGGCGACCGCATCCTGTTCGGCAAGTTCTCCGGCCAGGCCGTGAAAGTCGAAGGCACCGAGTACCTCGTGATGCGTGAAGACGACATCATGGGCATCGTTGCAAAGTAAGACCAACTCATTCAGGAGTAGACAATGTCAGCCAAAGATGTTCGGTTTCATGAGTCCGCGCGCCACAAGATGCTCGCGGGCGTCAATATTCTCGCCGATGCGGTCAGGGTGACCCTCGGCCCCAAGGGCCGCAACGTGATCCTGGAGCGCTCTTACGGCGCACCCACGATAACCAAGGACGGCGTGTCGGTGGCCAAGGAAATCGAGCTGAAGGACAAGTTCGAGAACATGGGCGCGCAGATGGTGAAGGAAGTCGCCTCCAAGACCTCGGACGTTGCCGGAGACGGCACGACGACGGCGACCGTTCTCGCGCAATCGATCGTGAAGGAAGGGATGAAGTTCGTCGCTTCCGGAATGAATCCGATGGACCTGAAGCGCGGGATCGACAAGTCGGTCATCGCCGTGGTCGAGGAGCTGAAGAAGATCTCCAAGGCCTGCACCACAAGCAAGGAAATCGCCCAGGTCGGTGCCATTTCGGCCAACGCGGACAGCGAGATCGGCAAGATCATCTCCGATGCGATGGAGAAAGTCGGCAAGGAAGGCGTGATCACGGTGGAGGACGGCAAGGGCCTGCAGACCGAGCTCGAGGTGGTCGAAGGCATGCAGTTCGACCGGGGCTACCTGTCCCCCTATTTCATCAACAACGCCGAGAAGCAGATGTCGGTGCTGGACAATCCCTACGTGCTCCTTTACGACAAGAAGGTCGCCAACGTCCGCGACCTGCTGCCGCTCCTCGAGCAGGTGGCGAAGGCCGGGCGGCCGCTGCTCGTCATCGCCGAGGAAGTGGAAAGCGAAGCCCTTGCGACCCTCGTCGTGAATAACCTCCGCGGCATCCTGAAGACCTGCGCGGTGAAGGCGCCGGGGTTCGGCGATCGCCGCAAGGCCATGCTCGAGGACATCGCCGTCCTCACCGGCGGCCAGGTCATCGCTGAAGAAGTGGGCCTGACTCTTGAGAAGGCGACGCTCAAGGACCTTGGCCAGGCAAAGCGCGTCGAAATAGACAAAGAAGAGACGACCCTCATCGACGGCGCGGGCGATCCCAAAGCGATCGAGGCGCGGCTGAAGAGCATTCGCACCCAGATCGAAGAGGCTACCAGCGACTACGACAAGGAAAAGCTGCAGGAGCGGGTGGCCAAGCTCGCCGGCGGCGTTGCGATCGTCAAGGTGGGCGCTGCGACCGAAATCGAGATGAAAGAGAGAAAGGCGCGCGTCGAAGACGCGCTGCACGCGACCCGCGCGGCGGTCGAGGAAGGCATCGTCGCCGGCGGTGGCGTCGCCTACATCCGCGCCCGCAGCGCTCTGGACCAGATTAAGGGCGACAACCCCGACCAGGAGGCCGGCATCAAGATCGTGCGCCGCGCCCTGGAAGAGCCGTTGCGCCAGATCGTCGCCAACGCGGGCGAAGAGCCCTCGGTGGTGATGAACAAGGTCGCCGAAGGCAAGGGCAACTTCGGCTTCAATGCCCAGACCGAGACCTACGGTGATCTCGTCGAGATGGGCGTCGTCGACCCGACCAAGGTCGCGCGCACGGCGCTGCAGAATGCGGCTTCCGTCGCCGGCCTGCTCCTCACGACCGAAGCGATGGTGGCCGAGCTGGTGGAAGAGAAGGAAAGTGCCAGCCCTGGCGGCCGCGGCATGGGCGGTATGGGCGGCATGCAAGGGATGGATATGTAAGGTCCGGTGCTTGAGCACAGCGTCAACGTACAAGGCCGCGAAAAAAGAGAAGGTTGCAGAGACAGCCCGCTCTTTTCGCGCGAGAGGAGTTTCGCAGTTTCCTGGCGATCCAGCACCCAACCGGGTGTTGGGCTTTTCTTGTCCGCCCGCGGCCAACTTTGACGGAACTGCAAAGAAACCCCGTGGCGAATGACCTGAATCTCGAGCTTGGAAAATTGCTGGATCAATACGACGAGAAGCGCCGTGCCGTCGAGGAGAGGAGACAGCAGGTCAAAACGGACGAGGCCAATTTTCTAAAAGGGTTCGCCGATCTCAGAATCAACGTGGTGAGGCCGGTTTTCGAGGCGATCGGGGTCATCCTGAAAGAGCGAGGGCATGACTTCGACATTTCCGAGAACGAGTACGCCGAGAACGAGTACGCCGGCGGACCCGGTGGCAAGACCACCGAGGCGGCCGTCTGCATCCATGTCATGCCCGCGGGGATGGAAAAGTCCTCGCACGACGATGCCCAGTTTCCCTCGCTATCTTTCGCCACCCGGCATTACAACAAGACAGTGTGCGTACACAGCAGCAACGCGGTACCCCGATTGGGTGGTCCCGCCGGCCCGAGAGGGGATTACCAATTGGCCCAGATCGACAAGGATCTCGTTCAGGCCGAGCTCTTGAAGCTGATTGCCGGGATGGTCAACAGGTAGCGGCGCCCACGTGATTAAGGACACGCACGACAGCGTACAGGGTCGGCAACGGCCGAAAAAAAGGCCCGGAACGGGACTGCCGTTACCGGGCCTGGTCCTTCAGGTGTTTATCAGAAAGGAAGGATAAACACCCATCTACACCCATTTCGATCATCCCCCTTTTGTCCAAGGCGTTCTGTGCGTTAGCGCGCATAAAAAAAGACCCGGAAACGGAATTGCCGTTACCGGGCCAGGGACTTCGAGTGTTTATCAGGGAGGAGATATACACCCGCTTCAATCATCCCCTCTTATCCCAAACCGTTCTGTGCGTTAGCGCACATAAGGGCAATATTTTACGGGGCCTGTCAGGCTGCTCAGGCCGCCGCCTTCGCCGGGTTCAGACCGCGGCGCCAGCTCTTTTCGGTCCCTCATAGGATCGCAAGGATGCGATCTCCCGGCTCTTTTGCTCGGTGATGTCATACCCCGCGATGAAGATCGCCTGGTGCTCCGAATCGATCCGCCGGTGCCATAAGAACCACTTGGATGTGCCGTCCTGGCACCGCAAGCCGAATTCCATTGAGTCGGAACTGTCCTCGGCCAAGAGCCGGTCCATCACCGCGACGGCGGCCTGCCCATGCTGCTGAATCAACTCGCACAGGGGCCGCTCTAGCAACTCTTGCGCGGAGTATCCGAGGATGTTCTCCCACGCCGGGCTGAGAAATTTCAGCTTGCCGTCGAAACCGGCGAGGCCCAGCAAAACGGGCGATGGGTCGGAAGGGAGCCTGCGCTTGGCGCGCATGAGGCCGGTGAGGCGAGACAAGAACCGGGTGCCGTTCATCATGAGCCTCCTGTCAGACCCGATTATCTCCGTCACCTCAAGACTCTCTGTGCGCTAGGGCACATAAGGAGGGAGTTTTCACCTCATTCCGGCCGTTTTCCCGCCGGCCGTGGTGACGAGATTCCGACTTGCGGCCAGCCGATGCAGGCAAGGTAGATCGTCTTGTCGTACCTGCGATTTCTGTACGCTAGCGCACACAAAGAGTAGGATGGGGGCCTTCTGCCAGCGGGGAAGGGGATTGGGGGAAGGGGGGATCTTGCTTTTGCTACGGCCTTGATTGGAGGAGACCATGAGTAAGAATCTCGCCGCATCCGCAACCCCTTCCCCCACTCAAAATCGCCTTCTTGCCGCGCTGCCCGCGGCGGATTACCGGCGCCTGCAGCCGGACTTGGAGGGGGTGCCCCTGCCGCTCGGCATGGCGGTCTACGAGTCCGGCGGTAAATTGGACTACGTGTATTTCCCCACCGACTGCATCGTGTCGCTCCTCTACGTCATGAAAAGCGGAGCGTCGGCGGAAATCGCGGTCGTGGGCTGTGAAGGCTTGGTCGGCGTCGCGCTGTTCATGGGCGGGGAATCCACGCCCAGCCGGGCGGTGGTGCAAAGCGCCGGCCACGCGTACCGCCTCCCTTCAAAAATCCTCAAGAGGGAATTCGAGCACAGCGGCCCATTGCAGCATCTGCTGCTGCGCTACACGCAGGCGCTGATCACGCAGATGGCGCAGACCGCCGTTTGCAACCGGCATCATTCGGTGGAGCAGCAACTGTCCCGCTGGCTGCTGTTGAGCCTGGACCGCCTGCCCTCGAACGAGCTGCGCATGACGCAGGAGCTGATCGCGAACATGCTGGGAGTGCGCCGCGAGGGCGTCACGGAGGCGGCCGTAAAGCTGCAAACGGCCGGATTGATTCAGTACAATCGCGGTCACATCAAAGTGCTCGACCGGCCGGGGCTGGAGGAGCGGGTCTGCGAGTGCTACGCAGTCGTCAAAAGTGAAACGGATCGCTTGCTACCCGCCAAGACCGCGGCCTGAAGCGCTGGCGCGCGTAACCCGAGCTCCTCTGTGCGTCAGCGTACATACGGTCCGTACTTGTTCGCGCTAATCTTGTACCGTCTGCCCGTCCTCCGGGTAGAGCGAACAAACCAGAAGGAACCCCGTGCGAATCGCGAGCCGAGCGCCCGTTGCCAATCGCATGCTTGCCGCTTTGCCGCACAAGCAGTATCAGCGCCTGCTCACGGGTCTCGAATCCATCGCGTTGACTTTCGGTGAAATCCTGTACGAACCGGGGGAGCGGATCCGGCATGTTTACTTTCCCAACGACTCGCTCGTCTCCTTGCTGACGGTGGTCGAGGGCCATCTGGCCTTGGAAGTCGGCATGGTCGGCCGCGAGGGCATGGTCGGTGTTCCTCTGTCACTGGGAACGGACGTTTCGCCTGTTCGCGCGCTGGTGCAGGGAGCGGGAGCGGCCATGCGGATGAAGTCGGCGCGCTTTTCCGAAGAAATCCGGAAAAGCCAGCAGTTGCAACAGGAGGTTAGCCGCTATACGCGTGCATTGATGGCTCAGATCACCCAAACCGCCGCGTGCAACCGCTTCCACGTCGTAGAGGCGCGCCTTGCCCGATGGCTACTGATGACGCGGGACCGGGTATCGTCGGACGAATTCCGTCTTACGCACGAATTTCTGGGGAATATGCTGGGAGTGCGGCGGGTCGGTGTCACCACGGCCGCGCGCGCTCTGCAAAAAAGAAAACTGATCGCTTACAGCCGCGGCAAGATCAGGATCCTCGACCGCCGAGGCCTCGAAGGCGCCGCCTGCTCCTGTTACGAACTCGTCAGGGACATGAACGGCGCCGTACAGGATTAGCAGCAGCCGAAAAAAAGCCCGGAACGGGATTGCGGTTACCGGGAAAACCCGACAGGAGCAGGACGGGTTAGGTTGTTGCCTTTCGATGTAACTGTCCTTCGTACAACGCCCGCACGGTCTCGATCGTGTCGGCTGCGCTCTTGTCCTCGCGGTAGCGCTTGACGCGCGCAAAGCGCAGCGCGAAGCCGCCCGGATAAGTCGAGCTCTGCTGGATTTCATTGAACGCGATCTCGGCGACGAGCTCCGGCCGCACGTGCACGACGTTGCGCTCGCGCGAGGTTTCGAGCGAGAGCAGGCGCTCGGTCTGCCACGCGAGCATCTTGTCGGTCATGCCCTTGAAGGTCTTGCCGAGCATGACGAAGCCGCGCGTGGCGGGATCGAGCGCGGCGAGGTGCAGGTTGGAGAGCCAGCCCTTGCGACGGCCGCTGCCCCATTCGGCCGCGATGACGGCGAGGTCGAGCGTGTGCGCCTCCTTGATCTTGAGCCAGCCGGCGCCGCGGCTTCCGGCCTCGTACGGGGCCTCCAGCGCTTTCGCCATGACGCCCTCGTGGCCGCGCGCGAGCGCGTCGTCGTAGAAAGCCTGCGCGGCTCCCTTGTCGCCGGTGACAAGGCGCGGGATGAGGATCGTCGCCGGCAGTAATTTCGCGAGCGCGTCGAAGCGCTCGCGCGCGGGTCTTGCGGTGAGGTCCTCGCCCTCGGCGAGCAGGCAGTCGAAGAAAAAGACGCTGAGCGGATACATCGTACGCAACGCCTCCACGTCGAGCTTGCGCCCGAAGCGGCGCATGGTTTCCTGGAAAGGGTAGGGCGTGCCCTCGGGCTTGAGCGCGATCGTCTCGCCGTCTGCGATGAGCTCGCGCGCCGGGCACTCTTGCAGCGCCGCGACGATCTCGGGCACGGTGGAGGTGACTTCGTTCAGGCTGCGCGTATAGACGCGGATTTCGCCGCCCGACTTGTGCGCCTGCACGCGCGCGCCGTCGAGCTTCCACTCGAAGGCCGCCGTACCCAGGCGTTCAATCGCGTTCGCGACGTTCTCGGCGGGTTGAGCGAGCATCGGCTGCACCGGCTGGAAGACCCTGAGCGCAAAGCGCGCGAGGCCTGCTTCGCCTTCGGTGAGCGCGGCTTCCGCAACTGCGGGAAGGCCGCCCGCTCGCATCGCCGCCGAGCGCACACTAGCGGCCGGGAGCTTCGCCGCTTTCGCGATGGCGTCCAGCATGATCCCCTCGAGCGCGCCCTGGCGCAGCTCGCCGAGCAACAGCCGCGCAAGAAAATCCTGCTCGGGCGCGGTTGCGCGCGCGAAAAGCTCCGCGAGCAGGCGCGCTCGCCCGGCGGCGGAGCCTTCTCCCTTGATCTGCGCGAGGCGTGCGAGCGCCTCGTCGATTTGCGCAAGCGTGAGCCGGGTCACGCTTGCGGGCATCGCGGCGAGCGCGTCTTTCAGCGTCGCGTAGCCGATGCCGATCTTTCCCTGGCGCGTGTCGCCGCTGAGATACGCCACGCCCAGCCCGATTTCCGACGCATCGAGTCGTCGCAGGCACTGCGCGAGCGCGTCGATTTTCGCGAGGCGGCTGTGCGTCCCCGCGACGCGCTCGGAGGCGGCGAGCAATTCGGCGAGAAGCATTCAAGCCCTTCGCGATAAGATAGGGGGCCCGTCGATCCGTCCCAACCAAGTGACCCCGATCGTAATCCCCAGTATCGCCCGGCTCAAGGAGTGGACCGGCAAGGAGGTCGCGGTGACCGACTGGTTCGCCGTGAGCCAGGAGCGCATCGATGCCTTTGCCGGCGCGACCGAGGATCACCAGTGGATCCACGTCGACCGCGAGCGCGCGGCCGAGGAATCGCCCTACGGAACGACCGTCGCGCACGGCTTTCTCACGCTGTCCCTGCTGCCGCACCTGATGCGGCAGGCCGTCGAGATCCAGGGCATGCGCCTGGGGATCAACTACGGCTTGAATCGCGTGCGCTTCACCGGCCCCGTGCCTGCCGGCTCGCGCGTGCGCGCGCGCTTCCGGCTCGACGCCGTGGAAGACATCCCCAAGGGAGTTCAGACCGCCTGGAACGTCACCGTCGAGCGCGAAGGCGAGGCGAAGCCGGTTCTGGTCGCCGAATGGATCACGCGCCGCCACGAGTAGAAGGCCGCGGGTACGTATTGCCGAGGAACTTCGTCGTCTCCGACACGACTTCTTTCTGGCGTCCGACCCACAGGTGCCCTCCGGTCGGAAAGCTCACGAAACGCGCCCCCGGAATGCGTTCCGCCGCCGCGCGGCTGCTCGAGTGAGTCCTGAACAAATCGTCCTCGGTGCTGATGACGAGCGCGGGGGTCGCGATCCGCTCCAGTTCGTAACGCGGTTGTGAAGCGACGATCGCCAAGTCGTTCCACAGTCCCTTGCGGCGCTGGCTGAGCGGCAAGGCGCCCCGCGCGATCCGCAAGATGCGTTCCTGCTCCTCGGTCGAGGCATTCTCGAAATCGAGGACCGGAGTGGCGAAGACTCTTTCCAGCATGGTGTCTCGCGCCACCTTCATATTCAACCAGAAAAGGAAATCCGATCCGACCATCCAATCGAACATCAAGGAAGGCGACTCGGGTGGCCGCACCTGCGGCGCGCCCGGCTGGAAGAAAGCCGGAACGAGGAGGACCATCGCCGAACAGCGCCCGGCGTGCCGCAGGCAAAATTCGATCGTCGAGGGCGCGCCCGCGGATCCTCCCAGGATCGCCGCCCTGGGCAATTTCAAAGCGTCGAGCAGACAGGCGTGGGCGTCGGCCTGGGCCTCGGGCGATGCGTCGGCGGGCATGGGGGTGCGCAGGTATCCGAATCTCGACATCGCGATCACCGTGAAGCCGTGCTCGGCCAAGGGGCGTCCGAATTCCAGGCCCTGGTCGAAACCGCCGCCTGCGCCGTGCACCAGAAGCACCGGCGCGCCCTTGCCGATGACGGCGTATTCGATCCGTCCGCACCGTGTATCGGCGATCTGGCTGCCTGAGGAGACGCGGGCTTCCGCGGCGCCGAGTTCTTCCCGATAGCTGAAATACGTGAACAGCATCAACCCCGCCAGCACGACGGTGGGAATGCCCAGGACCACGCTGCGTTCGATTTTCATCGGCCAGCATCCCATTGTAGTCAAGCTCGCTAGATACCATATTGGTGAATTCATTTCCCCGACAGGCGCGCATACCAATGTGGGAAGCATGGGCTCTTGTTGCACTCGTTCTCCTCGCCTGGCTGTGGTTCGACAGCATGCGGGCGCGCGAGCACGCGGTCGCGGCGGGCGCGCTCGCCTGCGAGCGCAACGGCCTGCAGTTCCTCGACGAGACGGTGGAGTGCGTGTCGCTTCGCCCCGCGCGCGACGAGCACGGGCGCGTCGCCCTGCGGCGGGTGTACCGATTCGAATTCTCCGACAACGGAGACAACCGGCGCGGCGGCAGCATCGTCATGATGGGTGGCGAGGTAGAATCGCTCACCATGGAACCGTTCCTGTTGCAGTGAGTCTTGCCGCGGTGAATCATGCAGAAGTGGGTCGAAGGCACCGTTGTCAACCAGAAGCGCTGGACGGAGACCCTGTTCACGCTGCAGGTGGAGGCCGAGGTCGCTGCGTTCGAGGCGGGGCAGTTCGCCAAGCTCGCGCTCGCGGTGGAGGGCGAGATGGTGGCGCGCCCATACTCGTTCGTGAACGCGCCGAAGGAGCGTCCGCACGAGTTCTATTACGTGACGCTGCCCGACGGACCGCTCACGCAGCGGCTGTGCAGGCTGGAAGCGGGGAACGCGATTTACCTTGCGCCGCGGCCGGCGGGGTTCCTCGTGCTCTCGGAAATCCCCGACGGGGAGAACCTCTGGCTGATATCGACGGGAACGGGAGTCGGCCCTTTCCTGTCTATCCTAAAGACCGAAGGTCCTTGGCAGCGCTTCAGGCAGGTGGTCCTGGTCCACGCGGTGCGCCATGCCGCGGAGCTGACCTACCGCGACAGCCTCTCGCCGCTGCTGGGCGAGCACGGGGAGCAGATGCGCGTGGTCTCCTTCGTGAGCCGGGAAAATAAACCGGGCGCGCTCCACGGGCGCATCCCCCTCGCGATCGAGGACGGTCGCCTGGAGGCCGCGGCGGGCGTGGCGCTTTCTGCGAAGACCTCTAGAGTCATGATTTGCGGCAACCCGGAGATGGTGACGGACACGCAGGCAACGCTCGCGCGGCGCGGCATGAAGAAGCACCGGCGCCGCGAGCCGGGCCATATTGCGGTGGAAAACTACTGGTGAAGAAGACTGCGCTTGGCTTGCTGCTGGTTGCCGGCGCGCTGGCGCTCGCTGCCTGCAGCGCGACCCGGGTCGCCTACAACAACGCCGACACCATGCTGCGCTTCATGGCGTCGAGCTATCTGGACCTCGACGCCGCGCAGTCTGATGACCTGACGCCGCGCATCGCGCGATTTCATCAATGGCACCGCTCGAACGAGCTTCCGGTGTACGCGGCCTTGTTGCGGAGCGCGAGCCAGCGCGCGGCCAAGGGCATCACGGCGGAGGACGTCGCGTGGGGCCTCGCCAATGTGCGCTCGCGCTACCGCAGGTTCGCGGCAAAAGCGGCCGAAGACGCGGCACCGGTGCTCGCGACGCTCGCGAGCGCGCAGCTCGCGGCGCTCGAGCGCAAGTTCACCGAAAACAACGAAAAATACGCGAAGAAATTCCTCTCGTTCGACGACCAGGAGCGCCGGCGCGCGCAGCTGAAGCGCATGCTCGAGCGCTTTCGCGACTTTGCCGGCGACCTCACCCCGGACCAGGAGGCCCGCATCGGGCGCTTCGCGCTCGCGCACGAGCGCCACGTTGCGCTGCGCTTCGAGGACCGGCAGCGCTGGCAGCGCGATTTCGTCGCGGCGCTCAAGGCTGAGCGCAAGCCGGAGGAGCTCGGCCGGCACCTGGCCGAGATGTTTTACAGGCCGGAGCTGCGCCGCTCCGAGGAGTTCATTCGCGAGGACAAGCGCTGGGACGAGGACCTGGGACAGCTCATCGTGGATCTCGACCGGTCGCTCTCTCCCAAGCAGCGCGCTCAGGTCGTCCGGCACCTTTCCGACTACGCCGAGGATTTCGCGGTTCTCGCCGGAACAAGCAAGGAAGCCGCTTGAGCCCGCGGGACGCCGCGCGAGGTTTTCTCTCTCTGGCGCTGCTCGCAGGGCTGGTCTTGACCTCGGGTGCGGCACGTGCCGCCGGGGGCGAGCTGAAGCCCTGGCGCGGCGGTGCGACGCCGTCCCTCGCGCTGCGCGATCTCCAGGGCAAGGAGCACAAGCTGGCCGATTATCGGGGCAAGGTCGTGGTGCTCAATTTTTGGGCCACCTGGTGCGATCCCTGCCGCGAGGAGATGCCTTCCATGCAGCGGCTGCAGGACAAGCTCGCGGGCAAGCCGTTCGCGATCCTCGCGGTCGACTACGGCGAAGGCGCGCCGCGGATCAACGAGTTCCTGAAGAAAGTCCCGGTGCGTTTCACGGTGCTGCTGGATCGGGACACCTCCACCGCGACGGCGTGGAAAGTGAAGGCGCTGCCCACCACCCTGGTGCTCGATCCCGAGCTGCGAATCCGGTACTCGGTGGTCGGCGACCTCGAATGGGACTCGCCGGCCGTCGAAGCGGCGATCAG
>Ga0137366_10000690_pt1 | contig 23247 bp, 19 predicted proteins | sample SagtaG_8_FD_104938 | JGI IMG/M metagenome (GOLD analysis project Ga0137366, IMG submission 104938) | Vadose zone soil microbial communities from Sagehorn Ranch, Mendocino, California, USA - Sage1_L_60_16 metaG | ecosystem: Environmental > Terrestrial > Soil > Vadose zone | place: USA...
GAAGCGATTGATTAGCATCCTTGGCATCCGCCCCGCGCTTGCAGCTATGAGGGCTTGAGGACATCGGCTCTGCTTTTACGCCTCAATTGGACCGCGTCGCCAGTTTCCACACAGCCTGGGTCGCTTCCTGCCGTATCGTGAGCGGCCCGTTGCCTCCCGTAGACCTCGTGGGTTGACTCTACCGATCTTCCTAGCGCAGAATTCTTAGCAGGCATTATCCTTTGGATTGCCTGTTTTGCCAGTTCGATTAAGTCGACTGGTTCCCGTGCATACTCTGAGAGTGAGCGGGTTTCCATTTCTACGGAGCCGCTCATGCCTAAATCTCTCGTACGCCCTCGCACTATCGTTTATGCTCGCCAGTTGCGGCCTGCTGGTTTTGTAATCTGTGCCGGCACCGGCGAAAGAGCCCTCTTGCTTCAAATGTCTACAAACAACTGGTCCGCAAGCGCATGAGCCAGGGGCGCTGGCACCATCACTGGGTTTTCAAGCGCTGAGGCTTGCGGGCACCGCTGGATTCCCGCTTGCGCGGGAATGACAATCACTCTACGCCGCGACCATCCCGTGGACGCTGAACAACTGCTCGGGATCGGTCCAGACTTTTTCGGGCGTGAACCCCGCCCGCTTGCCCAGTTCCTGGAACTCGGCGATCGAGTACTTGCAGGAGATCTCGGTATGGATGGTTTCGCCGGGCGCGAAATCAAACCGCCGGCCGGCGACGTGCACGAACTGCGAGTACAGGCTCTCCAGGTGCATCTCGACGCGGCCCATGATCGGTTCGTAGAACGCCCTGTGACGAAACCGTTTCACCTGGAAATCCGCCGCAAGCTCGCGATTGATCCGGTGCAACAGGTTGAGGTTGAACTGCGCTGTCACGCCCCTGGGATCGGCGTAGGCAGCATCGAGAGTGGCCTTGTCTTTCTTGAGGTCCACGCCGACCAGCAGGATCCCGCCTGCCCCCGCCATCTTGCGCGCCTGCTTCAGAAAAGCAAGCGCCTCGGCGGGAGTGAAGTTGCCGATGGTGGAGCCGGGAAAAAACACCGCTTTCCTGCGGATCGGTACGCCCGCAAACTCGGGCAACACGAGGGGCCGCGTATGGTCGGCGCAGATGCCGACGATATTGAGGAAGGGAAAGCGGCGCGCAAGCTCGTTTGACGAAGCCCGCAGCGTACCGATCGCGATGTCGATCGGAACGTACAACTGCGTCTGCAGCGCGTGGATCAGGATGCGCGTCTTGGCTTGCGCGCCGCTGCCGAATTCGATCAGCTGGGCCTCGGGCCCGACGAATTGCGCGATTTCCGCGATGTTGCCGCGGAGGATCGCCATCTCGGTGCGCGTCAGGTAGTACTCGGGCAGCTCGCAGATCGCCTCGAACAGGCGGCAGCCCTGCTCATCGTAGAAATACTTCGGGGGAATGCTCTTTTGCGGGAGCGCGAGGCCGGCGAGCACGTCCTCGAGGAGCCTCTCCCCGCCGGGAAAGAAGCTGTAGAAGCGGACCACCCCGGGCGCCGAAGGCTGGGGGGAGGGTTCCGGGTTCATGCCGAGGGCCGGGGTCTAGCCCGACCAGTCGTTTCGTGCGTGGACCGATACGAAATCGCCCTGCAGCAACAAGCCCGCGGAGGTCTGGTGCGCGTTGGAGCGGCCGGAGGCGAATTCCAGCCATTGACGTATGCGGGTCGCGTCGCCGACACGAGTGTATTTGCCCCAGGAGTCGAGCAGCACGATGATAATCGAACGCCCGGCCAGCGTCACCTGCATGACCAGACACCGTCCGGCTTCGGCGATGTATCCGGTCTTCGACAAGCCGATATCCCAGCGGGAGCTACGGGTAAGATTGTTGGTGTTGCCGAAGCGCATCGTGCGGCGCCCGATTTTGACCTGGTACGAAGTCGAAGTCGTATAGTCGCGGATCTTGGGGTAGGCGTGCGCGGCCTGCACGAGCTTCGCCAGGTCCTGCGCAGTCGACACGTTGCGGCCGGAAAGCCCCGTGCCGTCCTCGAAGCGCGTGCCCGACATCCCGAGCAACCGGGATTTGAGGTTCATCGCCAGCACGCACGAGTCTTTCCCGCCCGGGTAGGAGCTTGCGATCGCGGAGGCGGCGCGGTTTTCCGAAGCCATGAGGGCGAGGTGCAGCAGCTCGTCTCGCGTGAGCGTGGTGCCGACCCGCAGGCGGGATTGCGAGCCGCGCAGCCTGTCGACGTCCGCCTTGGTGATCGTCACCGGCTCGTCGGGGTCGAGCTCGGCATCGAGCGTGACGATCGCGGTCATCAACTTGGTGAGCGAGGCGATCGGCAGCGTCGATTCCATGTTCTTGCCGAGGAGAATTTCGCCGGATTGCTGGTCGACGACCAGCGCGGCCTGCGATTTCAGCGCCGGCTGGCGCAGCTCGCGCCCGAACACCGCCGCCGAGAAAACTACCAGTGCGAGCAGCGACATCGCGATGAACCGCACCTTCCCTCCCATTTCTTGTTGGGCCAGTCAGTTTAGCGTTGGTACGGGTAATTTGCAACGAAAATAACAAGATACAGGAAATACTTCACGCGGCCCTCGCGAAACCGGCCCCAGGCTTGGATCGCTGCCGGCCCAGCCCTTCCTCAGACCGCCACCGCGTGCTCGGCCTCCTCTTGCAACTGCAGCGACCACATCTGGGCGTAAGCGCCATCTTGCTCGAGCAATTCCCTGTGCGTGCCACGCTCAACGATACGGCCCTGATCCAGCACGATAATCTGGTCTGCGTCCATGACCGTGGAAAGGCGGTGAGCGATCACCAGGGTGGTGCGGCCCCGGGCGATGCGGTCGAGCTCGGCCTGGATGCCTTGCTCGGTTTCCGAATCGAGCGCGGAGGTGGCCTCGTCGAAGATGAGGATGCTCGGGTTTTTCAGGATGGCGCGGGCGATCGCGACCCGCTGCTTCTCGCCGCCCGAGAGCTTCAAGCCTCGTTCGCCGACGCGGGACTCGTACCGGTCGGGAAGGCTCTCGATGAATTCGTGGATGTGCGCCGCCTTCGCCGCCTCGATGACCTCCTCGGGCGATGCGCTCGGCCGCCCGTAGTGAATGTTGTAGAGGATGGTGTCGTTGAAGAGCACCGTGTCCTGGGGCACGATGCCGATCGCGGCGCGCAGGGACGACTGCGTTACGCCGCGGATGTCGGCGGCGTTGATGGTGATGCGGCCCGCGTTCACATCGTAGAAGCGGAACAACAGTCGTGCCAGAGTGGACTTTCCAGAGCCGCTCGCGCCCACCACGGCGATCTTGCTTCCGGCCGGGATCTCGAAGGACACGTCGAACAGGATCTGGCGCCGCGGCTCGTAGGAGAAATCGACGTGCTCGAAACGCACGGTCGCGCTTCCCGCGCTTTCTCCAAGAGGCAGCGGCGCTGCATCCGGCCGGTCCTGTATCTCCCGGTCCTGGGTGAGCAGGCGGAACATGCGGTCCATGTCGGCGAGCGCCTGCTTGATCTCGCGGTACACCATGCCCAGAAAATTGAGCGGGATGTAGAGCTGGATCAAAAGGCCGTTGACGAGCACCAGGTCGCCGAGCGTCAGGGTCTTCGCCACCACTCCTTGAGCGGCGAGGATCATGAGCAGCGTCACCGCGACGGCGATGATGCAGCTCTGCCCGATGTTGAGGAGCCCGAGCGAGGCTTCGTTCTTCACCGCCGCCGACTCGTACTTCTGCAGGTTCTCGTCGTACCGGCGCGCCTCGTACTCCTCGTTGTTGAAGTATTTCACCGTTTCGTAGTTGAGCAGGCTGTCGATCGCGCGCGTGTTGGCCTTCGAATCCAGCTCGTTCGCCTGGCGGCGGATTTCCATGCGCCACTCGGTGATCGACACGCTGAAAGCGATGTAGAGGACCACCGCGACAAAGGTGACCGCCGCGAAGCGCCAGTCGAACTTGGTGAGAAGGATGACCGCCACCAGGCTGAACTCGAGGATCACCGGGACGATCGAGAACAGCATGTAGGTCAACAACGTCGAGATCCCGCGCGTGCCGCGCTCGATGTCGCGCGACACGCCGCCGGTATGACGCTCCAGATGAAAACGCAGGGACAGGCTGTGCATATGGCGGAATACGGTGAGCGCGACGCGGCGGATGGCGCGCTGGGTCACGCGCACGAACACGACGTCCCGGAGCTCCGCGAACAGCGTCGTCGAAAACCTGAGGATTCCATAAGCGGCGAGCAGCGCGAGCGGCAGCACGAGCACCGCGGTCTGCGCGTCCAGCGAATCGACCACTTCCTTCAGGATAAGCGGCACGCCGACGTTGGCGAGCTTGGCGGTGGTCAGAAACGCGAGCGCGATCGCCACGCGGACGCGGAATTCCCACAGGTAGGGGAACAGCATCCCGATCGCGCGCCATTCGCTGCGCCGTTTCGGCGCGGCGGAATCCTTCAACGGAGCGGGCAAGGCAAAACTGCGGTGATCGTGGGCCATGAGGAGTGTCATGTTACATGGAGGCGGGGGAAAACCGGGGACAGACCACGGTTTTCAGCATAGAAATCCAAAGGTGCACGGCAGCGGGAAGGACGGTGAGGATCCGCGGACCCGAAAACCGTGGTCTGTCCCCGGTTTTCCGGAGCGGCGTATCATGCCGTATTGCGCTAAATCCCTAGAGAACCTTTCCGGAGGCCCATGCCGCTCGCTGTCTGGATCGTCGCAGTCGTTGCCGTTTCTTTTGCGCTTGCCTATCTGAACTCCTCGGGATGGATCTGGATTGCCGCGGGCGCGGTCCTGTTGCTTGCCGGTCTGGCCGGGGGAGCGTTCACACCGGATGCTTTTCTCATTCTCGCGGCGATACTCGCCGTCTGCAGCCTCGTGCTCGGCGTTTCACCGCTGCGCCGGCTGCTGGTTTCGCGCTCCCTTCTCGCCTGGTACCGCGGCCAGCTTCCGGCCATGTCCCAGACCGAGCAGGAGGCGATCGACGCCGGCACGGTGTGGTGGGACGGCGATCTTTTCTCAGGCCGCCCCGACTGGGGGAAGCTGCTTGCGGTGCCGCGCCCGAAGCTGACGCCCGAAGAACAGTCGTTCCTCGACAATGAAACCGAGCAGCTGTGCGCGATGGTGAACGACTGGGAGACGACGCAGGTGCATCAGGACCTGCCGCCGCATGCCTGGCAGTTCATCAAGGACAAGGGTTTTCTCGGGATGATCATCCCGAAGAAATACGGCGGCAAGGAATTCTCCGCGACCATGCATTCGCAGGTGATCCAGAAGCTCGGGACCCGCTGCAGCGCGGCCACGGTGCACGTCATGGTTCCCAATTCCCTGGGGCCCTCCGAGCTCCTGCTGCATTACGGCACCGACGAGCAGAAGAACTACTACCTGCCGCGCCTCGCAAAGGGTCTCGAAATTCCCTGTTTCGGCCTGACCAATCCGCGCGCGGGCTCGGACGCCGCGTCGATTCCCGATTTCGGCGTCGTGTGCAAGGGAACCTGGGAGGGCCGCGAGGTGCTCGGCATGCGCGTCACCTGGGAGAAGCGCTACATCACGCTGGGCCCCATTTCGACGCTGCTCGGGCTCGCCTTCCGGCTCCACGACCCGGACCATCTGCTCGGAGAGAAGGAAGACATCGGCATCACCTGCGCGCTGGTGCGCACCGACACGCCGGGCGTCAATATCGGCCGCCGCCACAATCCCCTGAACGCCGTGTTCCAGAACGGTCCGAACTGGGGCAAGGACGTGTTCATGCCGCTCGACTGGATCATCGGCGGACCGAAGATGGCGGGCCAGGGCTGGAGGATGCTGATGGAGTGCCTCGCCGCGGGACGCTCGATCTCGCTGCCCTCCTCGGGGACCGGCTACGCCAAGCTCGCCGCGCGCGCGACGGGCGCCTATGCGCGCGTGCGCAGCCAGTTCAAGACGCCGATCGGAAAATTCGAAGGCATCGAGGAGGCGCTCGCCCGCATCGGCGGCAACCTCTACATGATGGACGCGGCCCGCATGATGACCGCGGGCGCGGTGGACCTCGGCGAAAAGCCCTCGGTGATCTCGGCGATCGTCAAGTACCACCTCACCGAGCGCGGGCGCGCCGTGGTCAACGACGCGATGGATATTCTCGGCGGCAAAGGGATTTGTCTCGGTCCAAACAATTTCATGGTGCGCATCTACCAGCAGCTGCCCATCGCGATCACGGTCGAGGGCGCCAACATCCTCACGCGCAACCTCATCGTCTTCGGACAGGGAGCGATCCGCTGCCATCCGTACGTGCTGAAGGAAATGAACGCGGCGCGCGTCGGCGACCTGAAAGGTTTCGACGCCGCCCTTTTCGGTCACATCCGGCACGTCATCTCGAACGAAACGCGCGCCTTCCTCATGGCAATCACCGGATCGCGCTTCGTTTCCGTTTCACCCAAGGCTTCGCCCCGGATGCGCCGCAACTACCAGCACCTGACGCGGATCTCCGCCGCTCTCGCCTACGCGGCGGATGTCTCCATGCTCGTCCTGGGGGGGTCGCTGAAGCGCCGGGAAAGGATCTCCGCGCGCCTGGGCGACATCCTCTCCATGCTCTACCTCGCCTCGGCAACGCTCAAGCGCTTCGAGGACGAGGGCCGGCAGGAGGCCGATCTTCCGCTTTTGCAATGGTCGCTGCAGGATGCACTGGCCCGCGCGGCCGAAGCGCTGCACGGCGTGCTCGCGAACTATCCGGTGCGGCTGATCGGCGCGCTCCTGCGCCTGGTGACCTTCCCGCTCGGCCGGCACTTCGCGCCGCCCAGCGACGCGCTCGGGCACGAAGTCGCGCGCCTGCTCATCACACCGTCGGCCGCGCGCGACCGGCTCTGCGCCGGCATGTACCTGCCGAAAGCCGAGAGCGAACCGCTCGGGTGTCTCGAGGCCGCGCTCGAGGCGACGATCAAGGCCGAGCCGGTCGAGGCCAAGATCCGTGCGGCCCAGAAGTCCGGGGCAATCCGCGGCAACGGGCCCGAGGAGCTTGCCCAGGCTGCGCTCGCCGCGAACGTCATCGGCGGCGAAGAGCAGGCTCTGCTCAAGCGCGCGGCGCAGCTGCGCGACGAGGTGTTCCGCGTGGACGATTTCCCGCAGGATCTCGGACTGTCCGAAGCGACCCGGCCCGCGCGGCCGCAACGCGCTGCGGCCTGAAACCGGGGACAGACCCCTATTTTTCCCCCGGTTTTGCTTTCATACGATGCGTAATCAAAAATAGGGGTCTGTCCCCCGTTTCGTTGCCATCAGCGGAGGCACGATGCCGAAAGACATCTTCATCATCGACGGCGCGCGCACGCCGTTCCTGAAATCGCGCAACCGGCCCGGCCCGTTCTCGGCGAGCGATCTCGCCACCGCCGCCGGCAAGGCGCTGCTCGTGCGTCAGGCCTTCGCGCCGAGCGAACTCGACGAGGTCATCCTGGGCTGCGCCGCGCCCTCGGTGGACGAAGTGAACATCGGGCGCGTCGCGGCGCTGCGCATGGGCTGCGGGCAGAAGGTCCCGGGCTGGACCGTGATGCGCAACTGCGCCTCCGGCATGCAGGCGCTCGATTCGGCGATCGCCAACATGCTCTCGGGGCGCTCGAAGCTCGTGCTGGCGGGAGGGGTGGACGCTCTCTCGCGCGTGCCGCTCCTCTATTCGGAGGCCATGGTCATGTGGTTCTCGAACTTCATGGCCGCGAAGACTCCCCTACGGAAGGCCGGCATGTTCCTGAAGTTGAAGCCCGCGCAACTGCTCACGCCGATCATCGGCATCATGAAAGGGCTGACCGATCCCTACGTGGGCCTTCTCATGGGTCAGACGGCCGAGAATCTCGCCTGCCGTTTCAGGATCGGTCGCCGGGAAATGGACGAGTTCGCCGCGGAGAGCCATGCCCGCGTCCTCCGCGCGCAGGAGAGCGGAGTATTCGGCGATCCGCATGACGGTCTGGCCGCGGAAATCGCTCCGGTCTACGACGACAGGGGTAATCTTTGCCAGGACGACGACGGTGTGCGCAAGGACTCGACGGCCGAGAATCTCGCGAAGCTCAAACCTTTTTTCGACCGGAAGTACGGCAACGTCACCGCCGGAAATTCCTCGCAGATCACCGACGGCGCGGCGTGGCTGGTGCTCGCGACCGAGGAGGCGGCGAAACGACACGATCTGAAGCCGCTCGGCCGCATCGTCGATTCCCAGTGGGCGGGCCTGGACCCGGCGCAGATGGGCCTCGGGCCCGTGCACGCTTCGACACCGATACTCAAGCGCCACTCCCTCAAGCTCAACGACCTCGATGCCTGGGAAATCAACGAAGCGTTCGCGGCCCAGGTGCTCGCCTGCCTCGCGGCGTGGAAGGAAGACAAATATTGCCGCGAGGAACTGGGCCTCGATGGCGCGATGGGCGAGCTCGACACGGAAAAACTCAACGTGGACGGCGGCGCGATCGCCCTCGGCCACCCGGTCGGCGCCTCGGGCGCGCGCATCGTGCTGCACCTGCTGCATGCGCTCAAGCGCGCAAAAGGCAAGCGCGGCATGGCTTCGATCTGTATCGGCGGGGGCCTCGGCGGGGCGATGCTGGTCGAGGCGCTGTAGTCGTCATGGCGGGCAACACCCTCCACTGGAAGCTCGAGACCGACCGCGACAACATCGTCTGGCTGTCGCTCGACAAGGCGGATGCTTCGGCCAACGTCCTGTCGGCCGAGGTCATGGCCGAGCTGGACCGGATTCTCGACGAGCTGCGCGCGAAGAATCCGCGAGGGCTCATCATCCGCTCCGGCAAGGACTCCGGATTCATCGCAGGCGCCGACGTCGAGGAGTTCACCAGGATCAAGGACGCGGACGACGCGATGCGCCTGGTCAAGCGCGGCTGGGACCTCTATAACAAACTCGAGGCCCTGCCCTTCCCGGCGCTTGCGCTGGTGAACGGCTTCTGCATGGGCGGGGGCGTCGAGCTCGCGCTCGCCTGCCGCTATCGCGTCGCGGTGGATCAACCCGGAACGCGTTTCGCATTGCCGGAAGTGATGCTCGGCATCCTGCCGGGCTGGGGCGGCGTCAAGCGCCTGCCGCGCCTGGTCGGGCCGACAGCGGCGCTCGACATGCTGCTCACGGGCCGGGCCGTGGATGCGCGCCGCGCGAAGCGTTTGGGTCTGGTGGATGAGGCGGTGCCGCCGCGCGTCCAGGAGAACGCCGCGCGCATGATGGTGCTCGAGGCGCCCCGTCCGAGAAAACCGTCGCTCGTGCAGCGCCTGATGAGCGCTTCCCTGATGCGCCCCGTTGTCGTGTGGATGGCGCGAAGACAGGTCGCTGCGCGGGCTTCACCCGATCACTACCCCGCGCCTTACGCGATCCTCGAGCTGTGGCGGAGATACGACGGCGATCCGTTCGCGCCGCGACCCGAGGATCCGGCATCGGTCATCGGGCTCCTGGAGGGCGACACGGCGCGCAACCTCATCCGCATCTTCTTTCTCCAGGAGCGCATGAAGTCGTTCGGGAAGGACAGCGACTTCAAGGCGAAACGCGTGCACGTGGTCGGCGCGGGCGTCATGGGTGGAGACATCGCCGCCTGGTGCGCGATGCGCGGCCTGACGGTGACGCTGCAGGACCAGTCGCACGAGCGCCTCGCGCCGGCGATGAAGCGCGCGGCCGAGCTGTTCAAGCGCCGGCTACGCGACAAATCCCGGATCCGGGACGCGTTCGACCGGCTGATTCCCGACGTTGCCGGGGACGGAGCGCGGCAGGCGGACGTCGTCATCGAGGCGATTTTCGAGAACCTGCAGGCCAAGCGCGATCTGTTCGCGAAACTCGAAGCGCAGGCGAAGCCGGAGGCACTCCTCGCCACAAATACGTCGAGCTTGAAACTCGCGGACATCGGCGCGAAATTCGAGGATCCGTCGCGGCTGGTGGGAATCCATTTCTTCAACCCGGTGCCGCAGTTGCAGCTGGTCGAGGTGGTCAAGGGCGCGGTCACCGACGCGGGAGTCGCGAAGCGGGCAGCGGCCTTCGTTCGACAGATCGATAAGCTGCCCCTCCCGGTCAAGGATTCGCCGGGCTTTCTCGTGAACCGCGTCCTCGGTCCCTACATCGACCAGGCGCTGCGCATAGTGGACGAAGGCGTCGCGCCGGAGACGCTCGACGCAGCGGTCACGGCATTCGGCATGCCGATGGGGCCGATCGAGCTGGCCGATACGGTGGGCCTGGACATCTGCCTCGCGGTGGGGAAGGAATTGGCGGGCGAGAGTGCAGAACCTCCTAAGAAACTCGCGGAGCTCGTCGCCGCGGGAAATCTCGGCAAGAAAACCGGCCGCGGCTTCTACGTCTGGCGGAACGGCAAGGCGCGCAAAGGCGCCGCGCGCGGCGCAACGCCCGAACTCACCGAGAAGCTCATCGCTCCCTACCTCGAGGAAGCTCAGGCGGCAGTCGCCGAAGGCATCGTCGCCGACGCCGATCTCGCCGACGCCGGGCTCATCTTCGGCACCGGCTTCGCGCCCTTCCGCGGCGGACCGCTGCACTACCTGAAAGACCGGCAAATCCGATAGGCGGCTGTGATTGCCGGAACGTTTGCGGCTTTCGGGGAATTCCGCTAGCCTCGCTGGTCATGAACGACACGGAGGAAATCTCGCTGCCAGTGGGTAAGGAACCCGTCCTCCGCATGGTGCCGATGCCGGCCGATGCCAACCAGCACGGCGATATTTTCGGCGGCTGGATCATGGCGCAGGTGGACACCGCGGGCGGCGTGCTCGCGGCGCGCCACGCGCGCGGCCGCGTCGCCACCGTCGCGGTCAACTCGTTTCAGTTCAAGCAGGCGGTGTTCATCGGCGACCTGCTTTCCTTCTACGGCGACATCGTGCGCGTCGGCACCACTTCGATCACCGTCTACGTCGAGGTGTACGCGCAGCGCAATCCTTCCGATGTCGAGACCGTCAAGGTGACCGAGGCGACGCTCACCTACGTCGCCACCGGCCCGGACCGCAGGCCGCGCCCCGTCCCGCCGCTGCCCGATCGTAAGCGATGACGGAGCGCGCCCGGGAGTGGCACTGGGTTCAGCGCTTTGGCACCGCCGTGTGCCTGGAGAGCTCCAGCTTGGCGATCGCGTTGCGGTGCACTTCGTCGGGTCCGTCGGCAAAGCGAAGGGTGCGCGAATGCGCGTACAGGTAGGCGAGCGGGAAATCCTCCGACATGCCGCCGCCGCCGTGCGCCTGGATCGCCCAGTCGAGCACCTTGCACGCGACGTTGGGCGCGAGCACCTTGATCATCGCGATCTCGGCTCGCGCGGCCTTGTTCCCCACGGTGTCCATCATGTGCGCGGCTTTGAGCACCAGGAGGCGCGCCGATTCGATCATGATGCGGGCCTCGGCGATGCGCTCCTGCGTCACCGTGCGCTCGGCGACGGGCTTGCCGAAAGTCACGCGCTGCAAGCTGCGCTTGCACATCAATTCGAGAGCGCGCTCGGCGACGCCGACCAGGCGCATGCAGTGATGGATGCGCCCGGGTCCGAGCCGCCCCTGCGCGATCTCGAAGCCGCGGCCTTCGCCTAGCAGGATATTGGAAGCCGGGACGCGCACGTTCTCCAGAGCGATGTCCATGTGGCCGTGGGGCGCGTCGTCGTAGCCGAACAGGCTCAAGGGGCGCAGGATTCTCACGCCGGGCGCCTCGCGCGGCACCAGGATCATCGACTGCTGCGCGTATTTCGCCGCGCCGGGATCGGTCTTGCCCATCACGATGAAGAGCTTGCAGCGCGGATCGCCCGCGCCCGACGACCACCACTTGCGCCCCTTGATGACGTAGTCGTTTCCGTTCCGCTCGATGCGGCACTGAATGTTGGCTGCGTCCGACGAAGCGACTTCGGGCTCGGTCATGAGGAAAGCCGAGCGGATCTCTCCGCGCAGCAGCGGATCGAGCCATTGCTTTTTCTGCTCCTCGGAGCCGTAGCGCTCCAGCGTCTCCATGTTGCCGGTATCAGGCGCCGAGCAGTTGAACACTTCCGGCACCCAGTGCACGCGCCCCATAATCTCGCACAGCGGAGCGTATTCGAGGTTGGAGAGTCCTTCGGGCGCCCGCGGCGAGCGCGGCAGGAAAAGGTTCCAGAGTCCTTCGGCGCGCGCCTTCGGCTTCAGCTCCTCGATGAGTTTCGTGGGCACCCAGGGATTGCCCCCCGCGCGGTTCGCTTCGATCTCGTCGCTGAAGCGGCGCTCGTTCGGATAGACGTGCTCGTCCATGAAGCACGCAAGCTTCCCCTGCAGCGCTTTCACCTTGTCGGAGTAGGCAAAATCCATTCGGCCCTCGTTCTACGGATGCTGCATCGCCTTCTCGGCGTATTGCCAGCCCAGCTCCGCGAGCGGGCGGGCGCGACGGCCCGCCTCGAGCGCCTGGGCGCTCGCCGCAGTGCCCTCCAGTGCGCGCTTCATCACGCCCTGCAGGATCGCGGCGATCCGGAAGAGGTTGTAGGAGAGATAGAAATCCCAATGCTCTATCTTCCCGCGGCCGGTGCGCCCGCAGTATGAGGCAATGTATTGCGGTTCGCTCGGAATGCCGAGCGTCGCAAGGGCTAGCCCCGCGATGCCGCGAAACTGCCCGGGCGGAATATGCCAGCTCATGCAGTGATACGAAAAATCCGCGAGCGGGTGGCCGAGCGTGGAAAGCTCCCAGTCGAGGACGGCGAGAATTCTCGGCTCGCGCGGATGGAAAATCAGGTTGTCCATGCGGTAATCGCCGTGGACCACCGTCGTTTCGTCGCCCGCCGGAATGTTTTCCGGCAGCCAGGCGATCAGTCTGTCCATGGGCTCGATCGGTTCAGTCTCCGAAGCCCGGTACTGCCTGCTCCAGCGCCCGATCTGCCGCGCGAAATAGTTGCCCGGTTTTCCGAAATCCGCGAGGCCTGCAGCCGCGTAATCTACCCGGTGGAGCGCGGCGATCACGCGGTTCATCTCCGCGTAGATCGCTGCGCGCTCGGGCGGCGTCATGCCCGGAAGCGACGGGTCCCACAGCACGCGACCTTCGACGTACTCCATGACGTAGAACGCGCGCCCGATGACGCCCTCGTCCTCGCACAGGCAATAGGCGCGCGGCACGGGAATGCCCGCTTGTCCGAGCGCCGTGATCACGCGGAACTCGCGCTCCACCGCGTGCGCCGAGGGAAGGAGCTTCGCCGCCGGACCGGGCTTGGCGCGCAGCACGTGGTGTTTTCCCGCGGCGCTGATCAAATAGGTCGGGTTCGACTGGCCGCCTTTGAACTGCTGCACGGTGAGCGGCCCGGAGAATCCGTGGTTGCCGAGATAGCCCTCCAGCGCCCCGACGTCGAAGCTCTGGTGCTCCTGTATCGGCATCGTGCCGGTGGATTGCCCGCTCACGCGAAGTGGCCTCCGGGGGCTGTGACGTCGCTGTCGGCCGAGCGCCACTCCGGGCGGGTGTTCCCTGCCCGCAGCAAGAGTGAGGCGCAATTTCTATTCTTATTAATAATCATAGTGTTATATATCAATTTTCCACCATGGCGCGCTCGAATCAGACCTGGCCCGCTTCCTGCTGTAAGTAGGGTAAGGAAACGAGCTGTCAATCGGAAAATAGGAGAAAGACCATGGAAACCTTAATCGTCGCACTTCAGACCCTGTGTTTTGCAGGTCTTGCTCTGGGTACCGTCCTGTCCATTTACCAGCTGATGCAACGCGACAAGGATACCGACCGTTTCAGCTACGCCGTCGCCAACGATTTCGAAACCGGCTTCCGCCGCCTGGCGCGCAGCCGCCGCTAAGAACCGATCTCCTCCGTAGCACCTTTTCGGCGTACCCGCGTCTTGCGGCTGCGCCGATTTTTTTGAAGAGCCGCTGTTCTCGATTCAGTAAATCGGCTTTTCCTTGACCAATCCCAGTAGGAAGGCAGTCAACGCGGAAAGGATGCGTCTGTCATTGCGCTGCCCCTCGAGCTCGCTTTATCAATTGTCATACTAAACGGCGCCGATTTCTACTGCGCCGAGCGGCGTCCGGCCCGCGCGGTTATCATTTCCCGATGAACGCCTCGCGCAGCATGAGCCTGTTCCTCAATCTCGGGCACGCGCTCGATCATCTCCTCATGCTCATTTTCCCCACCGTGGTGCTCGCGATGAGCGCCGAGCTCGGCCGCGGCTACGCGGATCTCCTGCCGCTCTCGCTCGGCGGCTTCATCGCTTTCGGCGCTTTTTCGATCCCGGCAGGGTGGCTCGCCGACCGCTGGAGCCGGCAAGGCATGATGGTGGTGTTCTTCTTCGGCATCGGCACCGCGAGCATCCTCACCGGGTTCGCCTCCGGGCCCCTGCAGATCGCACTGGGCCTCACGCTGGTCGGCGTGTTCGCCGCGATCTACCACCCGGTGGGGATCGCCATGCTCGTCGCAAATCGGGAGAACGTGGGCCGGGTCCTCGGAGTGAACGGAGTCTTCGGCAATGTCGGCGTCGCGTTCTCCGCGCTGATCGCGGGCGCGCTCGCCGATGCGATCGGCTGGCGTGCTGCGTTCATCGTTCCGGGCGCGATCGCTCTTGGCGTGGGCGTGGCATTCGTGCTGTTCGCACGCGAAGCGCAAGGTGAAATGCCGGCGCGCCGGAGCGGGCCCGCCAAGTTCTCGCGCGCTGACCTCGCCCGCGTGTTCGCGGTCCTCACAGTCGCCACCGCCTGCAGCGGCGTGATCTTCAACGCCACGACCATTTCCATGCCCAAGGTGTTCGACGAGCGCCTCTCGGCCCTGACCCACTCGACCTTCGGCATCGGCATGCTCGTGTGCGGCGTCTATCTTCTCGCTGCGATTGCGCAGCTCTGCGTAGGCTGGTGGCTCGATCGCCGCTCGCTCAAATCGGTGTTTGTCCCGGTGGTCGCGCTGCAGGTACCGCTGCTTGCTCTCGCCGGCACCACCGATAATTACCTGATGCTTGCGACCGCCGTGGCGATGATGTTCTTCGTGTTCGGACAGATCCCGGTCAACGACGCCATGATCGCGCGCTATGCCGCCGAGGAATGGCGCGCGCGCGCCTATGCGGTGCGTTACGTGGTCTCGTTCGGGGCGAGCGCACTCGCCGTGCCGCTCGTCGCCTGGGTTTACAAGTCGAGCGGGGACTTCAAGCTCTTGTACTACGTGCTGGGAACACTGGCGTTTGTCACCTTTACGGCAGCATTGTTGTTCCCCGCCGAGGAAGAGAAAGCCGCTGCAAAAGAAATGGCGGCGTAATTCGGCAGCACAGGAGGACTCGTGAAACCAAAGAATTTTACGCGGCTCGCGTGCCTCGTTCTACCGGCGTTGGTCGCGGCAACGGCGCAGGCGCAGGGCAGCTTCCCCAACAAGCCGATTCACATCGTCGTCGGCTTCGCGGCCGGCGGCGGCAACGACATCATCGTGCGCGTCGTCGCGCCGAAGATGTCCGAGGGCCTCGGCCAGCCGATCATTGTCGAGAACAAGCCCGGCGCGCAGAGCATCATCGCCGCCGAATATGTCGCCAAGTCCGCCGCCGACGGCTACACGCTGTTCATGGGCCCGAGCGGGGCGATGACCATGAATCCGGCCATTTACTCGAAACTGCCCTACTCGCCGCTCAAGGATTTCGCGCAGATCTCGATGATCGGAGACTTCCCGCTGATCCTTGTCGTCAACTCCTCGCTGCCGGTGAACTCGGTGAAGGATCTGATCGACTACGCGAAGGCAAGGCCGGGCGACGTCAACTATTCCGCGAGCGCGGCGCCGTTTCAGCTCGCCGCCGAGCTGTTCAACCAGAAGACCGGGACCCGGTTCGCGCACATCCCTTACAAGAGCAGCGGCGACTCGGTGGGCGCGGTCATGGCGGGGCAGGTGACCATGACCATCATGGACCCGCCGCCGGCGATCGGCCCGCTGAAGGGCGGCAAGGTCAAGGGCCTCGCGGTGACGTCGGCGAAGCGCGACCCGGCCTGGCCCGATCTGCCGACGCTCGCCGAGGCGGGCGGCCCGGACATCGAGATCCGCCTGTTTACCGGGTTCCACGCGCCGGCGGGAACACCGGCGGCAATCGTGAATCGTATCCAGCAGGAAGTGGCGCGCGTGGTAAACCTCCCGGAAATCAGGGAGCGCCTCGACCAGATGGCGATCGTACCGTCGGGCAATACGCCGGAGGAATTCCGTGCGATCATCGCGCGGGACATCGCCAAGTGGACGGCGGTGGCGAAAGCCGCCAACATCAAGGCCGACTAGCGGCGCCGTTTCTTCCCCTTCTTTCGGGGGACGCGTTTCGGCGCCTGGGCGCGCCGCGCCCAGAGCTGTCTGCTCGCCAGACGCGCGCCTTGCGCGAGCGCCTCGAGCTTCGCCCAGGCGATCTCCGGGCTGCCGACGCGCGGGCCCAGGCCGCAGTCGGTCCCGCCCATGACGTTCTCGCGACCGACGAGCTTCGCGTAGCGGAGCAGCCGCTGTGCGACGAGCTCCGGATGCTCGATGAAATCGCAGCAGTGTCCGACGACGCCGGGAATGAGCACCGCGCCCTCGGGCGGCTTCACCTCTTCGAAGACCCGCCATTCGTGCTCGTGGACCGGGTTCGAGGCTTCGATCGAGTAGCTCGAGGCGCACACCCGGAAGATGATGTCGACGATGTCCTCGAGGGGGATGTCGCTGCGGTGCGGGCCGTGGAAGCTCCCCCAGCAGACGTGCAGCCGCACTTTTTCGCGCGGAATGCCGCGCAGCGCGTGGTTGAGCGCCTCCACGCGCAGCGTCGCGTACTTGCGGTACTCGCGTACGCTCATGTCGGGATACATCTGCCAGCCGTCCGGGAGGTCCGGGTCGTCGATCTGCAGGAGGAACCCGGCGTCGACGATCGCCTTGTACTCCTCCCGCATCGCCTCGGCGATGGCCTCGACGAAGGCCTCCTCGCTCGGGTAATACTCGTTCCGCAGCCAATGCTCGATCGTTCCCGGGGTATTCGCGGGAAGAAAGGCCTCCGCGGCCTTCGCGCCTTTCAGCGCCGTCCTGAAATTCCCGAAATCCTCCTCGAGCGCGGTCTGGCCCACGTACTCGAGCGGCGCAACGCAGACCGCGAGCTGCCGGCGCTGCGCCGCGCCGGTGAGCGCGCCTTTGCCGCCCGCGAAGTACCGGGGAAAATCCTTCGCGTCGCGGGCGGTGATGTCGAGCGGCGCCGGATCCACGCCCGGCCGGTAGTCGCGCATCTCGAAGCCGGCGAGGCGCTCACGAACGTAATTGGTGAAGTTGGTCTTGCCGAGCTCGCCGTCGTTGACGCTGTCGATGCCGCAGGCGATCTGCTTGCGCACGACGCCGGCAACTTCGCCGCGCAGCTTCGATGCGAGCGCGTCCTTGTCGTAGGGCTTCCCCTCCGCCCGGGCAAAGATCATTTCGCGCAGCTCCGGGGACCGCGGCAGAGCCCCCGCGTGCGTGGTGAGAATCCGCCCTCGCGCCATCCTCGCTCCCTTGTGGACTCGAACCGCCGGACTAGTCGGCGGTGATGTTGTTCTTCTTGATGACCGCCGCCCAGCGCGCGTAATCGCGCCGCATCAGCGCATTCAACTCTTCGGGCGAGGACGAGGCCGCCTCCATGCCCTGCTTGTCGAAACCGGACTTGATTTCCGGGAGCGAAAGAATGGCGCGCAGCTCGGAGTCGAGCTTCGAGACGACCGCGGCGGGCGTGCCTTTGGGCGCCATGAACGCGTACCACATGTCCACCTCCGCGCCTTTTACCCCCAACTCCTGCAGGCTGGGAACATCCGGCGCGTTCGGGTGACGTTTCGCGCTGCCCACCGCGAGCGGCTTGAGCCTGCCGGCCTTGACGTGTGGCATGGCGACGTGAATCGGCACGAACCCGACGTTGACCTCCCCAGAGAGAAGATCGGTGAGCGCGCCGGCGCTGCCCTTGTAAGGCACGTGCAGCAGCTTCGTGCCGGTCAGGTCCTCGAACAGCTCCATCGACATGTGATGCGGCGTGCCCACGCCCGGAGACGCGTACGTGAGCTTGCCGGGGCTCGCCTTCGCCTGCGCGATCAGATCGGCTACCGAACTGATGTTCGCCTTGGGACTGGCGGTGAGCAGCAGCGTTCCCCAGGCGGCGAGCGAGATGGGAGAGAAATCGGTGAGCGGGTCGTAGGGAACGTTGCGGTAGAGGCTCGCCGCGATCAGCATGGTGTTCGCCGTGATCATCAGCGTGTGTCCGTCCGGCGTCGACCTCGCGACCATCTCGGCGCCGATGTTCCCGCTCGCCCCGGGCTTGTTCTCGATGACGATGGGCTGTCCCAGGCGCTCGGCGAGCTTCGGCCCCACGGTGCGGGCGATGATGTCCATGCCGGTGCCGGGCGTGAATGGAACGATGACCTTGATCGGCTGGGACGGATAGGCCTGCGCGAGCGCGCCGGACGCCGGAAGCACGGCGCAGGCCGCAAGGCAGATTCGGAAAATGATTCGGAGCATGGCTTTTCTCCTCCCGGTTTCCGTGCGATCCGTTGCCGCACGCGCCGAAAGGCGGGTATTGTAGCCCGACTGCGTTCCGACTCCGCCGAAAATATGTCCCACCGCCTCCCACTTTCCGAAGTGGGATGAAGTGGGGTTGACAGCGAGCCGCGCTTCGCCTGAAATCCTTTTTCCGCCGTCCGCACCAGCCACCACCGGGAGTCACCCATGACACAACGAAAAACACCCCCCTTTCGCGCCGACCACGTCGGCAGCCTGTTGCGCCCAGCCGAGCTGCACGAGGCGCGCGCGAAGGCGAAGCGCGGCGAGATCATGCCCGAGCAGCTGCGCGCCGTGCAGGACAAGCACATCCGCGAAGCCGTGGCCAAGCAGGAATCGGTCGGCATCCAGGCGGTCACCGACGGCGAGTTCCGCCGCGACTGGTGGCACGTCGATTTCATCCACGGCTTCGACGGTGTCGAGCTTGCCACGGGCGACGCCTACGGCGAGGCGAAGTTCAAGAATACCGAGGAGCAGCCGCCCTTCATGATGGTGACGAGCAGGATCCGGCGCAGGAAGCCCTCCATGCTCGATCACTTCGAATTCCTCAAGTCGCTCACCCGGCGCACGCCCAAGTTCACCATGCCCTCGCCCGCGATGCTGCACGCGCGCGGCGACCGGGCCTCGCTCAGGAATACCTACCCGGACCTAGACGAGTTCTGGGCCGACCTGACCCGGGCCTACCGCGAGGAAATCGCCGATCTTTACAGGGCCGGCTGCCGCTACCTGCAGATCGACGACACCACCATCGCCATGATGGGCGACCCGAAGGTCCAGGAGAATTTCAGGAAGCTGGGCGACGATCCGAAAAAGGACAACGCGATCTACGCCGACGCGGTGAACGCCGCGATCCGCGACGTGCCCGATGACATGACGGTCGCGATCCACACCTGCCGCGGCAATTTCAAGAGCACCTGGCTCGCGAGCGGCAGCTACGACTACGTCGCGGAAACCGTGTTCTCCCGGCTCGATGTCGATGCCTTTTTCCTCGAGTACGACACCGACCGCGCCGGAGGCTTCGAACCCTTGCGCTTCGTCCCGAAGGGGAAAACCGTCGTGCTGGGCCTGGTCAGCTCCAAGGTGCCGGAGCTGGAGAAGAAGGACGAGCTCAGGCGCCGCATCGACGCCGCGGCGAAATTCGTGCCGCTTGAGAACCTGTGCCTCTCGCCGCAGTGCGGATTTTCCAGCACCCACCACGGCAACAAGCTCACCGCCGACGATCAGTGGCGCAAGCTCGGGTTGGTGCTGGAGGTCGCCAAGAGCGTCTGGGGGTAGCTTTGAAATGCGATAATCGCGCTTGCTTTCAAGGGCGGAAATGACAATTCCAAAAACCATGCGCGTGGTCGAGATCACCCAGCCTGGAGGACCGGAGGTGCTCAAGATCGGCACGCGCCCGGTCCCGCAGCCGAAGCCCGGGGAAGTATTGATCCGCGTCGCAGCCGCCGGCGTCAACCGCCCCGACACCATGCAACGCGCCGGCAACTATCCGGTGCCCCCGGGCGCCTCCGACATCCCGGGCCTGGAGCTCGCCGGCGGCATCGCCGCCCTCGGCGAAGGCGTGAAGGGCTGGCGCCTCGGCGACACGGTGACCGCGCTCGTGCAGGGCGGCGGCTACGCCGAATACTGCACGGCGCCGGCTCCGCAATGCCTGCCGATTCCGAGGGGCATGACGCCCGTCGAAGCCGCGTCTTTGCCTGAGACCTTCTTCACCGTGTGGAGCAACGTCTTCGATCGCGCAGGGATCAAGCCCGGCGAATCCTTCCTCGTGCAGGGAGGATCTTCCGGCATCGGCGTCGCGGCGATCCAGATCGTGAAAGCCTTCGGCCACGAGGTGTTTGCAACGGCAGGCAGCGCGGAAAAATGCGGGGCCTGCGTGAAGCTCGGCGCCGACCGCGCCATCAACTACAGGACCGAGGATTTCGCCGCCGCGGTGAAGGAAGCTACGGCTGGCCGTGGCGTCGATGTGATCCTCGACATGGTCGGCGGCGACTACATCGACCGCGAGCTGAAATGCCTCGCCGACGACGGCCGCATCGTCATCATCGCCTTCCTCGGTGGCAGCAAGGCGACGCTCTACTTGAGCGACATCCTGCGCCGGCGCCTAACGGTGACGGGCTCCGCGCTGCGCCCGCGCCCGGTCGAGTTCAAGGGCGCCATCGCCAGGAACTTGCGCGAGAAAATCTGGCCGCTCATCGAAGCCGGCGAGATCAAGGCGGTCATCCACAAGACCTTCCCCCTCGCCGAAGCGGCGAAGGCGCACGAGCTGATGGAGTCGAGCGCCCACATCGGCAAGATCGTGCTGACCGTTTAGCCCGTGTTCCGGAAAGACCTCCTCAAGGGCAAGCGCATCCTCGTCACGGGCGGCGGCACGGGCCTCGGCCGCGAGATGGCGGCGAAGTACCTCGAGCTCGGCGCCGACCTCACCATCTGCGGGCGGCGCAGGGAGCCGCTCGAAAAAACCGCCGCCGAGCTCACCGCGAAGCACGGCGGCTCGGTCAGATGCCACACCGCGGACATCCGCGACGCGGGAAGCGTGGACGCGATGGTGCAGGCGATCTGGGACGAAGGCGGGCCGCTCGCCGGCCTCGTCAACAACGCCGCCGGCAATTTCATCTCGCGCACCGAGGACCTCTCCCCGCGCGGCTTCGACGCCATCGCCAATACCGTTTTCCACGGCACCTTCTACGTCACGCACGCGGTCGGCAAGCGCTGGATCGCGGGCGGGAACAAGGGCTCGGTCATCTCGATCGTCGTCACCTGGGTGTGGACGGGCTCGCCCTTCGTCGTGCCTTCAGCGATGTCGAAGGCAGGCGTGCACGTCATGACACAGTCGCTCGCGGTGGAATGGGGACGCTACGGGATCCGCCTCAACGCCATCGCCCCGGGAATCTTCCCGACCGAAGGCGCCGGCAAGCGCCTCGCGCCCGGCCGCGACCCGGGCAGAGACGCCGCGGCGGTCAACCCGATGCGGCGCTCGGGGCAAATGCCCGAACTGCAGAACCTCGCCGCCTTCCTCATGGCCGACGGCTGCGAGTTCCTCACCGGCCAGACCATCGCAGTCGACGGCGGCGCCTGCCTCGTCAACGGCGGCTCGTTCAACGAGCTCTTCGCCTGGAGCGACGCCGACTGGGAAAAGGCGCGCGCGGCGATCAAGGCGCAGAACGAGAAGGACAAGCAGCAGCGTTCGGTGTGATGCGATTCCGCGTCATTGCCCGCTTTGGCGCACGTCACCTGATTCATCGAGCACGGCGGGCCGTGACCGCTCGGCTCCGAAGCCAATCCTGAAGAACGCTGAAAGGCTGCGGCGCCAGCGAGTCAGTGCACGCGATACTCCGCGCGCCGCTGCTCCAGCCGGTCGAGCGGGCTTTTCACTCCGCGTGCCCCCTTGTTCATCACGTGCGTGTAGATCATCGTCGTGGACACGTCGGAATGTCCGAGCAGCTCCTGCACCGTGCGGATGTCATGGCCGGATTCGAGCAGATGCGTGGCGAAGGAATGGCGCAGCGTATGCGCGCTCACCGGCTTGGCGATCCCGGCGTCGCGGCGCGCCTCCTTGAGCGCGCGCGCAAGCACCGATTCGTCCAGGTGGTGCCGCCGGATCACATCGTCCTCGGGATCGGCCGAGCGCTTGCCCGAAGGAAAAACATACTGCCAGCCCCACTCGTACCCGATGCGCGGGTATTTGCGCGCCAGAGCGTAAGGCAAATGCACCTCTCCGTAGCCTTCGCGCAGATCGATCTCGTGAAAGCGTTTTACCTCCCCCAGCTGCTCGTGCAGCGGCTGCACTGTGGTTTCCGGCAGCATCGTCACCCGATCCTTGCCGCCCTTGCCCTCTCGAACGAGAATCTGGCGATAGGCAATATCGACGTCCTTCACCCGCAGACGCAGGCACTCCATCAGCCGTAGCCCGGCGCCATAGAGGATGCTCGCCATGAGCCAATGCGCCCCCCTCAACTGCGCGAGCAGCGCTTTAACCTCCCCCGCGTCAGTACCACCGGCAGGCGCACCGGGCGCTTCGCGCGCACCAGATCGTCGAACCAGCCCAGTTCCCTCCCGAGGACTTGCTTGTAGAGAAAAAGCAGCGCAGCGAGCGCCTGGTTCTGCGTCGCCGCCGCGACGTTGCGCTCCGTCGCCAGATGACTGAGAAACGCCGTCACCTCGGAGTTCCCGAGGTTCGCGGGATGGCGCTTGCCGCTCCAGTAGATGAAGTGCCTGATCCAGTGAACGTAGGTTTCCTCGGTGCGGCGGCTGTAGTGCAGCCGCCGGATCGCATCGTGCACCTGCTCCAGCAGGCGGGGCTGACGCCCGTGCGGGGTTTCACCCTTTGAAAAATCAGACACTTGACCCTCCTCGCGCAACCTATCATGACCTGTTTTTATATACAGTACACCCAGCGGCCATGATTTTGCAAGAAAATTCCGAGGAGCGTACACTACCACGCCAGATTAGATGGTTTTTCGGAAGATGATTTCACGTTAGAACTCTGCTGAACCACAGTGCCGTGCAACGGCCAGAAAGACTCCCGTCATCGCCGATCGCGCGCTCTTCCCTGGGCTCGCGTGCCTTCCGCACCATTCATGGAGCGAAGGTTGTGCATCTTTGGTGCGTCGTGCCGCCGCCGGCTCTTGCGAGTATTAGCGCCGCGGCATAGGCTTTGTCACCTAGGTTTGCAACGAGGTGCTGTGCCATGAACAGCGAGTTGAGTTCTAACCGCGCGGCGCACACGGACGCGCGTGAAGCGTCGCACCTCTTGTCACCATCGCAATCGCGCGCCGGTGGCCGCGGACGTTATGGCTCATAGAGGATGATTCATGGTTGACATGCCGCATGTCCCGCCGCAGTACGCGCAGGTGATGCTGGTGCAGGCTTCGCAGTCCCAGCAAACCAAGGCGAAGTACGATCGCACCA
>Ga0137366_10000694_pt1 | contig 23220 bp, 19 predicted proteins | sample SagtaG_8_FD_104938 | JGI IMG/M metagenome (GOLD analysis project Ga0137366, IMG submission 104938) | Vadose zone soil microbial communities from Sagehorn Ranch, Mendocino, California, USA - Sage1_L_60_16 metaG | ecosystem: Environmental > Terrestrial > Soil > Vadose zone | place: USA...
ATCCGGCCGGTGGCGGGGCAGGTGGACGACCTGCTGAGCGAGATCCGCCAGCGCGAGAAGAAAAACGAGCGGGTCCTGGTCACGACATTGACCAAGCGCATGGCGGAGGATCTCACCGACTATTTGCAACAGCACGGTGTCCGCGTGCGCTACCTGCATTCGGAAATCGACGCGATCGAGCGCGTCGAGATCATCCGCGGCCTCCGGCTCGGCGAGTTCGACGTGCTGGTCGGCATCAACCTGCTGCGCGAAGGGCTCGACTTGCCGGAAGTCTCACTCGTCGCGGTGCTCGATGCCGACCAGGAGGGCTTCCTGCGATCGGATCGCTCGCTGATCCAGACCGTCGGACGCGCGGCGCGCCACCTCAGCGGCAAGGCGATTCTGTACGCCGATCGCGTCACCGGCTCGATGGAACGCGCGTTGAGCGAGATGAACCGCCGCCGCGAAACACAGCTCGCCTACAACGTCGAGCACGGCATTACGCCGCGGTCCATCGTGAAATCGGTGGGCGACATCCGCTTCGTCACGCGTGTCGCGGATGCGCGAGTTGCGAAGCCCGGTACCGTTGTCCACCGGCCGGCCGACGAGAGCGAGCGCGAGACGCTCATCCGCATGTTGGAGCAGCAGATGCAGGCGGCGGCGGAAGAGTTGGATTTCGAGCTGGCGGCGGTGCTGCGCGATCAGCTTCTGGAGCTCAAGGCCGATGCGCCTGTCCGCGAGCGAGCTCAGCCGGTTCGGTGAGGAGCTCGGCGCCCAGCTCACCGCTCCTGCCGTCATCGGCTTGTCGGGAGAGCTGGGAACCGGGAAGACGACGCTGGTCCAGGCCATCTGTCGTGGCCTGGGAGCGCGCGCCCGCGCGACGAGTCCCACCTACGCCCTCGTCCATCACTACGACACAGGCGTAACGCCGGTCTACCACGTCGACTGCTATCGCCTGCGCCACCCCGATGAAGCGCGCGACCTCGGTTTCGACGACATGACGCGCGAGCGCGCGATCATCCTCATCGAATGGCCGGAGCGCGCGGGAACATGGGCGCCGCCGCTCGATCGGCATTTCCAACTATCCTACGACGTCGACCCGTCGCGACGGATGGTGGAAGAAACGGCGGGTGTGTGAGCAAGCCGTGGCTCGCCATCGACACCACCACGGACGTCGCGAGCGTTGCGCTCGGCACCTGGAGAGCCGGCGGGGGCAGCCACTCCAGCGGCGCCCGGCAACATGCCGCGCAAATCGTCCCGATGATCGCGCAGGTGCTCGGCGACACACGCGTCGACGAGCTCGAGGGCATTGTGGTAGGCGATGGGCCCGGCAGCTTCACGGGACTGCGGATCGCATGGGCGGCTGCCAAAGGCCTCGCCCACCAGCATCAGCTCCCAGTCCTCGCGGTGCCGACGCTGCATGCCGTCGCGTATGACAACGCCGCGGATAAGCCGAATCCCGTACTTGTCTGCTTCGATGCGTTGCGCGGACAAGTGTTCGGTGCGATTTATGCATTTCCCGCCGGCGGGCTCGAGACGCTCGTTGCCCCGGGGGTTTTCACCATAGCGGAGCTCGTCCAGATCGCTCCCGCTATTCCGACACTCGCATGCCTCGATGAGAGTGCCGGGAGGTACGCTCGGGAGATCGAGGATTGGATCGGCAGACCTCCGGTGGGGAGCGAGTCGCTGCGCGGAGCTGCTTGCGGACTGCTCGGCTTGGCTCCGCTCGTGGGGTATCCGGCCACCGCCGAACCTGTCTACGGCCGTCCTGCCGAAGCTCAGCTGAAATGGGAGAGCCGCCACGGGCGCCCCCTTCCGCATTCGTCCCGCTAAGCTCGCCGACGTACCCGCCGTGCACGCGATCGAGCAAGGAGTGTTTGCCGATCCGTGGTCCACGCAGGATTTCTCGGACTGCGTCGCTTCCGACGCCCTCTTTCTGGTCGCTGAGACCGGCGACACGATCGCCGGGTACGTTGTCGCGCTCGACGCGGCGGACGAAGGTGAGATCCTGAACCTCGCCGTCGCGCCTGCGGGCCGGCGTAACGGTTTGGGACGGGCGCTGGTCGAGGAGATCCTCGAGGCGTTGGTGGCACGCGGGGTCCGCCAGGTGTATCTAGAGGTCCGGGAATCGAACGCTCCGGCGCGCGCGCTGTATGCTGCGCAGGAGTTTCGGGAGGTGGGGCGCCGGAAGCAGTATTACCGGCGGCCGGTGGAGGACGCGATCGTGCTGAGACGTGATGCATAACTTCGGTACAAGTGGCGTATCTTTGATTGACAGAACGACTTGCGACTTATATAGTGTTGAGCACCCTTGGACCCACACCTGCATCATCGCTGGAGGTTGTTGTGAGCCGCAGTCTCAATAAGGTCATGATAATCGGGAACTTGGGTGCCGATCCCGAGGTGCGCAGCACGAATAACGGCTCCCGGGTGGCCACCCTCTCGGTGGCGACCAGCAGGCAGTGGACCGGCAACACCGGGGAAAAGCAGGAAAAGACGGAGTGGCACCGAGTTATCTGCTGGAATAACAAGGGATCCGGCCTGGCCGACATCGCCGAGAAGTACCTCAAGAAGGGCGACAAGGTCTATATCGAAGGCCGGATTGAGTATCGGACGTGGGAAGATCGCGAGAAGCAGACGCGCTACGTCACCGAGATCATCGCGCGTGAGTTGATCATGCTGGGGTCCAAAGGCGGAGCCGCTCCGGTGGGAGCGGGGGCTGTGAAGGGGGCCTCGGAAGCCGGCGGCAAAGCCCCAGAATCGCTCGACGCGTTCCCGGAGGCGCTGGATGAGGAGGACGACGATCTGCCGTTCTAACCACGCCGTAATACTGGCCCTGGCGGCGTTGCCGCTCATGTGGCGCGTCCTGCCGGCGCAGGACACCACGCAGGCGGTGCAGCAACAGGACACGACTCAGGCGGCCGCCGCTTTCCAGGGACAGGTTCCCACCAGTCACACGGTCTCACGCGGTGAGACGCTATGGTCCATCGCGCAGATGTACTTCAATGATCCGCTGCTGTGGCCGGAGATCTACCGTCTCAATACCGCCGTCGTCGAGGACCCGCACTGGATCTATCCCGGTGAGGTCCTGAATCTCTCGGAAATGCAGCTCGTCGCTCAGGGTGGCGACACGGTCGTGGCGGTGCCCCAGGACACGTCGGCGGCGGCCGCTGATACGGTGCGGGCTGCGCCCGGCGATACGATCGCCGCGATCGTGCCGCTCGACACGATTCCCGCCGATACCACACAGCTGATCGTCGAGCCGCCGCCGCCGACGCTGATCGAAACGAACGAAACGATCTTTGATCGCCGCCGCACGAACCGGCAGATCGTCCAGGACGTGCTGCGGGCGTACACGAATCAGCCGTACCACCCGCTGCGCGCCGGTGAGTTCTACGCGGCCGGGTTCTTGAGCGAGAGCGAGCGCCTGCCCTGGGGCACGGTCCTGGGCGGGACCGCCACCTCGGCGATTCCCCGTTTGTCCGATCGCACGTCCGCGACGACCTTCGAGGAAATCGCGATTCGGCCGCCGCGCAACGCCTCCTACCACGTCGGCGATTCGCTGCTGATTGCCCGTATCGATCGGACCGTCGAGTTCGGACGGTGGGGCGACGTCGTGGTGCCGCTCGGCATAGCCCGCATCACCGCGGTCGAGGACCAGCAGGTGCTGGCGGAGGTCGTCGCCCAGTACGGCCGGATTCACGACGGTGAGCTGGCGATGCCGCTCGAGCCGTTCCGCGACCCGGGGCAGGTGCGTCCCACGCCGGTCGAGCAGGGCCTCACCGGCAAACTGCTCGTCCCGCGCGATCCGCACCCGATCGCCGGAGCGCAGCAGTATTTCTTCATCGACAAGGGGCGCAGTGAGGGCGTCACCCCTGGTGACGTGTTCGAGATCGTCAAACCCGCGCAGGCGTACGCTGGAGCGGGGTCCGAAGTGGTGCGCGCCGTCATGATGATCGTGCACACGCGCGAGCATTCCGCCACCGGTCTATTGCTGCAGATCAGTCATCCGTTGCTGGATCAGGGTCTTCCGGTACGACTGATCAAGAAGATGCCCTCGTAAGGCGCGGAGGGGGCTCACCAGTGTGAGCCCCTCCGTAGCAAGTTTCAGCTGTGATCGTCACCCTCCACCTCGGTGTTCTCGCGCTCTACGGATTGGCGACGGCCCTCGTGCTGGCGCCGTTCATGGGGTTCCGGCCGGCGCCGCGCGCGCTGACCATCGCGCTCCCCTGCGCCGGGGCGGCGGTCCATGTCGTGGCGGTCTCGCAGCTCACGCTGGTAGGGCTGGGGCCGGCGCTGTCGATGCTGGCCCTCTGCCTGGTGCTGCTGCAGCTCGCGAGCGAGCGACTGCTGCGCGGTTCGGCGGTGTCCTTCTTTGCGGGACCCCTCGCCACGGGCCTCGTGGGCCTAGCAATCCTCAGCGGCCTGGCGCCCGGTGCGGAAGTTGCCGCCGGCCGCAATGCGTGGCTCGTGATGCACGTCGCCTTGAGCGTGCTCGGGCTGGCGCTGATGGCGCTCGCGTTCATCGCGGCGGCGCTCTACCTGCTGCAGTTCCGCGAGCTCAAGGCGCGGCGCTTCGGTCAGGTGTTCCAGCTCTTTCCGCCACTCGAACGGCTCGATCAGCTCAATCGCTTCGCGCTCGTCGCCGGGTTTCCGGCCTTGACTCTGGGCGTGCTCCTCGCGCTGGGCTACGGGGCGCGCTTCTCCGGCGGACTGCAGGTCGCGAAGGCGCAAGTGGTGTGGGGCATCTTCACCTGGGTCGTCCTGGGCTGGGCGGTATGGGTTCGCGTCGTGCGCCATTGGGCCGGTCGCCGCGCGGCGCTCGCGAGCATCGCCGGTTTCGCCGCCGTACTCCTCGTCTACGTCGCGCTCAAACTGACACAGCCGGGCGCCGAACGCTTCCTGTGACGGGTCATATGGAGATGGGGATCAAAGTCCTGGGCGTGAATCATCGCACCGCACCGCTCGAGGTACGGGAACGGTTCGCGCACGGTGCACACGAGGTGCCGGGCGCGCTGGCGCGCGTCATGGCGGCCGGTGCCGCCGGCGGCGTCCTGCTCTCTACCTGCAATCGCACCGAATTCTACCTGGTCGCCGATGACGAGCCGGCGCTCGAGACGGTCTGGTCACTGCTCGGCGAGCGGTTGGCGGCTGCGCCGCCGGGCGATGTCCGGGAGTACGGCTACATCGCCCGCGATCGTGAGGCGGTGCGTCATCTCTACCGTGTGTCGTCGGGTCTCGACTCGATGATTCTCGGAGAGTCGCAGATCCAGGGGCAGGTGCGGGAAGCGTGGGAGGCCTCGCGCGCCCAGGCGGGCCCCGTGCTGCACCGGTTGTTTCAGACCGCGCTGCACGTCGGCTCGCGCGTGCGGACCGAAACCGGTCTGGGTATCGGGACGGCGTCCGCCGCCTCAGCCGGAGTGGCCGTCGCGGGCAAGATCTTCGGAGACCTGGCCGGCCGGAGCGCGCTCATTCTCGGCGCTGGCGATATGGCCGAGCTGGCCGCCACGTGCCTCAGCGATCAGGGTGTTCAGATCACGTTGGTCGCGAATCGCACGCAGGAGCGTGCACGCGCCATCGCCGAACGGCTGGGGGGCCGTGCCGTATCGCTCGACGAAGCGTGGGCGCATTTTGCGACCACCGACATCGCGCTCTGTTCGACTGCGGCGCCGCACGCGGTCGTGACGTGGGAACGGGTCGGCGCCGTGATCGGCGCGCGCAGCGGGCGGCCGCTGTGCATCCTGGACCTCGCCGTTCCACGCGATGTCGATCCCGCGCTCGCGCAAATCGAGAACGTCTTCCTGTACGACGTGGACGATCTGCAAACCGTCGCCGCGCAGGCGACCGCACGCCGCCGCGATGAGATTCCGGCCGCCGAGCGCATCGTGGAAGAGGAAACGGACCTCTTCTGGGCGTGGTACGGCGGGCTCGGTGTCGTCCCGACGATCAAGGAGCTGCGCAGCCGGATGGATGAGGTGCGGGCAGCGGAGCTCGAGCGGGCGATGCGCCAGCTCCCGCATCTGGATCCCGAGACTCGAGCCCGCGTGGAGCAGTTCAGCGAGGCGCTGTTGAACAAGTTTCTGCATCACCCCACGATCGCGCTGAAGGCGGCGGCGGCAGAAGGCCGCGGCTACGGGCTGCTCGAGGCGCTGCGCCGCCTGTTCGGGATGGAGCCGCCGGCGTGACCAGACGCGTGCTCGTGACCGGCGGGGCAGGGTACATCGGCAGCATTCTGGTAGATCAGCTTCTGGAGCGCGGCTTCACGGTTGTCGTCCTCGATGATCTGAGCCGGGGGCATCGGGAGGCGGTGGCACGCGGCGCCGGCTTCATCCAGGGTGGAGTAGGAGATCGCGAGCTCGTCACGGCAGTGTTCGAACGCGAGCGCATCGACGCAATTATCCACCTGGCGGCCTTCGCGCTCGTTGCCGAGTCCGTTGCCCAGCCCCAGATGTATGCGACCAACAATGTGACGGCCGCCCGGGTACTGTTGGACGCGGCGGTTCGCGCCAACGTCCGCCGCTTTGTTCTGTCATCTTCGTGCGCGGTGTACGGTCATCCGGCGAAGATTCCGATAACGGAAGATTCGCCGCAGGCGCCGGTGAATCCATACGGCGAGACGAAGCGAGACTTCGAGCGGCTGCTCGCCGACGTCGGGCCCCGGAACGGCATGGAGGTGGTGAGTTTGCGCTACTTCAATGCGTCAGGCGCCACGGACCGGCTTGGCGAAGACCACGACCCGGAGACGCATTTGATCCCGAATGTGCTGGCGGCGGCGCTCGGCCGGCGCGGTGCGCTCGAGGTCTACGGCACCGATTATCCGACCGCTGACGGTACCGCAGTCCGGGACTACGTGCATGTCACCGATATTGCCGACGCGCACCTGCGCGCGTTGGATGTGCAGCTCGATGACCGCTCGGCCGTCGCGGTCAACCTCGGCACCGGTGCGGGCCGCTCGGTGCGGGAGGTCGTCGAGGCAGCGCGCCGCGTCACTGGCCGCCCGGTGCCCACCGTTGAGCGTCCGCGCCGTCCCGGCGATCCGCCGGAGCTGGTCGCCGCCATCGGGCGCGCAGCGTCGGTGCTCGGCTGGCGGGCAGCGCATTCGAGTCTCGAGGAGATTCTAGGTAGCGCCTGGCGCTGGCATCAAGCACACCCGCACGGTTACCGAGGAGGTTAGGTGCTGCTACAGGTCCGAGGGGCGATCCCCACGACACCGTGGGAGCTGGTCCTCACATCCAGCCGCGAGACGCAGTTCGTGCTGGGCGTGCTCGCCGTCTTTTCACTCGTATCGTGGTATCTGATCGTCCTCAAGTGGTGGCAATTCCGCCGCATGCGGCAGCTGGGCGACCACTTTCTGGCCGAAGTCGAGAAAGCCCCACGCCTGGAGGACGCGTATCACGCCGCGATGCGTCTGCCGCCGTCGCCCTATAACCGGCTGCTGCGCGAGGGCGTGCATTTCTTCTCCGAGCTGAAGCCCGGCAGTCTGAAAGCGCGCGCCTCCGCACCGGACGTTGCCGCCCTCTCTCCCGGGGCTACTACCGCGTTGACCACGACGCAGCTCGAGGCGTTGCGCATGGTGCTCGCCAAGGAAGTAGCGGCCGAGCGCGACATGGCGGCGCGCTTCATTCCGTGGCTGGCGACGTTCGGCTCCGTCAGCCCGTTGTTGGGCCTGCTCGGCACGGTACTGGGCGTGATGGACGCGTTCATCGGCATCGCGGTGGGCGGCTCCGGGAACATCACCGCCGTCGCGCCGGGCGTCGCGGAAGCGCTGGTCACGACCGTCGGCGGCCTCGCCGTCGCCGTGCCGGCGGTGATGGCCTACAACCTCTTCGTCAACCGGCTGGGCCTGTTCGCCGGTGAGCTCGAGGGCTTTGCCCAGGAGATCATCGGCACCTTGGCCCGCGAAGGACGGATCTGATGGCTGGACTACTCGGCGGCGGTGGCGGAGGCGGAGGAGGTCTCCGCGGGCACGGCGAGCTCCCGCTCAACGCCGACATCAACGTCACGTCGCTTGTGGACGTCGCGTTCGTGTTGCTTATCATTTTCATGATCACCGCACCCATCATGCAGGGCGGCGTCGACGTCCGCCTGCCGCGTGCGCAGGTGCGGGCCATTGAGCCGAAGCAAGGGCTCGTGGTGACCGTGGACAGTGACGGCAAGATCTATCTCGATCAGGCGGCGCTCTCCTACGATGACTTCCAGTCCACCTTTCCCGCCTTCGTGCGAACGAAACGGCCGACAGGGGTGTATTTGCGAGCCGACGGCCGTGTAGCGTATGCACGGGTCGTCCAGGTGCTTGCGGTCATTCGTGCTGCAGGCGTGCAGGATGTGGGACTCGTAGCCGAACCGGAGACGATCAACCGATGAGAGGACGCGGCCGCAACCCGGCCCCTGTAGGCATGGCGGTGACGGGCACACTGGTCGTACACGGGCTGGTGGGCGCGTTGCTGCTCGCCACACCGGCCGGCCGGACGCGGCTGCCGCCGACCTACCGCGTGCATCTGGTCGCCGCGCCCGCGGCCGATCTCGAGTCGCGGAAGGCGCCTCCAGCCTTCGACCGGCCGGCCGAGGAAAAGCCGGCGCCCATGCCCGCCGCCAAGCGTCCGCAGAGCACGGTTTCGCGCGCGCCGCCGCCGCCGACACGCGACCAGACGACCCGCGAGGCCGCGCCGCGTACGACGTCCACGACGCAGCCCCTGCCGGGTGAGCGTCCGTCCACCGGGAACGACGTCGCGACGGTGAGCACCGAGGGCGTCGCGTTCCCGTTCCCCGAGTATCTGCAGAACATCGTGTCGCAGGTGTTGCGCCGCTGGCAGCGGCCCGGCCAGAGCACGCCGCTCGAGGCGGAGGTGTCGTTCTTCGTGCATCGCGACGGTTCGGTCACGGACCTGACGTTCATCCGGCGTTCGGGCAATTTCTCGTTCGACCTGGAAGCACAGGGCGCGGTCGAAGAGGCAGGACGCTTCAAAGCGTTCGGCTCGCTGCCGGACGGGTGGCAGTCGGATGTGTTGTTTGTGCGGTTCTATTTCTCGGGACAACGACAGTGAGATCGGCGGATCGGCGGATCGGCGGATGGGTTTTGCGGATCATGGGCCTAGTTGCGCTCTTGCAATCCGCCCATCCGCCGATCCGCCTATCCGCCCAAGACACGACCGCCATCGACCGCGGCGTCCGCATCGGCATCATCTACCGGCCGGGTGTGCGGCCGGGGTTGGTGATGCTGCCACGAAAGGGGGGCGGTCTCGACTCCGTCCGCGCGATCGTCGCGCGCGACCTCGACTACAGTGATCGCTTCGAGGTGATCACGCTCCCGGGCGGCGACTCGATCCGGCTTGCGACGCCCGGCTCATCCGGCAGGACGACGGCAGGGAGCACGCGTCGTGCGACGGCGGCAACCGGCACGAGCGGCGGTGCTCAGGGCACCTCGCTCAATTACCCGCTCTACCAGGCGCTCGGCGCCGATTTCGCACTCGATGTCACCGCCGCCGGCGACACCACCGTCGCCACGCTGCATGACATCGCGGCCGCGAGTGTCCGCCGCAGCGTGCGCGCGCACTTGCCGCCGCCCGGTGATGCTGATTTCCGGCAGGCGGTGCATCGGCTCGCGGATCAGGCGCTGCAGGCGGCGCTCGGTACGCCGGGCATCGCGGCGACCCGCATCCTGTTCGTCAGAGATGGCAAGGTGTATCAGATCGATCAGGACGGCGCCGATATGAAGCTCGTCTCGTCCACCGACCGGCAGGCGATGTCGCCCGCCTGGGGCGCGGATGGCCGGCACTTCGCGTACATGGAATTTCAGGCGGGAAAGGGATGGCTCTATCTACAGGACATGGGGTCGGGGAAGCGGACGGCGGTTTCGACGACGGGGACCGCACTCGACTTCACGCCGGCCTTTTCGCCTGACGGGCAGACCATGGCGTTCAGCCGCGCGACGGAGGAAGGCACCGATCTCTACACGATTAACATCAAGAATAACTGTTGTTTACGCCGCTTGACCGTGGGACGCTTTTCAGACAACTTGTCCCCGACGTTCAGCCCTGACGGGCAGCGCATTGCGTTTGTCTCAACGCGCCCGGGCCTGCCGCAGATCTACGTCATGGCGGCAGACGGAACGGACCAGCAGTTGTTTGCGCCCTTCGATTACGGCGTGACCGGTTCGTCCAACGCTCCGGAGTGGTCGTCCGACGGGCAATCGGTGGCGTTTCACCGGGACGTGGCGGGCACGCTGCAGGTGTTCGTGTTGGACGTGCGTACGCGCACGGTCCGGCAGCTCACCTCAGTGGGGCGCAACGAAGATCCGACCTGGGCTCCTGACAGCCGTCATCTCGCCTTCGTTTCCGACCGGTCGGGCTACCGCCAGTTGTGGATCATCGATCTCGACACCGGCCGTATCCGGCCGCTGCTACAGCAGAGCGGCGCGCGGCTGCCGGCTTGGTCTCCACGGCTTTCGGAGGCTCCTTCTTCCACCCCCTGATCGGAGAGATAGGATGAAATCGGTATCGTGGCTCCTCGTGATCGGTCTCGGCGTTGCGGTCGCCGCGTGTCCCAGCAACCCACCGCCGCAGAATACGACGCCGGCGGTCGACACCGCGGCCGAGAACCAGCGGGTGCGCGATTCCATCGCCGCGGCACAGGCCGAAGCGGACCGCCTGGCCCGCGAGGAAGCGGAACGCATCGCGCGCCAGCGGGAAGCGGATTCTCTCGCCGCCCTCAGCCGCAACGCCGAAGAAGTGCGCAATATGCTCGCGGCGATGATCCACTTCGACCTCGATAAGTCGAACATCCGGTCGGATGACATGGGCGCGCTCGATCAGAAGGTCGCGATTCTTCAGGCGAACCCCGAGCTGCGGATCCGGATCGCGGGGCACTGTGACGAGCGCGGCTCCGACGAGTACAACCTCGCACTCGGCAATCGCCGCGCGCAGTCCGCGAAACAGTATCTCGTGAGCCACGGCATCGATGCCAGCCGCATCGAGACGCAGTCGTGGGGCGAGGAGCGGCCGCTGGTGGATGGCCACGACGAAAGCGCGTGGTCCCAGAACCGGCGCGACGAGTTCGAGATCACCAGCGGTGGCGACAATCTGCGCCGTCCGTCGTAGCGCGCTGGTCCTGACGCTGGGGCTCGTCGCCGGCTGTGCCCTGAAAGGGGACGTCCGGAAAGTCGAGCTTCAGGTCCTGGCGCTGCAGGCGGATCTCGCCAAGAGTGATGCGGCGCGGGCGGCGGAACGGGACACGATCCTGGCCGCCGTCCGCCTGCTGCAACAGGCATTGGCGACGCAGCAGGCATACCTCGTGCAAATGCGCGGCGACTTGCGCACCGAGCTGTTGTCGGTGCAGCAGCAGCTCGTCGCGGTGCAGGAATTGACGGGCCAGAGCCAGCAACGGCTCACCGAGCTGCGGTCGCGCATCGAATCGCGCGCCCAGCAGCCGGACCCGGGGATGCCGGCCACCGGCGGCGCCCCGGTCGGTCCGTCCGGCAATCGCGCGGGCCCCGGTCCCGATCAGATGTACGACATCTCGCTGCAGCAATACCGCCGTGGCAGTCTCGCGACGGCGCGGCTCGGGTTCCGCGAGTTCCTGCGCGTCTTTCCCACCCATGAACGGGCGCCCGACGCCCTCTTCTACATCGGCGAAAGCTTCGAGCAGACGGCACCCGATTCCGCCGCGGCGGTGTACGACCAACTCGTGCGAGCCTATCCCAATTCGCCGCGCGCTCCATCCGCGCTCTATAAGCTGGGCCTCCTCGCCGAGCAACGGGGAGACAAGGCCACGGCGCGGTCCTTCTACTCCCGGGTGATCGCGGGCTACCCGCGCTCTCCCGAGGCCGATCTCGCGCGGCAAAATCAGCAACGCCTCAGGCCCTAGCGGCCGTCGCCGTACCCCAATATGACCCCGCGCGGTGAGATGCCGTTTCTCGACCATCTCGAGGAGCTGCGCTGGCGCATCCTCTGGAGTCTGCTCGCGATTCTGGTCGGCACGATCGTCGGCTGGTGGTTGCTCGACAAGATCGACATCATCGAAGTGCTCAAGCGGCCGATCGCGCCGTACCTGCCGGGCGGGCGGCTCGTCTTCACGAGCCCCGCCGAGCCCTTCATGCTCACCTTGAAGGTCGCGTTCGCGCTCGGCGGCCTGCTCGCGTCACCGGTCGTCATCTATCAGATCTGGGCGTTTCTCGCGCCCGCGCTGTACGAGCGCGAAAAGCGCTTGATCGTGCCCGCGCTGGGCGTGGGTGTGGTGCTGTTCCTGGGCGGCGCCGCCGCGTGCTACCAGTGGCTGCTGCCTGCCGCGCTCAAGGTGTTGCTCGGCTTTCAGCGCACCGACCTGACGGCGATGATCACCATCGATCGCTACTTCGGCATGGCGATACCGTTCGTCGTCGGCTGCGGGCTCGTCGCCGAACTGCCGCTGGTGGTGACGATTCTCGCCTCGCTCGGGATCGTCACGCCGCAGTTCCTGGGCCGGCAGCGGCGCTATGCGATCGTGATCGCCGCGTTCCTCGCCGCGATTCTGACGCCGCCCGATGCCGTCTCGATGATGCTGATGCTCGGCCCGCTGCTGTTGCTCTATGAGGTCAGCATCTGGTGTGCGTGGGTGGCCAGCCGGCGGCGCGCCCGCCGCGTGGCGGCGGCGATGGTCGTGCTGGTCCTTTTGGGAGTGGGGGGCGGCGCGGGATCACTCCACGCACAGAATCCGCCGCCTGCGCGGCCCGCGCCGGGCGACACCGGCCGCGGGGGCCGAGTCGACACGTCCACGGCCCACAAGCTGGGACTGCCCACTGCGCCGAGCCGCTCATTTCCCGCTCCCGATCGCGTCATCGACTCGCTGCTCAAGCTGCCGAACTTCCGCATCACGCGGTACATGTCCGACACGATCGTGGTCGAGGGCGACAGCCAGACGACGTTTCTGCGCCGCGAGGCGTTCGTCGAGCGTGAGGGGACACAGCTCGAGGCTGATTCGATCCGCTACCACGAGGGGAGCTGCCGGCTCGATGCCGCCGGCGATCCGCATCTCTTCGATCAGGGGACCGTGCTCGTCGGAGAGGGGATGCGCTACGATACGTGCGTGCGGCGAGGAACCGTGCGCGACGCGCTCACGGACTTCCAACAGGGTGGGGCGACCTGGTACGTGCGCGGCGACATCGCGGCCGATTCGGGAAACAAGCGCGTCTACGTCGCCTCCGCGAACTTCACATCCGACCCGCAACCCGTGCCCGACTACCATTTTGCGGCCGGCCAGGTCAAATGGATCAACAAGCGGACGATGATCGCGCGGCCCGCGGTGCTGTACGTGCGCGACGTGCCGATCATGTGGCTGCCGTTCATCTTCAACGACATCCGCGGGGGCCGGCGCAGCGGGATTCTGTTTCCGCGCTTCGGATTGAACGACCTCGTCCGCCCGACGCGTCACTATTCGCGGCACATGACCGACCTCGGCTACTACTTCGTGGTCAACGACTACCTCGACGTGCTCGTGAGCGGGGATTGGTTCGCGGGCCGCTACGTGGCGATTCACGGGCAGGCGCAGTACGACTGGCTCGATCGGTTCGTCCACGGCACGCTGAGCTACAGCCGGCAGATGCAGCTGGACCAGCCGAGCACCAACACCCGCATCGGATGGTCGCACGCCCAGCGCTTCAATTCGCGCACCGATTTCAATGCGCATCTCGACTACGCGACCGACGCGTCGGTCATCCGGCGCAACTCGCTCAATCCCATGGAAGTGACGGCGAGCATCAACTCGAGCGCCACCTTCACCAAGCGGTTGTCGTGGGCGAACCTCGATATCGGCGGCAACCGGCGGCAGGAGCTGTCCTCGAACGCCATCGATCAGTCCTTCCCCTCGATTCACTTGACGCCGACGACCATCACCATCACGCCATGGCTCACGTGGTCGCCGACGTTTTCGTACACAAACGATCAACGGTTTCACCAGGCGGGCGGCCAGCTGCTGATACCCGGAAGGCCGGGCAGCACCGTTGCCGATACGCTGCCGCAGTTTTTCGACGATCGCCGGACGAACATCACCATCGGGACGCCGATTCGCCTCGGGCGCTGGAACTGGACCAACAATTTCACGATCGTGGACGTCCGCAGCAACAACCGCGCGGAGTTCACGCTGCCGGGAGACACGGCAGATCGCGGTATCCATCGGGTGCTGTATGGCCGGACGTTCGAAACGCAGGTCGATTGGTCGACGAGCATCAATCTGCCGACGCTGTTCACCAGCACGTGGAAGATCCAGCCGGGGGTGGCGATCGTGAACACCACGTCCGGTCCCTTCATGCTGCGCAATCAGTTCTCCGGTGGTGAATTCGTCCGGCAGGGGAAGCGCCTGGCCTTCAACCTGGGCGTGTCACCCGCCTTTTTCGGGTTCTTTCCCGGGTTCGGTCCATTGGCGCGCATCCGCCATACGGTGTCGCCGATCATCAGTTATCAGTACGCGCCGGGCGTCCAGATTCCGGAGGAGTATGCCCACGCCTTCGATCCGACCGGCCGGACGCTGAAAGCGCGTACCGATCCGCAGCAGACAATCAGCCTGGGGTTGGCGCAGACGTTCGAGGCGAAGCTCAAGCCCGCGGCCGGCGACACGGCCGCCGAGAAGGCACCGCGCAAGATCAAGCTGCTCAGCATCAGCACCAGCGCGATCGGCTACAACTTCGAGCGGGCGAAGCTGCCGCATAACACCGGTTGGCAGACGGGAACATTGAGCAACACGTTTCTCTCCGACCTGGTCCCCGGCTTTCAGCTGAGCATGACGCACGATCTCTGGAAGGACGGCGACGTAGGATCGGATACCGCCAAGTTCTCTCCGTTCCTCCAAAGCGTGAACGCTTCCTTCCAGGTCACTCCCGCGACACTGCAAGGCATCGGCCGTCTGCTCGGGCTGCGGTCACGGCCCGCCCGGCCACCGGCGGTGGACACGACGGCGCGCGCCGACAGCGGCCTGGGCGGCCCCACCGACGATTTCCGGCGCTATGATGGCGGAACTCGGATTCCGTACGGCCCACAAGGCAGCATGGGGGGCGGGAGGGGCGGCCACGGCGGCGGGCGGCAATTTGCGCTCGGCGTCACCCTCTCGAGCACCCGCAGCCGCGCGGATACGGGAGCGTTGAAGCATCGCGCCGGGCGGCAGACCGCCGGCCTGAATCTGTCGTTCAGCCCCACACGAAACTGGACTGCGAACTGGTCGACGTCGTACGACATCGTGACGCGGCAATTCGCCGACCACTCGCTGACGTTCCAGCGCGACCTGCGCCGCTGGCACGCGAGCTTCGGTTTTTACAAGACCGCCACCGGTAATTTCTCGTTCATCTTCAACATCACGTTGACCGATCAACCCGACATCAAGTTCGACTACGACCAGCGCACGTACGTCCAGTAGACTGCGCTGTCCTCTCGCGGTGACATGGCAGGCTGCGGTTCTGTTGTAACTCGCTGAGAATCAGCGACTTCGCCTCCGGCACGTCCCGTGCTTACACCTCCAGCGATCCCCCGTCCTGAGGCTCCTATGCGTTTGCTCTTGTCATTGCTGTTGGTGGCAGCCGTTGCTTGCCAAGGGTCGCTCGTCGCTCCCCCGGGCAACGGGCCGTCTACTCCGGCGAATCTCACTTACGAGCTCGAGCCCAGCGGCGATCCCAATCGCCCCCTGGGCATTCTGCTCATCTGGGACGACGTCACCGATGCGAATCTGGCCAGCTATCGCGTCTATTCGCGCGCGTCGAGCAGCGGTTCGTTCGGCCTGCGCGGCGAGACCAGCTCCAACACGTTCCACGATAACGGCGTGCCTCATCTCCAGTATCTCGTGACTGCGGTGGACGACAACGGCAACGAGAGCGGCAACAGCAACGTGATCACGGTCGACGAGCGCCTCCAGCTCGACGCGCCGGCCTCGCTGTTCTCGATTTCGTTGAACGGCGCCATTCATCTGGAGTGGGACGACAACGCGTACCTCACGGCCCCTACGCGCTTCAAGTGGTATCGCATCTACAGTACCGACTACAATCTCGATACCGGTCTGTGCGATACCAGCTGGCTGCTCGAGGGGACGACGGTGGCGCCCGAGTTCCTCGCCAGCGCGATGACCAACGGCGCGCCCCGCTGCTTCGGCATCACGGCGGTGAGCCGGGAGGGCTATGAGAGCCTGTGGTCGCCGCTGCGCCAGGACACGCCCCGGCCCGACGCGCGCAATACACTCGTGTTCGCCTATGACGAAGACACGACCAGATCAGGCTTCCGGTTCTGGCAGGACCTCAACGGTGACGGCCGTGGCCAGGCTTCGGAGCTGGGCCGGGTGCAGTCCGGCAACCTGACGAGCATCGATTCCTGGGTGTATCGCGATCCCACTGACTCCACGCTCTGGCTGGTGCCCGAGTTCGCCGGGACGCGGATGCAGCTGTACAGCACCTCGCCGGTCGCCGATTTGACGTCGATCGACTTCGCCCCGGCGTCCGGTTACTCCCGCAACATGATTCAGGCGGTGCCGGGATATGCGTACGTGTTCGAGATCGTCGAGGGGACCACACTCCACTACGGCGCCCTGCGGATGACGCACGTCGGACGCGACTACTTGATCTTCGACTGGAGCTTCCAGACCGACGTCGGAAACCCTGAGCTACAGATTCGCGCGGGACAGTCGGTCGCACTGTCGACTGGAACCACGGTTTCAGGCTCGAAATAGGGGTCCTGCGATTGGCGACAGCGCCGGAGTGGTCAACAGCCACTCCGGCGCTTTAGCTTTGGTCTTCATGCCCACGCCTGTGACGTTGGACGGCCATTCCCTTTCCATCGCGGATGTTGTGGCGGTCGCCCGAGGCAATGCGCCGGTGGCGATCGCGCCCCGGGCGCTCGGTGCGGTGCAGCAATCGCGCCGCGCGGTCGAGGCGGCGATCGAGCGCGGCCAGACGATGTACGGCGTCAATACCGGATTCGGCAAACTCGCGCACGTACGTATCCCCCCCGAGCAGGCGCGCCAGCTGCAGCTCAATCTGATTCGCAGCCATGCCTCGGGCGTGGGTGAGCCGCTGGCGCAGGATGCCGTGCGCGCGATGATGCTGCTCCGCGCCAACGTGCTGTTGCGCGGGACGAGCGGGGTGCGACCGGTGCTTCCCGAGCTGCTCGTCGACATGCTCAATGCCCGCGTGCATCCAACGGTGCCGTCGCAGGGCAGTGTGGGTGCGTCGGGCGATCTCGCGCCCCTGTCGCATCTGGCGCTGGCCATGATCGGCGAAGGAGACGTGCAGGTCTCACGGCCGATAACGCTGGAAGCCAAAGAAGGCCTCGCATTCGTCAACGGGACACAGGCGCAAACGGGTCTCGCTGCGCTGCTCGTGACCGATGCCTGGACCGCCTGGCGCACGGCGCATGCAGCGGCGGCCATGAGTCTCGAGGCGGTGCGCGGCTCACCCGATCCCTTCGACGCCCGCATTCACGACGCCCGTCCGCACCCACAGCAGCAACGCTCGGCGACGCTGCTGCGCGACCTCCTGGCCGACAGCGAAATCCGCGAATCGCACCGCGAGAACGATCCGCGCGTGCAGGACGCCTACTCGCTGCGCTGCACGCCTCAGGTGTTGGGGGCGGCCGGCGAAGGACTCGCGTTCGCCGAGCAGCTCGTCACCACGGAGCTGAATGCGGCGACGGACAACCCGCTCGTATTCGGTGACGACGTGATTTCAGGAGGGAACTTCCACGGCCAGCCGATCGCGCTCGCGCTCGACGTCGTCGCGATTGCCCTGACGACGCTCGCCGGACTGGCCGAGCGGCGCCTCGAGCGCGTCGTGAATCCGGACCTGTCGTCGGGGCTGCCGGCATTTCTGGCGCACGACCCCGGCCTCGAGTCCGGCTTCATGACGGCGCAGATCGCCGCCGCGGCGCTCGTGGCCGACTGCCGGGTGCTGGCGACGCCGGCGAGCGTGCAATCCGTGCCCACCGAAGGCAATCAGGAAGACGTCGTGCCGATGGGCATGAGCGCCGCGTGGAAGGCAGGACGGATCCTGGCCAACACCGAGCGGATTCTCGCCATCGAGCTGCTCGCGGGAGCCCAGGGACTCGAATACTTGAAGCCGCTGCGGCCCGCCACAGCAGTCGCGCGGCTGCAAGCCGCCGTTCGCGAGGACTCGCCGGCATTGACGGGGGATCGGCCCATGACGGCCGACATCGAGCGGGTCGCGGCCGGAATTCGGGCAGGCAGGTTTGCGCCGTGAAAGCGCCCCGCGGCAGCACCAAGTCCTGCAAGGGATGGGTGCAGGAAGCGGCGCTGCGGATGCTGATGAACAACCTCGATCCGGAGGTCGCGGAGCGGCCGCAGGACCTGGTGGTCTACGGCGGCACGGGGAAGGCGGCGCGGAACTGGGCGTCGTTCGATGCGATCTGCCGCACGCTGCGCACGCTGGGCGACGAGGAAACGCTGCTCGTGCAGTCGGGCAAACCGGTCGGCGTCTTCACGACGCATCCCGACGCCCCGCGGGTGCTCATCGCCAACGCCAATCTCGTCGGCCGGTACGCGACGTGGGAGGTGTTCCGCGATCTGGAACGCCGCGGTCTGATCATGTACGGCCAGATGACCGCTGGATCCTGGATCTACATCGGGACGCAGGGAATTCTGCAGGGGACCTATGAGACCCTCGGTGCGGTTGCGCAGCGCCAGTTTCAAGGATCGCTGCGGGGGCGCATCGTCCTGACGGGTGGATTGGGAGGCATGGGCGGCGCGCAGCCGCTCGCGGCCACCATGAATGAAGGGATTTGTCTCGCCGTCGAGGTGGATCCCGCGCGGGTGCAGCGCCGCGTGGAAACGCGGTATCTCGATCGTGCGACGACACGTCTGGACGAAGCGCTGGCGTGGTGCGAGGAAGCACGGCGAGCCGGGAAAGCGCTCTCCGTCGGTCTCGTCGGCAATTGCGCCGACGTGCTGCCCGACCTCGTGCGCCGCGGCTTCGTTCCCGATGTGGTGACCGACCAGACGTCGGCGCACGATCCGCTCAACGGCTACGTCCCGGCGGGGTTGAATCTCGCCGCGGCGGAGGAATTGCGGCGCTCGTCTCCCGACGAGTACGTGCGGCGCGCGCGGGCGAGCATGGCGACTCACGTGCAGGCGATGCTCGACTTCCACCAGCGCGGCGCGATCGCGTTCGATTACGGCAACAACATCCGCACGGAAGCGCGCGACGCCGGCGTCGGCGACGCGTTCACGATTCCGGGATTCGTACCGGAGTACATCCGGCCGCTGTTCTGTGAAGGGAAGGGGCCGTTCCGCTGGGTCGCACTCTCGGGTGACGTGAAGGACCTGCACCGCACCGATCAGCTCGTGCTCGAGCTCTTCCCCGACAACGCGCATCTCCGGCGCTGGATCACGCTCGCCCAGGAGCGCGTCGCGTTTCAGGGGTTGCCGGCGCGGATCTGCTGGCTGGGGCAGGGCGAGCGGGCACACTTCGGGCTCGCGCTGAACGAGCTGGTGCGGCGCGGCGAGCTGTCCGCGCCGATCGTGATCGGCCGCGATCATCTCGACACCGGCTCGGTCGCCTCGCCATTCCGGGAGACCGAAGCGATGCGGGACGGCTCCGACGCCATCGCCGACTGGGCGATCCTCAACGCGCTGCTCAACACGGCCTCGGGCGCGTCGTGGGTGTCGTTCCATCACGGCGGCGGCGTGGGCATCGGGAACTCGCTGCACGCGGGACAGGTGATCGTCGCCGACGGGACGCCTGCGGCCGAGCGGCGGCTCGAGCGCGTGCTCACCAACGATCCGGGGATCGGTGTCGCACGGCATGCCGACGCGGGCTATCCCGCAGCGATCGAGACGGCGCGCCGCCATCATATCCGCCTCCCGATGAGCCAGGACCTCGACTGAAGACGCTGCTCGTGGGCGCGCGGCAGGTCGTGACGTGCCGCGGGCCTGCCCGCGCCCGCCGCGGGCGCGAGATGGCCGAGGTCGAGGTGCTGCGCGATGCGGCAGTGCTGATCGAAGACGGTCGCATTGCCTGGGTCGGGGCACGCCGGGACGCACCAATCAAAACGCAGCATGCTGCGCCCGTACAGGTGGTCGAAGTCAGCGGCGTGCTGTTCCCCGGATTCATCGATTGCCACACCCATGCGGTTTTCGGCGCTCCACGTCTGGACGATCAGGAGCGGCGCGCGCTCGGCGTCGACTACAAAGCGATTGCGGCCGCGGGCGGCGGCATACTGCAATCGGTGCGCGATGTGCGCAGCCGCACCGAGGACGAGCTCGCAGCGCTGACGCGGTCCCGGCTGAGCGCCCTGATTGCGCATGGGGCGACGACGATCGAGGTGAAATCGGGCTACGGCCTGGAGCTGGAGTCGGAGCTGAAGCAGCTCCGCGTCATTCGGCGACTCGCCGACGCGCTGCCGGCCACGCTCGTCCCGACCTTTCTCGGTGCGCACGAGGTGCCGCCCGAGTATCGCGGCAATCGCGCGGCGTACGTGCAGCTCGTGTGTGAAGCCATGATTCCAACCGTCGCGCGCGAAGGCCTGGCGCGCTGCTGCGACGTGTTCTGTGAGCCTGGCGTCTTCAGCGCGAGCGAAAGCCGCCAGATCCTCACCGCCGCACGCCGCCATGGTCTTGCGGTGAAGCTCCATGCCGATGAGCTGGAAGGGTCGGGCGGGGCCGAGCTCGCCGCCGAGCTGGGCGCGCTCTCGGCAGATCACCTCGCCGCCGTCTCGGACGCCGGCATCAAGGCGCTGGCGGCCAGTCCGACCGTCGCGGTCTTGCTGCCCGCGACGATGATCTTTCTCGGCAAGCGGGCGCAGGCGCCGGCGCGTCGCCTCATGGAGGCGGGCGCGGCCGTCGCGCTGGCCACCGATTACAACCCCGGCACGTCGCCGACGACGAGCCTGCCGCTGGTGATGGCGCTCGGCGTCTCGCAACTTGGGCTACGTCACGCCGAAGCTGTGACGGCGGTGACGATCAATGCTGCTGCGGCGCTGGGGCTCGCCGCCGAGCGCGGCCAAATCGCTCCTGGGTGCGTTGCCGATCTCGTGGTCGCCGCCGTCGATGACTGGCGGGAAGTCGCGTACTGGATGGGGGCTGACGTCGTAAGCGCCGTCTGGACAGCAGGTTCGGCTTGTCCCGCCTAGTTGGCTCCGATATCTTAGTGCTTCCATGTCCAAGCTTGAGCAGCTCAAAGAAAAGGCGAAGGGTCTCGAGGCCAAGGATCCGAAGAAAGCCGTCGAGATCTGGCTGGACGTCCTCGGCTCACAGGAAAAAGAGGGCGACAACCCCGACCTCTCGATCTATAACCGCATCGGCGATCTTTACATCAAACTGAAAGACCCCGGCCTGGCCGCCGACTACTACGACCAGGCAGTCGACAAATACGCCGAGCTGGGCTTCCATAACAACGCCATCGCCATGTGCAACAAGGTGCTGCGCAACGCCCCGGCGCGGCAGACGACGTATTTGAAGCTGGCGAAGCTCTATGCGTCAAAGGGATTCCTCGCCGAGGCGAAGCAGAACTTCGTGGAATACGCCGGGCGCATGCAGAAGATCGGCAAGATCGATCATGCGTTCGCTGCCCTGAAGGAATTCACCGACATCTCGGCGGAGAGCGGGAGCTTGCGGGAGATGCTGGCCGAGCATCTCAAGATGTACGGCAGCGATCCGGGCAAGCACGGCTCGTCGGCGCGCATCAGCACGCCCAAGCCGCTGCCGCCTCCCGGAGGGGATGACCTCAGCAAGTCGGGCACGCGGAAAACGTCGAGCCTCGTGTTTCTGGACCTCGACGAGCCGCGTGTCTCAAAAGCCGCCAAAGCTCCCGCGGCCGCCGCCAAGGCTCCCGCACCGCCACCGCCTCCCCCTGTCGCTGAAAAACTGATTCAGGAGGTCGTACCGGAGCCGGACGAGTCGCTCGAGATCGAAAGCACCAGTCTGGTGGATGAAGCTCCGGGCGGCGGTCTGGGCGGCGGGATGCTCGAAGGCCTCGAGACGACCGGATCGGACTTTAGTCAGATGAGCGCGAGCAGTCCCGCCACGCCGTCGATTCGCGAGGAGCTGAACCCTGCCGACCTCGACCTCGGGCCGATGGCCGAGCTGGAGCCAACGGCTCCAGACGTGACCGCGGACGAGGTGAGCGGCCTGGAGGACGCGGACCTGGTGCTCGAGGGCAACATCGAAGCACCGGCGCCGCCCGCAAGGAAACCCGCGCCGCCCAAACTGAAGCCGCTGGGCCAGCCAGCAGGCAAGGCGGCCGCTCCCGAAGCGCCGCGCGTCAAGCCCGTGATTCCCAAGCGTCCCTCGGCACCCGCGTCGACGTCAGGACCGGGGAAGCGCAAGACTGTGGTCGAGGTGCCACCGCTCGAGCTCGAGCCCGACTTCGAAACGGCGACCACCGACGCGGGACACGATGTCGACGACCAGCCGCTCGCGATCGACGAGGGACCGCGTCACCCCAGCTTCATCCAGACGGAAGACGACACGTCGATTTCCACCGGTGGACGCAAGTCCGGCTTTATCGACCTGGGGATCGACGAGATCAGCAGCGCGGGGGACCAGGCGAGCTCGCTGGTGTTCTCGAACATCGAGGAGACGCCCGCGGCGCCGGGGATCGAGGAGCTGGAGTCGCGCGTCGCCGACAACCCGGACGATCCCGAGGCACATCAGGCGCTCGGCGAGGCGCTGATCGAACAAGGCGATCGGGAACGCGGCATCGAGGAGCTCGACCTCGCGACTGGCGGCTTCGAGAACGGCGGCAACCTCGCGCACGCGCGCGATCTGGTGGACGAAGTGCTGCGGCTCAATCCGAACAGCGTGCGTCACCGCCAGAAAGCGGTGGAATTCGCATTCAAGGCGGGCGACAAGGCGAAATTGATCGACGCCTATCTCGAGCTGGCCGACGCGTTGTTGCGCTCCGACCTCCCCGAGAAGGCGCGCGCGGTGTATGCGCGTGTCGCGGAGCACGATCCCAAGAACGATCGTGCCAAAGGCGCGCTGTCGATGCTCGCGCCCGCCGTCGCGCCGCAATCGGGGAAGCCGGAGGGCAAGGTCAAGGCGAAAGACGCCAAGATGAAAGTCCGCGACGAGGCCGCGCTGAACGGCGACTTCGTCGACCTCGGCTCGATGCTGAGCGACGACGAGGAGGACGGAGCGCCGAAAGACACGCGCATGACCGTCGCGGACGAGGAGCCGACGGGAGACGAGGAGCAGGATTTCCAGGACATGCTGGCGCGCTTCAAGCAGGGCATCGACGAAAACATCGATGAGACCGACTTCCAGTCCCACTACGATCTCGGTGTC
>Ga0137366_10000705_pt1 | contig 23134 bp, 22 predicted proteins | sample SagtaG_8_FD_104938 | JGI IMG/M metagenome (GOLD analysis project Ga0137366, IMG submission 104938) | Vadose zone soil microbial communities from Sagehorn Ranch, Mendocino, California, USA - Sage1_L_60_16 metaG | ecosystem: Environmental > Terrestrial > Soil > Vadose zone | place: USA...
AGGCAGGCATGCAAATAGCGATTCCTGAGATCGACGGCGCTACTGAGCCATTCGTCTACGGCGGAATTCCCTCCGTAGGAAACGAGCCCGTTCCACTCGAAGACCGCTGTCAACGGTTCGCACGCCGGCTGAAGCGTTGGCACACCCTACAAACGACACCGCGTGACCAGATCAAGCTCGCTTTGATCTTGTTTTGTTTTCCTCCAAACAAAGGAAATATCGGAACCGCTGCCGACCTGGATGTCTTTCCCAGCGTTTGGGACCTGTTGAATCAGTTGAAGAGCAACGGCTACAGTGTTGAAGTGCCATATTCAGCTGACCAACTTCGAGAGAAGCTTCTCGGTGACAATGCTGAGGGCTTTGGATCGACCGCGAACATCGCTTATCGCTTGACTGTTACAGAGTACAGACGTCTCTGTCCTTACGTCAGCGAGATCGAAAGTGATTGGGGACCTGCTCCTGGATTAATCAACTCTTTTGGCGGCGATCTATTGATACAGGGATTGAGTCTCGGCAATGTGTTTATTGGCGTGCAACCTACCTTCGGGTACGAGGGCGACCCAATGCGACTGATGATGGCACGAAGTGGCTCGCCTCATCATGGCTTCATGGCTTTTTATACATATCTCGACAAAGTACTGAACGCGGACGCCGCGATCCACGTGGGAACACATGGGGCAATGGAGTTTATGCCGGGCAAACAGATTGGGCTTTCAAGCTCATGCTGGCCTGACCGGCTAATGGGTGAATTGCCAAACCTTTACCTTTATAGCGTAAACAACCCGTCCGAAGGTTCGATTGCCAAAAGGCGTTCGTATGCAGAACTGGTTTCCTACTTGACGCCGCCGATCGAGAACGCCGGACTCTATAAGGAGCTGGCCGGCTTAAAAGACATGATACTAGCTTACAGACAGTCGACTGATGAAAGCGAAAGGGAAAAGTTGTTTGAATCGATTGAGGATCTGAGCAAATGCTTGAATCTTCAACAAGTGGCTGCGACAAATAGTTCTTTTTGATTAGGTGAACGAAGACAAGGTAGGTGCCAGGGCCTTCGCCTTAAATTCCATCAGATTTTCGAACTGGATGGAAGTTCATTGCATCTGAGAGAGTTTCTTCTCGAATTCACTGGTGTCAACCCGGTGTCTAAACCTTTCGATGCCATTAATCATGACGACGGGGATGTCGTTTTGGTAGCGCTCGAGCAAAACGGGGTCATTCTCGATATTGATCTCTTCAAGAGTAAACCTGTTGGGACAATCAGCCCGGAGAATTGCCGCCTTAACCTTGTCGCAGAGATGGCACCCGGGTCTTGAATAAACAATCACTTGAGCTTTTGGCAAGTAAGGGTTCCTCCCGATTGATGATAGCAGTTGCATGTACCCGAATTGCGTGCCCGTAAAAATTCTTGCCAGCTAATTGGGAAACAATGTATAAATACCGCAACCGGCCACATTATCAGATTTGTTTGGCACGGCGCTCTTCATGTATAAACAAATAGTTCGCGTGAATGCGCAGAGAGTGATCCCTGTTATGGGGGGAGTTGTATAGTTCGCGCTCTGTTTCGACAGTCGAAGTGTACCCGCAGAAGCGGTTATACTTAACCCAGCGCACTGAAAACGAAAAACGTTCGGAGGTTTGGACTTGGATAGTTTAGAGAGCCAGGTCGATCAAGAGGTATCCATCAACGCGGCCACAAGTGCTCCGCCCCGCGCCGCTCCGGCAAGACCGGCGGCGGTCGCTCCGCCGAAGCCCCCCGCCGCAGTTATGGAAAGTACGCCGGATCCGCCGGTCAACAAAATGCGCCGGCGGATTGTCTGGGCTAGCGTAGCGGGATTTCTGACCACGTGCTTCCTTATGTTTTTGCGGTTTTTCCTGCCCCGCTCGATTCTCGAGCCGTCCAGCGTCTTTCGAGTCGGATTCCCTTCAGACTACGCGTTGGGTGTTGATACCAAGTGGCAGCAACAGTATCGCATCTGGGTCGACAAGACTTCTGACCGGATCTTCGTGATCTATGCGCGTTGTACGCATCTGGGTTGTACTCCAGACTGGCGGGCGAGCGAAAATAAGTTTAAGTGTCCTTGTCACGGCAGTGGCTACGACAGTGAGGCCATTAACTTTGAGGGACCGGCGCCCCGGCCTATGGACCGGGCAGAAGTTCATCTCGATCCTGAAGGCCAAATCGTCGTCAATATTGCCAAGCTTTATAAGCAACCGAAGGGTGAGCGAAGCGAGTTCGATGATCCCGGTGCGTACATACCTCTATAATTTGGGCTGAACTATCTTGGAAGACGCATCAACCACGAATATTTGAGTGTCGATCAAGACGAGGTTTCATGGAACCACAGAATCCTGATCAAAAAGAGACTAAGCAACTAACCACGGGCGAGAAAAGTGGCACCGGGCTACTCGAAAAAGTTCGAGAAGGCAGCACTGCCCTAAAAGCCCGGGCTGTCGAAGAGGCGAAGACCTATAAAGATCCGCAGGATACACAGCTCTGGAAATCGATCTTTCGTGTCTCCCATGATCGGTCCGACCCGCGCAATCGTTCGCTGGCCATTTTGTCCAACGTTTTCCTGCACCTTCATCCGGCAAAGATTAATCGTGATGCTATTCGGTACCAGTTTACCTGGGGCATGGGAGGTATCACTTTCTACCTCTTCATCGTGCTCACTTTTACGGGTGTGTTGCTGATGTTCTACTACCACCCGACGAAGGTCGACGCGTTTCGCGACATTCTTTATCTCGAACACGACGTGCCGTTCGGGAAGCTTCTGAGAAACATGCATCGCTGGGCCGCCCACTTGATGGTCATCACTACGTGGCTGCACATGTTTCGTGTTGTCCTGACGGGCTCGTACAAGCGGCCGCGCGAGTTTAATTGGTGTGTCGGCGTCGTGCTCCTGGTGTTGACACTCTTGCTTTCTTTCACAGGTTATCTGTTGCCAGACGATCAGCTGGGCTTCTGGGCTGTCACGGTGGGCACAAACATGGCAAGAGCCACGCCGATGTTTGGCTCCGAAGGACCATTTGGCGCGCAGTTGGGAATGACGCCATACAACGATGTGCGCTTCGGTTTGCTGGGGGGATCGATCGTCGACTCGAATGCATTGCTGCGCTCCTATATCTGGCACTGTATCGGCATTCCTTTGGTCGCTTCAATTTTCATGGCGGTGCATTTCTGGCGCATTCGCAAGGATGGCGGTATCTCCGGGCCGGCTCCGGTAATGCTCGAGTCGGAAATGAAGGCAGTCAAAAAGAAGTAGGTAAGCTGCGACCTGAGCTTTGCGGGTTGTGACTATCGAAGAAATCGCAAATCTAAAATCGACAATCATATGGACTGGCACCAGCTTTGGACGATTGCTTCGGCTCCTGACAATATTCCAATTGTCGCTATGCTTTTCCTGGCGCCGTTTTTTACCTGGATGGGGATAAAACAGGCGCGTTCGAACGATAGACTGATCGAACAGTTGGAATCGGATGCGAAGCTCGCGAAGACACACCATCGAAAGACTGAGCCCTGGCGACCCGGCTGGGCAAAGGAGCTTCACGTCTGGCCTTACCTTGTGAGAATTGAATTTCTGGCTACGGTCATCGTAACGGTCATCCTGTTCGTCTGGTCGATAACCCTCAACGCTCCGCTTGAAGAACCTGCAAACCCAAACCTGACGATGAATCCCTCGAAGGCGCCCTGGTATTTTCTGGGTCTTCAGGAGATGTTGGTCTATTTCGATCCCTGGATCGCCGGAGTGGTGATGCCGTCGATCATCATGATCGGATTGATGGTTTTTCCGTACGTGGATTCCAGCCCGCTCGGTAATGGTTACTACACGCTCAAGCAAAGGCGCTTTGCGATTGGTATGTTTGGCTGGGGCTTTTTGATGTGGATTTTGTTGATCGTGATCGGCACGTTCATTCGTGGTCCCGGCTGGATCTGGTTCTGGCCCGGCCAAACGTGGGACCACAATGCGGTGGTGTTCGACAAGAACGTGGATCTTCACGATTGGATAGCCACGAGCAGCATCGGCAAAGCACTGCATTTGGGCTTCCTTTCTTACAATCCCTGGAAAATGATTTTCGGTGCACTGGTTGTGGGAAGTTTCTATATTCTCGGCGCTCTTTTCTTCCACTGGTTAATGACCGTGGACTACAGGAATCTCTCGTTGCGACCACTTCATTTGTTTCCTCAGAAGGAATTCGAGAAGAAATTGTTGGCCCGGACAAGTCTTTTGCAGTACCTGACTTTTCAGTTTTTTGCTGTGAGCGTGTTGCTGGCACTACCTGTGAAATTGATTTTGCGACTCGCACTGACGATTAAGTATGTCTGGGTAACGCCCTGGTTCAACGTATGATAAATGTGGAGGAACGATCATAGTGGCTGATTCTCGCGGGGCTGCTGAGGCGCTGATAAAACGAGAGCCTGAGTTACCGGCACAGGATCCAATTGTGAGCCGCTCTACGAGCGGCATCATGTTGCTTTGCGCTCTGTTGCTCACCGCTACGCTCGCCTGGTCATTATATGACGAGGCCTTTGGCCAGCGTCCGTGGAAGGGCATGCAGAAGGAGTTTGTCAGCCGGTACACCCGCTATCTCAACGGTATTAAGTCCCAGGCCGGAAAAAGCGAGACGGAAGTAAAGGAGAGCGCCGAATATCAGCAGCTCGACGCCGAAGCCAGGGCGGCACAGGAAAAGGTCAAGCCTGAAATTGATGTCATAGATCAGGAAGTGCGACAGGTTCAGAGCAAGCTCACCGCCGTTACCGATCCCTTCCAAAATCAGCGCGGGCGTCTCACCGTCATCAACTACAACATAGAAATGGCGAGCGGTTCCGCGAAAGACAAGTATCGTCGTCAGGCTGAACAAAAGAAAGAGGAGGTGGTGGAGGTAGAACTGCCCTCTGACGATGGCAAGTCCGTAGTTACGCAGAAGCTGAATTACGGTCAGCTCGAAAAGCTCTTCAATGATCTGAGAGATCAGAAAGCGGACAAGCTGGGGCACAAGGCCGACTTGCTGAAAGAATTCACTGAGCTTGCCAAGAAGCGTGACGACTATCTCAAGAACCATCTGAGCGGCCTTGGGCCCACACAGATTGAAGGGCTCAAGCGAAAGATGGCGAGTTTTGATTATTCCATCCTGGGCCATCAGATCAGCGTTAACGAATACAACATTGTCGACCGTTGCGAGGTTTGTCACGTTGGCGCAAGAGAACCACTCGACATCAAGGCCGAAGATCTGGCGCCCGGCGGACCGGGTAAAAAACCGGATGCGTTGGCCCGGGCGTTTGTGAGTCACCCGAAAAGAGAGCTGCTGCAGATTCACAGCCCGGACAAATTTGGCTGCGCCAGTTGCCATTGGGGTAATGGTCGTGCCACTACCAGTGAAGTAAAGGCACACGGCGAAAACAAGTTTTGGCTTTGGCCGATGTTTCCGAAGGAAAACACCGAGGCAGGATGTCAGCAGTGTCATGCTAAGGATCGCGTGACGCAGGGAGCTGACACTTTGAACCTGGGCCGCGATCTTTTTTCCCAACGCGGCTGCATGGGTTGCCACCGCTACGAAGGTTTTGATCGCGAAACGGATGCACTCGGGAACACGCGACAAACGATTAGTCAGCTTGACGATCAGATTACGGCCAATGAGAAGCAGATTCGCCAGGACACTGAGAGCTCGGGCCAGGTGGAAGACAACGCCGAAGCACAAAGATTGCTGGCGCATGCTGAAAGTTTACGAGTGACAAACAGTCTGATTGCCGCGCGCATAGACCAGTTGAATCTGCAAGCAAAATATTTGATGCAGGATCAAAAGAAAGTTGGACCAAACTTAAAAGATGTGCGCCTCAAGCTCCGGAAGGAATGGGTGCCTGTCTGGCTGGAAAATCCGCAGGCATTTCGACCGGGTACGAAAATGCCGACCTTCTGGCGGTTTGCCAATGTCGATGAGAATGGCCGTCCGCAGATGCGGGACAAAGACGGCGAACAGCAGATTCAGGCCATCGCCGCCTACCTTTGGCAGGAAGGCTTTGAAGGTAAAGTGCCGGAGCAGCAGAAGGGTGATGCTGCTCACGGAAAAGTGCTTTTTGAATCACGAGGCTGTCTGGCCTGTCATTCGATCGGTGAAGGTGATAGCCAGTTGGGCGGGACGTTTGCAGCAAATCTCAGTAAGGTTGGCGAGAAGGAAAACTTCGACTACACAGTTCGCTGGATTCACAACCCACGCGAGCGCTGGGCTCCTTATTGTCCGAAGGAGAAGCGTGATCTAACGGCAGAAGACTACTCCAAACACAACCTGCCGTTTGTTTTCGATACTGAGCTGCATTCGCGTTGTCCGAATGATGGCGCGGAACTGCAAGTTCAGAACATGACGGTGATGCCTAACTTTCGTCTCTCGGAATCAGACGCGCGCGACATTGCCACCTATCTGTTCTCGCTCTCTTCGCCTCCCGGCTATGCAGATGCCTCTTTCATGGACGATCAGAACATGAAAGAGAAAGGCCGGTTGCTTATCAAGCAGTACGGATGCGCCGGCTGTCACGAGATCAAAGGTTTTGAAGATGAGCAACGTATCGGCAAGGAGCTAACAGTCGAAGGCGCTACCCCGATCGAAAGACTGGATTTCGCTTTGCAGACAAAGCGCGCCGAAGAAGGAGCCGATCCGTTAAACCTGCACCCGGAGAAGAAAGAGAGCCCCTGGTACAACCATAAAGGCTTTTTCGAACACAAGATTTCACAGCCGTCGATCTACGATGAAGGCAAGGAAAAGGATCCCAAGGATCGGCTGCGAATGCCGAAGCCATTTCTGACTCCGGAATGGCGCAATGCGTTGACCACCTTTCTACTTGGCAGCGTCGGTGCCGAGGGTGCTAACGTGCCGGCTTCGCTGTTTTATGATCCGCAGGATCAACGGCGACAAGATATTCAGAATGGCTGGTGGGTCGTCAAGAAATATAATTGTATGGGTTGCCATCAACTGCAGGTAGGACAACGTTCTATCGTAATGGACCTTCCGTTTTATCAAACACCCGATGGCAAAGACTTGTTGCCGCCACGATTGACAAGTGAAGGCGCGCGCGTAGATCCAAACTGGCTGTTGAAGTTTCTCCACGATCCATCACTCAGTGGGGAAAAGGCCCCGGCGCAAACCCAGCTAATTAATGCGGCCGCCGCCCAAGGGTCCGGATCTCCGCAGGCACCTGGTCCATCAACGCCGGCTACATCGGCCGCCACATTGAAGGCCCAACCAGGCCTTGATCGAAATGGCGTCAGACCGTACTTGAACTTCCGCATGCCGACCTTTAATTTCTCGCCCAACGAATTGCAGACCCTGGTGCGTTTCTTCATGGCGATGTCAGGACAACAGGAACCTTATATAAAGGAGCAGCTCGAGCCCCTTAGCGATCAGGAGAAACTCGTGGCGCGGCAGATGTTCACGTCAGGGACCCCGTGTTTGAAATGTCATATTACGGGCGAGCCGATGCACGACGCGAGAGCGATTGCGCCAAACTTCCTGTTGGCTAGCGAGCGGCTGAAACCGGATTGGACTTTCCGTTGGTTACTTGATCCCTCGCAAATTAGTCCAGGCACCGCGATGCCCACGGGGCTATTTCGCAAGGAAGGCGATCGCTGGGTAATTAATCTGCCAAATCCACCCGCGAGCGCTAACGCCTATCAACACGATCACGCGAGGTTGCTGGTCCGGTATATGTTCCTGATGAGTCCGGACGAGCAGCGGCAATTACTCGCGACTGCTCCCGTAACGCCCCCGGCAGGGACAACTTCGGCGCAGAAGACCGAGAATCACGCGCGGGCGAAACGCCCGGTTAACAGATTTGACCACAGGCGTACCGGCAGACGGGCGAGTTTGACGTGGAGCCAGACCGTTAGGTCCACTGCCCGTGTGCCCGGCACGTGAATCAACTTTTAGTTGCGATGGCGGGTCTACTTCCCGCTGCTTCCGTGCTAAAGTTGGCGCGAAAGATATCTTAATTTGGAGGAACTCATTATGAAGAAGCAGACAAAAGTCTGGCTTGTCTTATCGATTGCATTGTCGCTTTTGGCGCTTGGCTCAGCATGTAACAAGGCGGCGGATACGAATACACCGACGACCGATAATGCCGCGGCCAAGACCTACAACGGTCCCGTGGGCACAGTGGCGGGAGTAATTGCTTTCAACGGCACACCTCCGGCGCCCAAGAAAATTGACACGTCGGCTGACCCCGTTTGTGGTCAAAAGAATCCTACCCTCTCGACCGAAGACACCGTTGTTAAAGACGGCAAGCTCGCGAATGTATTTGTCTACCTTAAAGAGGGAACACTTGCAGACGGAACAAAGATTGGTGACTACACCTGGGCAGCACCTTCGACCCCAGTGACGCTCGATCAGAATGGCTGCCACTACCGGCCTCACGTTCTGGGCATTCAAACTAATCAGAAGCTGACGATCACCAACAGCGACCCAACTCAACACAATATTCACCCACAACCAAAGAACAACCCCGAGTGGAATCAGACTCAGCCAAACGGCGCGCCGCCAATCGAGAAGACCTTTGCCCGTTCGGAAGTCCTGATCCCCGTCAAGTGTAACCAACATCCCTGGATGAAGGCCTACATCGGCGTGTTGAAGTCCCCATTTTTTGCAGTCAGCGGTGAGGATGGCAGCTTCACGATCAAAGGCGTGCCTGCGGGGACATATACTGTTGCTGCCTGGCATGAAGGCGGAGCCGCCGGCACAGAAAAAACAATGCAGGTCACCGTTCCCGCAAGTGGAAGTGGTAAAGCTGATTTTGCCTTCGGCGAAGCCGGAACTGCTTCAGCTCAACCAGGCTCGCTCCAGATGATGCCTGCCGTTGAATTCCCGATGATGGGCAAGCACTAAGACTATTTTCGACTGTCGGTTGCCGATTCTTGATTGAATCGACAACCCGGCAGTCGGCAAATGGCAATGAACAAGGGTCTCAATCGATTCGCGCTGATACTCGCTTGTGCGACATTTTTCTTGATTATCGCCGGGGCGCTGGTGACCAGCCACGATGCGGGTTTGGCCACTCCTGATTGGCCACTGTCGAACGGTCAGGTCTTTCCCAGAATGGTCGGTAATCTGTTTTGGGAGCATGGACATCGCTTGGTTGCGACGACTGTTGGTCTGCTGACAATCGTGCTGACCGTTTACCTGTTCAGAAGAGAAAAAAGAAGGTGGGTACGGCGTCTCGGATTGTTTGGCCTCTTTGCCGTCATCGCACAAGGACTGCTGGGCGGACTTACCGTCAAGCTGATGTTGCCGCTGGTGGTTTCCGCAGCCCACGCAACGTTGGCCCAGCTTTTCTTCTGTACGACGGTCAGCCTCGCGGTCTTTACGTCGAGAAGTTGGATTGAGACGAGACCAAAATTCGAAGAGAAGGGAAGTTTGTCCCTTCGGTATCTATGTACGGCGGCCTTAATCACAATATTTTTGCAGTTGATTCTTGGGGCCACGCTGCGTCATTCAGCCACCTGGGATCAGCCGTTGCCCACTGATTTAGTTCGCGCTCATATCGGTGGTGCGCTTGCCGTCCTGCTTGCAGTTGGCACTACAACTTTGAGCGTGTTTCGGCGTTATAGGCACGAAACGTTCTTGACGAGACCGGCAGCCATCGCCATCTCGTTGCTGGTAGTTCAACTCTTTTTGGGCCTTGCTGCTTACGTGACACGATTGGCTTCTCCGAATGATCCGCAGCCACTGAACCCGATGGTCGGGATTACCGTGGCCCACGTAGCCTGCGGCGCCCTTGTCTTCGCCACAACCATAGTTCTGACCCTGAGAACATTCAGGATTGTAAGCCCCTCTCAACCTGTCATGGAGTTGGGTGCAACTCCGCAGGAGTCTTGAGGATTTAATGGAAGAGTTTGCAATAGATCTGCGCAGTGCCTCGATTAACGATTTGGAACGCAGCCGGTTATCGATGCGCGAGCGTGTCAGTGCCTATCTCGAGCTGACGAAGCCTCGCATCACTTTTCTTATTGCGCTGACTTCCGCGGCCGGCTTCGCTCTCGGCGCGCAGGGAAGAATGAACTATGCTTCCCTGGCGAGTGCTTTGTTTGGTATTGCTCTTTTGTCATCCGGTATTGCCACGCTCAACCAATATATCGAGCGTGATCTTGACGGCCTCATGCGCCGCACCGCCAGCAGGCCTTTACCGACCGGTAAACTCTTGCCCTGGGAAGCCCTCGCTTTTGGGGTGGGGCTGACTGCGATAGCGGAAATCTACTTGCTCGTCTTTGTAAACCCATTGAGCGCGCTGCTCGGCCTGACTGTTATTGCCGGCTATCTGTTTGCTTACACACCTCTGAAAACCCGAACTTCACTATCGACTCTCGTCGGCGCCTTCCCGGGAGCTGTGCCGCCATTAATCGGCTGGACCGCTGCTCGTGGGAGTCTCAGCATTGAAGGCTGGGTTCTGTTTGCGATTCTGTTTCTCTGGCAGTTCCCGCATTTTCTGGCGATCGCCTGGATGTATCGCGAAGATTACGGTCGCGCGGGGATTCTGATGTTACCCGTAGTCGAGCCGGATGGTCGCGTTACGGCGCAGCAGATTGTCGTTTATACACTGATGCTGATACCGGTGAGCCTGCTTCCAACTGTGCTCGGGATGACGGGCAAGGTCTATTTCTACGGTGCAATAGTTCTCGGTTTGGCTTTTCTGTACAGCAGCGTGCGCGCGGCCTGCTCATTGTCACGGCAACAGGCACGCCGCCTACTGCTTGCGTCAGTTCTTTATTTGCCGCTTCTGTTTATCTTGATGGTTCTGAATCAGTGAATTGTCGGTCTGATACCGACGGTGATTGAGAAGTCCGCTGCCATCGACAAACTTGAAGTTTATCGGGCCGAACTTACCAGAAGGAGATGTAACCGATGGGAAGAGCTCTTGCGGTTATTATCTGGATCGTGACACTGCTGACAGTGATCCTTTTCGCCAGTAAGAAGTGGTGGTTTCCGCCGGCCATTTCTGCTCACGCTCCAGCTCTCGACCGCCAGTTCATGATCACAATTATAGTCGTTGGTGTTGCCTTCACCGCGGCCCAGATCGGACTCGGCTGGATGGTGTGGAAATATCGCGAGACGGGCACGAACGATCGGGCACTGTACACACATGGCAGCAATCGCCTGGAGATGGTATGGACCGTCATCACCGCCATCATCTTCATAGCGCTGGCAGTAATGGGTCAAAGCGTGTGGGCTTCACTGCGTTTGCATGATGCGCCTCCGGGTGCATACGCGGTGGAAGTCGTGGCTCAGCAGTTTCAATGGGCATTTCACTATCCGGGTAAAGACGGCGTCTTTGGCAAGACCGATCCAAAACTCATTGACGATTCGGCATTGAATTACATCGGCATAGACGATACCGATCCGAATGCCAAAGATGACTCAGTGACGACTGCGTTGGCGATTCCCGTGAACCGGCCGGTCGAACTGCGTTTGCGTTCTAAGGACGTAATCCACAGTTTCTGGGTGCCTCCCTTGCGCTTCAAGCAGGATCTCGTTCCCGGGATGGAGATCAAGGTTCACTTCACCGCCACCAAGGTCGGTAAGTATGAATTGGCCTGCGCAGAATTGTGCGGCCAACTGCACTTTAAAATGAAAAGCTACATGCTGGTTCTTCCCGACGATGAACTGCGCGCGCTCACGTCGCTGCCGCAGGAGCAGTTCCAGGCGCGAATGGGAGAACTCCTGGCAAAGTATCAGCTACCTGCAGATAACTAAGCATCAGTTGTTCTTGCGTTACCGTTGATAAGCTTAACTCATGAGGAGACAGTCAGATGTCTGATGAGACTCACGATGCCATGCACCGGCACGAGCGGCCCAAGGGCTTCATACGTAAGTACATCTTTAGCCTGGATCACAAGGTCATCGGGATCCAATACATCATGCTCGCGCTAGCGGCGGTGATAGTAGGCATGTTGATGTCACTCCTGATGCGCCTGAACCTGTCGTGGCCCGGCACAAATTGGCCCATCCTCGGAACATTGTTTCCCGGTGGCGCCCCCGGCGGCGTGATGAATCCCGAATTTTACCTGTCTCTTGTGACAATGCACGGAACCATCATGGTGTTCTTCGTGCTTACCACCGCGCCACAGGGTGGCTTCGGCAACTACTTTCTGCCAATTCAGATCGGCGCCGAAGACATGGCCTTTCCGTTCCTTAACATGATGTCCTTCTGGGTAACGTTTGTTGGCTTTGTGGTCATCCTGTCGGCGATATTCCTCTCCGGAGCCCCGTCTACTGTTGGTCCCATCGGCGGTTGGACCGGATATGCGCCGCTCAGCGCGCTCGGACAAATAGCGGGACCGGGCCAGGGAATGGGAATGAACCTCTGGGTCATAAGTATCGCGATCTTCTGTGTGGGTTCATTGCTTGGAGCGCTGAATTTCATCACGACGCTGCTCAATATGCGCACCAAGGGCATGTCGCTGATGCGGATGCCGTTGACGTGCTGGGCGTGGTTTACGACCGCCGTCCTGGCCTTGCTTTCATTTCCGGTATTGCTCGGCGCTGGCATTTTGCTACTGCTCGACAGGATCGCTGGAACGAGCTTCTTCATCCCGGGAGGTCTTTACGTGAATGGCCTCTTGTCCGGTATCGACAATAGGTTTCCACTACACACTGGTGGATCGCCGATTCTCTGGCAACATTTGTTCTGGTTTTTTGGTCACCCGGAAGTCTATATCGCGATCTTGCCGGGCATGGGGGCAACGTCGCACATTCTGGCGACATTTGCGCGCAAGCCGGTATTTGGATATCGCGCCATGGTCTTTGCCATCTTTGCGATTGGCCTGTTGGGATTCTTCGTGTGGGGCCACCACATGTTCATCAGCGGCATGAGTCCCTATTCTGCCGTTGCGTTTTCGATCCTGACCTTATCGATTGGCGTACCCTCAGCCGTTAAGACCTTCAACTGGTTAGGCACGCTCTGGGGCGGCCGAATTCGTTTCACTACCGCAATGCTGTTTGCCCTTGGCTTTGTTTCGCTGTTTGTCGCCGGTGGTATAAGCGGCCTGCTCCTCGGGCAGAGTTCGCTTGATCTGCCCCTGCACGATACCTATATCGTGCTGGGACACTTCCACCTGGTAATGGGGGTGGCTTCGATCTTCGGTATGTTTGCCGCAACCTACTTCTGGTTTCCGAAGATGCTTGGTCGCTTCATGAATGAAGGATTGGGCAAGTTTCACTTTTGGATAACCTTTGTCGGCGTCTATTGCATTTTCATTCCCATGCACGTGATGGGGCTGGTGGGCATGCCCCGGCGCTATGCGCAGTTCACTGAGTATGAGTTTCTGAAGTCGCTGCATCCGTTGGTGATTTTTGTATCGATTGCAGCCATCATCACGATCGCAGTGCAGTTTGTTTTCTACTTCAATCTGTTTTGGAGCATCTTCAAAGGGAAGAAAGCCGGCGACAATCCCTGGGAAGCAACTACTCTTGAGTGGAGCACTTCATCTCCTCCGCCGCACGACAATTTTGCTGGAGTTGTTCCGACTGTTTACCGTGGCCCGTACGAGTTTGCGGTGCCCGGAGCGCCGAAAGACTTCATGATGCAGACAGACGCTGGCGCGGAGGTACCATCCGGTAATGGCCACAATGGTCACAAGCACTAAGACCGTAACAAAAAAGACAGCAGGTTCCGGTGGAAAAATTCCCGGACCAAACGGTAATGGCTCGAGACGCGACGGCATGTTTGATCGCAATTCCCGGGTCACACGTTATCGCTTGGGAATGTGGGTGGCACTGGCGTCCATACTGATGATGTTCACTGCTCTGAGCAGCGCTTACGTCGTCAGGTCGGCGTCGGCAAATGACTGGGTGCCACTCGCAATGCCGCGAGTGCTTCTGTTGAGCACCACGCTCATCTTAGTAAGCAGCGCCACGCTTGAAGCCGCTCGCCGGAAGTTGAGAGCGGGTTTTGCAAGTGGCTACGGAGGTTGGTTACTACTAACCGTGGCACTGGGATTCGGTTTTCTTGTTTCCCAACTGCTGGCCTGGAGACAGTTCGTGCGTCAGGGAATTTTCCTCGCAAGCAATCCCCATAGTTCTTTTTTCTACTTGTTGACCGCGACACACGGACTGCATTTGCTCGTCGGCCTACTGGCCCTAACTGTTCTGCTGGTTCGCTCACGATATGCTGAGAAGCCCGCGAAGGCCGGGAGACGATTGGCTGCAACTGAAGCGATAAGCATTTACTGGCATTTTATGGACGCTCTTTGGATCTACCTATTCCTACTCCTATTCCTTTGGAGGTGACAGGTGAGCACTGAGGCACGTGCAGAACATTTCGGGGCGGCAGATTGGGCCGGAGGAACACTCCCTTATCACGTCGGTCATCGCAAGTTGGGAATGTGGCTTTTCATCGTTTCCGACTCGCTGACGTTTTCGGCATTGCTCATTGGATACAGTTATCTACGCGCTTCAAACAACTGGCCCACCCCGTTTCCTTTTTATCCCAGCATTGTTTTTTCCTCTGTAATGACCTTCTGCCTCCTTTCGTCAAGCTTGACGATGGTGTTTGGCGTTTCCGCTTCGAGCCGCGGCGATAAAGCCGCAGCGCGAAAATGGATCATGGCGACAATCTTTTTCGGCTTGGCGTTTATTGTGCTCCACCTGATCGAGTGGAACCATCTTATCGGCGAAGGCTTGCGCCCGTTTTATCTGCCGGAGCACTGGGTCAAGACGTTCACGCTTGTTGATGGCACACCTCCGTCGCCGCTGTTCGGCGCGACCTTCTTCACGATCACCGGTTTGCACATGTTCCACGTGGCCACGGGCGCCGTCTATCTTTCAGTGGTTGCGGCCCGGGTCAAGAAACTCAAACACGAAGACATCGAGATCAGCGGACTTTACTGGCACTTCGTCGACCTCGTTTGGATGTTTGTTTTCCCCTTGATCTACATTATGTCTGTTGACGTTGGCGGACACCTGGCTCGCTAGTTTCTTTGGAGGACTGAGAATGAGCGCACACGCTGAAGAGCATTTTGCCGGCAGCAACAAGCTATTTGTTTCCATCTGGGGCTGGTTGCTGGGGCTGACCCTCATCGAGATTGGTCTCGCTTATAGGCCGATGGCGATCCACATCATGCTTACGATTCTATTGGGCTTATCGATAATCAAGGCAGCACTGATCGTGGCGTATTTTATGCACTTGAAGTTTGAACGGCTCAGCCTGGTGTTGACGATAGTACCGATGCTGGTAGTCTGTATTGTATTGTTGTTCGTTTTCTTCCCTGATAGTTTCCGATCCTCTGGCCTGCGCTATCAATTCAAGGAGTCGCCGCCAGTGGCACCAACCGCGGAGGAACCCTGATGCTGCAATTCAATAGCCTGCGCTCGTTGCTCTTTGTCGTCCTGGCCATAGGCGTCGTCCTTTTTTTGCATTCTCCGGCTATGGCACAGTGCTCGATGTGCAAGGCGGTGCTCTCGAGTTCCAACAACGCTCGATTTATTCGAAACTTCAACATAGGTGTGCTGGTTTTGTTGTTGCCGCCGGTCTCGATTTTCTGCTCGATTTTTGTGATCCTGAAGCGTCACCGCGGAGATGCCGGAGTCGAGAATGCGGATTCGAAAGCAAGCCTCTCGGATGGATGAGCTGGAAGCTGCGACACTGGGTCTTATTTGATGGCTGAAGAGAACCTGCTGCGGATTGATGTTGAAAAGCGGACGACGCGCGGCCGCGTTTGCCCGCGTTGTGGCGGCAAAATCATTCCCTCAGACCGCGCAGTATATCAATCGACAGGTGATCCGAATGCTGTGTTTCCGATCTGGCAGTGTGAACGATGCGGCTATGAAGAAATGGGCGAGCGGAAACCTGCCGCTAAATCAAAGCATTGAGTCAAAGAGCAACCTCAATTCATGAATAAAGAACTGCGACTTCTAAATCTTATCTGTATCGCTGGGGCCGTTTTATTTCTCTTGTTTATTGTCGTGAATGCAGTAACTTCCAATGACGTACTGTCGACGGACAATCTCTTCGTAACCACCGTGTGCCTGGTGATGGCGCTGGTGTTTGCCGTCAACCCGCTGCTCTACCTCAAATCAGAAGGCAAGTTATCGCTCCCCTTCACCAAAAAAACTGTTTCCACTCCTGTCCGAATTCCGGGTGCAACTGCTCCCCCTCCCGCTCTCCTCGACGCGAAAGGACGCGCCGTTCCTCCTGATGTGCGGGCCATAGTCTCTCAAATGGGGCAGGCCAAAATGAAAGACGCCTGACGGTTCCAACGTGGACGAACTCACAAAACGAGTCCTGCAAAGCTTTGAGGTTTGGCAAAAGGAGACTCTCGATCTGCATGAACTGTTTGAGGCGGGAGGGAATGATTCCGACGCACGCATGGCCGTGTTCGACATCGTCGAGCGTCTGGTAAGAGAGGGGTTGCTCGCGGAGGAGGGCAACGATTTTTACTCGCTAACGGAGAAGGGAAGAGAAGCGACCCCAGGAACGAAATAGGGTGAGCCGGCGCCTGTGCGTGGATTCCTTTTTGATGTCTGAATACCTTTCATACCTACCGCACCTCAATGCAATTCTGAATGCCAGCTGCGCCCTGCTTTTGTGCGCCGGTTATTTCTCCATCCGCACTGGACGCGTTGCGGCCCACCGCGCCTGTCAGCTGTCGGCGTTCACGGTTTCCATTTTCTTTCTTGTCTCCTACATTACCTATCATTATCAGCATGGCACGACGCGGTTTGCCGGGGTAGGATTGGTCCGGCCTCTCTATTTCACTATTCTGACCAGCCACACGATCCTGGCTATAGTTATTGTACCGATGGTAATCATTACGCTTTATCGTGCTCTGCGTGCAGACTTCACGCGGCATCGGAAAATTGCCCGCATCACGCTGCCGCTATGGCTCTATGTTTCTGTGACTGGCGTTGTTGTCTATTTGATGCTCTATCGGATTTACCCTTCCTCCTAGCATTTGATCATCCTTTCATGCCCGACAACGGAAATAATCCAGACGTAAAAATTGCTGTTCCACGGAAAGTGGTTCCTGGTTCCGGTCCGATCTTGATTGTTGCTATTTTGTTTGTCGTGGCATCGTTTCTGGCCTGGTATTTCACCTGGTTTGGGCGCGAGCTCTCCGACGCAGACATATCGACTTATTTGGCCGACGAAAAACATCCACGACATGTGCAACACGCTCTCCTGCAAATTGAACAACGCATGGAGCGCGGCGACCCGAGCGTCAGGAAATGGTATTCGCAGGTGATTGGGCTAAGCGGTAACACTGAAACGGAGTTTCGACTGACGGTTGCCTGGTTAATGGGCGTTGACAATCATGCGAAAGAATTCCACGAGGCACTGCTTAGACTGGTGAAGGATCAGGAGCCGATTGTGCGGCGAAATGCGGCGCTCGCGTTGGTCAGGTTCGCCGATAAGAGCGGCCGTCCGGAACTTGTTTCGGTGCTCATGCCTTATTCAGTAAAAGCTGTCACGGATGGTGTTGTTGCTAGTACTTTACATGAAGACTCGCAGGTACCTCGTGGCGCGCTGCTCGCACGGATCGAGCAAGCCGACCGGAAAGTCGTCGAGATGCGCTCGCCGCTTCCCGGAACGATCAATAAGATCTCGAAAGAGAATGGAACGCAAGTAGCCACTGGCGATGAGATCTTGAGTCTGAACTCTGACGAGGGAAGTGTGTGGGAAGCCCTGCGCGGGCTTTCGTTAGTCGGGGAACCCGAAGATCTGGTAGCAATCGAGAAGTACGCGTTGGGAGGGAAAGCGGTTTCTGACCGCATAAAACAACAAGCGACGCTATCGGCAAACGCCATTCGTAAGAGAGCCGACCAGGATGATAAGGCTGCTAAGCCGTAGGAGGAGCGGGTGGAGCGTCCGGAAGCACAATCCCGTGCAACGCTTCCCAGTCGTCTGTCGGTACCATCTCAATTGCATCCCACGGACAACCATCAAGGAATGCACCGTCGGGGCCTTTGCTCGTACATTTCTGACAGCCAATGCAAAGATAAGGATCGACTTCGATACGTCCGAACGGAGGATGATCTTCATCCGGTACCCAGAACATGCATGCTTCTATCGGACAATACTCGACGCACGCTGGTGAGCCGGAGCAACCAGTGCAGCAGTCTGTGGTAATTGCAAGTATTCGCGGCCGCTTCTTTCGCGTCGCCTTTCCGTCGCCTTCTGACATCGGCCACGATTTTTCTACGATGTCGAACATCCCTCTTGGCCTCACATTGCTTGGGTATGAGATAGTGTTTCGACTCTAACATAGCTTTGCGGAATTCCTCAACGATTTGTGTCGGGAAACCGTCGGGCTTGATGATGATAACTACCGGAGTTAAAAGTAGACCAATTCTGGAGGGAGGAAACGAACATGGAACCAGTTACTGGTGTTTTTCCGTCGCGTCGACAGGCTGAGGAGGCTTTTGGAGAACTGACGTCGGTGGGCATTGCAACGGATCGAATTGGCTTGTTGACTCCGGGGATGACTGAGCGGCAAGTCGAAACAAGCGTACGTACCACGGACAGCGAGGAGCCGGGCATGGGCAAGACAATGGGTGCGACTGTCGGTGCCGCTATCGGTGTGGCAGGTGGAGCTTCTTTAGGAGCCGCCACTGCCACTCTCCTGGTGCCTGGGGTTGGGCCTGTCGTTGCCGTCGGTCTGATTGGAGCAGCTTTATTTGGGCTGGGCGGCGCAGCAGCTGGCGCAAAAGTCGGTGACTCGTTGGAAGAACGGCTTGGCGAAGGTCTGCCACACGAAGATCTGTATCTTTACGAGTACGCCCTGCGGCGTGGGCAGTCCGCGGTGGTTGTCTTCGCCGAGGATGGCGCTCAGGCCGATCGAGTTCGGGAGATCATGAGTCGCAACGGTTCGGAAGATCTCGAGGTACTCCGTGAGAACTGGTGGCGTGATTTGAAAAACGGGGAGCAACAAAACTACCAGACTCACGGTGGGGACTTTGAGCGTGATGAGCTGAGCTATCGCCGCGGATTTCAGTGTGCCCTTCACCCTGGAAGAAGAGGGAAGTTGTATCTTGAGGTAGAGCACGAGTTGAGAGTTTCCTACGGCGACAAATCGCTTGACTCCGCTTTCAGACATGGTTATGAACGTGGTCGTGATTACCTGGAAAAGTTGAGGGATCGCAAAGCTTGAAAGACGTCTTGTTGAACGTCGCTATCTTGATTGGAATTCTTGGTCTAAGTGCGTTCATTACTAACTGGTTCGTGCATTCAATGTATGTTCGGTGCGAGGTGTGCGGCACGCTCAACGCACGCCGTCGCAGCGAGTGCCGTTCTTGTCAGGTGAAGCTTTGACGAAATTAAACCCGGCTGATCCTTTTAATGACCCTATAAGATGTCGCAAATAATGGTACCCGCCGAGTGGCAAACCCACGCGGAGAAGACTAATTTTCGAGAAACGGCACGCTATGCCGAAACAGTAGCCTATTCAAAACGGCTCGCGGAACGTTCGCCGCTGATCGAATACCAAAGATTTGGCAAAAGCGGTGAAGGGAGAGACCTGCCGCTGCTAATCGCGTCCGAGGGATCGTTCACACCCGCTGCGGCCCGTAAGGACGGCAAGGCAGTAATTCTGATTCAGGCGTGCATCCATGCAGGCGAACCGGATGGAAAAGATGCCGGCCTGGCCTTGTTGCGCGACATCGCCATCACAAAGAGTTTGCCGGGACTCTTGAAACAGGTTGTGGTCCTCTTCATTCCTATCTACAACACCGACGGTCACGAACGTTCGAGTCCTTACAATCGCGTTAACCAAAACGGACCCGCGGAGATGGGTTGGCGAACGACTACCACCTACCAGAATCTGAACCGCGACTACATGAAGGCCGATACGCCCGAGACACGCGCGTGGCTTTCCCTTTGGAACGAATGGCAGCCGGATCTTTTTATCGATTGTCATGTGACTGACGGCGCCGATTATCGTTGCAATATCACATATCAATATGAGCATCATGAAGGCGTAGCGCCTGGCGTGCTCGCCTGGGAAGAAGATGTGATAGGCGGCAAGGTGGCGCCTGCCACTGAGGCAGCGGGAAATGTGATTTCCTGGTATCTGGAATTCATCGACAATCGTGACCTTGCGCTTGGGATTAAAGACTTCAACGGCTCTCCCCGCTTCTCAACGGGCTACACGCCTTTGAGAAACCGTCCCGGTATCTTGATTGAAACTCACATGCTTAAGGACTACCGCTCACGCGTGATAGGAACTTACGACTTTCTCCGTTTCGTCGTCAGTGAAGTCAATCAGGATCCGGAACACCTCTTAAGAGTCGTGCGCGAAGCTGATGAGCAGACGTCAGCAGCCGGCGCCTCGTATGATGCAAGCCGTCGCCACCCACTAGATTTTGAGCTCACAGATGCGGTAAGTCCCTATCATCTCAAGGCTGTGGAGTATCACACGGAGCAAAGTGCGGTTTCCGGCGATCTTCGCGTAGTGTTTGGTACGAAGCCGCTGGATCTAACAGTACCGATGTACCGTACGTTTCGCGTAAAGTCTGCCGTGACTCCGCCACTCTACTACATTGTGCCGCCACAATGGCGACGTGTTGTTGACGTCCTACGAGCGCATGGCCTGCAACTGCGGAGGTTGACAGAAGAGGCAACGATCGAAGTGGAGAGTTATCGGTTCAACAATGTGAAGTGGCCAGATGGTCCGTTTGAAGGCCGACAGATGCCGGCGTTCACAGTGGAGCAGGTTCGGGAAAAACGGAAGTTTTCACCAGGCTCTGTGCTCGTACCTCTTGCTCAGCCTCTGGCGAAGGTTGCTATCAACTTATTAGAACCGCAAGCGCCGGACTCTCTGGTGGCCTGGGGCTTTTTCAACGCCGTATTCGAGCAGAAGGAATATGGAGAGAACTATGTTCTCGAGAATCTTGCGCGCGAAATGATGAAGAAGGATCCAGCGTTACGTCGTGAATTCGAGCGGCAGCTGGCGATGGATTCAGCGTTTGCCGCCAACCCGACCGAACGCCTGCAATTCTTCTACAGGCGTTCGCCCTACTGGGATCCGCAAAAGGACCTTTATCCCGTTGGACGCGTAATCGTCAGAGCCGACTGGAAGATCACAAATTAAATTAAAGGCGCCCAAACTCGTCAAACGCTTTTCGCGCAGCCGACAGTTGGACGCCCAGGCAGGGCAAACAGTGTGTTGGTTTGCCTAAATGACCGGGCGGCGACCGCCGATTATATTGATTAACAGCACCACCAGCGCCAGCACCAGCAATATATGAATGAACCCGCCAATCGTATAGCTACTCACTACACCAAGTAGCCACAACACCAACAGAATCACAAAGATAGTCCACAACATTTTCTTCTTCCTCCTTTTTGTCAACCCCGCTCGTTTCCAACGACTTTATTGAGAAGGTGCGTATCCCATTTCAGCAATGACTATGCCAGCATTCAATTGAACGGGCTCCAGTCGGAGATAAACCCCCACTTATTACTAGGTTAGAGTGATGCCGGGAAGCGTTTGGAATGAAACTGGCCAATTTGAAACGAATGAGTTGGCGTATGAAAACCCACCAGTCCGTCATCAGGCGATATGATTTAGTCCATTCGTCAATAATAGATCGCTTGTATGTGCGGAGACTCTCCAACCGGCCTGGAATCGAATGTTCTTCTGGACTTCTTCTGAGATTGGCTGCTAAAGTGGTGTCAGCGTTCGCGGGAGTTTTGCGGACGCGTCGTGGTGTTAGACCTCTCGGTTTCGCGCGCGGGTCGCTCCTTCCGAAGCTCCGTCGCTTTATAACCCCGATTCTTTGTCGATTTAGATAGTTCAGCGATCCCGGCATCCAGTGCCGGTGGTATTGGAGATTTTTGTATGCCTACGCCCGTACCTAGAATGTTTCTTCGTGACCGCAAAGTCATAGTGTCCGCGTCTGTGGTCTTCATTGTAGCAATCTTAGCAACGACATCGGTTGTCCTCTATCAGCGACATCAGCCCTCAGTAGAAATCATTAACTACTCCCAACTGTACAAGATCGCGGAAACGAGTGCGGGAAGTTCGCTGACTGTCGAAGGGGAGAATCTGACCGTTAAGAGACAAGATGGTTCTTTCGTTGAAGCCACAGTCACAGGTGAAACTGCGCAACACGAAGTGGTTGAGTTGTTCCGGAAGAATAATGTACCCGTTGAGTTTCGTCCCATGCAGCCTGGTTTGCTGGTAACTGCCATGAATTGGGTATTGCCGTTCGTCAGCTTGGTTATTGTGGGCTTCATGGGATGGCGAGTTTATGCAAGCATAAGCGGTCGCGGCTCTTTCGAACTTCTAGATCACAACGGCAAGCAGAGTGTTGGCTTTGAAGATGTGGCCGGCGTTGATGAAGCGAAGGGCGAACTAGCGGAGACCATTGACTTCCTCAAGGATCCGGCACGCTTCGGAAGGTTGGGAGGGCGAGTGCCAAGGGGCATTCTGTTATGTGGTCCTCCAGGAACTGGAAAAACACTTTTGGCCCGGGCTGCCGCCAACGAAGCTGGTGTGCCCTTTCTCTCGGCCTCAGGTTCCAGTTTCCAGGAAAAATTTGCTGGACTGGGTGCTGCGCGCGTTCGTCATCTTTTTGAAAAGGCGCGAACGCTTGCGCCCTGCATTATTTTCATCGACGAGATCGACGCGCTGGGTCGCCAACGAGGCCGCGGCGGAGATTCCGCTTCCGCAGATCAAGATCAAACGCTTAATCAGCTCCTGGTAGAGATGGATGGATTCGATCAGTTAAGTAGTGTTGTCGTTATTGCTTCGACCAACCGTCCCGACATTCTGGACAAGGCCCTAACGAGATCTGGAAGGTTTGATCGTGAGATTGCCGTCGACCTGGCGGACGCGGGGGGACGGGAAGGGATTCTGAGGGTTCATGCTCGAAACTTAACACTTGAATCCGGATTGGATTTGCAGTGGATCGCGCGGGGCACTCCAGGTTTCTCCGGCGCGGAACTGGCTAACCTGATGAATGAGGCGGCGATCGCCGCGACTCGTGACGACTCAGATGCGGTTGGACGCAAACACCTTGAATTTGCCCGAGACAGGATATTGATGGGAGCCGAACGGCAGGGCTTCGTAATGAACGACGAAGAACGCCACGCGACTGCCGTGCACGAAGCCGGGCACGTCGCAGTTGGCCTTGCAATGGTGAATGGCGATCCCATCCA
>Ga0137366_10000708_pt1 | contig 23109 bp, 18 predicted proteins | sample SagtaG_8_FD_104938 | JGI IMG/M metagenome (GOLD analysis project Ga0137366, IMG submission 104938) | Vadose zone soil microbial communities from Sagehorn Ranch, Mendocino, California, USA - Sage1_L_60_16 metaG | ecosystem: Environmental > Terrestrial > Soil > Vadose zone | place: USA...
CGCGGCCACCAGTTGCGAGGCCTCATCCTGCGCCGCTACACGATGCTCGCGGCAGGCCGCACTCTGGGCAAGGTTTCCCGATACCACGCGGCGCGCCGACGCCAGCAGCTTTCCCGGCGCAAGCCGGATTCCCGCCGCACTCAACTCTTCTTCAAGTTCCGCAAAGTTGCTTTCGCGCCCCGGTCCGGGCCGCAGCGCAATCGCAGGCGGCTGTTGATCGGCCTCGCAAATGGCGCGCGCCGCTTTCAATCCATACATGTCGATCCAGCGCGCAACCATCCACTCCGGATGCGCGAACTCGGCCGCCAACCGACGGGTGCCCCTCTCAACGTTCGTTCCGTCGAGTGGGGTAGTCGCCGCGGGTTCAACTTGTGTGCGCTCCTCCGGCGGCGCTGGAGTCTTCGCCTCGCCGGCAAGCCTGCGCAGCACCGCATTGGCGAACGGCGCGGCCGAGCGCTTCCCGGAGCCCTTCACCAGTTCCACGCTCTCGTGCACCGCGGCGTGCGGGGGAATGCGGTCGAGGTAGAAGAGCTGGCAGGCGGCCAGCCGCAGGGACGTGCGAACTTCCACATCCAGCCGGGAAAGTTGTTGCGAGGCGTATTTTGCGATCCGGGCGTCGAGCGCCGACTGCCAGCGCAGCGTGGTCATCACCAGCTCGTGGCAGAGCGCGCGGTCTTCCCGCGAGAGTCGCTCCATGCGTGGCGCATTCAGCAGCTCGGAGGCCCATGCGCCGTCGCGCTCCACGCGCAGCAGGATGTCGAATGCAGTTTGTCGCCCAGGAGAGACCGCCACGTTAGTCCCTCGCGCCCCACATTTGCCAAAGGCGGGCAAATATGGGCCACCCGCGGCTTGAGTGGGCGCCCGCGAGAGGGCGAATCTTGGCTGCAAAGATCATCCCAGTCTCTCCCCGAGCTTCTCCCCGGTCTTGGGCTGATAGCCATTGATAAATTCCCGCGCGCTCATGCGGCGCTTGCCTTCCAGTTGCAGTTCATGGATGGCGATCGCGCTCTGCGCGCCGCATCCGGCCACCAGTTCTTCGCCCTGGACCGCAATGTCGCCTACCTGAAGTGTGGGTGCGCCCGTGGCGACCGAGATCGCATGCAACGTAAGCTGCTTGCCGCGAAAGGTGGTGAATGCGCCCGGCCACGGTTGGAAGCCGCGATGGCGGTTGCAGATGGCCGGCGCGTCGCGCGCAAAATCGATACGGCCATCTTCGCGGGTCAGGATCGGCGCCAGTGTCGCGCGCGCATTGTCCTGCGGCATCGGCTCCAGCTGCCCGGCATCGAGCGCCGTCACGGTCTTGACCAGCAGCTCCGCGCCCATCAGCGCCAGCCGCGGCGCAAGCGTAAGGCTGGTGTCGTCGGCGGCGATCGCCATCTCGCGCTGCAGCAAAATGTCTCCCGTGTCGAGTCCTTCGTCGATCCGCATTGTGGTATTGCCCGTTACGGTTTCGCCGTTTGCAATCGCCCACTGGATGGGCGCTGCGCCGCGATACTTCGGCAGCAGCGAGGCGTGCAGGTTGATGTTGCCATGCCGCGGCAGCTCCAGCATCCAGCGCGGGATAATGCGCCCATAGCCGACCACCACGATGCAGTCGGGCTCGATCGCCTCCAGTTGCGCGCGGAACTCCGCATTGTTCTTGATCTGGGCCGGCTGTGCAATCGCCAGGCCCAACTCGCAGGCCTTCTGCTTCACCGGCGAAGGCGCAAGCTCCATGCCGCGGCCCTTGGGACGGTCCGGCTGCGTCACCACGAGCCTCACGTCATGGCCTGCGCGGACCAGCGCCTCCAGCGAAGGAACGGCAAAGACCGGCGTGCCGCAGTAGATGAGCTTCACAGACGATCGTTACCACTCGCCCTGGCGGACCAAACGCTTGATCTTGCGTTTCATCATGTCGCGCTTCAGCGAGGAGAGATGGTGGATGTAGAGCTTGCCGTTGAGATGGTCGATCTCGTGCTGAAAGGCGCGCGCCAGCAGGTCTTCGCCGGTCTTCTCATACCAGTTGCCGTTCACGTCCTGCGCGCGAATGGTGACTCGCTGCGCGCGCGCAAGGTTCTCGCGGAATTCGGGGATAGAGAGACATCCCTCCCCGCCGTTCTGCTTGCCTTCCATGGAGAGGATCTTCGGATTGGCCAGCACCAGCTTTGCCGAGGGGTCTTCCTTAAATGACGTGTCGATGACCGCCAGGTGCAGCGAGAAGCCGATCTGCGGCGCAGCCAGCCCAACGCCCTGCGCCTCGTACATTGATTCGAACATGTCCTCCACAAGCTGCTTGAGCTTGTCGTCGAACTCGGTGACGGGCTTCGCCGCGGTCTCCAGCACGGGATCGCCGTATTTGACGATTGGGTAAATCATCGTTGGTTCTGGGTCCGTACTCGCTCAGAAGTAACGGAGCTGCTCGCAATATCCTTCGTAGTTGCGGCGCATCTCCAGCAGGGAATCGCCGCCGAATTTTTCCAGCGCCGCCTGCGCCAGCACCAGCGACACCATGGCTTCGCCCACCACGCCGCCGGCTGGGACCGCGCAGACATCGGAGCGCTCATAGGCGGCCTTGACCGGCTCGCGGCTGGCGAAGTCCACCGACCCCAGCGGCCTGCGCAGCGTTGAGATGGGCTTCAGGTGCCCGCGCACTACCACGTCGCAGCCGTTGGTGACTCCGCCCTCGAGTCCCCCGGCATGATTTCCCGCGCGCGTAAACTGCGTGAACTTGGAGTGCAGCGTGCCGGCGGGCTCGCCGCTGTGCGCGTAACCGATCTCATCCTGCGCGGCCGAGCCGTAGGACGCAGCGGCCAGCACGCCATCGCCAATCTCGACGGCCTTCACCGCCTGGATCGACATCACGGCCGCCGACAGACGCGAATCCAGGCGCTCGTCCCAGTTGGCGTAGGTCCCAAGGCCCGGAGGCACATTGTGCGCCACAACCTCGAAGATGCCGCCGACCGTGTCGCCGGTGCGCAGCACGGCGTCGACTTCGGCCTTCATGCGCTGTTCGGATTCTTCATCGGCGCAATTCAGCAGCACATCGGTCTTTTGCGCCAGAGCGCGGAGTTCATCGAAGGAGACCGCCCGCGCCAGGCGCGCGCCGCCTACTTGAATCACATGGCTGAGCACCTCGATGTCCAGCACGGCGAGCAGTTGCTTGGCAACAGCTCCGGCGGCCACGCGCGCCGTGGTCTCGCGCGCGCTGGCGCGCTCCAGAACGTATCGCGCCTCCGGCAGGTTGTACTTCAACGCTCCCGCCAGATCGGCGTGTCCCGGGCGCGGAGACTTCACCGGCTTGTGCTTCTCGGGATCGCCTTCGCCCACCGGCAGAGACTCGCTCCAGTTCTGCCAGTCGCGATTTTCAATCAGCATCGCTATCGGTGCGCCGATGGTGTGGCCATGGCGCACTCCGCTGAGGATGTGCGCGTGGTCGTGCTCAATCTTCATGCGTCCGCCGCGGCCATATCCCTGCTGCCGGCGCCAGAGTTGCTGATCGATATAGGCCTCGGTGACAGGGATGCCGGCCGGCATGCCCGAGAGGTTGGCAACCAGGGCCTCACCATGCGATTCGCCTGCGGTAAAGAAACGGAGCATGCAGGGAATTGTAACGGAAGGGCCGGTGTTTGCTCCCGGCGGGGAGCTCCGGACTGTCCGCAGTCGTGTGCAAAGTCGCACTTGGCGATGAACTCCAAAGCTGCAGAAAATTTAAGAACTAGTTAATGATCCGGAACAATGGATTTGCCATTGGTGGGCATATTGAGCGCAAAAAAGGATTAGAATGGCTCCATATCCATGGGTGTAAGGAGCGGCTCTAGTTACTAAGTTCTACAGACAAAGTTGTACGTTGTTTTCTGCATCTAAGGAAAAATGGTGTCCTCAGTCTTGCCCATCAAGGAATCCGCGTTGGAGCTGATTCTGGAGTCGGCGCGGATCCTGCAGCCGCGCTTCCCGGAGATCACGGATTCGTGGCGGCAACGCATTAGTGAGGAATTTCAGTTCGAAGATCGTGCGCTGCTGGCCCTCGAACGGTTGAACCTCGGCGTGAGCTTCATGGTGCAGAGCCACTCCGATTTCAATGAGTTTACGGAGAACCTGCATTACTACGGGCGGCGACTGGCAAAGCTGCGGGTGGACACCCGGCAGGTGGCGCGCTCGCTGGAGATCTATCAGCGCATTGCGGCGCCGTTTATCGAAGAGGCATTCGGCGAGCGGAGCCAGAAGGTGATCTCCGCCATGGAGTCGCTGACCTCGGCGAGCTTTGTCGCGGTCTCCGGGGCCTATTTCGATGTGGAGGAGAGCGCCAGCGACGCCCTGCTGAAGATCCTGGACGCTGAGCTCTCGGCCATCAACCTGACGGCGCTGCTGGAACGCATCCTGGTGGTGACCTCGGGAATCTTCGGCGCGCAGGTGGGAGTGGTGCTGCTGGTCGACCCCGAGAACAACAAGCTTCGCGTGCGCAGCGTCACTGGGCTGGGGCCGGAATTTGGACAGGGCATTGCGATATCTGCCGGGCAGGGGTTCACCGGCCATATCTTTGAGACTGGCGAACCGGACATGCTGCCGGACATGGCGAAGTCCTCGGGCCTGTTGAAGCGCGATCTCCGCGAGCACGCGCGCGCTCTGTGGGGGGTGCCGCTGAAGGTCAACGACCGCGTCATCGGAGTGATGACGCTGGGCTTCAAGAAGGCCTACGAGTGGCTGCCCTCGGAGCAGGAGCTGTTGCGCGCCGTCGCCGAGCGCTCAGCCATGGCGATCGACCGCGCCCGCATGACCGATGAGCTGCGCGAGCGCGAGATGCGCATCGTGGAGCTGAGCGGGCATCTGCTGAAGGCGCAGGAGGAAGAGCGCAAGCGCATCAGCCGCGAACTGCATGACGAGACCGGGCAGGCGCTGATGGTCATCCGGCTCTACCTGGGCATGCTAGACGGCACGGTGAAGAGCGACGAGGCGAAGGCCAAGATCGGCGAGCTGCTCGCCGTGGTGGACCGGACCATCGATGGAATCCGGCGCATCATCGGGCGCCTCTCTCCGCTGGTGCTGCAGGAGCTGGGAATGATCTCAGCGATCCGTAAAGAGGCCAAGGACCTCACCAAGACCGCCGGGGTGCGGACGCATGTGGACATCCCCGACAACTTCGGACGGTTGGACCCAGTAATCGAAACTGCCATCTACCGCGTGGTGCAGGAGAGCCTGCACAATGTAGCCAAGCACGCGCAGGCGCGGAACGTGGAGATCCACCTGGAGCGCAAAGGCGAGACGCTGAAATTGAAGATCGAGGACGACGGCGTGGGCATCCGCGCGGTTGCCAACCCGGCGCGTCCCACGTTCGGCCTGGCGGGCATGCAGGAGCGGGTCAGCACGCTCGGCGGTCAGATGAAGGTGTCGTCGCGCCCCGGCGAGGGGACGAAGATCACCATCACCGTGCCGATTCGCAAGGCGGCCGCCGGAAGGCAAGGTTCCCCAAAGCCGGCGGAGAAGCCGGAAAAACATCGCAAGGCGCGCGAGGGACGCGTGCTGGTGGGGACCGGAAGTTAAGGCAGGGCCCCGAAGCTGGATTGCTGGAAGCCCGCATCGAAGCTTTCGCAAAATGAGAGCAGTCGAAAAGTTCACGTTGTTTCGTTGAAAAAATGAGGAGCTGGCGCAATGCCGAAGATCAAATGTCTGTTGGTCGATGACCATACATTATTTCGTCAGGGAGTCCGACGCCTGCTGGAGAGCGAACCGGATTGTGAAGTGATAGGCGAGTCTCCCGACGCGGGGGATGCCGTGGAAAAGGCACGCGAGCTGCGCCCGGATATCGTGCTGATGGACATTGGCATGCCGGGGCTCTCCTCCTTCGAGGCGGCGCGCCATATCCGCAAGAACCGTCCCGAGACCAAGGTTCTGTTCCTGACGATGTATGAAGATGAGGACTACCTGGTGCAGTGCCTCGAGGTCGGCGCCGCCGGATATGTGCTCAAGGACACCCCCTCGCAGCAGTTAGTGACGGCCGTGCGCGACGTCTATCGCGGCGGCAAATATCTCAGCTCGCAGGTGCTGGGCAAGCTGGTCGAGGACTTCCGCGCTCGCGTGCGTGACACCAAGCTGCGGCCGCGCATGTCCGCTCTCACTCCCCGCGAACGCGAGATCCTCAAGCTGCTCGCCGAAGGCAATTCGGTCAAGGAAATCGCGGTGCTGCTGGGATTGAGCGTCAAGACCGTCGAGGCGCACAAGTTCAATCTGATGCGCAAGCTGGACATTCACAACAAGGCGCAACTGGTGACCTACGCCATCCAGAAGAAGATCATCAAGATCCCGGTGAACCAGTAGAAAAGCCAAGTTTCAAAGTTTCAAGGTTTCAGAGTTTCAAAGATTGAAATTGGCGCCCCACATCTGCCTGATTGGCGAATCATCTCAGCAGATGTGGGGTTCTTGTTTTTGCTCTTGATTTTGGTCCGCTACGCAGGGCGACTCTACTAGAACAGCTTTCCGGGCGCTGCAGTGGCCGCCGCGGCTTCGGCGGTCTCCGTCTTCGGCTCTTCCGGGGTCCCCGGCGCGCCCTCTTTTGGCGTGCTGGGGCGGAGCGATTTCAGAAATTTCTGCGTGTTCAACACAGGTCGCGCCAGCGCGGGATTGTACCCGGTCCATGGCGACTCCAGCTCGGCGTCGCGCTCGAACTGGGCGCGCATCGCCTCCATCTTCGAGTCCAGGTCGTCCATGTAGTGCAGCATGAGCGCCTCGGGAAACATCGGCAGCTTGGGCGAGCCGAATTCATACTGCCCGTGATGGCTGATGATCAGGTGCTCGACCAGCACCTTGAGCTGCGGCGGAAAATCCGGAAGCTGCGCCAGCTTCGCGTGCAGCAGTTCGAGCTCGATGATCATGTGCCCCAGCAACTGTCCCTCGGTGGTGTAGGAGAACGAGCGCGAGTATGAGAGCTCGCGGACCTTGCCGATGTCGTGCAGGAATGCGCCGGTGAGCAGCAGGTCGCGGTTGATGAAGCTGTAGTTGCGCGCCACCAGGTCGCAGGAGCGGAAGAGCGAGACCACGTGGTCGAGCAGTCCACCGATGCAGGCGTGATGCAGGGTCTTGGCCGCGGGCGCGTTGCGATAGCCGCGGGCGATCTCCGGGTCGGCCATGAACAGCTCAAGCAGCGGGCGCAGGTGCGGGTCGCTCATCGAAGCCACGAATTGCTCCAGCGTCCGCCACAATTCATCGACATTCTTCGATGTTTTGGGCAGATAGTCGGAGAAGTCGATCTCCGCCTCCTCCATCTTGCGCACCTTGTGCACGGTGAGCTGCCAGCGCTGGTTGTACTTGTTGATCAGCCCCTTGACCCTGACGATGTCGTCCTGCTCAAAGCAGTCGGCGCACTCCTCCACGTTGTCCCACATCTTGGCCTGGATGGTGCCCGTGCGGTCCATCAAGGCGAGGTCGAGATAAGGCTCGCCGCTTTTCTTGGACTTGATCTGCTTGTTGCACACGACGAAGCTGGAGATGATGACCTTGTTCTCCTGCTGCGCCGCATCGCGAAGGTAAAAATCTTTCATGTGAGGGGCCTCAAAATCCCCGGTACCGGCACGGGCGAGTACTCTCATGGTATCGCGGAAGACCAAGGTTTCAAAGTTTCAAAATTGAAAGTCTCTCGGATCAAATTGAACTTCCGTGAGTGCAGCGCCCTTGAGGGTGCCCCATCCTAGCCTTCTTTGGCTAGGGTGGGGTAGTTGACCTTGTTTTTGCAGTTGTTTTTGTAATGGATATTGATCGTAATTTTGAATTAGATGGTCATCCTGAGCGAAGCGAAGGACCCCAGCGCCGCTTATACCTGGAAGAAAAGTTCGGAGCTTTTCCACCACCAAAGCGCGCCGCAGTTGCTCTTGATCTTGATCTTCAACCTTGAAACTTTGAAACCTTGAAACGTTGAAACGTCTTCTTACCCCGAATCCCGCGGCAAGCGCAGCGTGACCGTGGCGCCTCGGCCTTCTCCCTCGCTGCTTGCGTATGCGCTACCCCCGTGCCGCTCGGCGATGCTGCGCACGATGAACAGTCCCAGTCCCGTGCCCTTCACGCGCTGGCGCAGGTTGACGCGATAAAATCTCCGGAAGATGCGCTTGAGCTCTCCTTGCGGAATGCCCTCTCCCTTGTCGCTGACGCGCACCAGCAGATCGGTGGCTTCGTCGAGGAGCTCCACCGTGATGGCAATCTTTCCGGGCGAGTACTTCACGGCGTTCTCCAGCAGATTGCCCACGGCCGAGCGCAGCTCTTCGGCATCGCCCTGCACAAACGGCGCCGAGAGCGTGTAGTCCTGGAAGCGAATGCTCTCTGGTGGCAGGTGGTGGCGCGTCTGCGCCAGCGCGGTGCAGTCGCGAGCGATCTCGCCCAAGTCGACTCGCTGGAAATTTTTGCGGCCCTTTTGTCCCATGTGGCCGGCGCGCAACACCTGCTCCACGGTGTGCATCAGCCGGTCGGTGTCCTCCAGCATGATGCCGTAGAAGCGCTTGCGCTGCGCCTCGCTGAGCTCGCGCGACTGCATGGTCTCCAGATATAGGCGGATCGACGCCAGCGGCGTCTTGAGCTCGTGCGTCACCGCGTTGATGAAGCTGTCGTGCTGCTCGCTGCGGCGCATCTCGCGCACCAGGAAGATCGTGTTCAGGGTCACGCCCGCGATGATAAAGCCGAAGAAGATGATCCCCAGCACCACCATTCCGACCTCGCGCCACTTGATCAGCCACGTGATGTTGAGGGCCAGCGCAAGTGCGACCGAGCAGGCGCCCAGCACGATGAAGAACGCAATGGCGCGGTTGCGGGAGGTGATCGGCATACTCCGCTCGATAGTAGTAAGGCGGCGGCTGTTAGTAAAGAGGGGATCATTCTCTCCGCGCCAACTCGCGAGGCAAAATCCTCATCTGGATCTTCGTGCTGGGAGGAAATTATGGGAAACCCGTTCGTACATGTGGAGCTCAACACCCCCGATCCGGAGAAGGTGAAGGCGTTCTATTCGAAGCTGTTCGACTGGAAATATGAAGAGATGGCGAACCCGGGCGTGCCCGACGATACCTACACACTCATCAAGGTCGGGAACGGCACGGGCGGCGGAATCATGAAGCAGGTGCCGGGCGGGCCGTCGGGCTGGCTGGCTTACGTCTTAGTGGACAACATTCAAGAGGCAACGAAGAAAGCGCACGCGCTCGGCGCGCAGGTGATGAAGGACGTCACCGAGGTGCCGGAGATGGGCTGGTTCAGCTTCATCCGCGATCCGGGCGGCGCGGTGCTCGGCCTGTGGCAGACGAAGGCGATGAAGTAGAGCGCCGCTGCACCCACATCCCAAGACGGGTGCCCCAGGCTTTAAAGAATAATGCTCCGCGCCGCCTTTTGATGCGGCGCGGGACCTGGGAGAGCACCAAATCGAACCCAAAACTTGTTAGTCCCCTGCTACGGCCTGTTCCACCTCGACCCGCTCGACGTGCGCGAGCTCCGGGTGGGCGAGGACAGAGACTGTTCTAACCGGCGCATCGTTGGAGACAGTAGCGGCGCCCATTTCCTTCACGCGGCTGTCGGCGCGAGGAAGTTTGATCCCGCGCGCAAGGCCCGCGGCCGCCAGCGCCGAGATCACATACCAGTTGGTGTCGATCTCCCACCAGCGCAGGCCGTGGCGCGCCGAGCTGGGATGCGCGTGATGATTGTTGTGCCATCCCTCGCCGAAGGTGAGGAGCGCGATGAAGAAGTTATTGGTGGAGTCGTCTCCAGTGGCCCAGCGCTGCGAGCCCCAGATGTGCGTGGCCGAGTTCACCAGCCAGGTACAGTGCAGGCCGACCACGGTGCGCAGGAAGACGCCCCACAGCGTCACGTTCCAGCCGAAGAAATACAGGACAGCGAGGCCGACCGCGACCTGCGTGATCCAGTGATATTTGCTGAGCCAGAGATAGAACCTGTCGCGGCGCAGGTCGGGGACGTAACGCGCAAGCTGAGCGGTCTCCTGGTGCAGCGATTCGCCGCGCAAAATCCAGCCCATGTGCGACCACCACTTCCCGTCGCGCGGAGAGTGCGGATCGCCCTCGCGATCGGTGAGCTGGTGATGGATGCGGTGGACGGCGACCCAGAAGATGGGGCCGCCCTCAAGGGCGAGCGTGCCGCAAAGCGCGAGAAAATACTCCAGCCACTTGGGCGTGCGGAAGCCGCGGTGCGTCAGCAGCCGATGATAGCCGACGCCGATGCCCAGCGATCCGGAGATAAACCACAGCGCCGACGCAACGCCGACGCCGGTCCAGGAAAAATGAAAGAGGGCAACAACGGCCAGTACGTGATAGACGGCCATCACAAAAGCCGTAAGGAGGTTGAGAGGACCCCGGTCCCCGCTTGATTTCACCAATGCGAATGCCATCCTTTCGCGAGCTTCCCTGGGCGCTGGGAGACGATCGCTGGAGACCGCCCACAGCAGAAGAAGGTCGCGCCACTGTTACTTTGTAAGATACACATCGGCGAGCTCAGGAATTGTAAGAGTTCTGTAAGTCCGGGGCTGTTGTAGCAGGTCCCGTTAGCGTCCCATGCGATTCGAATCAGAGGTGCAGCCAGCCGATGGTGGTCGCTGCCACACCTGCGATTCCAAAGGCAATGCCCGCGAGCCAGTAGTAGCGCCGCCGGGTGAGCAACGTGATGGATGAGATGACAAGGCCGACCTCCAAAAGGGTCTCGCCCAGGTCGTAGCGGTTGGCGCGATGCTCGAATAGCGCGACCTCGCTCTCCAGCGCCTTGGCCTCCTCCTGGATCTTCTCCTGCTCCCCGGTGGACCTCTCGATGGCCGCCTCGTTCTTCTTGATCAGGGCCTCGGCGGCAACGGCGTCCTTCACAGGGAGGACCTTCAGCAACTCGTCAAACTGTTCCATCGTGTGACGGCGAATGTTCTTGGCCTGGAAATAAGCCCACTGGTCGGTGGCCTTGTTCTGCAGCAGGACCTCTTCGGTGTGTGCGCGATGGCCGAGCAGCGCGGCGATCGCAACCAGCACGGCGAGAATGGCCATGGTGACGCTGACCGGGGCGAGGCTGCCATGTTCGCTGCCATGCTCGGCGGCCTCTTTCAGTTCGTCCATCTCGTGCTCGGTGCTCATCGCGCCCTCCGCGTACAATTTTAAAATAGTTTTTTGGGGCCCACTCCTGGGCCTGTGCCTGGCTCGTCGGGGTTGGTGATTGTTTTTCTATTTGCCCTTGCCTTCGAGTTCGCGCCGCGCCGCGGCCAGCGCGCGCCGCTTCTGCGGACTCACCTCGGGATAGCTCAGCTTCATTTCTTCCAGCGCGTGGACCACGACTGTCGAAACGACGAGGCGCGTAAACCACTTGTGGTCCGCCGGGACGACGAACCACGGGGCATGCCTGCTTGCGGTCTGCTGGATCGCCTCTTCATAGCAGCGCTGGTAGTCCTCCCAGCGGCGCCGTTCGCGCACGTCGTCGGCGGAGAACTTCCAGTTCTTCTCCGGCTCGTCCAGACGCGCGAGAAAGCGGCGCTTCTGCTCCTGCTGGCTCACATGCAGAAAGAATTTGCGGATCACGGTTCCGTTCCGGCAGGCATAGCGCTCAAAGGCTGAGATGTCTTCGAATCGCTGCTTCCATATCTTCTTGTCAACGCACTCCGGCGGCAGCTTCTGCGCCTCCAGCAACTCCGGGTGTATGCGCACCACCAGCACCTCTTCGTAGTACGAGCGGTTGAAGATGCCGATTGTGCCGCGCGCGGGCATGGCCTTGGAGGTGCGCCAGAGATAGTCGTGGTCGAGCTCTTCGTTCGAAGGCGCCTTGAAGGAGAAGACCTCGCACCCCTGCGGATTCACGCCGCTCATCACGTGCTTGATGGTGCTGTCCTTGCCCGCCGCGTCCATCGCCTGGAAGATCAGCAGCAGCGCCCAGCGGTCCTGCGCATATAACATGTTCTGCAGCTCTGCGAGCTGCTCGGTCGAGCGCTGCAGCAACTGCTCGGCCTCGCCCTTCACATCTGTGGAAAAGCCCGCGGTGTCGTCCGGATCGCACTTGCTCAGGTCGAACCCTTTTCCATCTTCGACCCGGTAAAGAGTCGCCAGCGACCGCAGCTTGTTCGTCAGCTTCATCCGCGCTTCTCCTGCGAGGCGAGATTTTGTTGTGCGGGATCATCCTGAGCGAAGCGAAGGACCCCAGCAATACTCAGACCTCAAATGCCGTTCGAGGCTTTTCAATCAGCAAACTGCAAGGATGTTGCCGTTGATCTTTGAATCTTCAACATCGGACCTTCAGGAATGAGACCTCATTCCCGTCCTTCACTGCGCAATACTTTCTCAACGCGCAGCAGGTCGTCCTCCGTGTCCACGCCAACCGTGTCGAAGGGCGTCTCGGCGGCATAGATGTTCACGCCGTGATCGAGGAAGCGCAACTGCTCCAGCCGCTCCGCGCGTTCCAACTCGGACTCTGGCCACGCGCAGAACTGTTCCAGCGCCTGCGGCGTGTATGCGTAAAATCCCAGGTGCTTGAAATAGCGCACCGGGGTCCCCAGCGCGTCTGTTTTTGGCGTGCTGGGGTGAAGGCCGCCGCACTGGTCGCGATCGAAGGGAATTGCCGCCCGGGAAAAATAAAGTGCGCGGCCATCGAGCGCGGTGACGATCTTCACCGTGTTCGGATTTTCTACCTCGGCCGCCGGACATTTCGTAAACACCGTGCCAACCTCCACGCCCGGCTTCATCACGGAGAGCAGCGCATCGAGATGTTCAGGGCGCGCCAGCGGCTCATCGCCCTGCACATTCACGACAATGTCCGCGCTCAGGTTCTGCGCCACCTCGCGCACGCGGTCGGTGCCGCTGCGGCATTCGGCCGAGGTCATCTGCGCCTTCCATCCATGTTCGCGGCACAGCGAGAGGATCTCTTCGGAGTCGGTCGCGACGATCACGTCGCTGAGCCCGCTGCAGGCGCGCGCCGCTTCATAGACGCGCTGCACCATCGGCTTGCCGAGAATGTGCCGTAGAGGCTTGCGCGGCAGCCGGGTGGAGGCGAGGCGGGCGGGGATCACGGCGACGGCTCTCATCCACTCAGTTTCAATTTTCGTCCGGGAACTTTCAAGGGCAAAGAAGCAAATTGCGTTTTGGCGACACCACATGAAAAAGGCGAGTGCCGCGACACCCGCCCTTTTGAACCACCGCCGTTAAGTCTAGTACTGCTTGACTCCTTTCTTCTTCATCTCCGGCTCGCGGGGATTGGACCCCGCGGGCTCGGCCATGGCCCCGGGGGCCTCCTCAATCGTCCGGCGTTCGCGGCCAGCGGCTTCGATGGATTCGCCGCTGACGACCAGGTCGACCCGCCGGTTCATCTGCCGTCCCTCGCGCGTATTGTTCGTCGCGATGGGATTGGAGGGGCCGAAGCCCTGCGCGGTGATGTTGGCCGGGCTTACGCCCTGCGCGATCAGGAAGTCGCGCACCGCCTTGGCGCGCCGCTCAGACAGCGTCTGATTGTGCGCCAGTGTGCCGGTCGAGTCGGTGTATCCCTCAAGTTCCAGCTTCAATTCGGGGTACGCCTGCAATATGCCGGCAACTTTCGCGAGCCGCACCGTTGCGCCCGGCTTCAGCGTGGCCTTGTCCACGTCGAACAGCACGTCGCTCATGTTGACGATCAGTCCGCGCGCGGTGTCGCGGGTCTGCAGCACCTCGTTCAACTGAACCAGCAGTTGCTGGCGGGCGCGTTCTTTGTCCTGCTCGGCGGCCATAGCGCGCTGCTCGGCTGTCTGTGCCTGCTGGCGGGCCGCATCAGCCTGGGCAGCCAGGGTCCGCTGCTGATCGAGCGCGGCCTGCCGTGCGGCTTCGGCTGCGGCGCGTTCGGCTTCGGCCTGGCCCTTCGCCTCTAGCGCCTCTGCCTTGGCGCGCTCGGCTGCCACGCGCTGCTCAGCAAGCTCCTTCGCGCTCTGTTCAGCCGCTTCGCGCTCGTGCCGTGCCATCAGCTCGGCCTCTCGCCTTTCCTGCTCGGCGCTCATGGCCTGCGCTCGCGCACTATCGGCCTGCCGCCGTTCGAGCTCCGCCTGCAGGCGCGCCTGCTCGGCCTTGTCCTCGGCTGCCTTTTTCTCAGCCGCGATGCGTTCATCTTCCTTCACGCGGATCGTCAGAATGCGGGCGTCCTCGGCTGCCTGTGCCGCGCCCCGCGCCGCCATGCCGATGGCCGTAATCGAACGGTTCTGGCGGTAGGAGTATTCGGCGCGATCGAGCAGCTCATGCGCGCGGGCCATCACATCCGGCGCATACTGCCGAGCACCGGTTGCCTCGGCGATCGCCACGGCGTTACGAGCTTCCATCAGACTCAGCGGAATATGCCCGGCCTCATCCGGGCTCAGCATGGTGGAGGGCAGCTGAGTGTTCGTCAAGTCCACCGTGTACTCGCCTCTTTCGGTGGCCTCATAGTGGGCGCTCACCGGCTGCTCCCAACCTTTGGTGTCCCTGCGAACTATGTTCTCAAAGACAACCATGTTGCTGGGACGCGTCACGGCGAAGTACGGTTCGGCGGTGACGATCATGCCGAAGGCCTGCAGATTCGCAGTCACGCGAATGCGTACATCGTGGTTCTGGTCCGGCAGAATTTCGCCTAGGTTGATCGGACGCCCTTCCGGCGTGATCGCCCAGAGAACGTAGGTCAGATATTCCGGACCGTAGGAGTTGGCATAACGCACGTTGTGGAACTCCGCCACGATCTCCAGCCGCCCCAGCTTGCTGGAGATCTTGGCCTTGCCCGAGACCTCGGGCATCAGAGTGGTCCCGCGAAAGTCGATCTTGGTCGAGCCGCTGAGATGGCGGTAGTTGACCGAATTTACGTAACGCGAGACTACGCTGACCCGGTACACGGGAGTCTTTTCCATGGCGGTGACTTCAGCCCGGACCGATTTGCGGTCATCATCATTGGCCAGTCCGAGGGTGCTGAACGTGCATAAGGAGAGAGCAATCACAAACAAACCAAGCCTGCGCATAAACCTCCTGCCCTGGTTTCTACCTCGGCAAGCCAACTTCAGGCTCGCCGGGGAACCCCGTTGTGGAACCCGGCTTTTTGAATTTCATCGAGTCAAATGGATGATTAAGCCCGTGGGTCATGTTGCCCTGTCGTCGCGTCAAACGCAGAGCGCACTACGAATTGGCAGCACTGCTGCTTCTCAGAATTTCGAGGAACCCGCGAATCTGCGGTTGCATCTGATCCACTGCACCTTGCAGTCGGGGCCTATGGGCAAGCCCGATTTGGCTTGACGGGCGAGCGGGAGTTCAGGTTTGGCAAGCCACCTTTTCAATACCGTATCGGCTGACCCTGGCGACTCTGGAGCGGATGCTTGGCAGCGTTTTCAGCAGGTGCGCTCGACAACGCTGCACCTGGTTGGGCCGCTTTCCGAAGAAGATGCGATGCTGCAATCGCTGCCCGACGCCAGCCCGGCGAAGTGGCACCTGGCGCACACAACGTGGTTCTTCGAGACGTTCATCCTGGCCGACCGGCTCGATGGCTACCGCATCTTCGATCCGGCTTACCGTCTGCTCTTCAACTCCTATTACAAGTCGCTGGGCGGCCATCCTTTGCGCCAGCAGCGTGGATTGTTCTCGCGCCCGTCATTCAGCAACGTGCTGCGCTACCGCCGCCATGTCGATGAGGGCATCAGCCGTTTGCTGGCGCAATCTCCCACGCCGGAGGCCCTGGAGCTGGTGGAGCTCGGCATCAATCACGAACAGCAGCATCAGGAGCTGCTGCTCACGGATATCCTGCACGCCTTCTGGAGCCAGCCGCTGCGGCCTGCTTACGTCGCGCAGGAGCGCTTACATCTGGTGAGCTCACCGGCCCCCGCTGCTTCTCACACAAACCAGCAGACATGGATTTCGCATCCCGGCGGCATGGTTGAGATCGGCGCAAAGGATGAAGGCTTTGCCTACGACAATGAGCGGCCGCGACACACGGTGCTGCTGCTGCCGCATCGGCTGGCTCTTCGGCTGACCACCAATGCCGAGTACCTCGAGTTCATCCATGACAAGGGTTATGAGCGTCCGGAGCTGTGGCTCTCCGACGGGTGGGACATCGTTTGCCGCGAGGGCTGGCAGGCGCCGCTCTACTGGGAGAAAATCGCGGACGGATGGAGCGAATTCGGCCTGCACGGAACGAACCCGCTGAATCCTGAAGCGCCGGTGTGTCACGTCAGCTACTTCGAGGCCGATGCCTTCGCGCGCTGGTCGAATGCGCGGCTCCCGCTGGAGAGCGAGTGGGAAGCTGCCGCCCAGGGCCGCGGCGGGCCCCCCGGCAAGCCCGCTGTTGGCTTGTTGGGGCATGCGATCGAGGGAAACCTGCTGGAGAGCGGAGCGTGGGAGCCCCGGCCTGCCGGCGCCAGTGCTGCGGCAAACCCCTCGGAGACTGCCGGGGGAGAGGCCACGAAATCAGAGATCCAGTTATTTGGCGATGTGTGGGAGTGGACTGCCAGCGCCTATCTTGCCTATCCCGGCTTCCGCCCCGAGGCGGGCGCAGTCGGTGAGTACAACGGAAAATTCATGTGCAATCAATTTGTGCTGCGGGGAGGCTCCTTTGCCACTCCCGCATCGCACATTCGTGCCACGTATCGCAATTTCTTCGCGCCCCATGCGCGCTGGCAGTTCACGGGTATCCGGCTGGCAAAAGACGAGACAGACTAACGACGAAAGCGGGTGCCCCACTCAACGTTCTTTTCGTTGAGTGGGGGCTATTGCAGTTCATGCACCAAAGCGATTAACGAGAAGAAGCGACCCAGGTTCGAGGGCAGACAATGCGAGTGCAAACGACGCGAGTCAATGCGAAGCAGCATCCTTCACTGAATGGAAATGCGCGCGATGTGCTCAAAGGGCTGACCTCGCGGCCGAAGTGGCTGCCGGCAAAATTGTTCTATGACGCTGCCGGCTCGGCGCTATTCGAGCAGATCACCACATTGCCGGAGTACTACCTGACCTCGACCGAACAGGGGATCTTCGAGCGCTACGCCCGCGAGATGCTCTCCGCTGCCGGAAACGGCAGATTGGGGACCGGAGGCGGCGCAACCATCGTCGAGCTCGGGGCCGGGACGGCGAAAAAGACGATGCTGCTCTTGCGCGCCGCGATCGAAAACCACCGCTCCGTAAGATTTATACCTGTCGATCTTTCCAGCTCCGCTCTGCGGCTGGCGCGCCAGCGGGTGAGCTCGGAACTGCCGCAGGTCACCGTGCAGTCGCTGCTGCTGGACTTCACCGAATCCTTGTCCGCGCTATCCGCAATCGCTGGACCGAAGCTGGTGTTGTTTCTAGGCTCGAGCATCGGCAACTTTGAACCGATGGCGGCCAGTGCCTTCCTGCGGCGGGTACGGCAATCGCTGGCGCCCGGCGATGCTCTGTTGCTCGGCGCGGACATGCGAAAGCCGGTTGAGCTGCTGCTGCGTGCCTATGACGACGCGGCCGGAGTGACCGCGCAATTCAACCTCAACGTCCTCGCGCGTCTCAACCGCGAGCTCCAGGCGGAATTCAACCTCGAGTGCTTCGCCCATCAAGTGCGCTGGAGCGGGCCCCACTCACGAATCGAAATGCACCTCGAAAGCCGCGCCGACCAGCTCGTCGGCGTGCGCGCCCTGGGCCTGTCCGTGCCGTTTTCCGCGGGAGAGACGATCCACACCGAGAACTGCTACAAATACACGCCCACGATGATTCAATCCATCGCGCACAATGGCGGCTTCGCAGTCGAGCGCGCCTGGAGCGACGACCACGACTGGTTCCGGGTCAATCTGTTGAGGCGGTGAAGCAGGTTTCAAGGAACCAGTTTCAAAGTTTCAAGGTTTCAAAGTTTCAAAGGAAAAACAAAGCACTGGTGCCCCACTCAAGCTTCTTTTGCTTGAGTGGGGCAGTTGACTTTGTTGTGTTCTTGCCCTTGCTGTTGCTTTTGCATGTGTTTTTGAGGGTCATCCTGAACGCAGCGAAGGACCCCGGCGCAGTTCAAATCGCTGCAGCAGCGCGAGAGGCTTTTCGGCAAGCTCCAGGTGCCCCACTTGTGCCTGTTTGATCCTTCGCTTCGCTCAGGATTTCGCCTCGCGGCTCACACGCCGCGAAGACGGCTCAACCTAGTGCTTCAGTTTCCAAAGCATCTTGCGAAGCATGCCGAGCCAGAGCTCTGCGTCATCCTCGTTGAGGTGCATGCGGCGCATCATGCGGCGCAACTTCTCCAGGGTTGTGCCCTCGGATGAGGGTTGAACGTACCCGCTCGCACCGAGCGATTCGAACAGCAGCTGCGTGATGCGCTCGACGTCCTCTGCAGCAGCGGGCGCGCCGATACCGTACCCCGCTACCTTCAGCGGCTGCGACGCGCTACGGACCAGCTCGTAGAGGCACACCGCAACTGCCTGGCCGAGGTTCATCGAATGGTGCTCGTCGCGGGTGGGAATGCGCACGAGCCAGTGGCAGTGGGCGAGCTCCTCATTGGAGAGCCCGGTCTTCTCCGAGCCAAAGAGCAGAGCGACGGGTGCCTTCGCAAGTTGGTGGCCGATCCGCTCCGCGCCCTCCTCGAGCGTGTAAAGCGCGTGGTGCAGCTCGCGATTGGCCGCCGCGGTGCTCCCCACCACCAGCCCGCAGTCCGCAACGGCCTCGGCCACGCTGCCGAAGACCTGCGCGTCCAACAGCACCTGCGAGGCGCCCACCGCGGAGCGCGCGTCGAGATAAGACGGCTCCCAGGGAGTGACCAGACGCAGCGTGCCGAAGCCGAAGTTGCTCATGGCCCGCGCCGCCGCGCCGATGTTCAGAGGATTGCGCGGGCGCACCAGCACCACGCGCAGTTGTTCACTCGAGGAAGGCACCAGGCGATTGTAGCCGCCCGGAGGCAGACAACATATCCGCGAGGAAATTGAATTTTGAGGGTGCCCCGTCCTAACCTTCTGTTGGTTAGGGCGGGTTAGTTGATTTTATTTCTGCTCGGAGTCCTTACTTTGCCGCAGCGTCTTCCGGAGCGGGATATTCCGGCAGCTTGTCTTTGTCTGCCGTCTGCCGCTTCACCTCGAGATCGTCGAAGAGGATCGACGGGCTCACCACGCTGTGTGGCGAGGGCTGAATCTCATTGTCCACGAAAACGTCGTTGCCGGCCGCAACGATGCTACTGCGCATCGAGCGCTGGTCCAGATCGCCGAAGAGCGCGCCGCGCACCAACTCTTCGTGGCCGTCCTTTGCCCAGACGCGATAGAGCATGCGCGGCTCGCGCGGACCGCCCAGCGACTTGGCGTAGTAGCCGTAGTCGAGGCCGCGCTCTTTGCACATGGCGACCAGCTTCTTCTTCAACTCATCGGCCGCAACCGGGTTGCTGGCATTCACCACCAGATTTCCCATCGCCGGCGCGGGCCAGCTCAGGGGCAGACTGGCGCGTGCGTGGCCGTTCGAAGCAGGGAAGTCGCGGATCGGCTGCCGTCCCATCAGATAGCTGACCAGCACGCCCTTTTCGATCACGGGAACGCGCTGCGCTGCCACGCCCTCATCGTCGACGGCGTAGTGGCCGAGCAGCGAAGTGCCATCGAATTCGGCAAGCGTGGGATCGTCCACGATGGAGAGAAATTCGGGCAACACGCGGCTCTTGTAGCTGCTGGCGAAGTGGCCGTGCACGCGGGCGTTCTGTCCCAGCTCCGGTTTAAAGCCCAGAAGATTGTCCCCCACGAGGGAGGAAATTACAGTCGAAGCCGCATCGGCCGAGAGCAGCACCGGGCCGTGGAACTCTTCGTCGGCCAGCGGCGCCTCGCGAAGCTGCTTCAACGTGTCGACGATCTCCGCCGCGCGCGCCTGGAACTCGGCCGGCTTTGGAAGCTCGCGCACCGACTTGGCCGTGATCTCCATCGAGCGGTCGAGCTGCATGCCGTCTTCGGCCTGTGTGTTGCCGGCGACGAGCATGCGGTAGAGCTCCACCCCGCCGCGCACCACGGTGCCCTCGGAGTTGACGTAGTAACGGTTCACCGCGCTGAAGTTCAGCGAGGCCTGCAGGAACTGCACCTTGGGATCGCGCTTGTAGAGCGAAGAAGCATCGCGCAGCATGGCAAGCCACGGTTCGCGCTCCACCTTCAACTCGGCCGGCGGCTGCAGCGACTCGACCGCGGCGGCGCGCGCGAAGTCATCCACCGGGTGGTCGATGGTCAGTTGCTTCAGCTTGGCCTGCTTGGCCGTCAGCGCCTCCACCGCCTGCTTGTAGGCCTTGTCGGTGGCAGTCCAGACCTGACGCCGGATGGCGTGCTCGTCGCTATCGAGCGGCACAATCTCCACCGAGCCGTCGCCGCGCGGGCTCGAGTTGTCCTGCTTGTAATCTCCCAGCCGCACCTGCACCATCAGGAAGCGGATGCGGGTGTGCGACTCGCTGCGCACGCCTCCCAGCGCGGCGTCGGCCTCCCAGTTGTCGATGTCGACGACGCGATAGCCGATGAAATACGGCGCGGGCGAGTTCTCCAGCCGCAGCTTGGCCTTGGAGCGGTCCATCTCCGCCTGCAGCGCGCGCAGCACCGGATCGGCCTGTGCGATCCCAGGCGCGCCCTCTTTTGGCGTGCTGGGCTGGATCTTCGCCGGCTCGGCGAAGACCCCCGAAGAGATCGCCAGCAGCAGCGAGAGCAGGGGAATGAACTGCTTCAATAGTCTGTTCCTCTTGAGTCTGGTCCTCTTGAAGATTGAATTCGTCATTGCAGCTCTCCTGCACGCGTCGAAGGCTGCACCGGGGTCCCCAGCAAGTCCGTCGTTGACTTGTTGGGGTGGAGATCTCCCGCCCGCGTCGGTGAGGAATCGGTTGCGACGGGGTCCCCTGCGCGCCCGTCGTTGGCGCGTTGGGGCAGGACTGCCGGGGGCTCGGCTTGCCGCTCAAATCCAGGCGCTGGAAGGATCGGAAGCCGCTCGTTGGAGTGGGCGCGCTTTTGCGTCTCAATCTCGGTGAACAGCATGGCAGGGGCCGCGGCTGAGACTGCCACTCCACCCGATTCGGCGCCGCAGACGCCGTTAAAGATCGATTCCGTGTCGCCGGTGACGACGATGCGGTTCATCGCAGCCAGCGGCGTCCCTACAATGTCCACGCCGCGCACCAGTTCGTCTGGGCGCCCATCGGCGTAGATCCTCCACACCATTACCGGCAGGACCTGGAAGGCCTGCGGAGAGGAGCGCTGGGTCAGCGTAAATCCGCCCTGGATGTCCTCGAAGAAAAGTCCGTATGGCTTGCCCTGCCGCTTCACCTCTTCGAACAACTTCTGCCGCAGTTCGGAGTCCTTCACCGTCTTCGTCGAACTGACGATCAGGTTCCCCTGGCGGCCCACTGGCATAAAGCCGGGCTGGGAGCGCCCATGCCCGTTGGAGTGCTCGAAGCCCGAGACGGGCATGCGCGACATGAGGAAGTTGCGCAGGATTCCGTCCTTGATCACCTCGACCCGGGCTGCCGGCATGCCCTCGTCGTCGAACGCGTACCAGCCCGCCAGCCGCGTGCCGTTCAGCGTGCGCATCGTGGGATCGTCCGTAACGGAGAGGAAGTTGGGCAGCACGGCCTGGTTCAGCTTTTTGGTGAAGGTCTGGCCCTCTTCGCCGCCGCGCTGGCGCTGCCCTTCCAGCCGGTGCCCCAGCACCTCATGGAAGAAGACGCCAGAGGCACGCCCGGAGAGAAGCGCGGGGCCATTATAGGGCTCGGCGACCGGGGCTTGGCGCAGCGCCTTCAGGTCGTCGGCCATCTGCTCGATCCTGGCCTCGATCGCGGCCGTGCCGGGAAGCTTGTCTATCGACTCGGCCTGCATGGTCTCCGTCCGCGTCAGGACCATGCCGTCTTCGGCGCGGGTCTCGGCCTGGATGGTGACGCGGATCGCGCTGTCCGGCATCACCACGCGGCCGCCTTCGCTGGAGACAAAGCGCTGCAGCGACTTGTTGCCGGTGATCGACACGGCCGAGGAGTAGATGTAGGGATACCTGGCAAATGGAGCGGAGAAGCGGCGCACGAACGCCTCCATCTCCTTCTGCTCAGCGGCGGGCGCGATTTCTTTGTACTCGGCGTGGACCTGCGGCTTCTCGGTGCTGAAGTCGGCAGACTGGTCGTCCTCTTTGGCCTTCACCACCGACTTGGTCCGCACATTCAGAAACGCGGCCGAGGCCCGCCGGTACTCATTGAAGGTGAGCCGCCAGAGCGAGTGCTCGATCGCCTGCGGGTCTTCGTCGAGCGGCAGCGTCTCGGAGATGATTGCCGAGGGCCGGTTTCCGCCGTGCGCGTTGTCCAGCGCCGCCGAGCCGACGCGCATGACGACGTCGGCCGTGCGCTTGCGGGAGGTGGTGCTGCTGGCCAGCGTGCCGTTCATGCCATAGGCAAAGCCCTGCTGCTCATCGTAGACCGTATAGCTGATGAAATACGGCGAGGGGGTCAGCTTGCCCAGCTCTACCTTGGCGCGCTGCAGCTCCTTGTCCATGCTGGCGAGGACCAGGTCGCTCGAAGGCGCAGCCGCTGCGGGACCCACAGGCGGCTTGCCTTTGGTCTGCTGGTGGGGTGCGGCTGCCGCAGCCGGCGGCTGAATGCAGAGGAGGCTGCTGAGAATGCACGCCATCCCCACCCGGGGTCCCCAGTGCGCCTTCTTTGGCGTGCTGGGGTGGACGAGCCGGGAGGCGCGAAACAGTTTCATCATTTCAGGTACTTTTCTCCCTCGGGTCCCCGGCGCGCCCTCTGTTGGCGTGCTGGGGTGGCTCGACTACGACAGCTTTGCGGGCAGGCCCTGGCGGTGCCGCAGAAATATTCCAATGCTGAAAGTGTAAAGCAGTGCGCCTCAAATCCGTGCAACAAATCCAGAGAACGGTATTTTGACTCGGAAAAATAAGGCAGATTCCGTAGGGAGCGGATTAAGTGCCTCGGCTCCGGTGATCCAGTCATTGTCTTTTTACTCGAAGCCCAATTGGTTATTCGAAGCCCAATCGGTGCCCCACTCAAGCTTCCTTTGCTTGAGTGGGGTAGTTGACTTTGCTTTTGCCGTTGCTTGCCTGGTTTCAGTGGAAACCGGTGCAAGAAAAAAGGGAGAACCGAAACCGGTCTCCCTCTTCTCGTGCATTTGTTCAGTTGCGCTTACCGCCCGTGGCCTCCGCCGTGACCACCCCCGCCGCCACCGCCCTGTCCGCCTCCGCCGCTGAAGCCGCCCCCGCCATGTCCGCCGCCACCGCCGTGGCCGCCGCCGCC
>Ga0137366_10000717_pt1 | contig 23017 bp, 17 predicted proteins | sample SagtaG_8_FD_104938 | JGI IMG/M metagenome (GOLD analysis project Ga0137366, IMG submission 104938) | Vadose zone soil microbial communities from Sagehorn Ranch, Mendocino, California, USA - Sage1_L_60_16 metaG | ecosystem: Environmental > Terrestrial > Soil > Vadose zone | place: USA...
GAGCAGTGACTGTTAAACGAATCGGTGAAGCGTTGATGACCAGTTATGTCTGGCCATTGCAATGCGTGGGGCTGCTTCTCACCGCTGCGTTGATCGGCGCACTTGTTCTCGTAATGGAGGAGAAGCCGTGAAGAAGGTCAGAAGAGTTACAAACGTTCCAACGCCAAGTCTGTAAACTCGCAGGTTTGCTTCTTAACAATGTAACTCTTTTAACTTTTGTAACGCTTAGCTATGACCCCAACACTGCAACTGTTCCTTGTTATCTCCGCGGCCCTGTTCAGTATTGGTCTCCTTGCGGCCCTGAGCCGTCGTCACGCCATCTTTATTCTGATTGGGATTGAGATGATGCTTGCCGCAGCAAATCTCAATTTCATAGCGTTCTGGCGCTTTAGCCCGCAATCGCAGCCACCGACCGGTGTTATGATCGCGATTTTCTCAATCGCCATTGCCGCCGCTGAAGCCGCGGTCGGTCTAGCGCTCGTAATTGCCGTCTATCGGCACTACCGCACAACAAACGTCGACCATCTGAACCAACTCAAAGGATGAGTCGCTGGATCCTCGATCATCTCTGGTTGATCCCTGCGGTGCCGTTCGCGGTTTCGTTAGTGATCTTGATCTCGCCGAATGGGCGGCACAAAAGCGCAGCTGTACTCGCGGTCGCTGGACAAATCGCCACGCTCGTACTGTCGTTCTTCGCGTTCCTCCCGACTCTGCAAACTCCTGGATTCCGCGCCGTTCAGAATTTCACCTGGTTCACATTCGGCGACCATGCGCTGCGTCTGGGATGGCTCCTAGATCCGCTCGCGGCCGTCATGCTGATGATGATCACGTTTGTCGGGCTTTGCATCTTTGTCTTCAGCACTGGTTACATGGCCGGCGACAAAAATTTCGTCCGCTTTTTCGCTTATCTTTCGTTTTTCTCTGGTGCGATGCTCGGTCTCGTTATTTCGAACAGCTTGCTTCTTCTGTTTATCTGCTGGGAGTTGGTTGGACTGGCGTCCTATTTGCTCATTGGATTTTGGATTGAGCGACCAAGCGCCGCAGCGGCGGCAAAAAAAGCGTTCGTTACCACTCGCATCGGCGACCTGGGATTTTTCTTTGGCCTGCTCTGGCTTTACAGCCGCAGCGGCACGCTTCTCTTTTACGACGGTGGGGACGGTTGTCTGGAGAAGGCTGGTCTTGCCATGCTCGGCGCGAGCGCCACGTTTATTGCGCTGCTCATTTTCTGCGGCGCAGTGGGGAAGTCGGGACAACTCCCGCTGCACGTTTGGTTGCCGGATGCGATGGAAGGCCCGACTCCGGTCAGCGCATTGATCCATGCCGCAACGATGGTTGCGGCCGGCGTGTTTCTGGTCGCACGCGCATATCCGATCTTCTCGTTAGGCGCGATCAACGGGGTGACAGCATCGCTTATGGTCGTCGTGTGGATTGGCGTAATTACGGCGTTAATGGCCGCGCTCATTGCGATAGCGCAGGCCGACATCAAACGCATCCTCGCGTATTCGACTATTTCTCAACTCGGTTTGATGATGGTTTCGCTCGGCGTGGGCGGCGTCGCCGCCGGGATGATGCATCTGCTCGCCCACGGTTTTTTCAAGGCGCTGTTGTTTTTGGGCGCGGGCTCGGTCATTCACGGCTGCCACGGCGAACAGGACATACGGAAAATGGGCGGCCTGCGTTGGCTCATGCCCATCACGTTTTCAACTTATGCAATTGGTATGATGGCTCTGAGCGGTGTGCCGCTCTTCTTTTCCGGCGGCTGGACGAAGGAGGAAATCCTGCATGTGACCGCGCATTGGCCGGCTTCTCGCTTGCCCTACTATTTTCTACTGATCGGCGTTCTTCTCACTGCGCTCTACATGACGCGGCAAATCATCTACGTCTTCTTGGGTGATCGGCGTGTTGCCTCTCAGCACGCCCATGAAAGCCCGCGAGTCATGACGATGCCGCTCATCGCGCTCGCGATTTGTGCGATTTTGTTCAGTATCGTGCTAACACCTGCATGGCCTTGGCTGCATGATTATTTAACAGGTAGCGCTGCACGCGTTGAGCTTGTGCGCCTGATTCAGCCGACGCTTTTTCTTTCTCTCATTCTTGTGGGCGCGGGCTTCGCTCTGGGCGTCTGGATCTATCGCAAAGCCGGCGTGCAAGATCGACAGCGTCCCGCCGACACTGATCCGCTCGAATTCGCGCAACCCCAATTATTTCGATTCCTCGAAAATAAAATGTGGATCGACGAACTTTATGCTCGCACGATCATCGCGTTCAGCTGGATGAGCGCGCGTTTGTCCGACTGGATGGATCGTCATTTCTGGGATCGCCTGGTGCGCGGATTCGGCGCGATCGGTCAACTGCTTGGAATTTTCACGACCAGTGTTGATGAGCGCGGCATCAATGCCGGAGTCGACGAAACGACCGTAGGCACGCGCGGTCTGGGCCGACTGATGTCCGCTGCGCACTCGGGACAAATCCAAACATACCTAAGCGTCATCGCCATCGGTGTGCTGGCGCTGTTGCTTTTCTACGCATGGTTGGGTTAATCAGCGCGCTCATCGTGGTTCCGCTGGTGGGTGCGCTGGCGCTCTTTACAGCCCCCGCGAGAAATGCGCGGCCGATCGCATTGTTGTTTAACGCACTGGCTGCGCTTGACGCATTGATGTTGTGGCAGCACTTCGATATTCGGGCTGCCGGCCTTCAACTGGTCGAACGGCACACATGGATTCCCGCAGTTGGAGCCGAATACCTGGTCGGGATCGACGGTTTGAGCCTGCTCCTCGTGTTACTTACCTCCCTCATCGTTCCCTTCGCATTTCTTGCGCAGAGGATGGATCGCGGCTTTTGCGCGCTGATGTTGATCATGCAATCCGCACTCTATGGCACGTTCACGGCGCAGAATTTTGTCCTCTGGTTTCTCTTCTATGAAATGAGTCTGATTCCCGCGTTCCTGCTTATCAAAATCTGGGGAGGAGAAAATCGCGACGGCGCCGCAACGAAGTTTTTCCTCTACACGTTTCTTGGAAGCGTGGCAATGCTGCTGGGATTCCTCGGAATTTATCTGGCCCGGGGCTCGTTCGATTTTGCCACGCTTGCTGGTCTGGGCAAAAACGGATTGCTTAGCGGTAAGCTCGCCTGGCTCGCTTTTGCCGGAATCTTCCTTGGACTCGCGGTCAAAGTGCCGCTGTTTCCATTTCACACCTGGCTGCCCGACGCGTATGAAAGCGCGCCGACCGGAGTCGCGATGGTGTTAACTGGCCTGCTTTCGAAAATGGGTGTTTACGGTTTCGTTCGCCTGTTGCTTCCGCTTTTTCCAAACGAAATCAGAATCATCGGACCCTGGCTGCTGGCACTCGCGATCTGCTCGATTGTATTCGCTCCGCTGGCAGCGTGGGCCCAGTCCGATTTGAAACGAATGGTCGCCTACTTGTCAGTCAACCATCTCGGTTACTGCATGCTCGGTTTGTTCGCGGTCGCTGCCTTGCCTGGTGGTGCTGCGATTGACACGCAAGCGGCGTTGAGCGGTGTGTTCATGCAGATCTTCAATCACGGGATCACTGCGGCCGCATTGTTTTACCTGGTCGGTCTGCTTGAGCAGCGTAGCGGATTGCGTGGCATCGGTGACTTCGGAGGATTGATGCAGAGAACTCCTCTCCTCTGTGGCTGGATGAGCGTGGCTATGTTTTCGTCATTGGGTTTGCCGGGGCTAAACGGTTTCATTGGCGAGTTTTTGATCTTCAAAGGTTCGTTTGCCATTACCGCATCCTTTACGGCTCTTGCGGTGATTGGCCTGCTTGTTACAGCGATCGTTTTCATGCGCGCGATGCAAGCGCTCTTCAGTGGGCCGCTGGCAGAGAATTGCAGCGCCTTTCCGGATCTTCTGCCGAGAGAAAAGGTCACGATCATTCCGGTCACGCTGCTCATGTTCGCCATTGGCGTCGCACCGCAGTTCGTATTCAACATTTTCAACACAACCGTCGTTCAAATGGCGCGATTGTTCGGCTAAGGTCATCGCGAATGGCGCATGAGATCATTCCAGTTGAGCGAGTCGCGCGACGAATTCTCTATTTTCGTGGCGAGAAGGTCCTTCTCGATTTTGATCTGGCTGTTTTATATGGTGTTGGGGTCAAAGTTCTGAACCAAGCGGTAAAGCGTAACCGCGAGCGGTTTCCGGATGATTTCATGTTTCAACTTACCGGCGAGGAGACGCAGGTGTTGCGGTCGCAACTTTTAAAATCGGACAATCGGCAAGTTGCTGAAAATGGGGGTCCTGGAACGAACTGGTCACAATTTGTGACCAGTTCGCAGAAATATCGCGGAACAAAGTATCGGCCCTATGCCTTCACCGAGGAAGGCGTTGCCATGTTGTCAAGCGTATTGAAGAGCAAGCGCGCGGTGAAAGTAAACATCGCCATCATGCGCGCGTTCGTGAAGCTCCGGCAGACTCTCGATGCAAACCGCCAACTCGCACAAAAGTTCTCAGAGCTCGAAGAGCGCGTTGGAAAACATGATGATGAAATCGCCGCAATTCTTGAAGCAATCCGGCAGTTGATGACTCCGCCGGAGAGACCACGCCGCGAAATCGGGTTTCATGTGCGCGAGAAGGCCCCGGTCTATCGGGCGCGTGAACGCGCATGATCGCCTGGACGATTTACATCACGTTCGCCGGCGCAGTGCTGCTGCTCCTTTTCCCAGGCGTTTTTGCGCGCTGGATAACGCTGCTTACGACGATCGCCGGGCTGGCCTTGGGCGTCGTAGCATTTGTTAGCACACCAATTGCGGATCTGGCGCACTTCACAACGATCGTAAACGTGCCCTGGGTGCCACCGCTTGGGATGAATTACCACCTCGCTATTGATGGCGTGAGCCTCACGATGGTTCTTGTTACGGGCATCTCCGCCGTAAGCACCGTGTTGTTTTCATGGGATGTCGATCATCGCCAGCGCGAATTTTTCTTCTGGTTGCTGCTTGTTGTGGCTGGTTGCTACGGCGTTTTCCTCAGCGCCGATCTGTTCTTGTTCTTCGCATTCTACGAACTGGTCATCGTGCCGAAGTATTTTCTGATCGCCATCTTCGGTTCGACTAACAAGGAGTACGGCGCGATGAAGCTGACACTCTATTCGTTCTTTGGAGGAATGCTCGTTTTTGCCGGAATCCTTGTCGCCTACGTGACAGCCGGCTCCCTGGATCTGAATCAACTGGCGCAATTCCACTTCAATCCTCAGCTGCAATCATGGGCCTTTCCTGTGCTGTTCTTCGGCTTCGCTGTGCTTGCCGGCATTTGGCCATTGCATACCTGGGCTCCGACAGGCCACGTCGCGGCGCCCACCGCAGGGTCAATGTTGCTTGCCGGCATCGTGATGAAACTGGGCTCCTATGCGGGACTGCGTGTCGCGATGAATGTTTTTCCAGAAGGATTCCAGATATGGAGCAAATGGATCGCTGCCCTGGCCGTGATCGGAATTGTTTACGCGGCGGCGGTGGCTCTGCGCCAACGTGATCTGAAATTCGTTATTGGTTATTCGAGCGTGAGCCATATGGGTTTCGTGTTGCTTGGTCTGGCTACGGCAAACGCGCTCGGTGTCTCTGGAGCAGTACTGCAAATGTTTTCCCACGGAGTGATCGCCGCACTGCTCTTCGCCGTTGCGGGACGAATGCTCTATCGACGCACTCATACCCGCGAGCTGGATGCGTTATCTGGAATGAATCTCAGTCGCGCTTTGCCGTTCGCTGCGTTCACGTTCGTAATCGCTTCTGCCGCATCGATGGGAATCCCAGGTTTCAGCGGATTCGCAGCGGAAATTACGATTCTGATTGGCGCATGGAAAACCTACCCAATCGCGGTTTGGATGATCGGCGTCGGCATGGTTCTAACAGCGGCTTTCACGCTGCGCGCGCTCGTGAAATCATTTTTCAGTGAGGTGCGCGTCCAGGCAGGCCGTGTTCCTACAGACACCGACTGGAACGAACAATCGATCACGCTTGCCGAAAAGTGCGGCGCTTGTTTGCTCATGTTCGCCACACTTGCGGTCGGACTTTATCCCAAACTCCTACTCGATCGCATCATGCCGGCAGTGGAAGCGATGAGATTTTTAAAATGAGATCCCTGGCTTCAACGATGTCGTATCTGGAACTGCTCAAGCTTGCGTTCCCTGAAGTCATCGTCGTGATTAGCGCCCTCGTCGTGCTCGCGATTGGGCTTACAAGCAGGCAGGGCACTGCCGTGGCAGGCGTGTCGTCTGCAAAACCGCCAACCAAGGCGGCTGGCACGGCCGCCGCTACCGACTGGTGCTCGTTGGCTGCCGGTCTCGGGGTTGTCATCGCAATCGCCGCAGTACTCATGTTACCGCGCAATGCGAGCCTTTTCGGCGGGATGCTTGTGATCACACCCCTCGCGTCCCTTTTCAAAATCATTAGCCTCGTGCTCGCTTTTTTCACGGTGTGTCTGGCGGGATCTGAAAAATCGCTGCGTCATCCCGGCGAATACCTGGCGATTATTCTTTTCGCGACGGTCGGTCTCATGCTGCTGGTTGGCAGCGAAGAGTTGCTCATGATTTTCATTGGCCTCGAACTACTGGGCCTTTCCCTTTACGTGATGGCTGCGTTCGACAAGACCGATGTGCGCTCTGCGGAAGCAGGTCTGAAATACTTTCTCTTCGGAAGCACCTCCAGCGCGTTTACGCTTTTCGGAATCAGTTTGATCTACGGCATGTCGGGGAGCACCGGTCTCGCTGCGATCTCGGAGAAATTGGCGGTGGCGCCGGCGCAACCTTTGCTTGCGACCGGCATCATCATGACGCTCATCGGCTTTGCGTTCAAAATTGCTGCTGCACCGTTTCACTTATGGGCGCCTGATGCGTATCAAGGAGCACCCATTCCGAGTGCAGCGTTTATTGCCTCGGGATCAAAAGTTGCTTCTTTCGTCGTGCTTGGAAAGATCGTGCTGGTGGGCTTTGGCCCGGTGCATGGCAGTTCTGCATGGCACGCGATGGCTGCAGGTTGGTCGCCGATTCTCGCCGTGCTCGCTGCGTTGTCGATTCTGATTGGCAACCTCGTCGCACTGGCACAGACGAATGTTCGGCGGCTCCTCGCATACTCCGCCGTCGCCCACGCTGGCTATACGCTGCTTGGACTTGTCGCCGGAGGCCGGGACGGATTTTCGGCGACACTCTTCTACGCGACTGTTTACGCGATCACACTCGTTGGTACGTTTGGAGTCGTCGCAGTCGTGCGCAGCGAAAGTGGTGGCGACGATCTTGAAAATTTTTCGGGACTTGCCGCGCGGGCGCCGCTGTTAGCCGCGTGCATGGCTATTTTCATGTTTTCTCTGGCGGGCATACCTCCATTGGCCGGATTTTTCGGCAAGTTTTACCTGTTCAGCGCTGCGCTGCGCGCCGGTGGAGATCACGGCTTGCTCTGGCTGGTTGGGCTGGCGCTCTTCGGCAGCTTTGTCTCACTCTACTATTACCTGATCGTGCTGAAAGCGATTTTCGTTGACCCGCCTTCGCGTACGGTCCCGGCGCTCGATCACGTTTCGTCCGATTTGCTGCAACGCATCACAGTGGCCGTACTCGCTGCGGCAATTCTCTTTTTCGGTATAATGCCAGATATGCTGGCATCACGAATTCTTGCGGCTATGCCCTAAGAGGTTTCAGGAAAAAAGCGTGATTAACACTTGACTATCGCGGTATAAGTTTTGCATCAAATCGAGAAGCACAGACCGGAAGAGTTGATGAAGTGAAGATGGGCAGCATCAGCCAGTTCATTGATCGGCATTTCCGTCACTTCAACGCGGCAGGCTTGAAAGACGCAGCCGATGCGTACATCACGCATCTGGATCGCGGCGGAAAAATGATGATTACGCTCGCCGGGGCAATGAGCACTGCTGAACTGGGCCTTTCTCTCGCGGAAATGATTCGGCAGGACAAAGTGCACGCAATTACCTGCACGGGAGCAAATCTCGAGGAGGACCTTTTCAATCTCGTTGCACGCAGCCAGTACGAACGGATTCCTCATTATCGCGAATTGACTGCGCAACAAGAGCAAGAGCTTTTGCGACGCCATTTGAATCGAGTGACCGATACGTGCATCCCGGAAGAGGAAGCCATTCGTCGAATCGAGAGGGTCGTAATAGACGACTGGATCGCCGCCTCCGAGAGAAAAGAGCGCGGTTTCCCGCACGAATTTCTTTTTAAGATACTAAGAGAATGCCGGCTAAAGAAATTTTATGAGATCGACCCGGCCGACAGTTGGATGATCGCCGCGGCGCACAAGGATCTTCCGATGTTTGTACCCGGCTGGGAGGATTCGACGTTGGGAAATATTTATGCCGCTCGCTGCATAACAGGCGCGATCAGCGATGTGCATACCGTTCGCTCCGGCATCGAATACATGATCGCGCTGGCGGAGTGGTATCGCCGAATGTCGCAGGATTCTTCCATTGGTTTCTTTCAGATCGGCGGCGGCATCGCGGGCGATTTCCCCATTTGCGTTGTGCCGATGCTCAATCAAGACGTTGTAACCACGCTTGTGCCCGAGTGGGGCTACTTTTGTCAGATCAGCGATTCAACGACTAGCTTCGGATCGTACTCCGGTGCAGTGCCCAACGAAAAAATCACCTGGGGCAAACTGAGTATCGATACACCGAAATTCATCATCGAATCCGACGCCACGATTGTCGCGCCGCTAATTTTCGCCAAGATTCTGGGCTGGTGACGCCTGAACCCAGCGCCCGGTTACTGGTTATCGATTAGCTTGTTTTTTACTGCCAGTGGCCTGCAATCCAGACCCAGCCACCAGGACGACGTACCCAGTGGCCTGCCACCCAAACCGCGGCTGGTCTTGGACGGACTACCCAACTGCCCGGCACCCAGACGTAGTCGGTTCCGGTCCATCGCCAATAGCCGGTCGTCCACGCATACCCCGGTCCGGGTGCCACTGTCTGGGTTTCAACACGAACCTGTGGCGGAGGTCTCGTCACCAGGACCTCGCGACCTGGCCCCGTGGTTGTCACTTCCTGCGTGGTCGTAGTCGTCGTCACCGTCGTTGGTTCTTCCGCGCAGCCGACCAAGGCTAACGGTACCATCATCAAAAGGTAAGAGCTTCTCTTCATCTTACGCCTCCCACTACAGATTCGTTTTATGCCAAACAGGTGGCTTTGTCGAAATTCAAAGCTTCTGCCTGCGTTCGATAGCGTAAGATCAATTTTGATTCGATGATATGCGATGCTTTACGTGGTCGCTACGCCGATCGGCAATTTGGGCGACATCACACTGCGCGCGCTGGAGGTACTGAAATCAGTCGATCTGGTCGCGGCTGAAGACACACGGCATTCCGGGCTGTTGATGAAACATTTCGGAATCAAGAAACCATTCATCAGTTATCACGAACACAACGAAGCAAAGCGCACGGCTGAACTCGTTGAACGTCTCGCGGCGGGCGAAAACGTCGCCCTAATTACGGACGCGGGAATGCCAGGACTGTCCGATCCGGGATTGCGTCTTGTCCGTGAATGCATTCAGCGGGAGCTTTCATTCACGATCATCCCAGGGTCATCATCGATCCTGACCGCTCTCGTCGGGTCCGGATTTTCGACTGAGAGATTTTCTTTCCGCGGATTTCTTCCCGTTAAAATTGGGCGACGCGAGCGCGAGTTGCGGGCCGCTGCCGAATCGGGTGAAACAATCATCTTTTTCGATTCGCCTTATCGATTAACCAAGACACTTGCCGCTTGCATTGATGTCATGCCGGATCGGCAACTTTGCGTAGCGCGAGAGCTGACAAAAAAGTTCGAGGAATTTCGGCGCGGTACCGCCCGTGAACTTTTTGCGCATTACGAGGCCCACACGCCGAAAGGCGAGATCGTACTCGTTATTTCCGCGCCATAACGGGTTGTGCTGGCCGCTGTGGAATAGAGTGGCGATAGTCGCCGCGCGCGGGAGAGCGCAGAGCGGCGGCTCTGTTCCTGCGAATAAACGAAACCCATTCGCCGTCAAACCCTGCTGCTTAAATCAGCGTGCCCGCTTTTAAAAACGATGCGACCCGAGATTGCTTCTATCGAAAATCCCGCACGCTCGTGCAGTCTTTCCATGCTCCCCGTTTCTATGGCGCTTCCCGTCGGTGGCGCTCTGCCTGCTGGTAAAGCTCGCCACAGAACGAGTCCATCCCAGTGGCAGACTTTCACGAACAAACTTGCCGCGCGCAGCGATTATGATGTAATGACCCGCTCGCCTCGGCTGCTTAAGCCTTTGCTCGCGGGATTGATCATTACATTGCTGCAGCTTGCGATGGCGATTGGCCTCCTTGCGCCAGAAAGGCCCTTTTCGGAGCGGTACGCCGCGCTGGTCCAGCACGATAGCCATTGGTTCATGAACATCGTGGATCGCGGTTACCAGACCATCGTGCCTCCCATCGATCACAAGGTGATGGAAGTATCAAATGTCGCGTTTTTTCCAGCTTATCCCGCGATTGCGGCTGCGTTTCGCTATGGACTTAATATCGACACAGGCACAGCCCTGTTGATCACTGCTCAACTCGCTGCCTGGGGTTTCTGGATTTATTTCTTTCTTTTCTGCAAGCGGTGGAATATTTCGCCTGCGCTACAAACTTGCGGCGCATTATTAATTGCCGCCCATCCTGCAGCATTCTTTCTGATTGCCGCCTATTCAGAGTCGCTGTTTTTAATGGCGCTGCTTGGTTTTATTTATTGGAGCACTGCGGAAGGGCGATACGCGAAATTCTGGGCGGCCATACACGGCATCGTCATGTCGGCAACGCGGATTGTCGGGATTGTATGTGCGGCATTTCCGCTGGTATGCTCGGTTTTTCAAACTGGATGGCGCCGTTTAATTGAGCCGAGGCCGTGGTTTCGCAAGGAAAAGCCGGCGATCGCTATGACGCTGGTGGCAAGCTTCGGCGCCATAGGATTTTTCGCTTATTCTAAGCTGCGCTGGGGTCACTGGGATATTTATATGCTCACGCAGGCAGCCGGGTGGGGAATTGCTCCCGATTATTTGGCAGTGTTCAGGCCTTCTAGTTATCGCTGGTTCGTTCCAGCACTGAATGATCCGACGGAGGCGAGCCAAATGTCGATGACATTGGGCGCTGTGTTTTTTATTGGTATTGTCCTTTGCGAGCTGTCGATTCGTAGGTGGACCGATTTGCCGATTCGCGCTGGCATCTATTTCTGCGCTTTTGTGATCTACTACCTTTCCGTCAGCGGAGTTGCCTGCGTGGATATGGAAAGCATGCTCCGCTACGAATTTTCCGTGCACGCACTGATCGTGCTGGCCCTTTTGAACTTTCTGCGTCAGTTTCAAGCGACGCCGGTGCTCGTTAGGGCATTTGGCATCGCGGCAGTGGCTGTGCTTGGCGCCGCTGGGTTGTGCGTACAGGGCTGGTACATCTGGAATTTCATGCGAGGCAACTGGGTTGCCTAGAAGAAGATGAAAACAAGAGTCGTCATTATCGGTGGAGGCCCGGCAGGATTAACGGCCGGGTATCTCCTGTCAAAGGAGGAAGTCGATCTCGTTGTCCTGGAAGCCGATCCCATCTACGTCGGCGGAATCTCCAGGACGGTGACCTACAAGGGTTTTCACTTCGACATCGGTGGGCACCGTTTCTTTTCCAAATCCAAGTCAGTCGAAGACCTCTGGACCGAGATTCTGCCTAACGACTTGCTCATCCGACCGCGTTCTTCGCGCATTTTTTACGACGGCGAATTTTTCTCTTATCCGTTGAAACCGTTCGAAGCGTTGCTCAAGCTGGGCATCTTCAGGTCTGCGCTTTGTGTTCTTTCGTGGATGAAAGCCCGCCTGTTTCCCGTGCGCGATCCGCGCAATTTCGAAGACTGGGTCAGCAATCAATTTGGTAAACGGCTCTTCAACACATTCTTCAAAAGTTACACTGAAAAAGTTTGGGGGATGAGCTGCAAGGAAATTTCCGCAGACTGGGCGGCACAGCGCATCAAAGGACTTTCGCTCGGCAGTGCCATTAAGAATGCTCTGATTCCGCAGCGTTATAACGGAGACCGCACAAAAGTAATTAAGACGCTGATCAATTCGTTTCGCTATCCGCGGAGAGGTCCCGGCATGATGTGGGAGGCCTGCGCGGAAAAGATGAAGGCACTGGGCGGCGGACTGGAGATGGGCTGCAGGGTAACTAGCTGTTCTTACGATGAAACCTCTGGCAATTGGACGGTCGCATACAAAGATCGGCAAGGTGATCTGCAAGCAATCGAAGCCGAACACGTCATTTCGTCCGCGCCGATGCGCGAGCTCATGTGTGGTTTGTCACCGACCGTGCGCGAACGGGCAAAGCACGCAGCCGAGAGCCTCAAATACCGCGATTTCCTCACCGTGATGCTGATCTTGAAAGATCGGCGCATGTTTGATGACAATTGGATCTACATTCACGATCCAAGCGTCAAAGTCGGTCGCGTTCAAAACTTCCGCTCCTGGTCGCCGGAGATGGTGCCCGAGCCGGATAAGGTCTGTTACGGTCTCGAATATTTCTGCTTTGAGCACGATGGCCTCTGGGATTCGAGTGATCGCGATCTAATTGAACTCGCGAAGCGCGAACTTGTTGAGATTGGGCTATCCAGGGAAGGGGACTTCATAGACGGCTGCGTCGTGCGTCAGAAAAAGGCGTACCCCGTTTATGACGACGATTACGCGCTGCATGTTGCGACGATCCGTCAGGAACTTGAGACCCGATATCCGAACCTTCACCTCGTCGGTCGCAACGGCATGCACAAGTACAACAATCAGGACCACGCCATGATGACTGCGATGTTGTGCGTCGAAAATATTCTCGCGGACGCAAAACTTTACGATCTTTGGCAGGTCAACAGCGACGCCGAGTATCACGAAGCTGGCGCTGCGACGGCTCCAGAAACAAACGGCCCCGGTTTACGGCTGGTTCCCACACGCGTGGTCGCCGCTCCTGAACTTGCACCAGAAGGATAACGACTGACTCAGGATTCGAATTCCTCTACTGGCGGGCAGGAGCAGAAGAGATTCCGATCACCATAGACGTTGTCGATCCTGGCGACGGCCGGCCAGAATTTGTGTTCGTGCGTCCACGGCGCGGGGAAAGCTGCTTGTTCGCGCGTGTAGGGGCGGTCCCATTTATCAGACGCGATTTGCCGCGCGGTGTGCGGCGCGTTTTTAAGCATATTGTTTTCGCGATCCATTTTTCCTTTGGCGATTGCTCCAATCTCTTTGTGGATTGAGATCATTGCGTCGCAAAAACGATCGAGTTCGTGTTTTGGTTCGCTCTCGGTCGGCTCGATCATCATCGTCCCGGCGACGGGCCATGAAACCGTCGGCGCATGAAAGCCGTAGTCCATCAAGCGTTTTGCAACATCTTCCACTTCGATGCCTGCGTTTTTCCACTGGCGAAGATCAATGATGCACTCGTGCGCAACGAGCCCGCGTTTACCTTTGAAAAGAACCGGAAAACAGGGATCGAGCCGTTTCGCGATGTAATTCGCATTTAGAATCGCGACCTCGCTTGCTCGTTTCAATCCGTTTGCGCCCATCATACGGATGTACATCCATGTAATCGCCAGAATACTGGCGCTGCCATAGGGTGCAGCAGAAACGTTGCCGCCTTTGCCTCCGCCATGGCTGTAGTCAGAGTCGTCCCCGCTTGGCGGGCGCTTGCCATGTTCTCCCTCGCCAAACAAGATTCGGCCAGTCTCAGGATCGAGAATGAATTCTCGTGGAAGATACGGTGCGAGATGCTTCGCCACACCAATAGGGCCCATACCCGGGCCGCCGCCACCGTGGGGAATACAAAATGTCTTGTGCAAATTCAAGTGACAAACGTCTGCGCCGTAATCACCGGGGCGGCAAAGGCCGACTTGCGCGTTCAGGTTCGCGCCATCCATATAAACCTGGCCGCCATGCGCGTGCACGATATCGCAAATTTCGCGAATCGTAGGCTCAAAAACTCCATGCGTGGAAGGATACGTCACCATCAACGCCGCGAGGTCGCTCGCGTGTTCATCTGCCTTTGCGCGCAGATCGGCAAGATCGATATCTCCATCTTTTAAGCAGGCGATAGAGACAACCTTGAAGCCAGCCATGGTCGCGCTGGCTGGATTAGTGCCATGGGCCGAGGTCGGGATGAGACAAACATTTCGATGCCCTTCGTTACGCGAAGCGTGATACTCGCGGATCGCCAGTAGACCGGCGAATTCGCCCTGCGAACCAGCATTAGGTTGCAATGAAATCGCATCGAATCCGGTGATTTCGGCAAGCCAGTTTTCGAGCTGTTCGCACATCTCTGCATAACCGACAGTTTGTTTCGTAGGCGTGAACGGATGCAGCTTGGAAATTTCCGGCCACGATATCGGAAACATTTCCGCGGTTGCGTTCAATTTCATCGTGCACGAACCAAGCGGGATCATCGAGGTAGTCAGCGAAAGATCACGCGATTCGAGCTTCTTGAGATAACGCAGCATTTCCGTCTCGGTGTCGTGAGTGTTGAAGACAGAGTGAGTGAGAAATTCCGAAGTGCGGATTGCGGATTGCGGGATGCGGATTGGCGGCTCTCCCATATCGTCATCGGCAAAATCGCGCACGGTTGTGCCGCGAAAGATCGACATTAACAGCTCGAGGTCCCGAGGCGTCGTGGTTTCGTCGAAAGAAATGCCGACTGCGCGCGGGCCCAGCGCCCGCAGGTCGCAATCTGCTTTTTGTGCGTGTTCCAAGGTGAGAGCGCTTGACTCGACTTCGACGCGGATAGTGTCGAAGAAATTCTCGTGCATGATTTTCAAGCCGAGCGCGCGCAGGCCATCCGCAAGTTGACTCGTTAGGCGATGAACCCGTTCGGCGATTGCACGCAGACCTCCTGGACCGTGGTACACCGCATACATCGAAGCGATGACAGCCAGAAGAACCTGCGCCGTGCAGATATTGCTCGTCGCTTTGTCGCGGCGGATGTGTTGCTCGCGTGTTTGTAGAGCGAGTCGATAGGCGGGGCGACCTTCCGCATCGTGTGAAACGCCCACCAGCCGGCCGGGCATGTGGCGTTTGTACTGGTCGCGCGTGGCGAAGTATGCCGCGTGTGGACCGCCAAACCCGAGCTGAACGCCGAAGCGTTGTGTGTTACCAACCGCAACATCGGCGCCAAATTCTCCTGGCGGTTTCAGTAGTGTGAGCGCCAGGATATCGGCCGCGACTACCACCAGCGCGCCGGCGTCATGCGCCCCCTTAATGAAATCTGTGTAGTCGTAAATCGCGCCATCAGTAGCCGGATACTGGATTAGCGCACCGAAAATGTTGTCGTCGAATTTGAAACGCGAATAATCACCGATCTTAATTGTAATCCCAAGCGATTTCGCCCGTGTTTGAACAACGGCGATCGTTTGCGGGTGACAATTGTCAGCGACAAAGAACGTTTTGCGATTCGGAACGACCGCATGACAAAGCGCCATGGCCTCAGCGGCGGCAGTGGCTTCATCAAGCAGCGAGGCATTGGCAATCTCGAGCCCTGTCAGGTCGGTAATCATCGTTTGAAAGTTGAGGAGGGCTTCAAGCCGGCCCTGCGCGAGCTCAGCCTGATAGGGTGTGTAAGCGGTGTACCAACCCGGGTTCTCGAGAATGTTTCGCTGAATAACGGGCGGCGTAATGCAATCGGAATAGCCACAGCCAATAAACGAGCGTGCGATCTTGTTTTTTCTGGAAATTGCCCGGAGCTCAGCCAGGGCTTCCATCTCCGATTTCGGTTCCGGCAGGCTCAGTTCTCGATCCAGCCGGATATTCTTTGGAACGGCGGCTTCCACAAGAGTATTGAGACTTTCGAAGCCTACCTCGCGCAGCATGGCGCCTACTTCGTCTTCGCTCGGGGCAATGTGTCGGCGCGCGAAGGAATTCGGGTCGGTTTTTTTACCACGCCGTTGCATGGGAGCAGACTACGGAAAGCGAATCGCGCTTCAAGTCGCGCTCAGGTAGGGGCGATTGACTCAATCGCCCGGGCGGCTCGGCGAACCGCCCTACCATTTACGTCGCGTCGTGAATTTCCACGCCGCGGCTTTTCAAAAGAGCGCGCAGCTCAGCCAGGTGTTGATGGTTGCGAGTTTCGACCGTGCAAAGAACATTCACAGCCGAGACATCCGGGCTGGCGAAGGCGCGATCGTGCACGATTTGTTTAATGCTCGCTCCAGTTGACGCGATTTGCGCTGCCAGATCGGCCAGTCCACCGGGTCGATCGCTAATGACAGCGGTGAATCTACCAAGTCTGCCATCCGCAACTAAGCCGCGTTCAATTACACGACTGAGAACGTTGGGATCAATGTTCCCACCGCAAAGCAACAGAACCACTCGCCTGCCGGCAAGCTCTTCTAACTTTCCGGACATGCACGCGGCCAATGGCGTAGCAGCGGCTCCTTCAACGACGCTTTTTTCCAATTCAACCAGACGGAGAATTGACAGAGCGATTTGTTCTTCGCTTACCGTGACAGTCAAATCGATAAGTGGTCTGGCAATTTGGAACGCGTTTGTGCCGACCTGCGGAATGGCAAGCCCATCTGCGAGCGTCGGAAGCATCGCGATCTTGATCGGTTTGTCCGCTTCAAGCGCGGCTGAGAAGCTCGCTACGTTCTCCGCTTCAACAGCAACAACTTTCGCGTGCGGCCGCAAGGTTTTCACCGCCACCGAAACACCAGCCAGCAAACCGGCTCCGCCAACCGGAACAACTACCGCCTCGAGATCCGGAATTTGCTCAACGATCTCGAGGCCCATCGTTCCCTGGCCAGCAATAATCGCGGGATCATCATAACCGTTGATGTAGGCAAGCCCTTTCTCCGCTGCGATTCTATGCGCGTGCGCTCTGGCTTCGCCGAAATCCACCCCGTGCAAGACAACAGTCGCACCGAGCTGCTGGCATGTGCTCACCTTTATGAGCGGCGCGAATCTGGGCATTACCACTGTCGCGGGTATGCCGAGTAATCCGCCCTGATAAGCGAGTGCTTGAGCATGGTTGCCCGCAGAAGCGGCAATGACTCCGCGCCTCTGCTGATCACGCGACAGTTGTGCCAGCGCATTGCGCGCGCCCCGTTCCTTGAAGCTTCCCGTGCGCTGCAGGTTGTCGAGCTTGCAGAAAATCTTCATGCCGGTGATGTCGCTCAGCGGAATGGAGGGCGGACATGGGGAATAATAAACCGCGTCCGCAATTCGTTTGCGCGCCGCTTCGATGTCCTGAAATGTGACCAAGCTTTTAACTCTCGAGCGCTGCCTGCGCAGCTGCTAATCGTGCAATCGGAATCCGGAACGGGCTGCAACTGACGTAATCCAAGCCCAGCCGGTGACAGAATTTGACACTCGCCGGCTCGCCGCCGTGTTCGCCGCAAATTCCCAGTTTGATGTTTGGCCGGGTCTTGCGTCCGAAGTCGCGCGTTATTTCCATGAGGCGGCCCACGCCTTTTTGATCGATCGATGCGAACGGATTTGAATCGACGATATCAAGCTCAGCGTAAGCAGGCAGAAAACTTCCGGAATCATCCCGGCTCATTCCCAGTGTTGTTTGGGTAAGATCGTTTGTGCCGAAACTGAAGAACTCGGCGTCGCGCGCAATCTGATCGGCCACCAATGCAGCCCGCGGGATTTCGATCATTGTTCCGACCAGATACTTGAATTTTGTTTTCTTTTCCTTGGCCACGTCATCTGCTACGCGGCGAACGATCTCAATTTGAAGCTTTAGCTCGCGCGGAAATCCCACCAACGGAATCATAATTTCCGGATGAACCTTGATTCCCTTGGCTTGAACTGCCGCAGCTGCTTCAAAAATTGCGCGCGCCTGCATCTCGGAGATTTCAGGAAATGTGATCCCGAGGCGGCAACCGCGATGGCCGAGCATCGGATTAAATTCATGCAGTTCGTGCACACGCCGGGCGATTTGTTCGACAGGTACGCCGAGTTTATTCGCAAGTTCGTTTTGCTGGGCGTGATCGTTGGGCAAGAATTCGTGGAGCGGTGGATCGAGAAAACGAATGGTGGCGGGCAAACCTTTTAACGCCGTGAAGATGCCAATAAAATCAGAACGCTGGTAGGGAAGTAGTTTAGCCAAAGCGCGTGCTCTTTCATCCTTCGTACCGGCGAGAATCATCTCACGCATAGCGTCAATCCGATCGCCCTCAAAAAACATATGCTCTGTTCGGCAAAGCCCGATGCCTTCCGCACCGAACGCGACCGCGTTTGTTACCTGCTCGGGCGTATCAGCATTTGTGCGCACTCCCAGGCTGCGGAATTGATCTGTCCACTTCATCAATTTCGCGTACTCCTGGTAAACGATGCTCTTTTTCGGATCGAGAGAACGATCGACCAGCACCTGAACGATTTCCGACGGCGCGGTTGCGACTTCGCCGGCGAACACCTCCCCCGCGGTTCCATCGATGGAGATGTAATCGCCTCGATTCAACGTCGTACCGTTGGCGCTGAGTGTGCGCTTTTGGTAATCGATTTGGATTCCCGTCGCGCCGCACACGCATACTTTTCCCATTTGCCGCGCGACCAGAGCCGCATGCGATGAGACACCGCCGCGGGACGTCAGGATGCCTTCGGCGGCGATCATGCCGCGCAGGTCTTCCGGCGAAGTTTCAATGCGCGCGAGCACGACTTTCTCCCCTTTCTCCGAGCGGATGACGGCTTCTTCCGCACTAAACACAACCCGTCCGCAAGCCGCGCCTGGGCCGGCGGCCAAACCGGTGCCGATCTTTTTTGCCTGCTTCGCTGATTGCCTGTCGAAGATCGGGGCCAGGAGATGAGCAAGCGAATCCGCGGGGATACGGCGCACCGCATCCTTCTTTGTGATCAATTTTTCATCGACCATATCGACAGCAATACGAACGGCAGCATGCCCTGTGCGTTTCCCGTTGCGAGTTTGGAGAATGTAGAGACGATTTTCCTCCACTGTGAACTCCAGATCCTGCATGTCCTTGAAATGACGTTCAAGGATCGCGCGGACTTTCATCAGCTCTTTGTGAGCCGCCGGCATTTCATTCGCCAAATCGGCAATTGGGTGAGGCGTGCGCACGCCTGCAACGACGTCTTCGCCCTGGGCGTTGATCAAATACTCGCCGTAAAAAACTTTTTCACCGGTCGCCGGATCGCGCGTAAATGCGACTCCCGTTGCGCTCGTTTCCCCCATGTTTCCGAACACCATCGTTTGCACATTCACGGCTGTCCCCCATTCGCGCGGGATTCCGTATTTCCGACGATAAACAATCGCGCGATCGTTCATCCACGATCCAAAAACCGCGCCGATCGCGCCCCAAAGCTGCGCTTGTGGATCCTGCGGAAACGATTTCCTCGTGCGCTCTTTGATCAACGCTTTGAACCGCTGCACAAGCTCCTTGAGGTCGGCGACCGTCAATCTGACGTCCGGGAAGTCGTGTTTGCCGTAGCGTTCATCCTTTAGATGCTCGATGACCGCCTCAAATGGTTCATGGTCTTCGCCCGGCCGTTTTTGAACACCCATGACCACGTCGCCGTACATTTGCAGGAAACGGCGGTATGAATCCCAGGCAAAACGCGCGTTGTTTGTTTTTTGCGCGACAATCTCGACGACCTGGTCATTCATTCCGAGGTTGAGGATGGTGTCCATCATTCCGGGCATGGAATCCCGCGCGCCCGATCGCACGGACACGAGCAAAGGTCGTTCTTTGTCACCAAATTTTTTTCCAACGGAATTTTCGACTTTTGCCAGCGCGGCTACGACTTCCGCCTCCAGCTCTCGAGGGTAAGTCTGGTTATGAGCGTAAAAGTGAGTGCATACTTCAGTCGTGATGGTGAACCCCGGTGGAACCGGCAGACCGATGCGCGTCATTTCGTGGAGATTTGCGCCTTTGCCGCCCAGCAACGGTTTCATCCCGCCTGATCCATCCGCGTGGCCGTCGCCGAAGTAGTAAACGTAATGCGGCTTTTTCGTTTTTTTCCCGCGAGCGCGGCTACTCGCCGGCAATTTCGATTTCTTTGATCTGCGCCAAAGTGATTTTCGAACCGCGAATTTGTGTCTTGTGGCCATATTTGGGGATGCGAAAGAATCGACAAGGAACGAAAGGGCCAAAGTAGTTTCGGGTGTCGCCCTGTCAACGATCCTGAAAGCTCGGACAGTGGTATTCTTTAGAGGTCAGAAACGGTTGCAGCCGACCTGGCTGTCTCTACGCAAAGCCAAACCAAGCAATCCAGCGGTTTAAGCTGGCGCGCCTTCGTTGTTCGTCAGAACTTCAGCAATCGTCGCCGTAAAGTCATCGACCCCGGTGCTCGGCACGATGATGCTGTTGCGGCGGCCATGAGCTTCTTCAGTAATGCGCAAGAACCTCCCGCGCTCGTTTTCCCGGAGCTCCACGTAGAAATGCTTGCGCTCAATTTGCAGTTCTCTCGCCTCGATGATGTTATCCATTTTCCTCTGAAGGGGCCGACTTTAGCGCATTCGTTTTGGGGAATGGAAGAAAAATCGGCAGGGTTTGTGGAAATTTCTTGGGGTGCGGGATATGGCTGGCCACCCTGCGGTTGGCAACCGTGTGCTGGGAGTTTCGATCTCAGGCGAACAGATAGCACAATGCTATGGGTTGCGGCGCTGGCCGCTCAATTTACAATCTCGTGCGCGTGTTCGACTGAACGCGCTCGACCATGCCGCAACGAGTCGATCCAAGTTCCTACCAATCGCCCGATGGTGAGCGCCCGGCGATTTCCACGCCAATCGATTTGGTGCCTCCGACGCATGATCCGTATGCGGCGTTCCGGTTTGGGGATTTCAGTTTGTTCACAGTTGGTAATGTCCTTTCGATCACCGGCCGTTTGATGCTCGCGGTGGCGGTGGAATGGGAAGTATATGCGCGCACTCATTCCGCGACCGCGCTTGGGCTCGTTGGCTTGGTTATTGCCGTGCCGGTCGTGACACTGTCTTTGCCCGCCGGTCATCTGGCGGACCGGTTCAGTCGAAAACGCATTATTCTGGTCTCGCAAATTTTTAGCTTGCTGACGTCCCTAGCGCTGGCCTTGGTTTCTTGGAAACATCTCGCCATTCCTGCGATTGCGCCATTGCGTGAAAGTAATCGTGGCTTGGCGGCTATTGCTGGGATTTTTGAACGGCATCATCCAATCTTCCATTTCGACGACGCATCGATTCCGTTAATTTATCTTCTTCTTTTTCTCGGAGCTGTGGCGCGCACATTCAGTTGGGCTGCACGCAGTTCATTTTTTCCTACCCTGATTTCGCGTGATGCCTTTGCAAATGCGGTCACCTGGAACAACAGCGTTTTTCAAATTGGATCCGTTGTGGGCCCTGCATTCAGTGGATTGCTGGTTGCTTACATCGGGTTTCCGTTTGTGTACCTGCTGGATGCGCTGTGCGCCCTTTGCTTTTTCCTTTTGATTCTTCCGATTCGGCGCAGCAAACAGAGGCGCGACCAGAGCCAGGCCAGCACGTGGAAAAGCCTCATGGCCGGACTTCGTTTTGTATTTCGGAGAAAAGTGATCCTGGCAACAATCACCCTGGATCTGTTCGCTGTCCTGCTGGGAGGCGCGACCGCACTGATGCCGATTTTTGCCGATCAGATTCTGCACTGCGGCCCGGTTGGTCTCGGTTGGCTGCGTGCGGCCCCGGCCGTCGGCGCCTTTGCGATGGCGTTGGTCGTAGCGCATCTGCCGCCGATGAAGCAGACGGGCAAAACGTTATTCTGGTGTGTCTCTGGTTTTGGAATTGCGACGATCCTGTTTGGCTTGTCTAAAGTCTTCTGGTTATCGCTCGGGCTCTTATTTCTTATCGGTGCGTTCGACAGCGTCAGCGTCATCATTCGTGGTTCCATCGTGCAACTGGTCACGCCTGATGAAATGCGCGGACGCGTTTCGTCGGTGAACAATATTTTTATCGGTACATCGAATGAATTCGGTGCGCTGGAATCAGGATTGACGGCTGCATTGTTTGGTCCGGTCATTTCCGTCGTCGCAGGAGGCATTGGAACAATTCTGGTTGTGCTTGGGGTCGCGTCGCTTTGGCCACAGACGCGCAGGATCGGCGCGCTGGACAAAAGCCTGCGCTAAACACGCCTATCTCACGTGCTTAACCGATAGCGGCTAGACAGCCGATTTGACTCGGAGGGACGATCCTGAGTTAGGGATGAAACGATGAAAGAAAGTATAGGTTTCTGTTTAGTAACAGCTGCCATATTTATGGCGGCAAGTTTGAGTGAAGGCTACGCCGCATCGAACGATGCCGCCGCCTCAACGCCACAGCAGGTATTTGATTCGATGCGCGAGAGTTTCAAGGCCGACAAAGCCAAAGGCGTGCATGCCCGTTATCAATGGGAACTCAGCGGCCCGAACGGCGGCGAATGGTGGATCGACGTGAACGACGGCACCTACAAGATGGGAAAGGGAAAGATCGACAACCCAAGCGTCACGTTCATCACCAGCGACAACGATTGGGTCGCCATGTGCAATGGGAAACTCAAGGGCACATGGGCTTATATGACCGGCAGGCTGAAAGTTCGCGGCAGCCAGGCGGTAGCGAGAAAGCTCGACGAAATCTTTCCCTAGAATTTCGCTGCGATCTCGAACTTGACGAAAGGGGCAGGGTTTGTCTTGGCGCTTGCTTCGGCGCGGAAAAAGTCAAAGTCGCGCTTAATCGTGACGCCACCGCCGAGCGAGATCTCAAATGGCTTGAGACCAGAATACTGCACCTGCACCCCAGCACGATCCTCGCTGTATTGAACCCATGCGTTGTGCACCTGCAACTTCCTTTCGGGAGTTATGACATCGTCGGTGCGGAAACTTTCGTAAACCAAATTTCCGAAGATGCGAAATTCCCAATCATCACTCGGATTATAAACGAGGGCGGGTTTTGGGAACACTCCTTCGAGACGAAGTTTGTCCGTGAAGAGCCAGATGATACCACCGCCGGGAGCGACTATCGGATTCTGGTTAAGAGCGAAGCCTACTCCGATCACGGCAAAAATTTTGTCTTTCTTTAGTGGAAATGTGAAGAACGCCTTTGCCGGTATATCGAAATCGTTGCC
>Ga0137366_10000722_pt1 | contig 22944 bp, 19 predicted proteins | sample SagtaG_8_FD_104938 | JGI IMG/M metagenome (GOLD analysis project Ga0137366, IMG submission 104938) | Vadose zone soil microbial communities from Sagehorn Ranch, Mendocino, California, USA - Sage1_L_60_16 metaG | ecosystem: Environmental > Terrestrial > Soil > Vadose zone | place: USA...
CCCAGGATGTGCGTGAACTTCATGATCTCGTGACGACAACGTCATCTCCGCGCGTGTTGACCTTGAACTCTTCCAAAGGACGTGGCGGGGGACCGCCGATATTCTTCCCATTCAAGTTGTATTGGCCATTGTGGCAAGCGCACCAGATTTGTTTCGTCTCAGATCGATACTGAACGATGCATTCAAGGTGGGTGCACACGGCCGAAAAGGCCTTGAACTCTCCGGTAACTGTGCGGACGAGTATCCCCGGCTTATTACCGAACTTGAAGATCTTGCCTGAGTTTATGGGGACTTCATTCAACTTGGCCGCTACGACTGAATTCTCAGTGGACTCAATCACCTGGGGCGGCGACATGAACCGAAAAATCGGATAGATGATCGCACTCAACGTCGCCACCGCGCTGGTGCCGAGCAAATAATCGAGAAACCGGCGCCTGGAGGTTGGCTGCGGAGCCGAAAAATCGCGCTTAAGGGTAGTGTTTTCCCGGGCGGTGTTCCCCATTCCATCCTCCGACGCGGACTTCAGTAAAAGGGTATCTCGCTTGCAGCGGACAGGCGTCAGCCGCTATTAATTTGATCTATCGGTCATCAGCAAACTCCGGCCGCGGTCAGGATAACCGAGCCGGAGGTTGCGTTGCCTAAACTTCTTCTCGCCTTTGGTCCTTACTCTTTTCGTCCAAAATAGATCCGCAAGGACGTGTATGGCAGATGGGCGTGGTAATTCTGCGGCCTGGGACCCACCAGCACGCTTTCGTTGTAGTTATAGTACTGGTACCCAAGATTCCAATCGAGATAATTGTTGATCTTGATCGCGACCCGGCCTTCAGGTGATTGGAAGCTCATCGGATACGAGTTGATCAAAGTTCCCGGCGTCCCGCTCGGGTCCGCCAGACGGTTCCCCTGTCCGTTATCCTGATTGACGCGATAGGACGCGTACAGCGTCACGCGCCGGACGAGCTGGGCGACTGTGTCGATATAGAAGAAATTGTTTCTCATGAAGTACAGGCTGTGTCCGAGGGGATGGCGGACGCTGGCGGCAGGCGGGACCTGGAAGAAATAATCAACCACAGCGTCGCTGTTCACCCAATTGTAGTTGTAGCCTGTGCTGAACAAGAGTCTGGGAGTCGGGTTCCAAACAACCGAGGACGTGAACGTCCGTGACTTGATGTCCACGCCAAAGTCCGTCAACGAAACGCCGGCAATCTCTGAAGGATTTGAATTATCCTTAGTGATCAATGCCAGGTTGAAATTTATCTTTCGATTCGGCGCATACCTGCTCTTGGCGCGGATGTTCGTGTAGTTGTAGTTCCCGATGCGAGTAAATACGTTGTCAGCTGTTCCATGTTCAGCATCGAAGTAGATGGTCCAGTTGTTTACCGGTCGTGCTTTGAACCCGGCGAAGAAAGCATTAGTGTGATTGTTTTCTATTTCGTCTTCCGGGACGAGCGCCGTCGGCGCATTGGAATTGAGTGCAAACCCACTCAAGATTTGCTCGATGCGACGATTACCATAGCGATACCCCAGATGAATCGAGTAGTTTTTGTTGAACTGGTAATCACCTTCGACGGTGTCCTGATACTTGCGATACTTAGTGATCTTGCTAACAGGCAGGTTAGTGAAGGCTCTGGTATCGACTATAGCACCACGAGAGACGGAGAAAATGTCGTTGAACACATCTGCGCCGTTGATCTCGAATGTTTCTACGCGAAACGTATTCGAGATTCTGAGCTTATCGGTCGCGAGGAAAGTCGCGCCAAAATCGAAGAGCGTGTTTGGTCGCTTGGTATTTCCCGGGATGTTGTACTGACCGAGAATAAGAACGTTGGGAGGACCGAGTTGAGCTCCCGCCCCGCTGCCGATCCTGGTGTTGAAGTTTGTGCCGGTCATGTTTTCCACGAAGGTAAAGTTCGAGGTTGAACTGCTATGGACAACGCGGCCCGTCAGGTCGAGTTTTTTTGCCACCAGGCTATGGGCACTGAACGTCGTGTAGTTAACGCTGGTGCGTGTAGGTTCGTTGCGATTGAAGGTCGTGAAACTGGCGACGGCAGGATTCAGGTTAATACCCTTCGTGGGGCCCAGGTTAAGGAAGCTGTCGTCGCGGAAACGACGGAAGCCCTGCTGGAATGAAAAATCGACTGGACCCAGCTTGCCGTCCGCCCCCAGACGAAAGTCGTTAGCCTGCGACTTCAGGTTAGATAATAACTGGAAGTCATTTCCGCCAATGTGGTAGCTCGTGTACGCCGGACCGCTGTAACGCTCTGGCGAATAACCCACGGTGAACCTGATGGTCTCATTCTTTGGCAGGATGGTGAGATCAAAATCTCCCAACTGCGTCCTGGTATTGAAGCCGTGCTCACCAGTAACCGGACTAGGTGGAACACTGAAGGTGGTTGGACTAAATATCCAATTTGGATTCACGATGGTGTTCAGAAACCGAAAATACTTGAACTTCCGATAGCTGCCTTCGAACCGATACCATTTCGGCTTTTCTGCCTGGATCCGCAACTGGCCGTACGGATCCGCTCCCCAGCCCGTGGAAGTTACCAGCAAAGTATCAACGATCTCACCCTTGCCGTCCTTCGAGCGCATCAGAAAGCTGGAATCGAATAGACGTGGGCCGGCCTTGTAATTCAGGTCGCTGCGGTATTTGTTGTTATCGCCGTCGACCCTGATACCGCGATAGCCGAACTCGAGGCTGGAAGTGATTGTGTAGTCGCCCGCGTCCTCTCCAGTTTGCGCCGAAGTGGTTTCTGCAGGCGGCGTAGCATTTTTCGCGTCTGATTTCTTTGGTGTCGGAGTTGGCTGCTGGGCGATGGCGGCGCCTGCCGCCATTACCAGCACGAGTGTCAATCCCGACAGAACCCGCAACATGTTTTTGACGTTGCTTTTCATAAGGTCCATCCTCTGGCTGAAATCTCATTGAACGCTATGAGTCATGTTCTGCACTCGTCATCGGAAGAAGACAGGACTGGTACGCGATCCGTGTATCTTCACGTGACAGGCGGTGCAGTTGGCGTACTGCGCGTTCTGGTTATGTTGCGGGCCACTCGGTTCAACCGCTCCGACATCATGCGCTACGCTATGGCATGTCAGACAAAGTTGATTTACCGCGCTGAATCTCAATAGCCGCGCGTTTGACGAGCCGTGTGGCGTATGGCAAGCCGTGCACCCCTCGGTCTTTACCGGAGCGTGTTCGTAGGTGAACGGACCTTGCTTATCCGCATGGCATTTAATACAGGCGGCATCTGCGCCAGTTGCCAGCCTGGCCTGTTTGAGTTCGAATCCGCCATGCGGGTTATGGCAATCACTGCAGCGCATGGCTCCCTCCAGAACCTTGTGATGAAAGGGTGCAGAAAATGCCGGCTTGACCTCGCCGTGGCAACTCACGCAAAGCTGCGGGTCGTTCATCTTCAACATTCTGATAGTTGAGAAGCCTGGTTTTTCTGCATTTGCAGTGGTCACCAGCACATTCGAGCTGGCAAGATTTCTTCCGCTAGTGTTGGAGTGAGGCGAGTGACAATCTGTACAGCCAATATCGTTGCGCCAGTGCTCACCACGACGGAAGTTGTTTCGTTCTTCCTTGCCCGCATGGCAGGTAAGACACGTCTCAGCCGTTTCTTTCGATGATTTGTTCTTGAAAGAAATAATCTTGGTGGGATCGCCTTCTGCTATGTGGTTCTTGCCGGGCCCGTGACATGACTCACAACCGGTAACTTTGCTTTTCCAACTGCCAATCTTGGAAAGCTGGGCATGCGAAGTGTGCGAGTAAGCTTTGAACTGATCTTCATGGCAATCTTTGCACGCATCGCTGCCCACGTAGTCGTCAGTCATGGCTTTGGCGCCCTCGGGTGCATCAGGATTTGAGGCGCGACTCGATTTCAATACTGAGCCCGAGGACACCCATAAAAGAACCGCCAGGGTAAGCCCGGCGATGCTTGCGAATTTGACGGCTTTTAACCGGATCATGACTTTTTCTCCGGAAGAGTTGGACCTCAGATAACTGCCGCTGTTTGATTAACAGAGTTACAGGATCGAAATCCATCTCAATCGTTGTCTAGAGAAGCTAGACCCGCCGCTTGAGTAGCTACAGCGGATTCCTTTCAATCAAGCGCAGCAACTCGGAGTACATACCGTCTGCGGCACGAGACGTCTGTGCGCCAACACACATATGCGAAGGCGCTTCGTGTAAAAAGGGTGGCTCGAGATCACCGTTGCTGAAGTTAAATCTCCACTCACTCTCTTTCAAATGGAGATAGAAGGTGCGATTAGACACGCCATTGAACTTCTGCAGGCGCTGCCGGGCGAAGGTCCAGAAGTCCTGAATGTTCTGTGTCCCATTTGAACCACCCGAGTGATCGTTGGTGACGCGAAAGGGCCGAGGCGACTCGATTTCGACTAAAGCGTCGTAACCATGCCAGCCATCGACCTGGATGCGAGCTGGATCGAGGCGACGCCGGACCAGCGCCCTCAGAATCGGTTTGCGACAATCAGGGATCTCCTGAGTAAATACTCTCCCCTGATCGGCAAGCACTCCGAAAACCGGACTCGCGAACGAAACACCGGGCCTGCATCTGCCACACACACAACGAGCAGAAGCAAGCGACGTGTCTCGGCGGATCCGTGAAACTATAGCTGGAGAGACGCGTTCGCATTCCTCCGCCATGCGTCGGCGGAGTTTGAGAAAAATTGCCGTCACGCTCTTTCGAGTAAGACCAACAAGAGTGGCAGCTTCCGTCGCAGAAACATCTTGTGCAAAAAGCCGCACGAGTTCGCAGAACTGTGATTCCGGAATTCGTGAATGTCTATATAGTCGCTTCTCGTGTTGCATTCGTTTGACTGGAGCCCCCGGCTTGTCGCACTAGGCTTCGCAAACATTGTGCCGACTTTCACAAGACGATTTTTGGCGGGTTTTTCTTACTTCGGAACGCCGGATTGCGAGCTTTCTCCCATGGGATGGGTAAGTTTCCGCAAAACGGGTATGGGAGTGAGTAGTTAGGCCAGCGCGGCTGCGCTTTCGATCATGCCACGCAAGCTAACCTGACCGGTGTAATTGCCGAAGAGGATTCGTCCTGGAGTTGCGCACCAGGTTTTCCTCGCGCACGCCCAAAGCTTCGGCAATTCGATCGAGTATTGTGGTATGGCTTGCGGCCAGCGGCTGATGACAGTTTCGAGGGGCGTGCGACAGATCCCCAGGACTTGACTCAGTTCTTGTTGGACAGCAGTCTTGATCGCTTGATCAGAGGCATTGACCCAGTCTCGTCCCGCGGATCCACCCATCATCAGGGTAAATGATGCCAGGTGCGATTCATTGGTTACGCGTCCTGCGAAAGCGCTCGAGCTGAAGAGTATTCCCAGACACTTTCGGTTCTCCGAAGCCGGCACCAGCACACCCACGCCATTAACTGGTCGAGTAAGCGAGTCACGGTCGACAAAGGTCGTCACCGAGACCATGGGTGTGTATTGAACTGCGCGAAGCAACTGTGCAAGGTTAGCAGATGGACCTTCGATCAGATCCGCTGCTCGGTAGGCTGGAGTGCAAACTACAACATTCGCTGCCTCCGGGAGTTCGTTGATCTTCACGCCCCGTCTGAATCTTGCTCCCAGTCTCCGCTCCAATTCGCTCTCTAATCTTTTGACGAGATCGCCCATCCCTGATCTGGGAGCAACCATACTTGCGTGCTTCGATTTCGCATGGGACCGCCGTATTGATTTTCTTAAAAGGCTAGATAGAAGAGTTTGTCCCGGCGGAAAGAGCAATTTGGGCATGGCAGCGGCAACGCCAACCTCGTGAGGCTGTACTCCGTAAATGCCTCTGACGAACGGCGTCAGCAGGTATTCGACGGCTGCCGGACCAAGGTGCCGTTGTCCCCACGCTGCGAGATCCATTTCATCAAGGTGGTTGGTCGCTGGTGCGAGGGCAGCGCGTCGCAGCGTCCCAAGTGTCTCACCGATAGTCAGCGGAAACTTACGGAGCTTTCCACCACGAAGAATGTATCGGGCTTTGGCTTCCTTGCGTATTTCGACCAGTTCGACGCCCAGCTCGCCGCAAAGCTCTTTGACGGCGGACGAAGCGAGGAGCGAGTTTGCGGCCGCTTCCGCCATTCCGTATTGCGTGCGACATGTTCGCAAAAGGCCACCCGCACGAGCTTTCTCTTCCAGCAACGTGACGACGTACCCGTTCTTGTCCAGCGTGTACGCCGCGAGCATTCCGGCGATGCCAGCGCCGATAATCGTGACCTCACGACTGTTTGTGTTCAGTGTTCCAATCATGCCCAAAGTGGCGGCGTTATTTGAGAGGCCACACGTCGAGGCACAATAACAACGCCTGCCTCGACAAGAATTGAACTCAACACGCGTGGGAACTCAGGATCACCATTGAAGCACCGAGCCCGGTAATAGTGAGTGATGCCGTTTTCCTTCGCGACATCGGCATAGAGTCGATCCAACTCGAAGAGAGTTTCAATATGGTCACTAACGAAACTGATCGGGACTACTACTACGTGCTTTACTCCGTTGCGGCCCAAACGTTTCAACTCGTCATCGAGGTATGGCCCGAGCCATGACAGCCTGCCATTGCGCGACTGAAACGCCAGTGACCACGGTTGCCTCAAGCCAGTGGTGACGGCCGCTATCGTTCGTTCAATGTGGCGCGGGTACGGATCGCCGAGTCTAACGATCTTCATGGGCAGCGAATGTGCCGAGAACACGATGTGAATAGGCTCTTTCAATCCACTGCATTCGGCCTCGGCACGTGTGACCGATTCGTCGACGCTCCGGCGCAGGAGCCTGGTATAGTCGGGGTGGTCAGCCCAATCCGCCACTTCGCGGATTGTTGGCTGCCAACCCAAACGTTGCAGTGTTGTCCTTACTTCCGTAAAGCAAGTGCCAGTTGTCGTGATCGAAAACTGTGGGAAAAGTGGCAGAAGCAACAAGCAATCAACGCACCAGATTTGAAGCAGAAGTAGCGCACTTTCGATCGACGGCTCAGAGCTGCGCATTCCCATTTCAACACGCAACGAATCTCTTGGCAGCAAGCGCCGCAACCCCTCGGTCTGAATCGTCGTCCATTTCAGTTGTGGTGAACCATTGCCAATCGAGCGATAGCTTTTGATTGAAGAACGACCCTTAACCTGCGCAATCAGCAATGCAACCAATTGCCGAAACGGTGCGGGTACCCCGACCAACACAGCGGGATTGGAGAACAAGCGGTACAGAAACGGTTTGACGTCAGACAACGTCCATGGCCCGCCAAAATTCAATACCAGGATTCCTGTTTTCATGGAGCGGTCTGTTTCAATTTTGACCAAAGACTCCTTGCCTTGGACATTACTAAATCGTTCGACTGAACAACTGTGTCGTCGGAGCCTTGCGAGCCAGGCGAGCGTCGAAGGCCATACAGACATTTCGCAGAAATGGCTTGCCATCTTTCGTGAGCTCGCACCGATTGGGGCTCAACCTGACCAGGCTGTCGCGTCGCGGCTCTTCGAGTCTCGTCGCAATGGTGTCGAGATATGGCACGTAAAGCTCTGGGCTTTCCCATGACGTTTCAAAGCGGGTCATCAGATTCAAAATGTGGCGCCGCAGGATCTTATCTTCTTCGTTCAGGTCGTGGCCGCGAAAGATAGGAATCTCGCCCAACTCTATGCGTTCCTGGTAAGCCTCAATCCCTTTTTCGTTTTGTACGAATACGTCCCATGAATCGCTGATCGATGAGACGCCGAGGCCGATCAAAGGCGACACAAAGCGGGAGGTGTAGCCCATGAAGTTGCGATGTAACGTTCCGGCGAGCGAAGCCTGCCAGAGCAAATCGCTCTTGAGCGCAAAATGATCCATGCCAATCTCAAGATAGCCGGCTTGTTCCAGCATCGTCCGGCCGAACTCGTAAAGGTTTCGCTTCTCCTCACCGGAAGGAAGATCCGCTTCCGTGAAGTGGCGCTGTCCCGGCTTGACCCAGGGGACGTGTGCGTACGCATAAAACGCAATGCGCTCGGGCTTCAATCTGAGTACCGTTTCAATCGTACGCTCGACGCCATTGAGACTCTGAAATGGCAGACCGTAAATCAGGTCGTAGTTAATGCTATTGAATCCCACAGCCCTCGCCTGCTCGGTGACTGTCCGCACCTGTTCCTCAGATTGAATCCGATTTACCGCAGCCTGCACACCCGGATCGAAGTCCTGAATGCCGAGGCTCAAGCGCCGAAACCCAAGGCGCTGGAGTACTGTGAGGTGATCAAGATGAGTGACTCGCGGATCCGACTCAATCGAGAACTCCGCATCCGGAGTCTGCCTGGTGTGTTCAAGGATGCCGCTGATGAGCGCGTCGAGTTCGCCCGCTGTAAGGAAGGTCGGTGTGCCACCACCCAGATGCAGCTCGCTCAAAGGAATCGGCGCAACGCGTCCTAACTGCTGCCGGTACAATTCCCACTCCTTCAAAACGCTTCTGACGTAAGTCTTGCCGACACTTGTGCTGCAAGTGATACGCGAGTTGCAGCCGCAATAGGTACAAAGGGACCGGCAGAACGGAACGTGAACATATATCGCAGCCCCAGTGCCGCCGACCTCCGCGAGCTGCAGACTCTGCCTTGTGCTTTCAAGCCAACGGCCCGGCGTCGGTTCAGTGTTCCAGTAGAGAATTGTGGGGTAGCTGGTGTAGCGCGGCCCCGCTACATCGTATTTCCTGAGTAGATCAGACGTTGTCGCGATCGTCGTCGGGTCCTTCTGCTGACGCGATGTTGTAGTGGCTAAAGTATGCATTGTCAGAGTCGACCCGGCACGGCCATCAGCGACAGGTGGAAACCAATGAATAAATTTAACGAACTCACTGTTGGCGCTTCGGCCCGACGAATTATTACGTGGCGCGCGTTCGAGCGGGACTGCTGAAGCAAATCAGTTCTATTTGATGAAATGAGTGCAGCTCAGACTCGTTCATCTTGTCTTTGATTATCTGCCAGCAAGAACACAATGCCGATTGCTAACCAGAAAGCAGCTTTAATCCAGTTGCGTGTTTGAAACGCCTCCAACGTCGCAATCCCGAAGAAGAGCACGAAAACTGTAAAGTTGGTGCCAAGCTTAAGTCTTCTCATAATTGCTTCCATGTGCATTAGGGTTATGCGCATTACGGACAATATTAGCGAGAACCGCTAAACAACTAGTTATGCCCACGCGTAACTGACGTCGGTCACTGAGCACCTTATCCGGAGCACTTAGTCAACGTCGACAGGGCGGAGGGAGCAACGTGCGTGCCGGGGTCACATTGCGCGTTTATTGGAAAGAGTGGGAATCAGCTTGCGCAATATCCCCAAGATATTGCGCAGAATTTCGCAGGCCGGGGGCGAATAGTGGCGTTTGAAGAGGCGGATGTATCAGAGAACCATTATGGCCTTTGGGTTGCTAGTGCACATCAGTCGGATAGGATTGATTCAATGACCACTCTAGCCCTGGCATACAAACGACTTTATGAAGGTTTCAACTATCGCTTGCGAACGCTTGCCTCGAACCACTGGGCCGACCACTGCCGGCCGACGTCTATCACGCTCTTGATGACAGAGCGCTGCAACGCGCGTTGCATACATTGCGACATTTGGCAGGACCGCGGCCCCGAAGAGACGCCCACGGTGGACGAGTGGCGCACGGTGCTGACCGATCTGCGTCGGTGGCTCGGGCCGGTGCAGGTCACCTTCAGCGGCGGCGAAGCGCTGATGCGACCCTTCACAATCGATGTGGTTCGTCACGCGGTGGGTTCTGGACTGCTCGTCGAAGTCCTTACTAATGGATACTGGAACAATCAGGAGCGGATGGAACAGCTCGCTGCAACAAACCCCTGGCGGATCACAGTCTCCCTGGATGGTATCGGCGCCACGCACAGTTTGATTCGTGGTCGCAGCAACTTTTTTGAAAGGACAGAGGAATCGCTGCTGACGCTCGAGCGCCTCCGGCGTGAACAGAGGCTCGGGTATAAGATCAGGCTGAAGACAGTCGTGATGCGTCAGAACCTCGACGAAGTCTGTGAAGTCGCCCATTATGCTGCTGCCAAACCCGGGTTCGACGTCTTCTACCAGCCCATCGAGCAAAATTACGATAGTGCCGAAGACCCGCGCTGGTTTGAACATAGTGACAACTGGCCCACGGACCCGGCACGAGCGGTAGCGGTCGTACGCCGCTTGATCATCCTGAAACGTGCGGGGCTACCTATCGGCAATAGCTTCGCCCAACTGGAAGCGATGGAGCCCTACTTCGTTCATCCTGATGACCTGCGCCTTGCAACTCAGAATCACTCCGGGCATGAGCGGCGCAGCTTGTGTTCGGCGCTGACGACGTTAGAGATTCGTGCCGGCGGAGACGTATTTACCTGTGCGAGAATGGTGCCGGTCGGCGACATCAGAGAACGGCCCATTCGGCAAATATGGGAGGAGCGTCCGCGGTGGTGGCGCGGCGGCTGTTGCCTGGAAAAGCCCCCCGCGATAACGCCCGACAGCGCTGACAACCGAGCGCACTCAAAGGAGAATCCTTTGGAGTACGGCGTCTAGTCGCGGTTTTAAGGTCGGGCAGTTTGGAAATGAATTGAGCCTGAGTACAAGTCAGTTCGACGGGATCGATACCTGTAGAGTAAGCGGGCGAACGAATTTCGCAGCAATGCTTGCTGAGATACTAACTCGTGTACCACTAACTCGTGTACCTCTTGACTTTCTCTGAGAGTGGTAATATTAGCGTCTAGACTTAAAGACTCACCTGCCCGACACCAAGCGATGTCACATGCTTCTCGGTCAAGAGGAGGAACACATGTCAGAGAAAGTTTCGGGGCGAATTAAGTTGTTTTCAATCGCGCTGTTAATTGCGGGAATGGTCTCAGCGGCTGTCGCCTATTCTGTGAAGCGAATGGCGTAAAGCACAGGCATGCAAAGGGTTTCACAATAGTCACCAAAGAGACTGTGACAATAAATGATCCGAGCATGCAGTCGAGACCGCGGCTACCTCATTACCGCGAGATATCAGAAGTCCGACGGAACCTGGAAGGAAGTGAGAACCGCTTACAAATTCAGTGGCAAAGTCCTGGAAAACATTCAATTTGGGATTCCCGGTCAAGGTGTCTTCCAAGTCGATAAGGACCTACGCAAATCACGCTTGGGGATCCCGATGGAAGCGCGTTTGGCTCTTTGCCAAATTGGTTAGTTGACTATGATCGCTTCAAAAAGAAGATTCAAGCGATCGAGGACGACGGCCATCACGACACCGCTGAGGGGATGCGGCGCGAGCTTGAGCGAGAACTGGCAAAAAAATAAAGGCTCAATAGGAAAGCTTTAGAGCACAAAGCTTCGATCCGTTCAACCGCAACGTCTTCTGGTCTTGAACTCGGATGATGCTTGGCTTGTGCTTGACCGAAATGCCAACGGCACGATAGATAACGGCACAGAGTTGTTCGGCAACACTACGCCGCAACCACATTCGGAAAATCCTAACGGTTTCCTTGCGCTTGCCGAGTTTGACAAGCCCGAGAATGGTGGTGACGGTGACTGGACGATTGACTCGCGGGATGCGATTTTCTCATCGCTGAGACTTTGGCAAGACACCAACCACAACGGTGTGTCTGAACCTGATGAACTGCATACTCTCTTATCGGAGAGATCCGCTCACAAACCAAGCAATCCCAGCGTCCTCGTGATTCGCGGGCTGTTTCTCAAAACACTAAAGCGGGCTCGGCTGAAGCGGATTCAGTGAACCGCTCGATTCCTGTATCGAAACTTATCGAAACCGAATTGGTTCATAGTTATAACTGGTGGTTATGCGATCCGAAAGCACTGACAAGGAGCGAAGTGCTTTATGGTGCTCTCAACGCTGAAGTTGTAGCTGCCACAGCCCCTGCAAAAGTCCCCAGCTATATTGGCGTTGCTTCCAGCCCTCGGTAGTACTTACTTCAAACTTCGAGTCCCAGGAAGGAATGATGTTGTGCCGAACAGATCGGCTTAGCATCGAATGTATGCCGGGTCTGAAGTGGCAACTGGAACAAAAGTCCAACACCGGTCTCAGCTCTCGCCCAAGTAATGCCTGTTCTGCCGTCAGCTCGAACAAGTCAATGCCATGTGACTGAAACAGCGGGAATTCTTTCTCGTCACGCGCGACCGGACGGAGTCCACCTGAATCACCGGCAAACAGCTTGGAGCGACTTAACTTGAACTCGTAAGTGTCCAGCGACGTTCGCGCCGGATTTCTATCGGTATCGAGGCCCGCAGGAATCCCCGGTGGAATGGCGCGGTGTACTCTGATTTGTACCTCCTCGATTATGCTTGTCGGCGTGAGATTACCGTGGTCATCAATCAGCATCATTTCACGGACTAATGCTAACTGGGTGCCAACCGGGAATTGTGGTAGCTCTGGATTAGGTAGAACGCGATCGAGGTCCTGCTGATCCGGAATCCAGGGCCTGGGAAATTCTGACAGACTCTTCAAATAGTTAAGGGTCGCTTCTCTTCCTTCTGGCAAACGTATAAAGATGAGAAAGGCCGAGCGTCCAAAAAAGGCAGCTACATGCGCCGGAGCTGTGGGGCCGCCGCCCCGAGCGCTGAGCAGCACCCATGACCCGTTCGGTTGAAACAGGTCAGGCGGCAGGAACACCTGTTCATGTCGATCAGTATCATATTGAGTTGCGAAGGTCTTCGCTGCGACGACCTCCTCGTAGTTGTTTGGCAAGGACTGAATTCTCTCGACCGGCAAAGACAATCGACGAATAACCTGAACTAGCCTCACCTCGAGTTCTCGCCGCGCCGCCGAGGGACTGTAATCGCCCTCGGCGGCCCAATCAAAGATAGCCCAGAGGTCGCGCTGTAACATCGCCCGCTTCAGCGGATCGGAAATTAAGCGTTCGGCATGGGTGACCAGGAATTCATCCAGAGTGTTGATTGCTTGTTGGTATGGCGGCCCGCTGAACAGATACTTCGTGTTGTGCCAGAATAGCGGGTCGAGTTCGTCATAACCATACTCCTGACCCTCGCGTGTCGCCCGCATATATAGAGAGCGATATAAGCGGTTCCAGATGTGATTTCGGTCGGAGTCATATAAGCACCACGTTTTAGCTTCAGACGAGGTGTTGGAATTGTTCAATAATGAACTGTCCTGGAGCCTATTCGCTGATCTGAAAATGGAGTTAGAGCTAATAGCAGAGAGTCCGATGAGGGCCACCCACAGTGCTCCGATGAAGAATTTGGTCCGGTGCATTCTCTGAACTCAACGACAATCCGACCTCGCCCATTCGGGGCGATAGACATCTAAGAGGCGGACTTATTGTGAACCTGCTGCAACCGGCCTACAGATTAGCGCCGATCAGGATTATCTGGAAGGGTCGGCAAACCTACGGGGAATTCCTCGACGACTCCGTCAATTCTCGCAATCCTCTGGCAAGTTCTCGAAAACTGCGCAGGAATTTGATTTTAGGCGTGGTTAGCCTTGGCGCGTGCGTTCGCTGGGGCAGTAGAGGAGCTGAGTTGAGCCTTGAAAAGGCGGGCTGAGGCGTCCAGGAAATCGTATGAAGTGACTATTCCCGCAAGCCGGCCATTGTCCACGACGGGAAGGCAACCGACTTTGTTGCAGCGCATTAATTCCATTGCTTCTAGAGTGGGTGTCATGGACGAGACCGTGACCGGATCCGTCTTCATGATCTCGCGGACTGTTAACTGAGTCGTGTTCTGCGTCTGACTCCCATGGGTCAGCAACCGCAGCAAAGCTCGATGAGTGACTAAACCCACGAGCCGTCCTTCCTCATCTTCGACAGGAACATGGCGGATGTGGCGCCAATCCATCACACTCGCTGCGAGGTCAACCAGGTCATCAGTACGTAACGTGAAGAGATCGGTTGTCATGAACTGGCCGATAGTTTGATAGCTCTGGCTCCAGTCCGCGTTTTCCGTCGCTTGAAGAATCGGCCATGTATGCACGGGTTTGTCCTCCTTTTGGCGTTGGAGCATCGTCGCTGTCAACTCGCGATAACGCATGTCTTTTGGTCCGGAACCTTCTGTGTCAGAAAGAGACTTCAGCATCCAGTGCGCGCCGGTCCGCCCGCTTTGCACTCTTTCATCGATCATGCCCAGGTAACTGTCTATGTCCGACTTATCGACACTTGCACTTTCCAAACCCTGCCTTGCAAGTAACAGCAAATGGTCCCGAATCAATGTGGATGCCGGGTAGCTTTTCCCATCGATCCAGGTGAACTGAGCATTCAAACCATGTCGTGCCGCGGCGAAGAAGTTTGCCTTGGCGTCGTCAAATATCATCCGTTCTGAGATATCACCGTACTCACTCGGCAACGACAGCATGAGTCCCACGAAGAAAGCCGTATTGGCGATCTCGTCAGCAGTGGTTGGCCCAGCAGGAAGCGCTCTGTTCTCGATCCTCAGATGGGCCACTCCGTTGCGGATGCCATAGCAGGCACGATTCCACGGCCAGACAGTCCCGTTATGCATGCACAATGCTGAAAGCAATGGGATCTCGCCCCGTGCCAATACCTGCATCGGGTCCTCGTCCGGCCGCGTGATCATGATTGGCCGAAAACGCGCAATCTGATCGTGCAACAACTCAATGACTGAGTGTCTTAACCATTGCTCGCCAAAGCCCACTCGGGTTGGCTGGTGACGCGCGAGCTGGGTAGGCGAACGGGCGTCGGCCGAATGTTGAAAGAGAGCAAGGCGCGTCTCTTGCCACAATCGATGACCGAACAAGAGTGGAGAATTGACGGCAGCGGCCAGCACTGGCGCGGTGATCGCCTGCGCGATGTTGTAAGTAACCACGAACTCCGCTGGGTTGACCTGAAAGTGAACCTGAAAGCTCGTGTTGCACGACTCCATCATCATGTTGTCGTGAGTGAGCTGCAGTTCATCCAAACCTTTGATGTGGATCGAGAAAGGTCCTCCTCGCAGCTGTGTAACCGAGCGGTTCAGTTCGTTATAGCGCGGCGTCGGCGTCAGATTGGCAAGCGTGAGATCTGAGACTCTAAGCGTCGGGAGAATTCCGGCCAGTAGTACATCGCCCCCAAACTCTGTCGCCGCCAAGCGCGCCTTCGCTAAGACTTCCTGCAACTCTTCATGCATCAAGTGGAAGCAACGCCCAGTCAACTCGAGCGGCGTCAAGTTGGCCTCAAGATTGAATAGGGCGATTTCTGTCGTAAGCCGGTTATCGCCGGCGCGTTCCAGAACTTTCATTGCGAGGGGCGCGGGCCGCAGGTTCTGATCGACGATAAACATCTCCTGCTCAGCGCCGATACGTCGCACTCCGCTCTCGATGTAACCGTGTTCCAACATGAACGCAAGCGCTCGCAGATCAGCCAGCAAAGCCTGGGTAAACTCATGCAGCTTTCGCCCGTCAAGCTCTTGTTCGACGTTATGCTCGCCCATATCAGTCCTTAGGGTTACAAGACGAAGCAAGTTCAAGGCCACCCCGGCTCACCCAGGAGATATCCCATGAGCCCGCTCCAAATGTGGAGGTGTCCACGCCTATTGACCGCAACCATGCGCAATATTCCAAAACTGGCAAGACAAATTGGGAGATATCACCCAGCCACGGGGTCCGAGTGGGCGGTACAAATATTTTCAATTCTTAATCTCGTTACCGTGGCATTCCATTACTTCGTAGAAGGCTCTTCCAGTAAAACGGTTCCTGCCTGGCGTCGGCGCTAGTCGCCGCTTTTCGAGGTTCAATGGCTCTCAAGCAAAGCTGCTACAAGTCGGAGTCCCAAGAGGCGGCCGCGTTGAGGTCTCGTGGCGCAGCAATCCAGGGACTCGCCTCCCTCTCCGACCGGGTTTTTTGCTTTCACCGAAGCCCCGTTAGCTACGGTGTGAATGCGGATGACATTAGCTGGCATGGTCTATATGTGTGTTACCACACTGACGACCTTTGCTAACTTATGTTAAAAACCCCGACAACGTATAGACCAGGGGTCGCCTTACTTGTGCCGTCAATCGGCAAGACCTAACTGGACCCGATATTCGATGTCAACCACAAAACGAGTCATGCCAGTTGAAACCTGGGTGGTCAAAGCCCCGCCAAAAGAGAACGATAACCTGACCGAGCTCAATAAGAGAAAAACAAGGCTGCGAACTTCGGAAATCCGTTACCGGCGGCTCTTCGAGGCCGCACGGGATGGAATCCTTATTCTCGATGCCCTCACTCTAAAGATCACTGACGTGAATCCGTTTATGACGGAACTACTAAGTTACTCACGTGCCGAATTTCTGGGGAAGGAGCTTTGGGAAATCGGTCTCTTTAGTGACAAGGAGGCGAGTAAGGAAGCGTTTCAAAAGTTGCAGGAGACGGGCTATATCCGTTACGAAAACTTACCACTCCTAACGAGACAGGGTGAGCGTCGGGAAGTGGAGTTTGTAAGCAACGTCTATGACGAAGACAGCCAGCAAGTTATTCAATGTAACATCCGAGACATCACGGAACACAAGCGAGTAGAACAGGAACGTGAGCTGCTTTTGGAGAGCGCGAAGGTGGCCCACGCGGAGGCCGATAGAGCTAACCGCATCAAGGATGAGTTTCTGGCCACAGTATCACATGAATTACGAACTCCCCTGACTTCCATACTTGGCTGGTCATGGTTGCTCAACGTCGGCAATCTCGATGAGAAATCATCAAAACGTGCTCTTGAGACCATCGCCCGTAACGCCCGCGCGCAAAGACATCTCATTGACGATCTGCTCGACATCTCACGCATCATTACAGGCAAGCTTCGCCTCAATGTGCGCCCAATGGAACTCGCACCGATAATCGAAGCCGCCGTTGATAGCGTGCGCCCTGCGGCGAATTCCAGAAATATTCATCTCCGGACGACACTTGATCCAAGCAGCCCCGTCTGCTGCGACCCTGAACGAATCCAACAAATTATGTGGAATCTTTTGTCCAACGCGATCAAGTTCACACCCAAAGGCGGGCGCGTCGAGGTTCAGCTTGCGCGCGTCCACTCTCACCTCGAGGTCACCATCAGTGATACGGGAGAAGGTATTGCCCCGGAGTCTCTGCTTCACGTCTTCGAGCGTTTCCGCCAGTCTGACTCGTCGAGCACGCGAACCCACGGCGGACTGGGACTCGGACTTTCCATCGTCAGCCAGTTGGTTGAGCTTCATGGCGGGACGGTGACGGCTGAAAGCCCGGGAGAGGGATTGGGAACAATCTTCAAAATCGTACTTCCACTATTGAGCATCCACCAGGAACTGAGCAAGCTGGATATGACGCGAACCTTTATCGGGGGCAGAACTCTGACCGAGTCGCAGCCATCCCTTGCTGATCTGCGCGTGCTTGTCGTTGATGATGAGCCGGACGCGCGTGAGCTTATTACTGCGGTGCTGATGGGGCGCGGAGCCGAAGTGGTATCTGTAGAGTCAGCCGCTGAAGCGCTGGGCGAGCTGGAGCGGCAACGATTCGACGTGCTGCTCTCTGACATCGGGATGCCGTTGACGGATGGTTATGCGTTGATTGAGAAAGTACGTCAGCTTCCGGCCGAGCGCGGTGGACAAATCCCTGCAGCGGCATTAACGGCCTACGCCGCACCAGACGACGGTATGCGTGTGCTCTCGGCCGGCTACCAGTTGCATATTCCAAAGCCGGTCGAGCCAGCCGAGTTGACAAATGTTGTAGCCAATCTTGCCAAGCGATCCGGCAAGCCGAAAGACGGTAGCCAGGGGCAAGCGCAAAGCGAAGCGGAGCGCGCCGCCCCTGGTAGTACGGGTAAAAAAAAACGAGCTCTGACAAGGGCGATAGAATGAGATTCACTATCTTTTGCTAAACATGGCTGCACAGAGCGTTAGTCCTTTTCCCTTGTTTGAGCGCCAACTCCTCGAAACGAATATCCCAGGACCAGTCCTTATGCGTTCGTTCTAGAACAAACTCAAGGGACGTGGCATCTTTACGGCAAGCTGACGCATATCGGACAGCAGGCTAGCCTTCGTCATCTGGAATATCCTCGTCGGGAACCTCACCTTTACTCTTGAGAATGGTCGCCTCGGCTCTTCGAGCGGCGCCGCACTCTACCCACTCGTATACCATCGGTAGGATCACGATCTTTATCGGACGCGTCACCAGTCCACCAACCACCACGATTGCCAGCGGCTTCTCGATTTCGGCTCCAGTACCAGAAGATATGATGAATGGTATCAGGCTGATGCTACCTATCAAGGCGCTCAATAACTCGGCCCGCAGACGCACGCTCGCACCAGTAATTGCGGCTTCGTGCAACTCCATTCCCCCCTTGCGAAGCTTGTTGATATAAGACACCATCACCATCCCGTTTTGCACCGCGATCCCAAAGACCGCAATGAATCCAACTATCGCTGGAACACTCAACGGAAATCCCGAGATCAACAAGAAGGTTGTGCTGCCGACAAGCGCAATGGGTATGTTGAAGATGATCGTAAGCGTGTTGCGCAGCGAATTGAAGCAGGCATAGATCAGCACGAACACCAGCAGCAGCGAGATCGGTATGGCAATTAGCAACCGGCGAACGGCCTGCTGTTCGTTTTCGAATTGACCGCCCCAGGTGATGAAGTAGCCGGGCGGAGTCTTGACGTGTGCGGCAACCAGCGCTTGCGCGTCGTGAACGAAGCCGCCAATGTCACGTCCTTTTACGTTGCACATCACAACGACGCGGCGCAGAGAGTTCTCGCGGCTGACGACCGAATCGCCGCTTGATAGTCGAAACGTGGCCAACTGTCCGAGGGGTATGCGTCCACCGACAGGCGCGGAAATCAGAATGTCGTTGAGCTTTTCAACCTGATTGCGGAAGTCTTCTTTCAGGCGCACGAAGATCGCAAAACGGCGCTGACCTTCCAGCACATCTGTTGCTTCGTCTCCCCCTATGCCGATTTTGGCGACTTCGAGCACATCGGCGATGTTCAGTCCGTAACGAGCAATCTTATTGCGGTCAAGTTCGATCTCCAGGTGCTCCTCACCCGCAACCTGCTCAACCGCCAGGTCCTCGACGCCGCGAACGTGAGACATGGCATCGCGAATCTGCTCGCCCAGTTGGCGCAAGCTTTCCTGGTCTTCGCCAAAAATCTTGACGGCAATCTGCGCATTGATGCCCGAGATGAGTTCGTCGTTGCGTGTTTGTATGACCTGCGAAAAGTTGAATTGAACACCCGGAAACCCTCCCACTCGACGGCGCATGGCATCAACCAATTCATCCTTCGTCTTTGCTGTCGTCCACTGTTCCTTGGGTTTCAAACGAACATACAGTTCATCGTTGCTGACGCTCTCGGGGTCGCCGCCTAGCTCGGCGCGGCCGATCTTGGCGACGACGGTTATGACCTCGGGAAACTCGCGAAGTGACTTTTCGATCTGGGACGAGACTTCGATCGCCCGCGAAAGCGAGATGCTTGCAGGCATAGTGGCACGCACAAGCATATTGCCCTCATCGATCGTGGGCAGAAATTCGCTGCCAAGTATGAAGACGTCGGCAACGCTCCAGATGATCAATGCCGCAGCAATCGTGATCGCGATATAGCGGTGACGGATGGTCCACTTGAGGCTGGGAACATAAATGCCTTTGAAGAATCCAATGATCGGATTTGTGCGGACCTTGCCTTTCTTGAGCCGCAACCACAAGGCGCACAGCATTGGCGCTATGCACAACGCCATTAACATGGAACCAATCATCGAGAAGGTAACAGCGTATGCCAACGGCTTGAACAACTTACCTTCAATGCCTTGCAGCGTGAAGACAGGCAGGAAGACGGCTATAACTATCAGTATTGCGAAAAACATCGGTCGCCCGATTTCCTGGGCGGCAACCAGTATTGCGGTGCGTATTGAATGTTCGCGGTGTTCTTCAAGATGGCGATAAATGTTTTCGACCATCACGACCGTTGCGTCGACCATCATGCCGATGCTAATGGCAAGCCCGCCGAGCGACGTGAGGTTTGCCGACAGCCTTGAGTACCACATCAATATGAAAGCGACCATCATGCAGAAAGGTATGGCTGCGGCGGTGATCAGCGAACTGCGGAAGTCGCCGAGCAACAACACCAGAATTAACAAAACCAGGATCTCACCTTCGATTAGTGATTCGACCACGGTGTGTATGCTGTTATCGACCAACTCCGATTGATCATAGTAGTCAACGATGCTTACGCCTTCGGGCAAGGCCTTATTGATCTCGACCACTTTTTCCTTTATGCGCTGGATCACCTGCTTCGTGTTTTCGTTGATTCGTTTCAGCACGATTCCGGTAACGACCTCGCCCTGACCGTCTTTAGTGACTGCGCCCTGGCGTATCTCGCTACCAATCTCAACGCTGGCAACGTCGCTGACGTGAATAGGCGTTCCGCTTCGCGAATCAAGGACGATATTCTTGATGTCTTCAACATCCTTGACCAATCCCAGTCCACGAACGACGTACTGTTCGTCGCCATGCTCGATGAAGTTAGCCCCGGTGTTTTGATTGTTGGACTGAATAGCTTCGAAAAGCGATTTGAGCGGGATGTTGTAATTGACCAGCGCCTGCTGATTCACGACGACCTGATACTGCTTGACGTCCCCGCCGAAGCTAAGCACGTCGGCTACGCCCGGCACAGTGCGCAGTTGCAGTTTGATAACCCAGTCTTGAATGGTGCGCAGTTCCTGATCGCTTTTTCCGCGACCGACGATTTGGTAAAGATAAATCTGACCGGTTCCTGTCGTGATGGGTCCCATCTCGGGTTCGAACCCCGCAGGGATGCGATCTTTTGCGGACGAGAGGCGCTCGAAGACCTGCTGGCGCGCGAAGTAAATGTCCGTGTCGTCGCTAAAATAGACCGTAACCACCGACAAACCAAACTTGGATTCCGATTGCACGCGCACCACTCCCGAAATCCCGTTCATAACATTTTCGATGGGAAAGGTGATGAGTTGCTCGACTTCCTGTGGCGCCAGTCCCTGTGCTTCAGTATCGATTTCTACCTGCACGGGCGTGACGTCCGGGAAGGCGTCGACGTTCAATCTGCCAAGCGCCAGAATTCCGCCGGCCACGATGAGCATCGAAACGACGGCGACAAGCAATCGCTCGCGATAAAAGAAGGCAATGAGGTTGTCGGTCATAGTTGGGCCCTACGTTACCTTCTACTGCTCTGGCTTGCTTTGTTGAAGCAACAGGTAGTTACCTTTCACGACTACCTTATCCCCTGCATTTAGTCCTTCGGCGACTTCAACCCTATCGCTGCTTTGTATCCCGGTAGTGACCGCGCGCTTCTTGTAGCCGTTCCCGTCCACTACGAAGACTACCGTTTTCCCACCGTCGTTGAGCACAGCTGATTGTGGAATAGAAATGGCGGTGTGATGGCTCTCGGTGACGATCTCCACATTGGCAAACATATCCGGTTTGAGCCTGCCGTCCGGGTTTGGAACCTCTGTGCGGACCTTCACACTTCGGGTCTCCGGATCCACCACGCTGGAAACCAGAATCACCCTGCCTGAGAAGCTCGAACCAGGGAAGGCCGGGACTGCAACCTTCACTTCCTGGCCGAACTTCACTCGCTCTAGGTCTTTTTCAAATACATTCGCGTCGATCCAGACGCGCGAGATGTCGATTATCTTGAACAGATTCGCATCGGTCCCGACGGTGGCGCCTATGGTCGCATTGCGTTCAACTACGATCCCTTCCATTGGAGAAAAGAGAGAAAAGACGGAGGCCAGGTCCGGCTGGCTTGCCAGTGCATCAATATCTGACTGTTTCAGTCCGAGTATGAGCAAATGGCGGCGGGCAGCAATGAGCGCCGCTTTCGTCGACGCAACAGAGCTTGCCGCCGTCGCCTTTGCCACCTCAAGGTCATGCTCAGCAGCCTGAAGATTTTTTCCTGCGGTGATGGTCTTCTCAAAGAGCAGCTTGGTGCGGTCGAAAGTAGCCTGGGCGAACTTGACCTCGGCCGCCGAGGTCCTGCGAGCATTGTCATAATCCGAGAGAGCCTTGAGATAATCGGCCTCGGCCTCATCGATGTCTGCTGATTCAAGGTCGGCCAGTTTCTGCCCTTTTTTCACCTTGCTGCCCTGGCCCGCATAAAGACGCACGAGCCTCCCTTCATGAACCGGGCCGATGATTGCGACGCGGTTCTCCGAGACGAGGATCTTCCCGGTCGCGAGTATCGTCCCGGCGATCGGCTGCGGCGTGACTGTTTCAGTCTCTATCGCATGCCCCTGCGCTGATTCCGATGTCGTCGTGCTTGCTTGTGAGCCAGAAGGATTCGAGGGAGCGTCAGGAGCCCTCTTGCAGCCTCCACAAACCACTGCGACGAGAAGCGGCGGAATCAAGAGGGCATGAATTGTTTTTCGGGAGAACATAACCGACATCCTTTCACCGACTCACTTATTTTTGTAAAAGCGTGGCGGTTGCGAGCTCAAGATCAAGCAGCGACACTTCGTAATCAAAAAGCGTCTGGTAATAACTGGCCAGCGTTTCGCGCCGAGTGCGGATCGCATCCAACAAGTCAATCGTAGAGCTTTCTCCGGCCTTCAAAGCAAACTCCGTCAGGTTCTGAATGTCATCCACCTTCGTAAGGACTCCTGTGCGGTAAAGCTCAACTCGCCGTTTCTGAATCTCAAACGCAACCAGCGCTTTATCTACATCGCTCAGCACCAAGTTGGTAACAAGCTGCTGTTCGTTTTGCGCTTTCTTTTTTGCGATGAGGGCCTTAGCTCGCTCGCCCTGATTGCGATCGGACACCGGCAGCGTAATGCCGACGCCAAAGGTGTAGGTGCTGGTGCCCGTCGGAACCTGATCGATGCCCGCTCCCAACGTGAGATCAGGGATCCGCTGAGCGTCTTGCAAGCGGATGGAGGCGTCGGCGGCGCGCTCACTGACTTGCGCCGCCTTCAAATCAGGTCGAGCAGCCAGCGATTTGGCGCGCAAGTCGGCTAGCGAAAACTGGTAAGGCTGATATTCGAGCGTCCCGGCGACCTCTATATCCATAGCTCGATAGTCTCCGCCCAGCGTGA
>Ga0137366_10000725_pt1 | contig 22926 bp, 20 predicted proteins | sample SagtaG_8_FD_104938 | JGI IMG/M metagenome (GOLD analysis project Ga0137366, IMG submission 104938) | Vadose zone soil microbial communities from Sagehorn Ranch, Mendocino, California, USA - Sage1_L_60_16 metaG | ecosystem: Environmental > Terrestrial > Soil > Vadose zone | place: USA...
GTAGGTGCCGAACAGGCGGTCCCACCAAGGCAACACGAAGCTGAAGTTGCTGTTGGTTTCGGTTGCATCGACGGAGTGATGCACCCGGTGCATGTCGGGGGTGACAAGAAACCAGCGCAGTATGCGATCCACTGTCTGCGGAATCCGAACGTTCGCGTGGTTGAACAAAGACAACGCGTTGAATACGGCTTCGAACACCAGCACAGCGAGGACCGGCAGGCCCAGCACGAAGATGACGGCGAACTTGATCGGCACGGCCAGGATAATCTGGATCGGATGAAAACGCGCCCCGGTCGTCACGTCGAAGTCCACGTCCGCATGGTGCATCCGGTGCACACGCCAGAGCGCCGGCACGGCATGAAACATCAGGTGTACCAGATACATCGTGAGGTCGAGCGCCAACAAGGACGCCAGGAACGCCAGCGGGTAGGGGATGGCGAACATGTTGAGGAGCCCCGTGCCGCGCTCCTCGGCAAACACGGCCACGCTCACCGCAGCCGAAGGGAACAACACGCGGACCAAGAGGACGTTGATAATAGCGATCGAAATGTTATGGGTCCAACGAACCGGCTTTGAAACCCCCAGCACCCGCCTTGGGGCAAACAATTCCCATGCTGCCATCAGCCCGAACATGCCAAGAAAAAACGCCAGTCGAATCGCCGGGTCGTTGCTCAGCAGAAACGCATCGAAAGACATGGCACCTCCCGCGCCCGGTTGGACTGGCCCCGGGCAGCCAAAGCGGTTACAATCCTCGCTATACAAGTGTACAAGTGAACGATTGAATACTTGCACATTATGAGCAACCTGTCAAACCGGGAATTCAAGACCGAGCTGTTCGAGCAGTTCGCGCGCGTCAGCCAGGCGCTTTCGAGCGGTAAGCGGCTGGAATTGCTGGAGCTTCTGGCGCAAGGAGAGCGCAGCGTGGACGCGCTGACGCAGCTCACGGGCATGACCGCGGCCAATACCTCGCAGCACTTGCAGCAACTCCGCAAAGCGGGGCTGGTGGCGTCCCGAAAGGACGGGCTGTTCGTGATCTACAGGATCGCCGGAGGCGGAGTGGTCAGATTGCTCATGGCGCTGCGCGAAGTCGCGGAAAACAATCTTGCCGAGGTCGAACGCCTCATCAAAAGCTTTCTCAGCAAGAAGGACAACCTCGAACCGGTATCCGCCGACGAGCTGCGAAAGCTCACCCGCCGGGGTGCCGTTTCCATCGTGGATGTCCGCCCACCCGAGGAGTACGCAGCCGGGCATCTGCCTGGCGCGATCAACCTGCCGCTACCCCAGCTGGCCAAGCACCTGCACAAGCTCCCTGCGAATCGCGAGATCGTGGCCTATTGCCGCGGCCCGTATTGCCTGCTTTCGTACGACGCGGTCGAAATGCTCCGCGCTAAAGGCCGCAAGGCGCGGCGCCTCGCCGACGGCTATCCGGAGTGGCAGAGCGCCGGACTGCCGGTCGATCGCGGCACTCCCGAATGCTCCCGCTGAATCTCTATTGGCAGGTCTGTTTGATGAACGAGCTGATCTCGGCGGGCGCAGCAAAAACCACCGAGGCCCGGTCTCCCTGCATTCCCGCGCCGACGATGACGGGCTTGCCCGGTGGCGGCCCGTCTTTGCTTGAGTCGGTCTTCAAGCGCAGGTTAAACTCCCAAACCTTGCTCGTCTTGCCGTCTGCGGTCATGACCGCGTAAGTGTCGCCGCAGTGGCTGATGGAAACAACTTGTCCGGCGGGCGGGGCTCTTTTCAGGTCGACTTTCCCTAACAGCATCATCATGCCGCCGCGGCGTGGTTCAGCGCGCAAGGCTTTCCCCTCGGAGACTGCCCGCAGGTAAGCGATGACGTCCTCGCGGTTCTTGCTCTCCCGCACGCCCGGGAAAGTCATGCTGGTGCCAGGAACAAATTGTTCGGGGTTGGCGAGCCATTTGTCGAGCGTGGCTTCGTTCAATACGATGTCGGCGCGTTTCAGCGCGTCGGAATAGCGCAGGAATCCTTCCGCCGTACCGGCTTTGCGATTCCAGATGCCCGCGAGGCTCGGCCCAGTCATGTGCTCGCCGGGCTTCACTGAGTGGCAGGCGATGCACGCTTGGAACACCTGAGCGCCGTGCTTCGGGTCACCCGCTGCGTTGGCGTCATTGCCGGTTGCAAGCGCAAGGACGGCGAAGAGTGTTGCAGAAGCCAAACCGCAGCGGACTTTGTGATCCATATCGCCTCCTTGGGGTCGCGACGGCACGCTACTTCACCGACGTGATCACGTAATCCGACGCCTGCTCCACGAACTCGAACTCGACTTTTTTATCCTGCGAAAACTTGCCGAGCAACGCCTTGTCCTTGACGGTGAACGTCATGTTCATCGCCGGCCATTTCATCGTCGGAATCGGGCCGTGCGCGATCGTCACTTTGCCACCCGCGGAATCGACCTTCTTCACCGTGCCGACGCCCTTGTGCGCCTTGGCCTCCGATTTCTTGTCCTTGCCCATGTCCATTCCCTTCATGTCCATTCCGCCCATGCCTTGGGCGCGGCTCAAGGGAATCATCGCGACGGATAGCGCGAGAACGGCTGATAGAACGATAAGGCGTTTCATTTCATTTCTCCTTTCAGGGTAGATGAGGAACTGCGTTGAGCGCGCCCACCGCAGCGGCCGCGCGCGGCCGGCGCAGCAACAGGTACGCGACGGGTAAGACGAACATTGACAGCAGCGGCGCGGTGATCATCCCGCCCACCATGGGCGAAGCGATGCGCCGCATCACTTCCGACCCCGTACCCGAGCCGAACATGATGGGGAGCAGGCCGGCGATGATGACGGCGACGGTCATCGCCACCGGCCGCACGCGCAGCGCCGCGCCTTCCACGATGGCCAGAGCGAAACCGCGCTCGTCGCCGAGCGCGCCCGACTCGCGCGCGGCGACGGCCTGGTTCACGTAGACGAGCATCACCACGCCGATCTCCGCCGCCACGCCCGCAAGCGCAATGAAACCCACCGCCGAGGCGATCGACATGTTGTAGCCGAGCACGTACATCAGCCAGAACCCGCCGACGAGCGCGAAAGGCAGCGTCGTCATGATGAGCAAAGCTTCGGTGACGCGACGGAACGCGAAATAGAGCAGCACGAAGATGATCGCGAGCGTTCCGGGCACCACGATCTTGAGCCTCGCGGTGGCGCGCTCCAGGAACTCGAACTGGCCTGACCAGGAGATCGAGGTGCCGGCGGGGAGCTTCACTTTCTCCGCCACCGCGCGCTGCATGTCGCGCACCGCGGAGCTGAGATCGCGCCCGCGGATGTCGACGTACACCCAGCCCGAGAGCCGCGCGTTCTCGCTTTTCAGCATCGGCGGGCCGTCGCTGATTTTCACCTCGGCGACGTCGCCGAGACGAATCTGCGCGCCGCGCTCGGTGAGCAAAGGAAGCTCGCGGATTTTCTCGACCGAGTCGCGCATCTCGCGCGGATAGCGCACGTTGATGGGGAAGCGCTGCAAGCCCTCGATCGTCTCGCCGATATTGTCGCCGCCGATCGCCGCCGTCACCACGCTATGCACGTCGGCGACGTTCAGGCCGTAGCGCGCCGCGGCGTCGCGGTCGATGTTGACGTCGATGTAGCGCCCGCCCGTAAGCCGCTCGGCGAGCGCGGAGCTCACGCCCGGTACTTCTTTCACGGTCCGCTCGACCTCGGCTGCAATGCGGTCGATTTCCTTCAGGTTCGTCCCCGCGACCTTGACTCCCACGGGACTCTTGATGCCCGTGGCGAGCATGTCGATCCGGTTGCGGATCGGCGGCACCCAGATGTTCGAGAGGCCCGGCACTTTCACGATGCGGTCGAGCTCCTCCACGAGTTTTTCCGGCGTCATTCCCGGCCGCCATTGCTCGCGCGGCTTCAACTGGATCGTGGTTTCGAACATCTCGAGCGGCGCCGGGTCGGTTGCCGTTTCGGCGCGCCCTGCCTTGCCGAACACGCTCGCGACTTCGGGCACGGTTTTGATCAGCCGATCGGTCTGCTGCAGCAGCTCCGCGGCCTTGCCCGCCGAAAGCCCGGGCAGCGCCGAAGGCATGTAGAGCAGGTCGCCTTCGTCGAGCGGCGGCATGAACTCGCCGCCGAGCCGGTTCATGGGCCAGAGCGTCGCCGCGAGGATCGCGAGCGCCGCAACTAAAATCGTTTTCGGATGGCGCAGCGCGCCTTCCAAGAGCGGGCGGTAGAGCGCGATGAGGAAGCGGTTGAGCGGATTTTTTTCCTCCGCGGGAATGCGCCCGCGGATGAGATAACCCATCAGCACCGGGACAAGCGTGACCGCAAGCCCCGCTGCCGCGGCCATCGCGTAGGTCTTGGTGAAAGCGAGCGGCGAGAAGAGCCTGCCTTCCTGCGCCTCGAGCGTGAAGACCGGAACGAAAGAGAAGGTGATGATGAGGAGCGACACGAAAAGCGCCGGACCGACCTGCGCCGCGGCCTCGCCGATCACGCCCCAGCGCTCCTCGCCCGCGAGCGTCGCCCCCGGATGGGCGTGATGCCAGGCTTCGAGCCGCTTGTGCGCGTTCTCGATCATCACCACCGCCGCGTCCACCATCGCGCCGATGGCGATGGCGATGCCGCCGAGCGACATGATGTTGGCGTTCACGCCCTGGTAGACCATGACGATGAATGCGGCGAGGATGCCGAGCGGCAGCGAGACGATCGCGACGAAGGCCGAGCGCAAGTGAAAGAGGAAGGCCACGCACACCAGCGCCACCACGACGAACTCCTCGACGAGCTTCTGCCCGAGGTTCGCCACGGCGCGCTTGATGAGCGCGGAGCGGTCGTAGGTCGGCACGATCTCCACCCCGGGCGGCAGGCTCGCCTTGAGGGAGGCGATCTTCGCCTTGACCGCGGCTATGGTTTCGAGAGCGTTCTTGCCCGAGCGCATCACGATGACGCCGCCCGCGACTTCGCCCTCGCCGTCCAGTTCCGCGATGCCGCGGCGCATCTCGGGTCCGACCTGCACGCGCGCGACGTCGGCCAGGCGAACCGGGACCCCCGAATCGCTGACCGAAAGCGGAATCTTGCGGAAGTCGTCCAGCGATTGCAGGTAAGCGCTTGCGCGCACCATGTACTCGGCTTCGCCCAGCTCGAGCACCGAGCCGCCCGTTTCCTGGTTGCTCCGCTGCACCGCCTCGATCACCTTCGCCTGCGCGATGTTGAACGCACGCAGCCGCACCGGGTCGAGCACGATCTGGTATTGCTTCACCATGCCGCCGACGCTCGCCACTTCCGAGACGTTCGCCACGGCCTTCAGCTCGTACTTGAGAAACCAGTCCTGCAGCGCGCGCAACTGCGACAGGTCCATGCGGCCGCTGCGGTCGATTAGCGCGTATTCGTACACCCAGCCGACGCCGGTCGCATCGGGGCCGAGCGAGGTCTTCGCCTGCGGCGGCAGCCGCGACTGCACCTGGTTCAGGTATTCGAGCACCCGCGAGCGCGCCCAGTAGGGATCGGTGCCGTCCTCGAACAGGATGTACACGAAGGAATCGCCGAAGAACGAATAGCCGCGCACGGTCTTCGCCCCGGGCACCGAGAGCATCGTCGTGGTGAGCGGGTAGGTGATCTGGTTCTCCACGACCTGCGGCGCCTGCCCCGGGTAGGTGGTGCGGATGATCACCTGCACGTCGGAGAGGTCGGGAATCGCGTCGAGGGGCGTGCGCAGCGCCGCCCATGTTCCCCACGCGGCGAGCGCGAGCGTCGCGAGCAGCACCAGGAAACGGTTGGCGATCGACCCGCGGATGAGCGCGGCGATCATTTGCGCGCCCCCGGCTCCGGGATGCTCGCGTCGGCCGGCGCGATGTTCGTGATCCGCAATTGGCCGTCGGACTGCATGCTGAACTCGAATTGAATTCGGTCGCCTACCTTGAAGCCCGGCGGCACGATGCCGTTCGGCGCGTCAAACGGCATGGTCATCGCGCCCATGCCCGCGCTCGGAATGGCGCCGTGCTTGATGAGGAGCTCGCTTGCGCCCAAGTGCACGATCTCGCCCACGGCGTGATGCGTCTTCGGCGCCGTTGCCTTCGACATCTCCGCGCCTTCCATGCGCGTCCCGGTCGCCCTCAGGTTCGCCTCCGAGTCGATGAGGAACTGGCCGGAGACGACGACCTTGTCGCCTTCGGAGAGCCCCTTGCGGATTTCACTCTTGCCGCCGGATTCGACGCCAAGCTCGACGTCCTGCGGCCGGAATTTGCCTTCGCTCTCGGCGACGATAACGACGCTGCGCTCGCCGGTGCGTATGACCGCCTCGGAAGGTACGAGCAGCGCCTTGGTTCCCGCGCCCTGTGCGAAAACCAGCGTCGCGAACATGCCGGGCTTCAACCTTCGTCCCGGATTGGCGAGCTCGACCCGCGCGCGGAGCGTCCGTGTTGCCGCGTTCACTTCGGGCAGGATCGCGCTCACGCGTCCGCTGAACACCTGGCCGGGGAAGCTCGGCACGCGCGCTTCGACCGTCGTTCCCGGACGCAGCCATGTGCCCTGCGCTTCGGGAATTTCGGCGTTGACCCACACGCTCGAAAGATCGACGAGACGAAACAGCATCGCACCGGACATCACCGTCATGCCCTCGCGCACGCCGAGCTCCGCGATGACGCCGTTGATCGGCGCGTAAAGCGTGATGCGCGTCTGCGGCTTGCCGATTTTTTCCAGCAAGCCGATCTGCTCCTCGCTCATCCCGAGGAGCCGCAATCGGTTGCGCGCAGCGTCCACAAGACCCGCGTCCGGGGCGGCGCGCCGCAGCGACAGATACTCTTCCTGCGCCGCCGCCCAGTCGGGCGCGAGCAGCTCGACGAGCGGCTGGCCTTTCGCGACCGGGTCGAGCGGCGCGCGCGCGTGGAGCTTCTCGACGAAGCCGCCCGAGCGCGCCTGGACGACGAACACCGCGCGCTCGTTCCACGCGACGCTGCCGACCGCCTCGATGCGCCGCTCGACCGATCCCGTCGTCGCTGCCGCCGTGCGCACGCCTAGGTTCTGCGCGACGCGCGGGTCGATGACCACAGTGCCCTCGCCGCCCGCCTCGTCCGCGTACTTAGGCACGAGCTGCATGTCCATGAAGGGCGACTTGCCCGGCTTGTCGAAATGCTGCTGCGGGACCATCGGGTCGTGCCAATAGAGGATCTTCTTGCCAGAGAAATCCGGTGCCGGCGCGGCGGTCGCCATGCGCGACACGCCATACCAGTAGCCGCCTCCAGCGGCTGCGGCGACGGCGAGGATGAAACCGCCGGCGATAACAGACGCGCGGCTCATGGCTGCGCCTGGTGCGGCAGCAGGAAATTCAACTTCGCCCAGGCGCGCGCGCGCTCGAGCTGCGCCTGCACCGATGCGAGCCGCGCCTCAGCCTCGGCACGGCGCGCTTCGAGCACCGTTCCGAGCTCCCCACGGCCGCCACGATAGGCGGCGAGCGCCGCGGCGACGCGTTCTGTGGCAAGCGGCAGCAGCAGCTTCTCGAAGCGCTCGATGCGCACGCCGGCAGTCTGCCAATCGGCGTAGAAACCGCGCAGCTCGGCCTCGTGCATGCGCCGCGCTTCCTCGTCCTGCGCCTGCGCCTGGTCGGCCAGCAGGCGCTTGGCGGCGAGATCCCGGTCCTGGCGCTTCTCCCCCTCCCAGGGAAGATCGATGCTCACCATCACCGAAATCATGTTGGAGAACGCCGGCCCGCGTTGCCCGTAAGCGACTTCCAGGCTCCAGTCGGACTTTTTCGAATTCGCCGCAAGCGCCACGTCGGTTCTGGCGAGTGCCTCGCGCTCCGCGTAGACCTTCAGCTCCGGATGCTCATGCAGATTGGCGAGGAGCGCCGTGGGTGGATGATCGAATCGCGCCGTGTCGGGTGGAGCGGCGAGCGGGCGCGAGGCATCTTCCCGAAGCCACGCGGCGAGCGCGTAGCGCGCTCGCTCGATCGTGCGGTCCTGCTCGATCACGCGGTCCTGCGCCGCCACCCCGGCGCCGCGCAGCGCAAGGGCGTCGGCCGTGTTCTGCCGGCCCGCCGCGATCGCCGCCGACACCGTGTCGAGTTGCAGTTGCAGCTCTCCCACCAGCTCGACGAGCGGCGTGCGTGCCTGCTGCGCGAAATAGAGTTCGAGCCAGGCTAGGGCGACTTCGCGCTGCACGCCGGCGCGCTGCGCGGCGAGATTGGCGGCCTCGAGGTCGCGCTCACGCGCGGCGCGTTCCCCGCGCAGCTTCCTCTTCTCTCCGTTGGGAAAGTCCTGCATGAGGCCGATCTTGCGCATCGTCATGAAGTCGGCGTCGTAGCGGAACCGGTCCGCGCCGTTGACGGGCAGGTTGTCCACGCCGATGCGCAGTTTGGGATCGGGCAGCTCGCCCGCCCGCGGAACGAGCTCCTCCGTGGCGGCAAGCGCCGCGCTCTGCGCGGCGAGGCGCGGGGAAATTTTCTCGCCGATCTTCAGCGCTTCGGCGAGCGGGAGCGGCTCGGTGCTCACCGCGCGCGCGAGCGGCACCGCGAGAGCGAGGCCGATAAAGCAGAAGCAGGCGATCGGGCGCGCGCGAAGCGCCCGGGCAAAGCGAAAACCAAAAACCATAAAGCCTCCGATGAGCAGGGACACGGGCGCCGCAACAGGCGGCGCCGCGGGCTCAGCGGCGGCTAAATGAGGAGGCGGGAGTAGAGGAGGTTGAGACGCGGAGGCGGCGCGCCCGCGACTGCGATTCGCGCGGGTAGCGACACGCCCATCGCCGCAGGCAGCGCTTTACGCACGACTGCGAGCACCAGCACGGGCAAGTCGAAAGCGGAGAGCTGCGGCAGCTTTGCGAGATCGAGTGTTTGCGTCTCCGCCTGGAAGTGCACGCGGCACAGAAGCTCCGTGGGGGCCGCATTCTGATGTTCTTCGCACGCCATCTGCGGCTCGGGCATCTTGCCCTGCAGGCAGCCATACCCCGCAATGGCCGCGTGCGCGAACGCCAGCGCCGCCAGGGCGAAGCCGGCGATCCAGCGCCTGCGAAAGCGGGTCAGGAACGGCATGACAGAGTTTCCAGCGTCTAGGATAGCCCAGCCGGGAAAAAGTTCAAACTACTCCCCGTAGAGCTTCTGCTTCTGCTCGCGGCGCGACTGCGCCTCGATGGAAAGCGTCGCCGTCGGCCGCGCGATCAGCCGGGGGATGCCGATCGGCTCGCCCGTCTCCTCGCAATAGCCGTAGTTGCCCTCTTCGATGCGGCGCAGGGACTCGTCGATTTTCTTGAGAAGCTTCCTCTCGCGGTCGCGCGCGCGAAGCTCCAGCGCGTACTCTTCCTCGATCGTCGCCTGGTCGGTCGGATCGGCCTCGAGTTCGTGCTCCCGCAGATGCTCCGAGGTGAGATCCGCCTTCTCCAACAATTCCCTTTGCGTCTGGAGCAGGCGTTCGCGGAAGAACGCGAGCTGTTCGGCGCTCATGTACTGCGACGCCGGGGCGCGCAGCAAATCGGCCTCGGTCAAGCCGTTCTTCTTCGCCGGCTTTTCCTCCGCCGGCTTCGTCTCCGCCGGCTTGGCCGCCTTGGTCGCCAACTTCTTTATTGCTTTTCCACCAAACATTGTTCTAATCCCTTCATAAATAGGTCCTGCGGCAGATTCTTGCCGATGAAAACCATCGAGCTTGAACGCTTTTCGTCCTTGCCCCAGGCGCGACCCAGATCGCCTCCCATGAGCATGTGCACCCCCTGAAACACGACACGGTGCGTGTTGCCCTTCATGTAGAGCACCCCTTTATAGCGCAGCATGTCCGGTCCGTAAATCTGCACGACCCCGGACAGGAATTCCTCGAGCTTCGCGCTATCGAACGGCTTGTCCGAGCGGAACGCGAAGGAGCTGACATGCTCGTCGTGCTCGTGCTCGCTGTCCTCGAGGAACCCCGGATCGAGCTCGAGGGTTGCGTTGAGATTGAAACCGCGGATATCGAGAATGTCCTCGATCGGCGCATTGCCGAAATGGACTTTCCTGATAGGCGCCCGCGGATTCATTTTCGCCAGGCGCTTTCTCAAGCCTTCCTGCTCGGCTTCCGAGACGAGATCGGTCTTGGACATGAGAATCCGGTCGGCGAAGCCGACCTGCTCCTGGGCCTCGTGGAACTCGTCGAGCTGCTTCGCGGCATGCTTTGCATCCACCAGGGTGATGACGCTGTCCAAAAGATAATAGTTGCCGATCTTCTCGTCGATGAAGAAGCTCTGCGCGACCGGCCCCGGATCGGCCATGCCCGTCGTCTCGATGATGACGCGCTCGAATTCGAGCTTGCCGGAGTCGCGTCGCTCCTTGAGCTCCCCGAGAATGCGGATGAGGTCGCCGCGCACGGTGCAGCACACGCAGCCGTTGTTCATCTCGATGATCTGCTCGCCGGCTTCGCTCAGCAGGATTTCGTTGTCCACACCCGCTTCGCCGAACTCGTTCTCGATCACGGCGATGCGGTGGCCGTGCTGTTCCTTGAGGATACGGTTGACCAGCGTGGTCTTGCCGCTTCCCAGGAAGCCGGTGAGTATGGTCACCGGAACCATGTTTTCCTGCTGTGCCGCCAATTGGATCTCCTGGCACTTTCCGCGCACCCGCAAACCCATGCCGGGCTCGCCGGTGAAAAAGCTTATTTGAGCTTATCGATCCGCAAAAGTTTGCAGCGAGGCGTCCGGGTAGTCCGGACGGGGCACCGGCGAGCTGAAAAAAGGGCGCATTACACCACGCCCGGCATTACAAAGCAACCCATTCCGTCACGCAACATTATCACACAGCTGCAAGTCTCTAGCGCCGTTCCAGCAACAGTCCTTTCAGGTACTCGCCTTCAGGAAACTCGATGCGCACGGGGTGGTCCGGCGCAGCCCGATAGCGCTCGCGAAGCAGCAGCGAGGCCCCGGCGTCCGCGGCGGCGCCGGCGACGATTTTCTGGAACAGCTCGGGGGACACGCCGCCTGAGCAGGAAAAAGTCGCGAGCAGCCCCCCCGGCCGCAGCAGCTTCAGGGCATTCAGGTTGATGTCCTTGTAACCGCGCGCAGCGCGCTCGGCGTCCTTCGGCGTCGGCGCGAACTTCGGCGGATCGAGCACGACGAAGTCGAATTGCCTGCCTTCCGCCCGCAACTTGCGCAAGGCCCCGAACACATCGGCTTCGAGCCACTCGGCGCGGTTCGCTTCGACCCGGTTCAGCGCGAGATTGCGCCTGGCCAGCGCCAACGCCGCTGCGGAACTGTCGATCGAGAGCACCGAGCGCGCGCCTCCGGCAAGCGCGGAAAGCGTGAAACCGCCCGTGTAGCAGAAGCAATTGAGCATCTCCCGGCCGTCGGCGAGGATCCCCACGCGGGCGCGGTTGTCGCGCTGATCGAGATAGAACCCCGTTTTTTGTCCCGCGGCAACGTCGACTTCATACTCGATGCCGTGCTCGAGGATCTTGAGCGGTCGCTCGGCCGCGGCGCCGGCAATCAGCCCGGTGCTTGCAGCGAAACCTTCGAGCTCGCGCCCCTCGGTATCGGAGCGCTCATGGACCCTGGCGCAGCCACTGCGCTCACGAAGGATCCCGATCAGCGCTTCGCGCCATCTCTCGCAGCCCGCAGAAAGAAGCTGCACGACCAGCGTATCGGCGTAGCGGTCGGCGACCAGACCCGGGAGCCCGTCCGACTCTGCGTGCACCAGCCGCAACGCATTGGTCGCCTCCGGCGGAACCTCCGTCTGCCTGAGCGCGAGCGCCGCTTCAATTCTCTTTTTGAACAGATCGGGGCCGGGGACTTCCGCCTCCTCGAAGCTCCAGACGCGGGCCCGGATCTGCGAGGCGGGGCTGTACGCCGCCCAGGCGAGGAAACGGCCGTCGGCGGCGCGGACCTCCACGGTGCCCCCGCTCTGCACAGAGCCGCGGACCTCGCCGACCGCGCCGGAGAAGATCCACGGGTGGCGCCGCAGGAGCGAGCGCTCGCGTCCGGGCTTCAGCGTAAGTCGGGGCGCGCCGCTCACGTATCCCCTCGGCGCCGGAGCGGAAGACGTCTCGGTCACGGCTTTTTCACCGGAATCGGCGTTTTCCTCTTCGCCCGCGGGTGCGCGGCATCGTAGGCTTTGGCGAGATGCTGGAAGTCAAGATGGGTGTAGACCTGCGTAGTCGAAATGCTCGAATGCCCGAGCATCTCCTGCACCGCGCGCAGGTCTCCGGAAGACTGGAGCAGGTGCGTGGCGAAGGAGTGACGCAGCATATGCGGGTGGACGTGCTGCGGCAGGCCGAGACGCCGCGCCCAATGCGCCAGAGCGTAGCGCACCGAACTCGGGGCGATGCGTCGGCCGCGCGCGCCCACGAAGAGCGCCGTTTCCGCGGGGCTTGCGAGCCGGGCACGCTCGCCGAGCCAGGCCGCGATTGCTGCGCAGGCCTTGCCTCCCACCGGCACGCTGCGCGTCTTCGCGCCCTTGCCCGTCACGGTGACCTCCGCTTGCCGCAGGATGCCCTCGCCGTCCACGGCATCGAGGCCCACCAGCTCGGCAAGCCGCAGTCCCGAGGAGTAGAACAACTCGAACATGGCCTTGTCGCGCGCTTGCGCCGGTCCCTCCGCTGGAGCCTCCAGCAGCCGTGCCATGAGGTCGGGGGAGAGCGCCTTGGGCAGCCCCTTCGGGCCTTTCGGCGCGCGCAAACCGACACAGGGGTTGTGCGGAAAGCCGCGGTGCTTGACGAGCCAATTGAAGAAACCGCGCCAGCCCGAGAGCAGGGTCGCGATGGTCCGGCCCGACATGCCGCGCGCGTGCAGCCGGGACATGGTGCGGCGCATGTCCTGCGCTTCGAGCCTCCTCAGGGGCACGCCGTCGTTCAAGGCGAAGAGCTGTTCGAGCGCGCGGGCGTAATTGCGCGCGGTTCCCGGGCTCAGCCGCCGCTGGTGCGCGAGCTGATCGAGGAATTCTTCGAGCAGCCTGAGGCGGGAGTCGTGCGCCATTCCCGCCGGCCGCGGCTAGAGAAATCTCAGCAGGGCCGCGCCCGCGAGCTCGCCCATGCGCTTCAGATACAGCGTGCCCATCTCGGGATAGAAACGCAGCACGTCCTCGCTGCCCAGCGCAAGCATTCCGAAGCACTCCTTGTCGCGCAGCGCCATGTGAGCCACCGAGCGAACGTGCGAAGCACCCTCGCCGAACCAGGCCGCCGCCTCCGCGTCTCCGCTCGGACCGCAGAAGGGCTGCGACAGCGACGCCGCGTAGCGCTTCAACTGTTCGCCGACCGGACGGAACTCCGCGGATTCGCCGCCCCGCAGGGCCCCGCCTTCCGCGCCCCAGATCCGCAGCGCGGAGTGGGGCACGGCGAAGTCCTCGCGCAAGTGCAGATAGAGCACGCTCAAGAGACTTTGCAGGTCGAGCGCGGAAAGCAGCGCGACGCTCAGGCGGTGCATTTTTTCGCCGATCGCGTCGTTCTCCTCCCCGATCTGCAGGAGTTCGGTCAGGCGCGACTCGAGCGCTTTGCCTTTCTCGCGCAAGCCGAGCATCTGCCGGTCCGAGAGCGGGATGGCGCGCCCGCCGTGCGGATGGGGAACGGTGATTTCGGCGAGCATGTCGGCGTAGCTCTCGAAGAAGCCGGGGTTCTCCCGCAGGTAGCGCGCCACATCGTCAGCTTTCAATTTCTATCTCCCCTTCGAACACGGCCACGGCGGGCCCGGTCATCCACACGGCGCAGTTTGGATCATTTTCCCCGCCCGCCCAGCGTATCGTCAATCGGCCGCCGCGCGTATCGACCTCGACCGAATCGTCGAGCAGCCGCTCGCGGATGCCGGCGACGACCGCAGCGCAGGCGCCGGTGCCGCAGGCGAGCGTCTCGCCGGCCCCGCGCTCCCACACGCGCAGCCGGATATGCGTGCGCGCGAGGATCTGCATATACCCCGCGTTCACGCGCCGCGGAAATCGGGGATGACGCTCGAGCAGCGGTCCTTCGGTCGTGACGGGCGCCGAATCCACGTCGGCGACCGTCTGCACCGCGTGCGGATTGCCCATGGAGAGGACCGAAACCTTCACCGTGCGGCCTGCGACTTCCAGCGGCCAGGTCAAAGGGGGAGCGAGGGGAACCCTTCCGATCGGCGCGATTCCGGAGTGTTCGAAAGGTATGCGTTCAGGCTCGAACACCGGAGCGCCCATATTGACGCTCACCTGCCCGTCCACCTCCAGACGCGGAACGATGACACCGGAGAGAGTCTCGACGCGTATCTCCTTCTTCTTCGTCAATCCCTTGTCGTGCACGAATCGCACAAAGCAACGTGCGCCGTTGCCGCACTGCTCGACCTCTCCCCCGTCGGCGTTCCAGATGCGGTAGCGGAAATCGGCGTCCTTGCGTTGAGGTTTTTCCACGAGCAGCACCTGATCGCAGCCGACGCCGAAATGCCGGTCTGCGAGCCGTCTGGCGAGGTGGGCCGTGATTTCGACCCGTTGCGTGACGCCGTCGATGACGACGAAATCGTTGCCGACGCCTTGCATCTTGGTGAATTTCAGCCGCATCAACACTTGACCATCTTCAGGCAGCTTGACGTTCCTGATTTGCTTGCCTGTGTTGGAAACATCGCCAGATTTGCATTTCGCATGCACTGGGATTTCTGAGGATCTGCCGTCCCCAAAACGTCAATACCGCCCAGCCTTCTGACTGAAGCGTGTTACGTTTTCGCGCGTCATTCTCGAGCGTCTCCTTGTTTCCGTGATATGCGAATCCGTCGCAGTAGATCGCAATCTTTCGCTCAGGGTACGCGAAATCCGGAATCGTCAGCAGTTCTCCTTCCTTCCCAAGGATCGAATGCTGCGAGGTCGGTTCCGGCAGATGGGCTGCGGTGCGGATCACATCAAGTAGGGCATTTTCGATCGCAGTCCCGGACGTTGGCGTCGCGCTCGCGGCCGCTTGCATGGCGGCGAGCCAATCGACGGAGAGGCTTCGGCCTTCGCCGCTGTGACCGCGGCGAGGGGTCGCGGTCGGTTGCGCCTCGGCCAACTGGAAAAGGACGCTTCGTACCAGTTCCTTGTTGAGCAGTAAGTGGTCGAACTGGTTCCGCGCGGACTTGAGGCACCGATAGCACGCGCGTTCACAGTCGTGGTTGTAGAGCCTTTCCTGCGCGGCAGCGGTCCATGAACCGAGATTCTTGGCCAACTGTTCGAGATAGCCGGCGCCTCCCGGTGCCGTCTCATAGAACACTAGCGTCCACCCGCCCGCACCGTCGGGATGCTGGAAATACGCGATCTCGTCGGCTTCGATCTCCAGGACTTCCTGCGCTCCCACCACCAGGGCCTTGCCCAGCGTGCGGCAGAAAGCCCTGCCTTCATCCTTGTCCTCGGGCGCGATTCCCGCGGGAACGGGAACAACCAGCACGTCCGCGGAGAATTCATAGCCGAGAATGAACGGTTGGGGCGTTCCGTTGCAGATGCCGCGGTGGTTCTCATCCCAGTGCTCGAGCTTCTTGTCCGCGAGCCCGTGGGGTCGGTGCCGACCGCAGTTCGGGCAAAGATCGAAACGATCCCCTTGACCGCCCCGCCGGGCATGCTTCCCCCAGTTCGTCACTAGCAGATGGGCTCTCGATCTAAACTCCATGGCGACAAATTCATAGGGGTAGAGGGTCGCCTCGGACGCTTCCGAGTCGAGAAGGTGCTCCTCGCGTTTGAAGCTCAGGCGCTGCCTGCTGTCCTCGGCCGACGTGATCTGCGTGTTCTCCTCGGCTTCGAACGAATCGATCAACGCGACCTCGGCCTGATTGTTGATCAAGGTCCCACAACGCGGACAGCTGTTCGTCGTCTCTCTTGCGGCGAATCCGCACTGGTCGCAGAAGCAGAACCGTTCGACCTGGCCGGATTGTTCCGCGCCGCGGTCGCCTGGCCCGCTCCGGCGGCTGCCCTCGAAAAACGCGCGAATACTTTTGAGCTTGTGCCCGTTTGCGTATACCATGTTGCCGGGTGCAAATTCGAAAAGCGCGATCCACGCGGGCCGTCGCAGTGTTGGTGTGTCGCCGACGCCGGGGTCCAGTGAGAATGTGTCCGTCGGAAACTGGTACGAGGGCAGTATTCCTGTCTCCGACAGGTACGACAACACGAACGCCTTCTCGCGATCGGTGGTGAGTTCCCGATAGGCTCTTTGTCGCGCCCTTGCTTTCTGGTCGCTCTCACGGGTTCGCACGATCTGCGAATACTGGTGGAACTCCTGATGCAGCCGCAGTACTTGCACATGCCAGTCCTGCACTGCCTTCCCGAGGTCGTCCGGAAAAGCAGCGATCACCGAACCAACCGATTCGCGGCCCCGAAAAACGTCCGAAGCTTTCGAAGCTATCTCCGGTCCTCTCGATCTGAGCACCTCAATGAGGGGCGCGTAGAGATCGTTCTTGAGTGTCGCTGGATTCTGCGCGTCCTCGAGCAGATCGCCCATCAGCCAGGAGAAGTCCTGATTCAATTCCTCCAGCGCGAACGAACGCACGTGTCGGGCGAGGATCTTGTCGTTCGCGAGGCGTACGATCGGCGGGCGAAATTCTCCTCGCACGAGCCATGCGGGGTCCTCGAAGCAGTGACGATCGTGTGGCCCAGTACTGCAGAACGTGGTAACAAAACCGATCCGCAGGCGCCTTCCGGCGCGGCCCGCGCGCTGTATGTAGTTCGCGGGTCCGTGCGGCGCGTTGCGCATCAGCACGCTGTACAAGCTTCCGATATCCACGCCTAGTTCGAGTGTCGGACTGCACACAAGCGTCTCGACGTAACCAGCCTTGAAGCTCTGCTCGCGCTTGGCGCGTTCCTCTTGATCGATCTGCGCCGTATGTTCGAGGGAACGCAGCCGCCGAGGACGGTCCGCGGTGTAGAGGTCGACGTAGTAGTTGTCCGCATCGAAGGTGCTTTGACGGATATCCTCGCCTTCTCCGGAGCAGCCAGTGGACGCGAGGCACGTTTCGGCGCGGTAGGGTCGCCATATCGAGCACTTGCGGCAGCGCCAGCCCGAGGTGGCTTTGGCCAGCCGGATTACGCGCTTCGAGACCTGAAGCGGCCGGGCAGCGGAAAGATGGCGGCGTACGCTATCCGGCAAAGTTTGCGGGGATTCGACTATCTCGTACTCGCGCAGCAGGTCAACGATGCTGCGCGTCCATTCCTGTCCTACCCTGTCTCCGAGGCCCGCCTTCTCGCAGATCAGTTTCGATATGCCCCCGGCCGCGCCCCGCTCGACATCCTTTACCAACGGCTCGAACTTGATCCCCGACACCGCGCGGCTGCGCAGGGCTTCGGGCCGGTCGAACATGAAGAAGGTGGCGCCGTGCTCGTGCTCGCCGACCGAAAGGTTGTAAGGTTCGACCGTGAGGTAGCTCCACGGCACTTTGCGCGGGTCGAGGTACCGCTGGTAGAACTCGAACGACACCGCCCGCCGCCGCCGCATGAAATCGAGGATTGCGCGTACCAGCATCGCGCCTTTCTCCACCGTGATGCGCGCGCGCTGGCAGCGTTCGGCGAAGCGCCTGTCCGCGACGAGCTTGTCGAGAAACTCGTACTGCACTTCGACGAGCGCGAGATTCTCCAGGGCAATCCGTTGGTGCGTGGCGCGGCAGAACTCGCCGGCCACTTCGTATTCGAGCGTATGGCGCCAGAATTTCTCCTCGTCGCGAGTGAGATTGCGTTTGGCGAGCCCAATGTTCTTGAATATTTCCAACACCTGCACCGGCAAGTCCTGGAGCGCCGTCCCCGCGCTCCCTGCTTGTGAAACCGCCGCCTCGATTGCGTGGCGCAGCGCGAACTGGCGGTGGCGGTCCGTCATGTAGCCGGCTTGGTGCGCGGCATCCTGGCGGTTGTCGGCGAAGACCAGTAACTTGCGTTCCGCATCCGGCACGCGATCGAGGTGGTGAGTGCCGAGCACCGATACGCTGGATGCGACGCCGGTGCGCAATAGCGTGAGGACATCGCCGCGAGGATAGCGGCTATTGCATACCGGGCAAGTGGTTCCTCGCCCGCGCATGACTTGCTGCAGGCTCAGGTTCTCGTGGGGTACGCCTTCGAGCGGCGCATCGAATACCGATCCCTTGACGTGATCCACGTGCTGACGTTGCAGGCGCCGCTGGGCCGCGGTTGTGCGTTTGCGGCGCACGGGGAGAGCATCATCTTCAAAATTCTCGGCACCGTCCTCGTCCACCACGTCGTCGCGCTCGCCCACCAGTTGAGGGGTAATGTAGGCGGTTTCGTCGTCGCTCAGAAAGTCGTCGTTCGCGACCGTCTGTTCGGGGTGCTCCGGATCGAAACGCACCTTTACGAAGTCCTGCCCGCAAGTCCTGCATAGCACTGCGGGGCGAACTGCGCTGCCGCACTTGCACCGGTCGGCGCCGTCCGTGGAAAGCGTGCGACATGCCGGGTTCATGCACAGACCGACGTCGTAGACACCATGGAAGAAGGTATGCAGCTTGGGCCGCAGGAACGGCGGCTCTGCGTCATCGCCGAAGCTGCCCACCAGAAGATATGCTTCGACAAGCTTCGAGATTGATGGAATCGGCATATCGCGCAGTGCCGGAATGCGGCTCTGTAACACTGACGCCAGTTCATCGAGAGACCGCGGAGTCGCAGCTTCTTCCGCAAGCGCTTCGACCAATCGATTGCCGTCAAGCAGCGCGCGCAGCTTCTCGTGCGTGGCGCCGGTCACCGGAACTTTGCGTCCGCAAAGCTTCTCCGCAAGCCGAAGCAGGGCCGCTTCGTCGTCGTGGCCAAAGAACGCGGCCTCCGACTCCGAAAGCGAAACCGAAGGGGGATCGTACGGCGCCTGAGCTGTGGGGACTTCGATATAGCGCTCGCCGACGATGTCCTGAACTTTGAACGGCTCGTCGAACAGATCCGAAGCAAATTGCGCCAATGCCTCATCCCCGCCTGCGTCCTGGGACACTGTGGCGGAGGTGCCGATCGCGCGCAGTTCGCCGGCCTTCAACCCGCAGCGCGCTTTCAGTCGCCGCAGCAGGCATGCGAGTTCTGTGGCAAGCGCACCGCGGTAGCTGTGGATCTCGTCGAGGACAACATGGCGCAGCGCCGACGTAAACAGCGCCCGGTCGGCTTTCCGGACAAGGAGGAACTCGAGCTGCTTGTAGTTCGTCAAGAGGATGTCGGGCGGATTGCGGCGAATGGCTTCGCGCTGTGTTAACTCATTCCCCGCGACAGACTCGCCGAGGGCGGCGGTGACGGTCTGGCTATCGCCCGTGTACAGCGCGAACGTGATCCCGGTGCCGGAATCTCGGATGAGTTTGCGCAGGCGCACAAGCTGGTCGTTGGCGAGTGCGTTCATCGGGTAAAGCAGGATCGCCTTCGTGCCACTTACCCCTTGCTCCCGCTGCTTTATTACCCCGGAAAGCACGGGAAGCAGGAAAGCTTCGGTTTTCCCGCTGCCGGTGCCCGTCTTGACGATCACGTTGCGGCCGCCTTCCGCTGCTCGAAACGCTGCCTCCTGGTGCGCGAACAGCGGGCCTTTACCGAAAGGCCATGCCAGCCGGGCGAGTTGCGCGTGACCGCAGCCTGAGGCCAGCACCTGTGTCAGCGGCAGGCCCGGGGCGAAATCGCGCGCAAGCGTCACGTAAGGCCCCTTAACCAGCACTTCGGCGCGGTTTACGTGGTCCTCGAACTGCGCGCGCAGCTTCGGGTCCGCGAGGCGGTAGGAACTCTTGATGAAGCGGCGGTATTGCCCGATCAGATGTCTGACGCTCTCTACGACGGAGAAGCGGCTCATTTGACGCCTCGCCTGAGCAGCGCGGCCGTGCGCCATGCGGACAGGCGTGCCAATTCGAACTGCGGCTTGAGCTGCTTCACCGCATGCCTCGCGCCCGCGGCGCCAGCGAGTTCCTCAAGCGAAAAGAGCCGGTCACCCCAATCGAGCCTAACAGCGATGTTGATTGCCGCCTGATCGCAACAGCAGGCAATCCAGGCGTCGGTCCTGCCAAGCGCATGCGCCCACAGATGACGTTCCCCGGCATCGAGACGGAAGGCCTCGGCGTCGCGCACGCTGAGGGTCGCCATTTCGGCCTCCGACACCCGATGCACCTCCAGCCCTTCGCGCAGAATCCTCTCGCTGACCTCGACGTAACCCGGACGATGCGCCTCACCGGTGCGAGCCTCTTCGCAGCATTTCTCCACGGTCTGAACGCTGAAATGCACGGTGAGGGCACTCCAGCAGCCCGTGCGCACCGCCTCGATGATGATGTTGGTGTCCACGAGAACCGCCTGTCCGCGCTGCATGGCACGAGCCTCGGTGTCACAGGTCGAACGGCACAGGCAATTGGTACTCCCGGAAGAGATCCGCCAGATCCTCCACGGTCGTCCCAAGGAGCGATGCCGCGCGGCGCACCGACAGATCGCCCACAGAGAGCGCCTGTTGCAATCGCTCAACGAACTCCTGGCTGAAGAGTCTCGGTTCTCGTTGTTCCTTCTTCGGACGACCGTTTGCCGTGAGTCGTTCGTCCCGGATGTCGAACAGGTCGGCTTTGCTGATCGAACCAAGCTGGACCAACCGCCACTTCAGTGCGATAGAGGTCACAAGAAACTTGCTCGCCGTCTCGTTTAGCCATCCATGGATTTCCCGTTCTCCGCGCGCTTGCCAGAGCGGCGCAAGGGCACGCTCCGGCATCAAGAGTGCGGAGGCGAAGTTATCGGCGAGTTGCTCGACCCGCTTGCCTTTTCCACCCCGCGGAATGTCTGACTCGGTATGCTCCGGCGGCATTTGCTCCCAAGTGAGCACATGAAAGGTCTCGTGCGCGAGGTCGTAGTGACGCCGGCCTTCCGGCTCTTTGCGATTGATGAGTATCGTATTCAGGCCTGGAAGCTGGCATGCCGCACCCGAGATACCCGCAGGCGCATCCACGTACAGAACAAGCGCGCCGAGTCGCTCCCGAACGCGCTTTTCGAGAATCAGCGCGGGAATTTCGCCGAGGGCCCACTCAGTGCCGAGCGCTTCTGCCACAGCGCGCGCTTGCTCGAACGTGCTTCGCTCGGTCAGCGATAGGCGGCCCTGAAGCGTGCTCGCGGGCTTGTCTTTTCCCTCTCCAAGGTTTCGATACGTCGCGATCCATCGTCCCGCGCGCGCCTCGAACTTGTCCAGAAGCCCTGGTGCTGCATTCTTGGCGCGCCACGAGAAGGTGCCTTCTCCGACCAGGCGAAAGCCATCAGTAAAGTAGTCGAGATCTACCTCGAATACCTGCATCGCGCGTACGAGTTCCTCAGCCGAGAGCTTGCGCCGCCCCGCTTCAATCGCCGCAAGGGTTTGACGGTCCTTGAAGCCGAGCTTCTCAGAAAGCTGAGCTTGCGTAAGGCCGGCTCTGTCGCGCGCTACCTTGAGGCGACGGCTAATCAGTTCGTTCATGTTTCCCCCGCCATGTTCGTTTGCTCAGAGGACCCAGGCTCTCACCACGACTAACATTAATACGAGCAGGGCGTAGAACGGCCAGACCGCAATCGAGCCACCGGCGTGCAGAATTCCGACGGATGTCGGTGCCACTCCCGCGCTCGGAGCAATTTTGAACATGTCATCGATAGTCGCGGTACCGAAATGCAATTTTCTGACGATGTCCTCGTAGACACCGCGGAAATGTTTTTCGAGAAACAAGTAGTAAGAATCAAGTAGGAGAAAGAGAACTATAGGAATGGCCGAAATCCATACGTAGTTCGGCTTCCCCTTGTCCGCAACGATGACAATCACCGCAGAAACCAGCGTGATGCACCAGGTCTTGCAGCTAGAGCTATTCGTTGCCATTCGGTTGATGACACCCTGCAGGATCGTCAGGTAGCTCTGGACGGACGGCGACTCGAAGCTCACTTTGTCCATCGGCATTAACCCAAGAGATTCTTGAGATTGTCCCAGTTCCATGCATAAAGGCGACCCGCATTGGGAACTGCCGTGTAACTCCCGTCCTTGTATCCGATGACCTGCACGATCGGAATATTTTCATCGCGTGCCATCTGAACTTCCTTGAGGACGCCTGGAGCCCGATGTGTATTTGGACCGACCATGACCAATACGATGTCCGATCGCCGGATTGCGGCAAATGCTTTGTCCTCCCATGTCTTCATGGGGGCGGCCTCTTTGAGTGAGGTGTCGACTACCTCAAAAGGCGAATCGACTAGACGTGCTTGGCCGATGATGAAGTCCTTCAGGACCTTATCGTTGTCAAAATCGAAGCTTACGAAAACTCTTTTCTTAGCCATGACGGCGAATTGTTCCCCCGGAGAATATTCTTGGCGTTTCTACTTTCCCTGATCGTTGTACTTTGGCTTCGTGCGAGCGATGACGCGAGACTCAGTCTCTGTCGCCTGCTCGATGCTCTTGAGTTGCTCGACCTGAACCTTCGCGCCAGGAACGTAGTCCTTCGCCCCAGGCAGATGTTCGGCCAGCCGTTCCTGGACGCGGCCGCGCTTTGCGACCCCCGCGTAGTTAGTCTTGCCGCTGTCGGTCTGAATCTTGTAGAGAACCGGCTTGTCGTTCGGGAGCTTGCCGATGCCGGACTTGCTGAAATCAACGGTCTTGCGGGCCATGACCCACCTCCATATGACGCCATCCGGCGTCGAACGAAGGAGAGCCTATCATTGCAAAATGCAAAATGCAAGATTTAATTGCTAATATTCTTTTACGCTAATTTTGGATCTTTCCATTCTCTTACCCTTTGTTCCAGAAAATCCATAAATTTCCTGCGCTTACGAGCAAGCCCCGGAAACGCGATTAGAATGTGGCTGAAGTTCTCCGCGTCGAGCCCATAAGTTTCGGCAACAGCCTTGTTCAAATCCCAGAGCGCCGGCCACAGCGACTCGTCTGATGTAATGTGTTCCAGCCCTACCTCCCACGCGAGCCGCGTATTGAATGCCGGCAGCCGATTGACCACATCCGCCGGAGGTACCGGCATTGGCAGCATGTATGTAAAGCTGACGTGAGTGCCAGCAGTGCGGAGCCGTAGTGCGAAGTCAAAACAGAGCGAGTTAAGAATTGCGGCTGCTCTTTCTGAGTCGACGTGATCTGTGACCAATCCCGTCAATGTGTGCGCTCCTGCCGAATGCTCTGGA
>Ga0137366_10000728_pt1 | contig 22856 bp, 19 predicted proteins | sample SagtaG_8_FD_104938 | JGI IMG/M metagenome (GOLD analysis project Ga0137366, IMG submission 104938) | Vadose zone soil microbial communities from Sagehorn Ranch, Mendocino, California, USA - Sage1_L_60_16 metaG | ecosystem: Environmental > Terrestrial > Soil > Vadose zone | place: USA...
GCCGCGTTCTACGGGCCGAAGATCGACGTGCAGGTGGCCGACGCCGCCGAGCGGGAGGCGACCCTTTCCACCGTCCAGATCGACTTCTACCAGCCGGACCGGTTCGGCCTGGAGTACACCGGCGCGGACGGGGCCAGGCACCGCCCGGTCATGGTGCACCGCAGCGTCGTCGGCAGCATGGAGCGGGCGGTCGCGCACCTGGTCGAACGGCACGGCGGCGCCTTTCCCGACTGGCTGGCGCCGGAACAGCTCGTGGTGCTGCCGGTGGCGGACGCCCAGGAACAGGCCGCGGCCGAGGTCGCCAGGCAGGCCACCGGGCTCGGGCTGCGCGCCCGGGTCGCGGGACGGGACTCGGGCACCCTGAACCGGCGGATCCGGTCGGCACGGCTGGTCCCGTACCAGGCGGTCATCGGCGAGCGGGAGGCCGCCGCTGGCCAGATCGCGATCCGGCTGCGCGACGGGCGGCGGCTGCCGCCGCTGCCCGCGGACGCGGCGCTGGGCGGCATCGCCGCCCACGTCGCCGCGCACCGCACCGGCCTGTGGGATGCCGCCCTCCGGAGGCCACGCCGACGCCCGCCACGAACGGCAGGTAGGCCAGCCCCGTGCGGGTCGCCGAGTAGCCCTGCACCACCTGCATGTACAGCGTGAGCAGGTAGAACATGGCGAGCATGCCCGCGCCGAGAAGCAGCATCACCGCGTTCGCGCCACCGCGGTTGCGGTCGCGCACCACCCGCGACGGCACCATCGGCGCCCGGCTGCGCCGCTCGATCAGGCCGAACGCGGCCAGCAGCACAACCTTGACCTAGTAAGAAACTCCGACGAGACGCAGTGCAGTTAAAGGTGCTTCAGCGAAACAGTTCAGTCACGTTCTGCGCCAGCAGGCCATATCACTCGTACTGCGGTGTCGTGGTCGCGGGCGTAGGCGACGACATCGGCGGTTCCGCCGTAGGCGCGGGCTGGCTTACCATCCCAGACTGCGTATAGTTCGTCGGCTTCGTCCACCATGAGCTTACTGGCAGCCATATGTGACTCTGCCGTGGATTCGGTGAATGGCAGCCGGCGAACGGCTACCGCCCGGCCTAGCAGACCGTCATATTCGGCATGTGCCTCGGCGGGCAGGCCGTCCCGGTATTCGTCGGCCGGGATGACGACTTCGAGTTTCCCTCCGAGATCGATTACGGCACGGGCGAATATCTGGTCCGCCCCGTCCGCGAGACATGACATTCCGGTCACATCAGCTTGATATCCGGAAAGCGTCTCGCGAATGGCTTCATCGATCAGGTGGGTGGTGCGGGCGTTCAGGCCACGGTGGCCGGATACGGCGATGCGAGGCATAAAAGCTCCTCACAAGAGTGTGGTGCGGAGTTGATCATCGAAGTTCCGGACGTGGCTGGTGGCCGGACCCATATAATTACGGCGGAAACGCCTGGCCTTTTCGATCACGCGTTCCGATGAGTAGGCGATGCCGATTCCTAGCGCCTCGGAGGCAAGCCGGAACGATTCGTCGACTCGTTCGCTGTCTCTCTTATCTATGCCATCTTGGCGGGCGGCCGTGGCCACCTCGAACATGACGGCCGCGCGTTGCTTCGGCGCGGGCTGCGTGGCTGACAGCGAGTCGGCAAAGAATGCCAGAGCGTCGGCCGCACGGTTGAGCCTGACGGCGACCAGCGCCTGGTATCCGGCGAGTTTCGGCTGATCGAAGGAAAATACCCAGGGCCAGGGTACCGGGGCAGATTCTGAGCCTTGCTCAATGGCTTTCCTGGCCTTGATCAGCGCGCGATCGGCATCTGCGGCCTTGCCGATGGCCGCGAGGCTGAGCGCTTCAATAGCATATAGCCAGGCCTGCGGCGTCGGATGCGGCGCCTCGCCAATCTGGCGTCGCGCTTCAGCGATAAGCGCGAGACCGAGACCCGGGTTATCTCCATCGATCTCGAATGCGGCCAGGCTGCCGAGCATGTAACCGGCGAGCAGGTCTTGCCTCGCGACACGAGCCCGGTCAATCGCCAGCCGGTAATAAGTCCGCGCGGTGCCGATATCGTGCATGTCGGCGTGCAGCCAGGCGGCGAATCCCGCAGCCTCGCTCACCGCGGCGGCAATCTCAGAGGCGAATGGCGATTTACGAGCACGGGAAAGTAGGTGGTTAGCCATTTCCACATGTGCTGTGACGCCTCGCGTCAGATCACGAGCGGGGGTCGTTGAATCGAGCCGGCGCTGAGCGCCGGTAATGGCAGTCAGGGTTGGCGCGGTCGTCTCGTCCACCTCTGACCGTGCGGGCAGAGGGATAAGCGCGAGCACCATGGCCTTACCGAAATCACGGCGTTTCGTCGGATCATCACCTCCCGGATCGCTGAACCTGAGCAGGTGAACAGGAACGCCAAGTTTGCGGGATATTTCCCGGACCTGGTCGACGGTTAGCGCCTGCTGGCCGCGCAGCACGTTCGACACCCAGCTCTGGGAGTAGCCCACGGCCGACGCGAGCTGCTTCTGCGTCCAGCCGTGCGCGCGCCTGATCTCCTCAAGCAGCGTCGCGAAGTCGCAACTCGCGAGAGCGGCAGCCACCACTGGGGCGGCCCACCACTCCGGCGGCAGGTGTCCTGTCACCTGGTCCATGCAACCTAGGGTACGCGCCGCCTTGCAGAGTGGCTCTACCAGTATTAGTAATCGACTGTCGCGTATCACTAATAAGCACTGGCGACCGGCCTTGGCGGCCCCGCACTATCGACCGTGCACGTGCCGTGTCTCATCACGATAAACGAACTGTAGCCACCCAAGAGCATGATTGCAGCGGCCAGCGATACAAAAGGGACAGGATGTGAAAACGGCAAAGCACCCGGCATACGCGCTGACGACATACGAGCTGAAAGATCTACGCATCACGCTAGAACGCGCGATCAGCGAAACTCCTCCGGATATGCCAGTCGCTGAATATCTGCGCAACGATCTCGCCGAGGTGATAGCCGAACAGGAGCAGCGGGCACGTATCCAGCAGGTCAGCAGGCGGGACGACGATCAGGATCACTACTGCGTCAGGCAGCAGAACACGGCCGAGCTTGAAAGCGTGAAACGGCAACTACAGGCAAATCTTGGGCTCATCAACGATGATTCCCCGGCACACGTGCCGATTCAGGCTCACTTGCGGGCAATAGACACCGAACTTGCCGAGCGTGCTGACCGTCATCAAGCCAGCGGGATATTGCCATGACAATAACTGCCGATCCGCTGGCCGTACTGACTAATGAATACGGCACGGAATGGAAAGTGTGGCGTCCGGGCGGAACGGAATTCCTGAGTCCGGTACCCGGCCTGTCGACGCGGAAACAGAAACTAGCCGAGCCTAATCCCGCCCGGCTTCCTGCCCGCCGCGAATGCCTTATGAGCAGCTCCTGGGGTCGGTAGTGGCGAGATCGCTCTGCCCTACCGACCCCAATAATTCTGGCCAGATTCGGGAATGCGGTGGCATTGCCGGCGCCCGGCACGACGCATCAGCCGTCACACCAGTCTCGCGGGTGGATCATCGTGGGCCGAAATACCCGCCATAGGGGGCAAAGCGACCCACGAAGATATGATCTGCCGCCTGACGGCGACATCAAGTTGAGAGGCATGAGTTCAGGGATGGCGCTTGTAACGGGAGGGGCGGCTGTGAGCAGTGCCGGATGGGTCGATATGCCGTTGGTCACGCTCGAACCGGACCAACGGCATCGACCCATCCGTGGGCGGGTGCGCGGGGGTCAGCTGAGTTCGGTTTCGCAGACGGACTGGAGGTGGGGGACGCCGGAGGCGTCCGCGACGGTGCGGTCGAAGCGGATGCGCGCCCGGCGGCCGTCGAACTCGAGGGCGGAGAGCATGTTGTGGAACCAGGAGCCGCGGGTGATCCGCCACCGGAGCCGCGTCCTGGGCGCCCCGGCCAGCCGGGCGATCCCGGTGCCGGCCACCCCGCCGGGCCGGGACGTGGTCAGCTGCTGCCCGCGCCGGAAGCGTTCTGGCAGCGTGTTGTGGATCGGCGAGCAGACCGCCTGGTAGACCGAGCTGCGGGGGTTCGTCCCGGGCGGGAAGTCCACCGCGGCCAGGTAGCTGTGGTGAATGTCCCCGCCGAGCACGGTGACCGACGCGGGCGGGCGGCCCTGCTCCCCCGTCGCCAGTCCGGTAAGGAGCTGCTCGAAAAGGCCGAACGACCGGCCGAACGCGGCCCAGTGTTCCAGGTCAAGCTCCCGGCGCACCCGTTCGGCGGCCCGGGCCGCGCGCTTGCCCCAGGCTCCGCCGCAGACGGCCTCGTTCCACGCCTCCAGACCGTGGATGCCGTACGGGAGCAGCAGCGGCAGCGAGGTGGCCAGCACCACGTGGTTCCAGTCGCCGGCCACCGACTCGGTGACCCACTGCCACTCCGCCTCGGCCACCATCAGCCGCCGGCCCTCGTCGAGCACCCGGCCGCCGCGCGAGTCGATCACGACGATCCGCACCCCGCCGAAGGTGCGCCGGAAGCTCCACTGGAGGCCGTCGACCTGCTGGTCGGCCTGGACGGCGAACTCGCCGAGCACGTCGGCGTGATCACCGGGCTCCTGTATCCGTTGCCACAGCTCGTTCTTGGCGAGTTCCGCCGGGGACAGGTTGCCCAGGTGCTGATAGATCCAGTAGCTCATGTAGGCGGCGCGGATCCGCTCCGGCCACCACGGCTTGGCCTGGTAGTCGCGGCGCCAGGCGGCCGAGGTGTTCCAGTCGTCGTGCACGTCGTGGTCGTCGAAGATCATCGCGGTGGGGACGACGGACAGCAGCCAGCGCACCGAGGGCTCGGTCCAGGCCTCGCGGTACAGGAAGCAGTACTCGCCGAAGTCCGCGACCTGGTAGCCGGGCGGTTCGGCCGGGTCGCGATGCTGCTCGATGAGCTCGCGCGTGGCCGGCCCCGGGTTATCGGCGTAGACCTGGTCGCCGATCAGCATCATCAGGTCGGGCCACCGCTCGTGCGGCGTCCCGCGCAGGTCCAGGGCGTAGGCGACCAGCGCGTCCGGGCCGTGTTCCTCCTCGTCCCGCTGCGCGCGGCGGGAGCTGAGCCGGCGCGGCAGAATCGGCAGCTCGGCGATCCGGCAGGAGCCGAAGGCGAGCCGGAGTGGCCGGCCCGGGTCCGGCGTCCTGAACACGCTCGGCGGGAACTCCGAGTCCGGCTCGGGCCAGCGGATGGCGCCGTCCAGGGAGACCTGGTACTCGTACTCGGTTCCCGGGATCAGGTCACCGATCACCACCAGCGCGTAGTGGTGCCCGGCGACCTCGAAGGTCCGCGCCTGGTGCCTGAGGATCTCCACCTCGCAGGCCCGTTCGGTCTCGACCCAGATCGTGGCCTCGGTCTCGCCGACGTAACGCAGCAGCGGGCCCAGTGTGAGCAGGGGTGCTCCGGTGTCGCCATCTGTCATGGCCGCTACCTACCCGGCATCGGCCTTCTCATGACGAACAGGACGCTGACGGCCAGCGCGGCGGCCAGGACGGCGATGCTGACCAGCGCGGCGGCGCTGTAGCCGGAGCCGGCCGGGAACGGGTGCCCGGCCGGCGTGGACAGGACAAGCACGGTGGCGCTCAGCGCGCTGGCGATGGCGTAGGCGACGGTCCGCACGAGCTGGTAGAAGCTGATCGCGCTGCCGGTCTCGGAGGCGGGCACGCCGCCGGTGATCTGCAGCGGGTTGACCGCGTAGACGCTCCCCACGCCGAGGCCGGAGACGGCCATGACGGCGACCAGCCCCAGGTAGCTGTCCCTGACGGTCAGGAACAGCACCATCGAGACGATCAGCAGCACGCAGCTCGCCGCCACCACGAACTCGGCCGAGGTGCGCCGGGCGGCGCGCGCGGCGAACCGGCTGGCGGCGAAGCTAGCCAGGGAGAACGGGGTGAGCAGGGCCGCGGCCACGACCACCGGCGCGCCGAGGCCGTAGCCGGCCGCGGGCGGGGTCTGGGCGAAGCGGACGGCCAGCGACATCAGCGGGTAGAAGCCGACGGCGATCAGGAAGACGGTGAGGTTGGCGGCCAGTACCGTCCGGCGGCCGAGCAGCCGCAGTTCGATCAGCGGATGCCGAACGCGCTGCTCCCAGCCGGCCCAGACGGCCAGCAGCGTCACCGAGGCGGCCGCCCCGGCGAGGGTGGCGGCCGACGTCCAGCCCCAGGCCGGTCCCTGGGCCAGCACCAGGAGCAGCCCGGCGATCCCCGCGCCGAGCAGGACGGCGCCTGTGACGTCGACCCGGGCCGGCCGGGCCGGGCTGTCCGGCAACGTCACCAGGGCCGCGGCCAGCGCCAGGGCGCTGAGGCCGGCCGCGAACCAGAACGGTGCGGACAGGCCCAGGGCCTGGGCGAGCAGGCCGACCAGCGGGTAGCCGATGCCGATGCCCGCCGCGGTGGTCACCCCGATCAGCACGATCGCGGACCGTGACCGGTCCGCGGGCAGGTCGTCGCGGGCGACCGCGGTGGCCAGCGGGACCAGGCCGAGCCCGGCGCCCTGCAGCGCCCGGCCGGCCAGGAACGCCGCGAAGCCGGCCGGGAGCGCGGACAGCACGCAGCCGGCCAGCATGACCGCCACCGCGCCGACGGTGGTCAGGCGGCGCAGCCGCCCGTCGCCGAGGCGTCCCATCAGCGGGGTGGCCACCGCGCCGGCCAGCAGCGTGATGGTCAGCGTCCACTGCGAGGCCGCGAGCGAGACCCGCTCGACGCGCTGCACGGTCGGCAGCAGCGGCGTGCCCAGGCTGGCCACGGCGGTGGACTGGACCGCGAGGAACACCAGCACCGCGGCGAGCAGCCGCGGCGAGGTAGGACGGCGGGAGACAGCGGAAACTGAGATCACGATCCACGGTAAGAACGATCTACTCATGTTGTCCAAGACCGATTTGGCATTTCTTTATGCTCTGAGAGCATGAGAGCATGGACCTGCTCCAGCTGCGCTATTTCCAGGCCGTCGCCCGCCACCAGCACGTGAGCCGGGCCGCGGCCGAGCTCCGCGTCGCCCAGCCCGCCTTGAGCCGGGCCATCGCCCGCCTGGAGGCCGAGCTCGGCATCCCGCTCTTCGACCGCCGCGGACGGCGGGTCCGGCTCAACCGGTTCGGCGCGATGTTCCTGGCCCGGGCCGGCCGGGCGCTGGACGAGCTCGACCAGGGCCAGCGCGAGCTCGGCGACGCCGCCGGGCTGGCCCAGGGGACGGTGGCCGTCGCCGCCGAGACGCTGCGCACGCTCAGCGGCCTGGCGGCCGGCTTCCTGGCCGGGCACCCCGGCGTGAGCTTCCGGCTCTTCCAGTCGCCGGCCCCGGCGATGGCCGCCCAGCTGCAGGCGGGCGAGGTCGACCTGTGCCTGGCCTCGCAGCCCTTGCCCGGACCCGCGCTCACCTCCGTCGAGTTGCTCAGCGAAGAGGTCCTGCTGGCCGTCCCCCCGTCGCACCGCCTGGCCGGGCGCACCCGCGTCGCGGTCGGCGAGCTAGCCGGCGAGCCCTTCGTCACCACCCGGCCCGGCTACTGGCAGCGCGCCCTCACCGACCGGCTCTTCACCGACGCGGACATCGTGTGCGAGGGCGACGAGCCCTACGCGATCCGCGGCCTGATCAGCGCCGGGGTGGGCATCGGGCTGATGCCGGCCATGGCCAGGCGGCTGGCTCCCGACCCGCCGGTCGGCTGGCTGCACCTGGATGCCCCGTACCTGGATGCCCCGTCCCGGCGCACGCTCAGCCTGGTCCGGCGCGCCGACGCCTACCGGCCCGCCGCGGCCCGGGCCCTCGCCGATTTCGCGGCCGGCTACTTCCGCACCTGGCGCGGCGACGCCTAGGCGTGGGCGGCCGCGGCGGCCGCGGCCAGCTGCGCCACCGGGGGCTTCTTGATGTCGGAGTGCGCTCCGGAGAACGACTCGTTCTTGGTGTCGTTGATGACGCTGGCGGCGTCGATCCGGTAGAAGGTGCCGGGCGCGAGGCCGTAGCCGGTGCCGCCCTGGGCGGGCATGGCCCGGTCTACGGCCGGCTTGACGGCCTGGAAGCCGTCGGAGCCCATGCCGCCCCACCGGTCGGCGACGGCGGCGGCAGCATCCTGATGGGCCAGGAAGGAGGCCTTGGGGTACCAGACGCCGACGGCCCAGTCGTAGACGGTGTGGGTGGCCACTAGGGGGCCGTGCACCCGGTCGGCGTAGGCGTTCAGGGCGCCAGGGCTGCCGAACGGGTTGTCCTGGGCGTGGGCGAAGGACCAGTGCGAGAACGCGCCCTGGAGAAGCAGCAGCGAGGCGACCGGGCTGCTGGCCGGCCCGCCCACGCCGGACAGCGCGAAGGAAACCAGCCGGGCGCCGAAGCTGTGCCCGATCAGGTGCACCCGGACGGCGGGCGATTGCGCGTGCAGCGCGGCGAGCAGGGGCCCGAGGCCGTTCCGGCCGACGGTCCCGGCGCGGGCCTTCATGGTGTTGTAGGAGAACACCCGCAGGACGTCCTTGGCGCCCCCGATGGCCTTGCCGAACCAGTCGCCGAGGCCCTGCTGCGCGCCGGCCGACGGCGTGCTGCCGAAGGCATCCGCGGCCGCCTGGTAATCCGCGGCGGGGTCGTCGGTCAGCAGCAGCGCGGTCTCGCCTGCGTCCTCGAATTCGCCGTCGGGCGCGGGCGGCGGCGACAGCGACTTGATCAGCTGGCTGATCTGCTCGAGTCGCTGTTGTTTCGCGGCGTCGGACTCGGCCGCCCCGGCCGCGCCCTCGCCGTCGTCGATGAGCTGGCCGATCTGCGTGATGGCAGCGGCCTGCGCCGGGTCGGCGAACCCGGGCCGCAGCGCCGCTGCGATGTCGGCTCCCGACAGCGCGGCGGTCCCGGCGCTGAGGTCGACCACGGCACCGCCGTCCGCCTGCTGAGCGCCAGCGGCGGGCGGAGGGGTCGCCGGGGTCGGCGGGAACCACAGCGACGGCCAGTAGATGCCGGCGAAGCCCATCGTCCCGATGCCGACTAGGCCGTGCGCGGCGGTGCGGATCATCGGGAACATCGTGTCGTACAGCTGGCGCGCGCTGTCCTGCGACGTGCCCCATCCGTGGCTGAAGACGAATAGGTCGGTGACGCCCGCCGCGGCCACCTCAGCCAGGAAGCTGCCCTGAGCGGGCGACGCCAGCTTCCCGTCCTCGTTGAACTGAAGGTCCCAGACCGGTTCACCGGTCGGTAGTGGTTGCATGGCTGTAGCCCTTTCTGTCAGACGTTGGCGAGCATCCGCATCAGGTCGACCAGGCCGGCGCCCTGTGCGTACCGTTCGCGCCCCAGGTCGGTGGCGCTCTGCGTGAGAAGGCTCTTGACCTGCTCCGGACGACCGATGAACTCCGGCCGGGCGGACAAGAACGCGGCGACGACGCCGGAGACGTGCGGCGCGGCCATGGACGTGCCGGACAACTCGGCGTAGGTCAGCAGGCTGGCCGGGTCCGCGGCGCCCGCGGGCGGGTCAAAACCGGCGCCCGCGCGGACCTGGCCGGCGGCGGCGGAGGCGATCCACTCGCCCGGCGCCACCACGTCCGGCTTCATCCGGCCGTCCAGGGTCGGGCCCTTGCCGGAGGTCCAGGTGACACCGAAGGCATGGGGCGCCTCGCGGTGCGTCGATCCCACCGCGATGCAGTCCCGCGCGTGGGCGGGCTCGGTGATCGACCCCATGATGGCCGAGGTGTTGGCCGAGTCTCCGCGGGTCGTGCTGGCCCCGTAGTTACCCGCCGACACCACCACGACGACACCGGAGGCGACCAGCAGGTCCACGGCCTGGCACAGCGGGGACTGGCCCGCGGCGTACTGGTCCGGCTGCCATTCGCAGCCCAGGCTCATGTTGATCCCGTGCACGCGCAGCAGGCCCGGGTCGACGTTGACCTCCGTACGCAGATAGGTCAGGGCCCGGATGACCGCGGCCGAGGAGGTGACCCAGGTGCCCTGCGGGCTGCGGCGCATGACCTTCAGGCTCACCAGCTCGCAGGCCGGCGCCATGCCGGACAGCTTGCCGACGCGAGTGCGCGGGACGTACCCGCTGTCCCCGGCTTCCTTCGAGTCCGCGACCAGCGGAACGGAACCATCGGGCGAGCAGCCGGCGATGATTCCGGCCACGTGAGTGCCGTGCCCGCTCTCGTCGGACAGGCCGGAGCCGGGAGCAGCCGACGCCGGAGTGTCCGGGTTGACCAGGTAGCTGAAATCGCGGTGCAGCTGACTGGTCAGGCCCTGCGGCGGCATGTCCCCGTGGCCCTCCCTGGCCAGCTCGAGGGCTGAAAAGTGCGGATGACAGGCGTCGATCCCGCTGTCGATGACGGCCCAGACGATCCCGCGCCCGCGGGCGTCGTAGGAGCGCCAGGCCGCGTCGACCTTCACGGTCGGTGCCGAACGGTCGATCTGGGGCTGCAAGGTGTAGTCCGGCCAGATCCGGAAGATGATCGGGGGAAGCCCGCTCGCCCGGGCGGAGCTGTGGTCTTGGCCGGCCATCTCCTGCGCGTCGGCACGGGACAGAACGCACTGATAGAGCTTGGGCGCAACCAGTGCGAGCCGCGGCGGGACGGGCGGCTGGACCGCACTGACCGATGTGGGTTCGGCCGGCCACGACCCTCCGGCCCGGTCGGCGTACTGCTCCCACAATGCGTAGAAGGCTCGCCGGACCGCGTCCAGGCCGCCCGGGTAGCGCAAGTTGAGCTCGACCAGCATGGGGACTTTCTCGCCCGGGTCGACCTGGTCCTGGTCCGCCGCGCCCTCCGGCGGCAGCCTCAGATTCCCCACCAGGACCGACCGGACGCGGTGCGCTGCCTCGTAGGTCATGGCCCCTCCCCACCCCTGTTACCCAAACGGAGGAGGCACCGGCCTGAAAAATACAATCCTGGGCTAGGCCGGGACGCCGAACAGCCCTAATCCTCGAACAACAGGGAGTCGAGCCCGCGGCGGACGCCCACGGCGTCCGCTACCCGGCGCACGGCCAGCAGGGTACCCGTGACGTACGGGGCCGGGGTCAGCCCCGGGTCGTGCCGCATGACCAGCCGCTCCCCCGGCCCGGCGAAGACCACCTCGGTGCTGACCACGAAGCCCGGCAGCCGGACCGAGTGGACCCGGGTCCCGCCGACCTCCGCCCCGCGCGCCTCGGCCGGTCCCTCCAGGTCGGCGAGCGGCACGGCGCGGGCCGGCTCGCGGACCTGGCCCAGGGTCTCGGCGAGATCACGCGCCGTGCCGCTGGGCACGTCGGGCTTGGCATCGCTGGCGTAGTCGATGATCTCCCAGGCGCCGATGTGCGCCGCGGCCATCGTGGCGGCGCGGCGCAGCACGGCGGCCATGACCGAGAAGTTCCCGGCCGCGATCACGCCGACCCCCCGGTCGCGGGCCAGCCGGTCGATCTCGGCGTAGTCGCCGGCGGTCAGGCCGCTGGTGCCGATGACCACGTGCACCCCGGCCTCGATCGCGGCCCGCACGTTGCCCCGGACCGCGGCGGCGCTGGTGAAGTCGACCAGCACGTCGGCCGGCGCGGCGGCGAGTGCCTCGGCGGCGGTCGCGTAGACCGTGCCCTGCCCGGCCGCGGACCGGGAGACGCCCGAGGTCAGCGTGAGGTCCTCGGCAGCGTCAATGGCGGCGAGGATGGGCGGCGCCGTCCACCCGGTGACGCCCGCGAAACAGATATTGATCATGGCCCTGACTCTAGGGGCGACGCGGAAGGTATGAGAGTGGCGCTCTACCCAATAGATTCGGTAGAACGCCACTCTCACTGGGGACCGGTGGTACTGCCGGGGAGGGGGGCGGTGGGGCCGCTGGCGGGACTGCCGCGGAGCAGGTAGGCCGAGCTGAGCAGCTCGGGTTGCTCGCGCAGCTCGCGGGCCAGGCCGGAGAAGCGGATCCGGCCGCCCTCCATGATGTGCGCGTGGTGGGCCAGGCCGAGCGCGACGGTGGCGAACTGCTCGATCAGCAGCACGCCGGTGCCGGATTCGGCCACCGCGGCGATGACCGGGATCAGCCGGCTGACCACGACCGGGGCCAGGCCGAGGGACAGCTCGTCGATCAGCAGGTAGCGCGGCTGCGTGATCAGGGCCTGGGCCAGCACGACCATCTGCTGCTCGCCGCCGGACAGGGTCCGGGCGGCGGCGGTGAGCCGCTGGCCGAGCTGGGGGAACAGCTCGAGGACCCGGTCCCGGCCGGCCTGGGCCTGCTCGCGGGTCAGCGCGTAGCTGGCCACCCGCAGGTTGTCCTCGACGGTCAGGTCGGGCAGCAGCCGGCGGCCCTCGGGCACGATCGCCACGCCCGCCTGCCTGATCCGCTCCGGGCGGCGGCCGGCGATGTCCGCGCCGTCCAGGAGCACGGCGCCGGAGCGCGGCCGCAGCACGCCGCCGACGGCCAGGACCAGCGTGGACTTGCCCGCGCCGTTCGGCCCGAGCAGGGCGGTGACCTGGCCGGCCGCGATCTCGACCGAGACGTCCCTGACCACGGCGCGGCCGCCGCGCTCCACGGTGAGGTCCCGCAGTTCCAGGGCGCCGCTCATGCCACTCCCAGGTAGGCGCGGATCACGGCGTCATCGCGGAGCACCGCGGCGGTCGGTCCGGACGCGATCAGCTTGCCGAAGTCGAGCACCGCGGTGGTGGCGCAGCAGGCCGAGACCAGGCTCATGTCGTGGTCGACCAGGATGGTCAGCGCGCCGGTGTGCTCGGGGATGCGCTGGATCACCTCGGCCAGGTGGCTGGTCTCGCCGTCCGGCAGCCCGGCGGCGGGCTCGTCGAGCAGCACCAGCCGCGGCCGCCCGACCACGGCGCGGGCCACCTCGACCAGGCGGCGCTGGCCGGCCCCGAGCGTGCGCACCGTGGTCTCCGGGTCGGCGTCGAGGCCGGTGAACGTGATCGCGTCCAGCACGTCAGCGCGGCGGGACGCGCCGCCGAGCCTGGCGTGCTCGTGCACCATGGCCACGTTGTCGAACACGGACAGCTCCTCGATGGCCTGCTCGGTCTGGAACGTCCGGCGCACCCCCCAGCGGGCGCGGCGGTAGTGGGCCATCGACAGCAGGTCTACCCCGAACGCCCGCACGGCTCCCGCGGCCGGCCGGACGAAGCCGCTCAGCACGTTGAAGAACGTGGTCTTGCCGGCCCCGTTCGGCCCGATGAGCCCGCACGTCCCCTGCTCGAACGTCAAGCTCATGGCGTCCAGCGAGGTGACGCCGCCGTAGCGGACGGTGAGGCCGTCGACCTCGATCATGCTCCGTCACCTCCCGGCCCGCGGCGGAGGCGGCGGCCCAGCAGGTGACGCAGCCGGCGCAGGTCCCTGGGCACCTGGTCGGCCAGCCCGGCCGGCGCCGTCGTCAGCACCTGGAGCACGCCGAGCCCGAACAAGATAATCAGCCAGTCGGCCGAGACGCCCCAGTTGTTGAGCAGGGCCGGCAGGAACTGGTAGAGGAACCCGGCGACCACCGCGCCCCACAGGCTGAACACGCCGCCCATCAGCGTCACGGCGAGCAGCGTGATCGAGTCCTGGGTCGGGAAGTTGATCGAGTACAGGTAGTGGATCGCGCCAGCCAGCACTCCGCCGGCGACGCCGGTGATGAAGGACGCCAGGGCGAACGCCCACAGCTTGTAGAACCAGATGTTGATCCCCGCGGCCAGCGCGGCGGGCTCGCTCTGCCTGATCGCCGCCCAGGCCCGCCCGGGCCTGGTCTTGATGTGCGCCAGGACCAGCACGAACATCACGATCGCGATCACCACGGAATAGCGGTAGTAGGCCGGGTCGCTGGCCGCGATGCTGGGCCGGCGGATCGGCGGGATGTGCAGCAGGCCGCCGTTGTAGCCGAGGAACCCGTGGCCTCCGTTCGGGAAGTTCACCGTGGCCAGCACCACCGTGATGCTGCCCGCCAGCATCAGCGTGATCAGCGCCAGGTACAGGCCGCGCAGCCGGAGCGCGGGCAGCCCGATCAGCAGGCCGGCCACCATCGTAATCAGGCCCGCCTCCAGCAGGACGAGCGGATACGGCTGCGTGGTGGCGAACAGCAGCCGGGCGGCCGCCCAGGCGCCGATGGCGAGCACGGCGGCCTGGCCGAGGGAGAACAGGCCGACCCGCCCGACCAGCAGGCCGAGGGCCAGCGTCACCATCGAGTACACGGCCACCTGGGTCATCGTGTCGATGTAGTACAGGCTCAGCAGTTCCGGCAGCGCGAACAGGGCGAACAGCAGCAGCACCGTCGTGATGGAGGCCTTGATCAGCTGCGGGCGAGTAGGCTTGCGGGTGATACGCGCGGGGCTCGCGCGTTCCAGCGTGGCCCGCACTGTGCCGCTCACTCAGGCCTCCTCGCGGGACTGGGTCATGACCTGGTGCCGGGACAGCACGAGCAGGCCGATCGCGGCGATAACGAACGGCGTCATGTCGCGGTAGCTGGTCAGCGAGGCGATCGGGGTCAGCAGATCGTGCAGCAGGCCGATGACGATCGCCGCCACGAACGTGACCGTGATCGAGCGGAGCCGGGCGATCAGCACCGCGGCCAGCGACGAGATCACCAGGAAGGTGAGCGTGGTGGCGTCGAGCGCGACCAGGTCGGCCAGCAGCAGCCCGGCGACGCCGCCCAGGATGCCGCAGCCGAGCCAGGCCGCGGCTTCCACCTTCCTGACCGGCACGCCCAGGGTGGCCGTGATGTCGCGGTCGTTGGCCATCGCCCGCATGGCCGTGCCGAGCTTGGTGTAGCGCAGGAACGCGCCGGTGACCACCGTGAGCACCACGCCGGCCGCCAGCGCGATCACCTGCGTCCAGGTCACCTGGATCTGGGCCACCGTGAAGCCGCCGTTGTCACTGGGCAGCGCGAGCGAGCGGGCCTGGCCGCCGCTGGTCGTCCAGAGCAGGTCCATCACGCCGTACAGGATGAGCGTCAGCCCGATGGTGGCCACCGCCTTGATCAGCGGATCCCGTCTGGCCAGGGCCGGGCCGAACAGCAGGCCGTAGCCGAGGGTCACCGCCGCGGCCGCGGCCACGCAGACCAGCCAGCCGGCCCAGCCCGGCGCGCCCGCCCGGGTGGTCAGCGACCAGGCGATCAGCGCGCCCAGCGCGCCGACCGCGCCGAAGGCCAGGTAGAGCACGCCGGTGGCCCGGTACAGCACGACCAGCCCGACCCCGGACAGGGCGTACACCCCGCCCAGGGCCAGGCCGCTGATGATGAACGGCTCGAAGTCCACCCAGGGTGGCATTAGCGACCCTGCCTGGTCATCAGCGTCACGGTGCGTTGGCCGCGGTGCCGGCGGCGCTCCGGTACTGCGCGATCTGCGGGTCGGCCGCCGATATCGGGGTGCAGCCCTGGGCCGTGGTCATCTTGCCGTTGTTGGCCGTGACGGTGTAGTCGGCGTTGTTCGGGATGTGCAGCGGGTAGTTGCCGTAGGTCCACAGCTGGCACAGCATGCCGGTGTTGAAGTCCTTGACCGCCTTGAACGCGGCGTTGACGCTCTGCACCGTGTAGGGCCCGGTGATCGACTGAAGCGCGTGCACCGCGATCTCGGCCTCGGTGAAGCCCATCTGGCTGAAGCTGCCGATGCCGCCCTGCACCGACGAGCCGTACTGCTTGAGGATCGCCTTGTACAGGTTCATCGTGGGCGTGTTCGTGCCGTCGGGCGGGGTCAGCTCGGCGTTGACGAACAGCTTGTTGTTCCACTTCGACCCCAGCGACTGGGCCAGGAAGTCGGTGTTGCACGGCGTCGAGCAGCCCCACAGCTTGACCCGGTCCTCCAGGCCGAGCTTCTGCGCCGCCTGCAGGATGACCAGCGCCTGCGGCGGGGTGAAGTTGAGTATTACGGCGCCGTTCGGCCCGGCGTCGTTGACTTCCTTGATCGCCACCGAGTTGGCGTCGGTGATCGGCACGTTCTCGGTCAGCTGGACGATCGGGGTGTTCGCGGCCTTGGCCAGTGCGGCAGGCCCGGCCGCGATGTAGCCGGTGCCGGGGACGTTGGCCTGATCGAAGACGACCTTGGAGACGTGCTGGGCGAGCGCGTACTGCACCGCCCCGTCCGAGCTGTACCGCGGGCCCATGTTGACGGCGGCGCTGTTCGGGGTTGAGTAGCACTCGGGCGCGATCCCGGAGTCGATCACGTAGAAGCCGAGCTTCTGCCAGTAGCCGCTGTTGATCGAGCATTCGATGATGGAGGTGTTGCCGACGATGCCGACCACCTTGTCGGTCTGCACCAGCTGCTTGGCGTCGGCCGCGATCTGGGCCGGGTTGGTCTGCTCGGTCGCGATGTAGAGCTTGATCGGGTGGCCGTTGATGCCGCCGTTGGCGTTGACGCAGTCGAAGTAGGCCTTGGCCATGTTCGGGATGTCGGTGAACGAGGTGCCCGGCTGGTTGGTGGCGATGGCGCCGAGCGGGATCGGGGTGCCGGTCGCCGCGACCCCCGGCTTGGTGCCGCAACTCGACGTGTTGACGGCCGCGGCGCCGGCGCTGCTGGACGAGCCGCCGGCCGGGGTGGATCCGGTGCCGCCGGCGGTGCTACTGCTGCTGCTGCAGCCGGCCGCGGCCAGCGCGAGAGCGGCGGCGAGCAGGATCGTTCTTCGCGCGGAGATATGTCTTCTCATCTGTTCCCCTCAGGGCGGTGAGTTGTCTCAATTCACGGTCACGACGATCTTGATGGCGTCCGGCGGCCTGCTCATCGCGAATTCGAACGCCTCGGCCGCGCGGGCCAGCGGGAAATGGTGCGAGAAAACCGGGGCGAGGGCCGAACGATTGGCCGCGACCAGCCGTATCGCCTGGGCGAAATCCCCGGCCGTAGCGCAGCTCGAGCCGAGGACGTCAATTTCCTTTTCCGGGAGGGCCCCCGACCGCAGCGGCGCCGTTCCCGAGGACAGGCTGACGACCACGACCCGGCCGGCCTGCGCCACCATCTCGGCCGCCTGGGCGAGCAGCCCGGCCTCGCCGCTGGTCTCGACGGCGAGCGGCGGCCCCTCGCCCCCGGTCCACTCGCGCGCCTGCGCGGCCAGGTCGTCCGGCGATCCCCAGGCCACGACCTCGGCGCCGAGGCGCTTGGCCAGGTCACGCCGGCCGGCCAGCGGGTCGACCGACAGCACCCGCGCGCCGGCCTGGATGGCGGCGACCAGCGTGGCCAGGCCGATCGGGCCCGCGCCGAACACCACCACCTGCTCGCCGGCCCTCAGTCGGCCGCGGGCCAGCGCGTGCACCGCCACCGAGGCGGGCTCGACGAAGCACGCGCTGTCCGGATCCAGGTCGCCGGCCCCGAAGACGAGGGCGGCCGGGACCTCGAGCCGTTCGGCCAGGCCGCCGTCGAGGTGCACGCCGATCAGGCGGAAGGCCGGGCAGGCGTTGGGCCGCCCGATGCGGCAGGGGTAGCAGCGGCCGCACGGCAGCAGCGGCCAGAGCGCGACCCGATCGCCGGGGCTCGTCTCGCTGTCCCCCGGATCCTCGACGATCGCGGACACCTCGTGGCCCTGGATCCGCGGGTAGAAGTCGCGGCTTCCGGAGAGCGCGCCCACGTCACCGGAAAACAAGTGGAAGTCGGAGCCGCAGATGCCCACCCGTTCGGGTCGCACGATAACGTGACCGGCGCGGGCGCGGCCCGGTCCGGTAACGTCCCCGACCACCATCTCGCCCGGTGATCTGGTCACTGCGGCCAGCACGTGCGACCCCTTTCCGCGGCCGCCCTGACCAGCGTGAATAAAGGGACAGCTGGCCATTACCGCACGCTAATGCGGAGATTCCCACGGCCGATCCCGCCGGACAATGACACCGCACCCAAAAACGCCCGCTCGATTCGGTGTCCGGGCCACAAGGATTCCGAACGGGCCGGGCCGGGGGCGCGCATAAAGGAACCAGCCGGGCCCAGGTGGTGCATGAGGGGGTTTACGGGCCCGGCTGGCGCGGCGGACCTCAGCCGAGACCCGCCGCCGTGCGGAGGGCGGCGGCCTTGTCGGTGTTCTCCCAGGTGAAGCCCGATTCGTCACGGCCGAAGTGGCCGTAGGCGGCGGTTTGCCTGTAGATGGGCCTGCGCAGGTTCAGCGCCTCCACCAAGGCGCCGGGCCGCAGGTCGAAGTGGTCGCGGACCAGGTCGGCGAGCCGGGCTCTGTTGACCTTTTCGGTGCCGAAGGTCTCGATCAGCAGGGACAGCGGCCGGGCGATCCCGATCGCGTAGGCCACCTGGACTTCGGCCCGGTCGGCGAGCCCGGCGGCCACGATGTTCTTGGCCACGTGCCGCGCCGCGTAGCTGGCCGACCGGTCCACCTTGGACGGGTCCTTGCCGGAGAAGGCGCCGCCGCCGTGCCTGGCGAACCCGCCGTAGGTGTCCACGATGATCTTGCGGCCGGTCAGGCCGGTGTCGCCGACCGGGCCGCCGATGACGAAGCGGCCGGTCGGGTTGACGTAGAACTCCGCGCGCAGCGCGGCCGGGTCGTACAGTTCCGGCGGGAGCGCCTGCGTCACCACCTGGTCCCACAGCGCGTCGGGCAGCTTGGCCTCGACCCCGTCCTCGTGCTGGGCGGAGATGAGCACCTTCTCCACCCCGGCCGGCCTGCCGTCCGCGTCGTAGCGCACCGTCACCTGGGTCTTGCCGTCCGGCCGCAGGTACGGCAGCAGCCCCTCGCGCCGCACCTGCGCGAGCCGGCGGGCCAGCTTGTGCGCGAGCACGATCGGCATCGGCATCAGCTCGGGTGTCTCGTTGCTCGCGTAGCCGAACATCATGCCCTGGTCGCCCGCGCCCGCGGAGTCGAACGGGTCGGTGCTGCCCAGGTTGCGCGTGTCGTGGGACTCGTCCACGCCGCGGGCGATGTCGGGCGACTGCCGGTCCAGCGCGGTGATCACGCCGACGGCGTTGCCGTCGAAGCCGAAGTCGCCCGTGTCGTAGCCGATGTCGCAGATCACCTCGCGGGCGATGCCGGCGAAGTCCAGCACCGCCTTGGTGGTGATCTCCCCGGCCAGCACCACGAGGCCGGTGGTGAGCAGGGTTTCGACCGCCACCCGGGACTGCGGGTCGGCGGCCAGCGCGGCGTCCACGATCGCGTCGGAGATCTGGTCGGCCACCTTGTCCGGATGGCCTTCGGTCACGGATTCGGAGGTGAAAAGGAACCCGCCCTCGGTGCTCATGATCTCTGTCCTCCGGGTAGCTCTGCTCGGACCAGGGCGACGCCCGCCACCATGGCGCGCAGCTTCTGCCGGGCGACGTCGGGCGCGAGGTGGCGCAGCCCGCAATCTGGGTTGATCATCAGGCGTTCGGCCGGGACGTACTCCAGCGCGCGCCTGATCCGGGACGCGACCAGCTCGGCCGCCTCGACCTCGGGGTTCTTGACGTCGATGACCCCCAGGCCGAGCCACTTGTCCCAGCCGTGCTGCCGGATCAGCCGCAGGTCGTCCAGGCCCTTGCGGGCGAACTCCAGGACGATCTGGTCCACCCGGGCGGCCTTGACCGCGGGGAACAGGAAGTCGTAGTGGCCCTCCCAGGACGGCCGCGCGTAGCGGTTGCCGTAGCACACGTGCAGCGCCCAGGTGGCGTTGACGCCCTCGGTGACGATGTTCACCGCCTCGATCGCCAGCTCGACCTGGTCCGGGTAGCCGGCCAGGAACGGCTCGTCGATCTGGAGGAGTCCGGCCCCGGCGTTGGCCAGCTCGCGGGCCTCGGCGTTGAGCCGGCGGGCCAGCGCGCGGACCAGGTCGCCCGGCTCGGAGTAGGCCTCGTCGCGGATCCGCCGGGACAGCGAGAACGGCCCGGTGAACGAGAACTTGATCGGCTGGTCCGTCAGCTGCCGGGTGAAGCGGAAGTCGTCGGCCAGGGCCAGCCCCGTCGAGCCGGCGCCCGGTTCATCGGGAAGTTCGGCCAGCGGGCGGGTGACTTCGGCGTCGTAGTAGTCGAAGTAGTCGGTCTTGGCCCGCTGCGGGATGCTCACCCCCGGGATCCGGGCCAGGAAGTAATCCACGTCGTTGTCCCGGCGCAGCTCGCCGTCGGACACGATGTCGATGCCGGCCAGCTCCTGGTCCTTGACCGCCGCCTTGATGGCCACCTCGTGGATCTCGGCCAGGTGCTGCGCGCTGATCCGGCGCTGGTAGTACTCGGTCTTCAGCCGCTCCAGCCACTCCGGCACGGAGTAGGAGCCCACCACGGTCGTCGGCAGCAGCACGGTGTTCGCCGGCTCCACGGCTCTAGTCCCTGGCCTGGGCGGTCAGCGTGGTGATGTTGGAGCCCGGCCGCTGCCGGAACGGCATGAACTCGACCCCGAACCCGCGGCGGCTCGCGATCAGCTGGAGCAGCGGGCCGTTCACCCAGTTGACCACGGACCCGTCGTATTTGCCCGGGCCGTAGAACCCGGTCCGGTACTGCTGGCTGCTCGTCAGGAACAGGTCGTGGCACTGGATCCGGCCGAACGGGTGCAGTAGCGGCAGCGTCCCGGTGAAGCTGCCGAGCGCCCCGTTGCTGACGTGCATCCGGATGTCACCCTGCCCTTCGATCAGCGGCCTGAGGATCTCGCCGGTGAGCGAGGGGGTGATCTGGTACCTGTCCAGGCCCTCCAGCGGGACGTAGCGTTCCCGCATGCGCAGTGCCTGCCAGGTGGCCTGCCAGAACGCGACCGCCTGGCCGGGGTCGGGGAACTGGCCGGGCGAGGACTCGCTGAGCAGTTCGGGACCGATGCGCAGCAGCCGGTCGATGAGTTTCGCCAGCTCGTCCCGGCCGACGCCGAACCGGTCCGCGATCTGGCCGGCGTCGTCCTCGGTCAGGAAGGCCTGCGTCTCGACCTGGTAGGTACGCCCGTGAATGCAGGCCAGCTCGTCGGTGGGCAGGTTGTCATAGACGTTGGAGATGTAGACGAGGAAGGCCTTGCCGGCCAGGAAACCGAGGGTGACGGACGGCCGGGTGGCCTCCACCACCAGCGCGCTGACCCGTTCGGCGTGGTGCGCCACGGCCTGCCTGGCGCGGTCGAGGACGTGCGGGGAGTAGTCGCCCATCAGGTAGCGGAGCCGGTGGTAGTACTCGCGCCCGTGCCTGCGGTCGAGCTGGAGGAACTCGTCCAGCCAGGTGCGGGCCTGGTTGCCGTTGCCCACGCCGAGCTCGAGGACGTACAGCTCCTCGGGCAGCGCGCGGCGGGCGTCGAGCTCGTCCCAGATCCGGAACAGCTCCAGGATGAGCTCCCGCGCGGCCTCGGTGTTCCGCGCGTCGCTCTCGCCGCCGGGCAGGGACTGCTCGTATTCCCGGCCGGTGGCCACCTCCCAGTGCGTCAGCGCCTGCCAGTAGAGCTGGTTGAACCGCCAGATGCAGCTGTCCCGGCCGGGCACCCACGGCTCCAGGGGCAGCCCGGGCTGCCCTTCCGCCAGCGCCTGCTTGACCTGCGCGGAGAGGTTCTCCGGGTCTACGTCCGCGCAGCGGCGCAGGTCGAACGCGATCTCCACCTCGGTGTCCGCGGTGTTCGCCGTGTCCGCGACCGGCCTGCTGACCACGGCCTCGCGGAAGCTCTGCTTGTACTGGATCCAGTCGCAGACCACGCGCAGCCGGCCCAGGTCGGCGGGCGAGGCGCAGACCACCTCCATGATCGGGCCCAGCGCGGACCGGGCCGCGGCGGACTCCCGCAGCTTCCTGACCGGCCTCAGGTCAACGTCCATGGTCCTCCGCCCGGACCCCCGCGCTGTCCAGGATGCCCGGGACGGCCTGCTCGTTCCCGGCCACCAGCAGGTGCACCCCGGCCACGCCCTCGATCGCGCTCAGCTGCTGGATGGTCTCGGCCGCGAGCCGCGCGCCCTCGGCGGCGGTCTGGTCCGCCGGCACCGCGCGCAGCCTGCGGTACACGTCGTCGGGCACGTAGACCCCGGGCACCTTGTCCCGCATGTAGTCGAGCGCGTTGCGGGACCTGACCGCGCCGACGCCGGGCAGGATGTAGCACTGCTCGTGCAGGCCGAGGTCACGGACCTGCGCCATCCACTCAGCGAACGCGGCGACGTCGAAGACGAACTGGGTCTGCACGAACTGCGCGCCCGCGGCGACCTTCTTGCCGAGCCGTTCGGCCCGGAACTCGGCCGGCGGGGCGGCGGGGTTCTCCACCGCGCCGAGGAAGCAGTCCGGGGGCGGCTTCAGCGTCCGGCCGGTCAGCACGGCGCCCTGGTCCCTCATGTGCCGCAGCGTCCATAGCAGCTGCACGCTGTCCAGGTCGAAGACCGGCTTGGCCTCGGGGTGGTCGCCGAACTTGGGGTGGTCGCCGGTCATCACCAGGATGTTCCTGATGCCGAGGGCCGACGCGCCGAGCAGGTCGGACTGCAGCGCGATGCGGTTACGGTCCCGGCAGGTCATCTGCATGACCGGCTCGAGCCCGGCGTGCAGCGCGGCCAGGCTGCCGGCCCAGCTGGCCAGCCGGACGTTGGAGCCCTGGTTGTCGGTGACGTTGACCGCGTCGACCCAGTCCCGCAACAGGGCCGCGGTGGCGGTGACCGGGTCCGTGCTGGCCCCGCGCGGCGGGCTGATCTCCGCCGTCACCGCGAAGCTGCCCGCCGTCAGGCGGTCGCGCAGGCTCATTTACCCCCCAGGGCGGGCTGGTGGTGAGGGACATGGCGGTCACCGCCAGTATCGCCGGTATCGCCTGCCTCACGCGTCCACAGTCCTTCGTCCCGCCCCTGCCAGTAGTTCAGCCACGAACTCTCGCCCCAGCGGCGGTGGTCGATGGGCAGGTGCAGCAGCCGCAGGTCGGCGCCCCGGCCCTGGCTGGCCGCGCGCTCGAAGGCCTCGACCCAGACGCAGCGCTTCTCCGGGTACACCTCGCAGCCGCCGTCCGCGCCGACGCCGCCGCAGGGGCCGTTGCGCAGTTCCTTCGGGCAGCCCATCGGGCACACGTAGCCGGTGACGGGCAGCGCGCACTGACCGCACATCCGGCAGCCGAACAGGGTGTCCTTGGTGAGTCGTTCGGCCTTCGTGAACAGCGGGCGGGCCAGGCCGGACGCCTCGATCCTGGCGCTGAGCCA
>Ga0137366_10000730_pt1 | contig 22822 bp, 20 predicted proteins | sample SagtaG_8_FD_104938 | JGI IMG/M metagenome (GOLD analysis project Ga0137366, IMG submission 104938) | Vadose zone soil microbial communities from Sagehorn Ranch, Mendocino, California, USA - Sage1_L_60_16 metaG | ecosystem: Environmental > Terrestrial > Soil > Vadose zone | place: USA...
ATCCCGATGTCTATCGCTTTGGCGGAGGCGATCCCGATTTCGCGCTGAAGTGCGCGCGTCATATCGAGGACCGTTTGTTCAAAACCGTTCTTCCTCCTGAAGAAGTCGCGGCAATTTTTGTTGAGCCCGTGCAAGGGGAGGGCGGCTACGTGCCCGCTCCGGCGGAATTTATGCAGGAACTGCGCCGCATCTGTGATCAGCATGGCATCCTGCTGGTCTGTGATGAAGTGCAGAGCGGCATGGGGCGCACAGGAAAATGGTGGGCGGTCGAACACAGCGGGGTTCATCCTGACATCATCGCTTCAGCCAAAGGAATCGCCTCGGGCATGCCACTGGGCGTGACCATCACTCGCGCGGATGTGATGGATTGGGTGCCGGGCTCCCATGCGTCTACTTTCGGAGGGAACCCGGTCTGCATCGCGGCAGCACTGGCCACTCTCGATGTCATCGAGGAGGAGCGCCTGCTCGAGAATGCCACCAACGTCGGTAATTACATGCTGAAGCGGATGGCGGACTGGCCCAGCAAGCACAAACTGGTAGGTGATGTGCGCGGACGCGGGTTGATGATTGGGGTCGAGCTGGTCAAAGACAAAGAGACCAAAGAACACGCCGCCGCCGAACGCGACCACGTGGTTGAGTTGTCATTCGAACAAGGCATTCTGTTCCTGGGATGTGGGCCGAGTACCATACGGATCTCTCCCGGCCTGGTCGTGTCCAGGGACGAGGCCGATGCAGCCCTGGAAGTGCTGGAAGAATCCATTTCCCGGGTAGAGAAGTAGCGGGCATATAGGGCGGACACCTTGTCCGCCTACCCAGCCTGATTCTTATCAGGCCCAGATTGTGACATCCGTCACATCCTGCTGGGACATGCGCCGCTTAGAATCTCCTCATGTCCGGCAGGCTGACCCACACCGCTTTGCGCAGTCTCGATTGGTTGATGAGCAAAGTTCCGATCCGAAACGCCGGGCCATCTCACCTGCGCACGGGCCGCCGCGGCGAAGAAGATACGTACTTCTTTCTGCGCCGCATGGGCTATGTCATGGTCGCTCGAAACTTCCGCTCTCCTCGCCGCCGCGGGGAGATCGACCTGATCGGCTGGGACAAGAACGTGTTGTGTTTTATCGAGGTCAAGACCCGCACCTCCCATGCGGTAAAGCCCGCCGAGGCGGCTGTCGATCTACATAAGAAGAAGGAGCTATCCGCCGTGGCACGCGAATATCTGCGCCATCTGCCGCCGGATTGCGCGTGCCGTTTCGACGTGATTAGCGTTTACTATGAATCGCCCGGGAACCCCACGTTCGAGGTGTTCCGCAATGCCTTCGCCATGTCGTAGAATAGCCGTTCCCCCCGGCGGGTGTTCTCTCCGCGGAAAGGACACCACAGTTGCCTGAGCTAAGAAAAGATCCCATCGTTGGCCGCTGGGTCATCATTTCCACCGACCGCGCCAAGCGTCCCAATGATTTTCTCCGCGATGGAGTAAAGCTGAAGGGCGGCTTTTGCCCCTTCTGCTACGGCAACGAATCCAAGACCCCGCCGGAAATCCAGGCGTACCGGCCTAATCCGAACGGTGGGCTGCCTCCGCAGCGGGATTCACCCGGCTGGACGGTGCGCGTGGTTCCCAACAAATTTCCCGCGCTGGGGATCGAAGGCAATCTCGACCGCCAGGCCGAAGGCATGTTCGACAAGATGAACGGCATCGGCGCGCATGAGGTCATCATCGAGACGCCCGACCACGAAGCCACCCTGGCCACACTCCCGGCGAAACGCATCGAGGATGTGCTGTGGACTTTCCGCGACCGCATCTTGGATCTGAAAAAAGACCGGCGGTTCAAGTACATTTTGATCTTCAAAAACCACGGAGAAGCAGCCGGCGCGTCGCTGGAGCACTCGCACTCGCAACTCATTGCCCTGCCGATTATTCCCATCTACGTGACCGAAGAACTGGAGGGCTCAAAACAATATTTCATTTACAAGGAGCGCTGCGTCTTTTGCGACGTCATTCGCCAGGAATCCGAAGCCGGCGTGCGAGTAGTGGCGGAAAACCCGGACTTCCTCACCCTGGCGCCGTACGCTCCGCGCTTTCCCTTTGAAACCTGGATCCTTCCCAAGCGGCACGAATCGGCGTTTGAGAATTCTTCGTCGCCGATGTTTCAGAACCTGGCGCGAGCGGTGAAGACTTTGTTGATGAAAGCCGACCGCGTGCTCGACAACCCGCCCTACAACCTGGTAATCCACAGCACACCGGCTCAGGAACCGAGCAACGACTTCTACCACTGGCACGTGGAATTCATGCCCAAGCTGACCAAGACCGCCGGCTTCGAATGGGGGACGGGATTTTATATCAACCCGACGCCTCCCGAGGAAGCGGCCCGCTTCCTGCGCGAAGCCAGGGTGGAAGAAATCGTTCCCGTCATCGCAGGGTAAGTTTGTTAGTAAAAGCTGGAGCAGCCAATTCTCGCGGATGAACGCAGATTCCTGCTTTGCTAATCCGCCGTATCTGTGGAAGTCCGCGGCTAAGCTTTCAGGTGGCGGTGCCGGACCCAGCCAGCCTTTGGCGACCTGGCGGTCGACTAAATATCCAGGTTCTTCACATCCAGCGCATTTTCCTCGATGAACTTGCGCCGGGCTTCGACGTCCTCGCCCATGAGCGTGGTGAAGATCGTCTCTGACGCCGCGATGTCTTCGAGTTTCACCGACAGCAACGTCCGGCGCTCCGGGTCCATGGTGGTTTCCCAGAGTTGCGGAGCGGTCATTTCGCCCAGGCCTTTATAGCGCTGCACGGTGAAATCTTTCTTGCCCTGAGCGATGACGTAATCGAACAGGTCGCGGGCGGTGGTTTTCTCTACGACTTCGACTTCTTTCTTCTTGGCCGCCGGTTTAGCCGCCTTTTTCGGACCTGCTTCGCCCTCCTCGTTGACTTCTTCTTCCGCTTCGGCGCCGTTGGAGGAAGCAGAGGCCCGGGCGATGGTCTCCACTACAAACGGCGGTTCGAGGTTTTCTTCAATCTGCTTGAACTTGCTCATGAGCTGGCGAAATTCCGGCGCGGAAACCAGCTCCCAGTTGATGAGGTGCTCAGCTCCTTGCGAGTTGACATAACGCACTTCCCAAAGGTTGTGCTCTTCGTCGAAGCGGCTTTCGACTTCCTTGAACTGCCGGTCTTTTTGGATTCTCTTCAGCTCTTTTTCCAGCTTCTCGATTTTCTTGGACGGAGTTTTCTTGTCGCCTTCGAAATCGCCGCGCTTGGATAGGTCGAGCTTGGGCAGGATTTCGGTGACTTTTTCATCGCGCGTGCGCTTCTGGACTTTGTCGAAGAAGCCGAGGTACTCGTTCAGTACGGTAACGAACTTCGCCAGGGCCGCGCCTTCAATTTTGGCTGCGCCGTCTCCATAGCGGACGATCAGCCCCTCCGACGCGCGCTTGACCATGACCTTCACAAATTCGCGGTCGTCTTTGATGTACTGCTGCGACTTGCCCTTTTTAATCGAATACAACGGCGGCTGCGCAATGTAGACGTTGTTGCGCTTGATCAGGTCCTGCATGTGGCGGAAGAAAAATGTCAGCAACAGAGTGCGAATGTGAGAACCGTCCACGTCGGCGTCCGTCATCAGGATGACCTTGCCGTAGCGCAGCTTGGCAGTGTCGAAGTCGTCCTTGCCGATGCCGGTGCCAAGCGCGGTAATCATGGCGCGAATTTCTTCGTGGCCCAGCATCTTGTCGTAGCGGGCCTTTTCCACGTTGAGGATTTTTCCTTTAAGCGGCAGGATCGCCTGAAAGCGCCGGTCGCGGCCCTGCTTGGCAGTTCCGCCTGCGGATTCTCCTTCGACCAGGAACAACTCGCAGCGTTCGGGCTGTTTCTCCGAGCAGTCGGCCAACTTTCCCGGAAGGCCGCCCCCGTCTAAAGCTCCCTTGCGGCGAGTTAAGTCACGAGCTTTTCGCGCAGCTTCACGCGCGCGGGCAGCGTCAACCGCCTTGTTGATGATCTTGCGGGCAGCGGTCGGATTCTGCTCCAGGTACGCGCCCAGACGCTCATTGATAAATGCCTGCACTACGCCGGCGATATCGGAGTTCAGCTTGCCCTTGGTTTGGCCTTCGAATTGAGGCTGGGGCAACTTCACGCTGATGACCGCGACTAATCCCTCGCGGACGTCGTCCCCGGTAAGGTTTTCTTTTACATCCTTGAACAACCCGAGTTGCTGCCCCGCGTAGTTGATGGTGCGGGTCAGCGCCATACGGAATCCGGATAAATGCGTTCCACCATCCACGGTATTGATGTTGTTGGCGAAACTGAAGACCGTTTCCGAATAGCCATCGTTGTATTGCAGGCCGATCTCCATGACCACATTGCTGCGTTCGGCTTCCATGTAGATGGGCTTATCGTGCAACACTTGCTTGCCGCGGTTCAGGTGCTTGATGAACTCGGCGATGCCGCCGGTGTATTTGAATTCTGCTGACTTGGGCTCGCCGGTCTTGGTATCGGTGGAGCGTTCATCAGTCAGGGTGATAAGCAAGCCTTTGTTCAGGAAGGCCAGCTCACGCAAGCGCTGGGCTAGCGTGTCGTAACTGTATTCGGTGGCGGTGAAAATACTCCGGTCGGGCAGGAAGTGGACTTTGGTTCCGGTCTTGGCTTTCACCGCGCCAGTCTTCTTGAGCTTACTGGTTGGTTCGCCCTTGGAGTAAGTCTGCTCCCAGGTAAAGCCATCCCGCCAGATTTCCAGAGCCAGCTCTTCACTCAAGGCGTTCACGCAAGACACACCCACTCCGTGCAATCCACCAGAAACTTTGTAAGAGGACGAATCGAATTTTCCGCCGGCGTGCAGCTTGGTCAACACCACCTGCGCGGCGGGAACTTTTTCGCCGTCAATATCCATCGGATCGACGGGAATGCCGCGGCCGTTGTCCACCACGGTCACGGAATTGTCTATATGGATGGTGACTTCAATTTTGTCGGCGTGTCCGGCAAGGGCTTCGTCCACCGAGTTATCGACGACTTCGTAAACCAGATGGTGCAATCCCATCTCGCCGGTCGAACCGATGTACATGGCGGGGCGTTTGCGCACGGCTTCCATGCCGCCGAGCACCTTGATGGAGTCAGCGTTGTAATCGCCGTTTCCCCCATTGATGGCAGTCAACTTTCCGTTTTTTGTAGTAGTTTCTGCGATGGGTGCGATCTCTTTTGTGGCCATTCTTCTCCGTGAGAATTGCCGATATTTTGAGCCCTGGCTGGCATGCTTTCCCGATGTCCCGAAGTGACTTCAAATGACTGAAATTATTAGCACTTAGGGAACCAGAAGATATAAAGAATTATAGCATGGAAAAGTGATTTTCAGGCATACGGAACCGGCACAGTTAATGAGGGTTTTTGGCTGTTTTTGGGTCATTTTGGGAAGCGTTTGCTACTCCTCTTGTGCCACTGAGAACTCACGGATTGTAATCGGATAGACACTGTGATTGGGTAGAATGCTTGGCCACCTGCTCATAAGGAGATTATTTATGGCTTGCGAACCCACTATCTTGAGACAAGTTCCATTATTCGCATTACTCGACGACGAAGAGGCGGCCGTATTGGCTGGGCAGGTGGAAGTGAAGGCTTTTTCTTCCCGGCAGCGTATTTACAAGCGGGGAGACCCCGGCGACAAGGCCTACGTGATGGTAGAAGGAGCAGTCCGGGTCTCGACGGTCGATGAAGATGGCCAAGAAGTAATCGTGGATGAGCCATCGGTCGGCGAATTTTTTGGATTTGCCTCGATGCTCGAACAAACTCCGCATCAGACCGATGCCTTCGCCCTGATGGAAACTACCTGCCTCGAAGTGGATCGACACGATATTTCGACCCTGCTGCAACGCAAGCCAATGGCCGGCATGGATATGCTCACGGTGCTGGGCCGGCAGTTCCATGCGGCGCAGCAGTTAGTGCGGGTACGGGCCAGCCGCAACCCCAACGACATGATCGAGGAAGAAATGACGTTTGGAGAGCGCATCGCAGACATGGTCGCGGGTTTCGGTGGATCGTGGACTTTCATCATCACTTTTGGGGCTGTCCTCATCAGCTACACGGGCCTCAGCATAGTCCTCAAACAATCTTCGTGGGATCCGTATCCCTTCATTTTGCTGAATTTGTTTTTATCGATGCTGGCGGCGATTCAAGCCCCGGTCATCATGATGAGCCAGAACCGTCAGGATACGAAAGACCGGCTGCGCAGCGAACTCGACTTTGAGGTAAACCGGCGGGCAGCCTCGGACATTCAGGGCCTGGCGCGAAAGATCAATTTGCTGGGAGACAAGATAGGCGATGTGGAAGACTTGATCCGGCAGAAACAACCTGTGGAGTCTTCGAACAACAAAAATCCACTTCTGCTTTGATGCGGAGGAAATTACATCCCTGCACCCGGAGGATGAAAATCAATCTCCCGTAGATTGCGCATGGCCTTGGACCATAGCTCTTGAAAGCCATTGGAAATTTTCTCCGTTAATTCTTTATCGCGCACAAGCAGCGATGCAAATCGCCCCTCCGGAATGAATGGGTGGTCCAAGCACAGGATCAGAATGTCATCATCAATCACGTGAAACGGATGCCCGAGTTCTCCCGAGTAGCGCACGCCGGTTACATGTTCCAAGTGTGCCCGATGTTTTTGCAGAAAATTAACCAAATGCGGGGCCGTCTGGTAGCCAAACCCAAACACTACTCGCTGATCCACTTTCTGCTTCGCCGTGTTGCGTGCAATTCTCCGAAGAATGGGAAATCCCTCAGAAGTCACTATGTCGATCGCGTTCAAGTCCCCATGCTCCAGATACGACCACGCACGCCTCTGCGCTGCGGCCAGATGGATGACGTGCCGCTTCACGTGACTCTCGATGCCGAGCGCCAGATCCACAAAAGCTTTGCGGCCTTGCATACGCCCGGCCATGCGGGCCAACTCTGCTCTCAGATCATCCACTTGCTTGGCAAAGTTGTCTGCGTTCTGTCGTGAAATTTCAACCAGGCGGTTCGCGACTGCATCTCCGGGCAATGCTGAGTACAGTTTGGGCCGTGTCGGCTGGATCTCCACCAGCCCCAGCCGGCCAAGTTTCTCCATCGCCTGGTAGATTTTTGAGGATGGTATCTCACCGTGGCGGCAAAGAGTCTCGGCATCGGCCACGCCATGAACCATAAGCGCGGCAAAGGCTTTTCGCTCGTAAAGCGTGAAGCCCAGTTCTTCGAGCATCTCGAATTGTTGGGCTCGCATTAGAATCTTTTCTACTCCCTAGAGTAGTTGAAAAGCAATCTTACTTCCCGTACAACAAATACTCCAAGGAGGATTTATCAATGAAACAAAGTGCGCAACTTATGCCCATGATTTCGGTCGATTCCGTGGATCAGGCGAAAACCTTCTACGTAGAAAAACTTGGCTTCGCGCATCACATGGGAGTTCTTGGCAAAGACGGTCAACTGGACTTTTGCACCGTCACTCTCGCAGGCGCGAGGGTGATGCTGGTGCGTCCGCAGGAAAAAATCGAGGGCACCGGTACCAGCTCATCACGGCGCCCAGTCGAGCTCTATGTGGAAGTGGAAGACGTGGATGTCTATCATGACCAACTCAAGAAAAAAGGAGTGAAGGTCATTTCTCCCCTGACTGACCAGTGGTGGGGCGACCGCACTTTCACCGTGATGGATCCGTTCGGCTATCAGACCTGGTTTTACCAGCACGTCGCAGATCCAATGCCGCCCAAGGGCGTAAAGATTGTTTGAGGAGAAATGAAATGACCAAAGTGATGGAGCCGATGCTGAACGAACTTCGCGAAGAAGCGGCCACGACCCGGCGGGTTCTGGAATGTGTGCCCGGTGACAAGCTCGCCTGGAAGCCGCATGCAAAATCCATGTCGTTAGGCCAACTCGCTTTTCACATCGCCAACATCCCGGGCAATTTGTCGAAGCTCGCGCAACTCGACGAATTCGACGCATCGCAAGCGAACTTCGACCCGCCTTCTCCCAAAGATCTGGCCGAAATCACAACGGCTCTGAACAACGGCGTTCAGGACGCCGAAAACTATCTGGGAACGTTAACCGAAGAGTCTGCCGAGGCAAATTGGCGTTTGACCATTCGGGGCCGCGAACTATTCAGCAAGCCGCGAATTGGGATTCTGCGTTCGATTATGCTGAATCACTGGTATCACCATCGCGGCCAGTTGTCGGTTTACTTGCGGCTCCTGGATGTTCCGGTGCCGGTGATTTACGGCCGCAGTGCGGATGAAAATCCATTTGCGTGACGCAGTCATAATCGGGTCCTTCAGAATGGTGGACGTAACATCAGGAGATCATGCCCTTCGATGAGAGATTAGCCAAGCGGCTGCGCGGCATCTTCACCGGTAATTATCGCGTAAAGGAAATGGAGATGTTCGGTGGCCTTGCGTTCATGGTGAATGGCCACATGTGCTGTGGGATTGTCGGCGATGATTTGGTGGTACGCACCGGTCCCGATGCGCACGATGACGCTGTATCCAAGCCTCACGTGCGTCCCATGGATTTTCCCGGCAAACCGATGAAGGGTTTTGTTTATGTAAACTCTGCCGGATACAAAACTGAAACTGCGCTAAAGAAGTGGACCCAGAGAGGTTTGGATTTTGTGCTCTCGCTGCCGCCGAAGTGAACTGTTATTTCCGGGGAGTAGCGCTGAAACTGAGGCGTTCGACCAATTGCTCCACCTCATCTTCGCTTCCTCCGATGAAGGTGAACGAGATTGCGTAGCCCTTGCTCAACATCACCAGCGAACTCTGATACATGGTGACCTTGCCCATTTCTTTGCTGAAATCGCTACGCACCAATACTCTGCCTGTCACCGTGACTTCATAAGGCTCGTTCGCTACTTTGAAGCCCTGCGACGTAGCCGCGGCGGTAAGCGGCTCGAAATAATCCGCGGACGTGTTCACTCCCGGCAACGAAGAAAGGCTCTCCGCCGCGATGACCGCCGCCGGATTAACGCCCTCCGCCTTAATCTCTGGTGGATGCTCGAACACTGCCAACAGGACCTGCGACTTCGCCGGATCGGGCGAGGCATCTCGCATCCGGTCGGTGCGGTCCACCCAGCCTAAAATGAATTTGTATGCAAATCCGAGGCTTGGATTGCGATAGGCATGGTTTGAGACCGCGCCATTGCCAATCGGCCCGGTGGAAGATTGCTGTGCGAACAATGACGGGAAACTAAGTATAAAGGCAATCGTGACTAAGCGATTATGCATCCAGATGAATCAAACCAAACTTTGTCAATAACCGCAGATTCCTCCTCGTCGCTGCGCTCCTTGCCGGAATGACAAATTAGAGCGACTTACGCCCGAGACAAATACGCCCCTTCCGAGGTGTCCACCCGAATCTTTTCGCCCTGGTTGATGAATGGCGGAACCTGCACGACCAGCCCGGTTTCGGTCTTCGCAGGTTTCGAAACACTCGATGCGGTCGCGCTCTTAATCCCCGGCTCGGTCTCCACCACGGTCAACTCTACTGTCTGCGGCAACTCGATCCCCACCGCTTTTCCATCGAAGAACTCGACTTTGATCTGCAAATTCGGAATCAGATAGTCCACAGCATCGCCCAGAATGTCCTTGGTCAGATGCGTCTGCTCGTAATTCGTAGTGTCCATGAAGTAGTAGCTGTCGCCATCGGCGTAGAGGAACTCCATCTCCTGCTCGTCCACGTTGATCTTCTCAATCGGGTCCGGCGAGCGGAAGCGGTGCTCGAACATGGCGCCGGTACGCAGGTTACGCAGTTTGGCCTGGATAAATGCGCGCAGGTTGCCCGGAGTGCGGTGTTCGACGCTGAAAACCGAGTGCAGATCATTGTTGTGCTTGATGATCATGCCGGGACGCAGTTGGGTGGCGGGGATGGACATACGAACTGGATCTCCTTGAAATGATTGCTATTGGGCCGGGCAGGAGAGCAGGCTAGGGCCACAATTTCTGCCAGGCACGAGGCTCAAAGTCCTCATTTTAGACGGTTTTGGTCGATTTGGGAAACTGGGGAGGAACTCGCTTGAGGCGGGCAAAGGAATTGCGCCGGTCAACACAGACAGAGCTAAAATAGCGGGAATGGGAGTCGGCTCCTGTCGTTGGTTCCCAGGAAGGGAAGCAATCCTATGCGAGTTGGTAAATACGAAGTCTCAGAACATGAAAGCCAATTGGGGACGGCAGTTACTTTCCTCATGATCGGGCTGGGTGTAGGGGCGCTGACAGCCCTCCTGCTTGCCCCGAAGAGCGGCAGGCAACTACGCAGAGACATCCGGCGTAAGTACGAGGACGCCAAAGACACGATCGACGATTGGAAAGACGACGCCCGCGAAGCTGCCGAAGACGTGGTGGAACGCAGCACGGAAATTGCCGATGAGATCCGCGAACGGGTCTCGCCCCTGGCAAAGGCAATTCGCAAGTAGCTTTTAGACGGTTTGGCCACGAGAAACGAAAACCCGGGAAAATTAGAGAGGCCTAAAGGGAAAGGCCACATTCTCTAGATGTGGCCTTCTATCACCCGGGAACACCGGTGGTTCGCGAATATCCCGCCGCTCTGCTTGCCGACGGCAGCCTCGGCCCGTCCTATACCGGAATCATTGAGCCTGTACTTAGGTAGTGGTTAATCGCCGTTTCCCAACCCCGCATTTTGGCTTCGAACCAGTTTCGGTCGTAGCCTTCCAACTCTCGATTGCCCTCGGGAGACAGTCCGGTATATCGAAAGCGTATGTGTGAACTGGTGCGGTCTCCGTCGGTTCGAGCCAGCTGAATACTCAGTTCGGTTGCTACCCGGTCCGGCTTGATCCAGATATATCCAACGCGGAATGCCGCTGGATCATAGTCCACGCAGATCCAGGTTGTAGGGGATGAGGTCTGTTCGTATCCGTTCGAACGCGATGAGTATTTGGCCGACTCAACGGTAGGGTCGTGGGTCGTGAAGACACACCCAAGTTCCGCTACGCCGGATTCGGAATAGATCAGTGCATATCGCCACCCGGGGATCCAATCAGCCTCGCGCACTGGGCAGAGAAGCGGGAAGACTTTCTCGGGGGAAGCAGGGTTGGTTTGTGTGTACTGGTGAGCAACGCGACGACTTGTGAATGCGGACATAGATTGCCTCCATAGAAAAACCCGCGAGCCGGAGGGCCCGCGGGTGGGTTGAACTAAGTTTCTATTGCAATAGGAAAAAGCCGCGCTCCTGGAGCGTGGCCTGAAGGAATTATAGCATTTTCACGCGGTTTGATGCGCGGATTTTCCGAGTCAGCTTTGCAGCGCCTGGGAGAGGGCCTCCCATTCGGCCAGCAACACGGACAGTTCTTTGCGACGCGTCTCCAGTTCGTAGGTCTGATGCTGGGTTTCTTCGACACTTACGAAATTCAACAACGCGGTTTCGCATTGGGCAATGGCGCTCTCGACGTGTGCGATCTCCTGTTCCAGGTCCCGGACGCGGTCTTCCATTTGCTTACGTTTCAAGGGATTGAGGCGGCGGGCTTTGGAGTCGACGGTGGTAACTGCCGGGGCGTGGGATCCGTTCGTAGGCTGAGCCAGGGCAGGGTTATTGATCACTGTGGCCTGGAGCTTCTCCGCGCCACCTTGCTTGCGCCACATGTAGTCTTCGTAGTTGCCCGGGTAGACCTCGACCTTGCCATCGCCTACTTCAAAAATGCGAGTAGCCAGCTTGTCGATGAAGTAGCGGTCGTGGGAAACGAAAACTACCGTGCCCGTGTACTTCGACAGGGCTTCCAGCAACACATCCTTGGCGCGCATGTCCAGGTGATTGGTTGGTTCGTCCAGCAGCAGGAAATTGGCGGGATGAAGCAGCATTTTCAGCAGCGCGTAACGATTGCGCTCCCCTCCCGAGAGCACGCCGATGCGTTTGAACACCTCATCGGCGGAAAACAGAAAACAGCCGAGGAGGTTGCGCAATTCGGTTTGGCCCGAACCCGGGGAGTAGTCGGCCAAATCATCGAACACCCGCGCACTGGGATTGAGTTCCTTATACTGATCCTGGGCAAAGTAGTCGGATTCAACCTGATGTCCGAATTTGTATTCGCCATGGGTCAGCGGTTCGCGGCCTGCCAGTAGCTTGATCAGCGTCGATTTGCCGGCGCCATTCACCCCGACCAGGGCAATGCGGTCTCCTCGCTCGATCAGGAAATTCACTTCCCGGAAGACTTCTTTCTCGCCATAGGACTTGGCAACACCGGAAAACTCGGCCACGATGCGGCCGCTTTGCTTGGGCTGCGGAAACGAAAAGTGGATGGTCTTTTCTTCTTCCGGAATCTCGATCCGCTCTATCCGCTCCAGTTCCTTGATGCGGCTCTGCACCTGCTTGGCCTTGGTGGCCTGGTAGCGGAATCGGCTGATAAACATTTCCAGCTGCTCGATGCGCTCGCGCTGGTTCCTGTAGGCGGCTTCGAGCTGTTCCTGCCGCTGCCTCTTCTGGGCAAGATACTTTTCGTAGTTGCCGGGATAAAAGTGGATGCGCTTGTTCCAGATTTCGACAATCTTGTTGATGGTCACATCGAGGAAGTAGCGATCATGGGAGATCAATACAAAGGCATACGGATAATTGCCCAGATATTCTTCCAGCCAGTTGCGGGCTTCGAGGTCGAGATGGTTGGTGGGTTCATCGAGCAACAGCAGGTTCGGCTTCTGGAGCAGCAGCTTGGCCAGCGCGATGCGCATCTGCCATCCGCCGGAGAACTCTTCCGTGGGACGTGTCCAATCTTCTTTACCGAAACCTAAGCCGCCCAGAACCGTGCCGACTTGCGCTTCAATGGCGTATCCGTCACGGGTGCGAAATTCGTGATCGATGCGATGGTAGCGGTCGGCCACCTGGGTGTACTCATTGGATTGCGTGTCGAGTTCCGACATGCGACGGGTGAGGTCTTCCATCTCCCGCTCGAGAGCGCGCAACTCGTCAAACACCGACATGCACTCGGCAAACACGCTGCGGCCAGCCAGGTTCAAGCCGTCCTGCGGAAGGTAGCCAGAGCTGATTCCTTTGGCAACGCTGATGGAGCCGTAGTCAAGGCTCTCCATGCTGCCCAGAATTTTCAGCAACGTGGACTTGCCGGTGCCGTTTGCGCCCACCAGGCCAACGCGGTCTTTGGGTGTGATCAGCCAGTCGGCCCCTTCAAACAGGAGCTTGTGGCCAAAGCGTTTTCCGGCGGCGGAGAGCTGGATCATGAGCTGGTTTCTATCGTCTCATGAGAAGGCTGAACCAGAGGGAACAAGGGCTTGCGATGGATGCGCACGGCCAGTCACACCTTGCATTACGAACCAGCGAGTCTGGCGGCTTTACGAGCGACCCGCAGGAAGCCTTTAGTCCGGGCGTCATTTTCCAGGGTAGTGAGTTGTGCTCGCGCTGTGGCGGATTGCCCGGTTTTTAAGGCGATCTCTCCCAGTGCGAGCCTTGCTTCAAAGATATATGCCAAAAATCCGTTCTCGCTGGCTTGGGCCAGAATCGTTTTAACCTTGTTTCTTGCATCGGCAAACTTCCCAGCTGCCATGTCCACGCGCGCCGCAGCCAGGCCAGCATCAAATTTCGGGGAACGTACCGAGGTCTTCGCAGCCAGAGTCAGGGCGCGCAGCGTTGCAGCCTGGGCATCGGTTGCTCTTCCCTCCCCCAACAATGCCAATGCCAGTACCGAGTTGGCGCTGGCCAGACTTTCTGGAACGTTAGCGTTTTCAAGTTGGTGGACTGCGTCAGAGGCGGATTTTTCAGCCTCGGCTGCCTGTCCTTGTTCCAGAGAAATCCGTGCCATGCTAACCCGGCTATATGCAATTTCCACAGTACTGCCTAATTCTTTGCGAAGTGCCAGGCTTTGCTCCGCTTTATCACGGGCATCTTTTAAGCTATCGCGATGATAGGAGACGTCGGCTAAGCCCAGCATGTCACTGGCTGTTTCCGCTTTGTGACCGGTCTCGTTACTGAGCGTAAGAGCCAGACGATAATGTTGCTCGGCCTTTGCCAGCTCGCCTTGTTCGATCAAAACGGTCGCTAGATTATGTTCGGTAGTTGCTGCGCCACGTTTGTCGCCGACCTCTTTAAACAGTTGCAGGGCCTGTTCTTGCGCCTTTTCGGCATCCGCCAATCGGCCCAGGCCGTCCAATACGTTGGCGATGTTTCCTAGTGCGCTGCAAATATCCAATTTGCTTCCCAGCTCGCGGTCGATGGCCAGCGTCTCCTCGTATTGCCGTTTCGCTTCCAGCAACTTCCCTTCTTCGTAATACACATTCCCGATCGCTTCCATGGATCGAACCATAGCCGGACGGTTTCCGATTTGTCGAAAAATGAGCAAGGACTCTTGATAATGCTTGCGAGCTTCTTCGAAGTTGCCTTCGTTGTAGGCAATCCTTCCGGTGATGTGCACCACGACGGCCGAATTCCGCAGATCGCCGGCCGCGGCAAACAGTACTTTGGCCTCCGCGAGATCCGTACGCGCACGGGCATTCTCCCCAAGCCATATGAGCGGAGTGCTTTCCGCGCGCAGAGCTTGCGCCAGCACCAGGCGGGCGTGGCTCTGTTTGCCCTTTTCTATCGCTTGCGCAGCGACGGCTTGTGCCTTTTTATAGTCAGCCTGGTCGATCAATATTCCCGCCTCGGCGATATCGATTCGTGGATCGCTGCCGAGCGGTGACGGCAAATTGCGCGCAGCCGCCAAAGTTGCCAGTCCCTCTTTACCTGCGCCGGATGTCTGCTGCGCCTGGGCCAGCCGCAAAGCATAGTCCAGGTTGTCGGGATATAGATCGATGAGGGTGCGATAAATGTCGATGGCCTTCGGCCACTCGTGGTTCAATCTTCGATATTGACCCTCGATCGAAAGCCGCTCTTCCGCGCGCAGGTTTTTCGCCAACGCTAAAGCCTGGTGGGTTTCATCGATAGCTTTGGAGTCATAGCCCAGCGCTTGCCATGCCGAACCCAGCGCCGCGTGGGCCTCGGCGGACTTCGGATCGGCTGCAACCGCCTGACTCAACAAATCAGCCGCAATCTTGCCTTCGAACTCGCGCAGCTTCATCAATCCTTCGGCATACAAACGCGCAGCTTTTGCATTTGCGGGCAGCGAGGCACGTACTTCTTTTTCCTGCTCGGTGGAGGTCGCACCGACGGTGAGGTGCTCTCGCATACTGGTGCCGGCCTGCAAAATGAGAGTGAACAAGTCGGATTGGTGCCCGATCACCTTGTCCTGGGCAACCACCTTTCCCTGTGCGCTGTCCAGCAGGCGAAAATCCAGACGAATCTGGCTTCTGTTTCCTTCTCCTACCACCGTGTAATCCCCAAACGCTACATAGTCAGTTTCCAGATTCGTGCGCAGGCTGTCTAAAGAATCTTTGGAAAGAGTAGTTCCGGTGCGTGGGAAATCGGGAACGGCCTGCGCAATCTGGTCGCCTGGAACCAGGCGGAGTTGATCTCCCTCGGCAAGCTCAGTCCTCAGCATTTCTGCCAGAGCTGTGGAGAGCCATCTATCTTCCGGGCGCTGCGTCAGATTACGAAAATCCAGAACGGCTACAGATCGTCTCAGCTTGATTGCCGGCGTCGGGGCAACTGTCGTCTGACTGCCAGACCCTCCATGGTGCCGCGCACGATAAGCGAGGAATCCTCCTCCCGCAACTGCCAGGATCAGAGCTCCGACCCCGGCCCAAACCCAACCAGCTCGAGTTTCTGTTTGGGTGGCAAGCAACTCGGATCGCGAGCGGGTCTCCACCACGAGCGCTTCTTCTTCCTCCAGCTCCCCAACCTCCCGTACCTCCTCGGCAAACTGATAGCCCCGGCCAGCAGCCGTCAGGATGTAACGCTTCTTGTTGGAATCGCCCAGCGCCTTCCTCAGCACGAAGATGTTCTGGCTCAGGTTCGACTCTTCGACGAAGCTGTCCGGCCAGAGTGTTTTCATCAGTTCGTCCTTTGAAACGATCCGGCCATGGTTCTGCACTAACACCATGAGCGTTTCAACTGCCTTGGGCGTCAGGGATACTGGCGTCTCCTCCCTTAGCAGAAGCCTCTTCTGCGGATCCAGCCGAAAAGGCCCGAACTCATATAAACGCTTGATTCGACTGGGCGTCGTTGCCATTTGAGATCTTTTGAGAACTTCTGAGTAGCGATCTAAAGACTTATGCAGGCCGCCTGATGCACTCTGCGTGCGTTCGGAAGAAGTGGATTGGAGCGCCCCAACGCCAAGCACCATAACACCGATTTTCAGCGCGGGCAATGAGGAGATTCCGTGAATCTATGGCCACGGAGGCTCTGGAAAAGCGTGCGGATCACGGTGGAGACCGAGCAGGTCACCATCATCCGCCGTCGCCGTATTGCCAGGTTTTGGTGTAGCCAGTGCGGGGACGAGGAGGACTTCATTCCGGTGGAAGCGGTCAACCGGCTGCTGGTCGGGGGACCGAGCCAGGAAGACCAGCTTCCCCCGGGTGATGGGTTTCATTTCAGCAAAGTAGCAGATGGATCGCTATTCGTCTGCGTCAGGTCCTTGTCGGGGTTGTCGTGAAGTAGGCAACAAAAAGATCGGGGAGGAGACTAGTCATGAAATTCTGGATGAGCGCCAGTAAATTCTTGCCAATAACGCTGTTGCTGTGGGCGACGGCGTTACAGGCCCAGCTGACTGACAACACGCAGGCTACAAACCCAACCAACGCTGGTATCAATAAATCACTGTCGGATGAAGTCGGAGCAGGACGCGGAAATGTGAATTCCGTCGGCTCGTCCGCTTACATCATCGCACGCGATCCCTTCCGCTCCATCCGGCGCGGACGGCAACTTTTCCAGCGCAAGTTCACCAGCCTGCAAGGGCACGGCGCAAATGAGAAAGACGGCATCGGGGACATTGGGGCAGACAAGGGCATTGGCGCCGGGCTCAGTGATAGTTGCGCATCGTGCCACGGGCGTCCGCGCGGAGCCGCCGGCGCCGGCGGCGATGTGGTAACCCGCCCGGACAGCCGGGACGCTCCTCATCTATTCGGCCTGGGCCTCAAAGAGATGTTGGCCGATGAAATCACCGTCGACCTGCGCTCGACTCGCGACTATGCAGTGGTCGAGGCACGACGCCGCAGACGCCCAGTTACGCTCAGACTGGTCAGCAAAGGCATTCACTACGGGAGCATCACCGCCAACGCCAACGGCTCGGTTGACACGTCCGGTGTCCTTGGCGTGGATCCCGATCTTCGCGTACGGCCTTTCTTCGCCGAAGGATCCACCATCTCCATGCGGGAGTTTATCGTCGGCGCACTCCACAACGAAATGGGCTTGGAAGCCAGCGACGATCCCGATCTGGCCGCGGCCCACGCCGGCAGCCGCGTGGTGACGCCCTCCGGCATGGTGCTGGATGGCTCGAAAGACAAGATTGAAGCCCCGCCGGCGCCTGACGCTCACAATGGAAACGAGATTGATACGGCGCTGGTGGACCATTTGGAGTTCTATCTCCTCAACTATTTCAAGCCCGCGACATACAAGCAGACGGAAGCCACCGAACGCGGACGGAGGGTCTTCAATCGCGTTGGCTGTGCCTCCTGCCATGTTTCTGACCTGATGATCAACCATGATCGCCGTGTGGCGGACGTCGAAACCGTCTACGATTCCACACGCGGGATCTTCAACCACATGTTCGCCACTGCCATTCCGTTGTTCAGCGTGGTGGACGACGGCAGCGGCAATTTTCCGATGAAATCGCCGGCGGGAAATCCATTCCTCGTAAGAAACATCTTCACCGATTTCAAGCGGCATGATCTCGGCCCTAATTTCTACGAACGCAACTGGGATGGCACTATACAGAAGACATTTCTTACTCGTCCGCTTTGGGGCGCCGGCTCCACTGGCCCATATGGACACGACGGCCGCAGCATTACACTGGACGAAGTCATCCTGCGGCATGGGGGAGAATCTCAACCATCCCGGGACGCCTATGCTGCGTTACCTGAAAGTCAATCGGGCGATCTGATCCAATTCCTGAACTCGCTGGTACTGTTCCCGCCGGACGATACTGCGTCAACTCTCGATCCAGGAGATCGCACCAAAGCCGGGTTCCCGCAAGCAGGACACGGCAGCATCAAGCTGGGCGTCTTGTTTAACGATCCTGCGGACCCTGAATGATGAAGTAATGCAGTTTGTGGCTGAAGCATCTGCAAATCTTCAAGGAGCAGGTTGGCAATGGTTTAGTTAAAAGGGGCTGCGCGACTGAGGCGCTAACTGGTCAGCCGCAAGGCCCCGATTTCTTCCACAGCGCGGTCCACGGTTGTTTGAAGTTCCCTCGCGTATTTCACCTCCCGGCCCTTGGTGAGGAATTTTTTCGCGTCTTCCGGCGAGAACCAGGTCGGATTTCGCATCCCTTCCTGCGGATGGCCGGCATGTTCCACTTCCATCAGGAAAGCTTTGACCGCGTATTCCTGCACTCCGGGCGGTTTCCAGAAAACTCCCTTGGAGTGTGTGTAGATATGAAAGTGGCGGGGCTCGATGTGGCCGTGGGCTCCAGCCTCTTCCCAAGCTTCTTGCTGAGCGGCCTGGCTGTGCGACAAGTTGGGTTCAGGCGCACCTTTGGGGAAGGTCCACTTGTTGCCGCCGTTGGTGTTGACCAGCAGGAATTCTACGGAAGCTCCGCGGCGGCGATAACAGATTGCCGCTACCTGAAGAGGCAGAGCGTATTTGGCCAAGCTGCGTGCTCCCATACGGGCTTGTAACCGTTCAGCTTTGATGCTAGGCCAAGAGTATTGCAGGAATGTGAAAATGCAACCAAAAAGGTGCAGGCGTCTAGTTACCGTGGTGGGCCGATTGGCGCACTCCGGAGATGAGCGCGGCTACAAAGGATGACACGGAGTTGCGGGGTTTTCTTGGCATTGGAACCAGATGCCGGTAATGAAGAAGGATCTGCCGGATGCGGAGGCGGGTCTCATCGTTCTCCAGTTCTACCGCTTGACGCAAGGCGCACAGCAATTCTGCAGCTTTTTCCCGGTCAGGCTCGCGAGAAACCCTGTCGCATAGTTCTTTTATGGCAGACTCATCAGGCATGGCGCCAAAAAACCTGAACTTAAACTATGCAACTTTTTGCAGTCGGTCGATACCCTACAATCTGTAGTTTTTCTGAAAACATTCCTGTAGGAACTACTGAGTATTCTTGGGATCCTCTGCTTTATTTCCTCTTCAGCCACTGGTCCACCCAGTCATTCACGGTCTTGTACCAGAGCTGGGAATTCTGCGGCTTCAGCACCCAGTGGCCTTCGTCGGGGAAGTAGAGCATCTTCGACGGCACGCCCAGCCGTTGCAGCGTAGTGAAAAGCTGGAATCCTTCCGACACATCCAGCCGGTAATCCTTCTGCCCGTGGATCACAAGAGTCGGTGTCTTGAACTTGTCCGCGTACATGTGCGGAGACCATTTGTCATACATGGCGCGGTTGGTGTACGGAGTCCCTTTGAACTCCCACTCGGGGAACCAGAGTTCTTCGGTTGAGCCCCACGCCGAGGTGGTGTTGAACTGGCTGTCGTGTGACACCAGGCACTTGAAGCGGTCGGTGTGGCCGAGGATCCAGTTCACCATCCATCCGCCGTAACTCGCGCCCAGCGCGCACTCGCGGTCTTTGTCAATGAACGGATAGTGCTGCTCGGCGTAGTCGAGGCCCTTCATCAGGTCTTCAAACGGAGCGCCACCCCAGTCGCCGTTGATGGCGTCAATGAACTTCTGTCCATAGCCGGGCGAGCCGTGGAAGTTGATGAAGATGACCACGTATCCGCTGGCCGCGAACAGCTGCATGTTCCAGCGATAGCTCCATTCGTCGCCCATGGGAACTTCCGGCCCGCCGTGGATGATGAACTTCACCGGGTATTTCTTGTTGGGATCGAAGTTGGGCGGGCGGACGAGGAAGCCCTGGACCTTGTCGCCGTTAGCGCCGGTGAACCAGAAATCCTCAAGAGGAGACCTGGAGACTTGGGAGAGGACGGAGTCGTTAATGTGAGTGAGAGGCTGAACTGACCCCGTCAGCGGCATGGGAAATCTGAAAACTTCGTTTGGATGCTGCACAGACATCTTTGTGAAGAACAGTGTGTTCCCATCGGGTGTCAACGCGAGATCGTCGCTGTAGCCCGTCGCGTTCTCGCGAACAAAGAGTGCCTTAGGCTCAGATCCCAAGATGTGAACGGCCCAAACCGGAGAAATGCCATGCCCTTCTGAACTGAAATAAATCCGTGAGGAGTCCGGAAACCAAACAAACGTCCCGACCCAACCGCTGAATGTCGCAGTGAGTTCTCTTCGCTCTCCCGTCTTCCGGTCATACAGCATCAGCCGAAACCGATCGCTCTCGTATCCCGGACGATGCTGGGCGCGGTAGGCGATGTACTTTCCATCGGGCGAATAGAGCGGCGTCGAGTCGCTGGCCGGATTGTCGGCCGTGATGTTCTTGGCCGGGCCTCCGTTGACGGAGACAATCCACAAATCATTGTTGGTGGAAGTGGCCTCGACCTTGTCGTGGTTCGAGGTGAAACAAATTTCCTGCCCATCGGGCGAGAAGGCGTAGTCATCCTGCCCGCCGAGCGAGAATGGAGGCGCGTCGAAGTCGCCGGGGGTGAGGTCGCGGGGAATCTGCCCTGCATAAGAAACGTACTGCAGAACGCGAACCCGCCCAGTAGCATCCATGCTCTCCCTTCGCAGCGGGAGTACGAAAATGTGCGTACGCCTTCCCGCTTTATAGGCATTCCAATGACGATAGAGCAAGCGATCGAAAACCAATGCTTTGACTTTCGAGTTCTCCACATCTGCAAGTTTCTTCCGGTTGCACGCATCCTCTTTCAAAAACACGCCGTCACATTCGGGATAAACGTCCGACGTAAAGATGATGTTGCTTCCATCGGGCGACCACAATTCGCCGCTCGCTTCGGTGGCAATCGACGTCAATTTGTGTACGCTAGTTACCGTGCCAGTGCTGCCATCAAAATCCGCCACCCAAACCTGCGATCCGCCTTCCTTGGTCGAGATAAACGCGAACCGCTTCCCATCCGGCGCCCAGCGCGGACGGTCGGCGTCCTGATCACCAATCAATATCCTCTCCCCTGTCATCCCGAGCGAGGACGAAGGATTCGCTTGCGAATCCTTCGCCGCAGTCGAGGGACCTGCTGTTCCTGACAGCGGCACGATCCACACATGCGGAGTCTTGGTATTCGCCTCCAGGTCCACATCCACCGCGGCAAAGAGCACCCACTTGCCATCGGGAGAAGGCACAGGCTCCTCCACCCGCTTGAGCTTCATCATGTCTTCGAAGGTGAAGGGATGCTTTTGCTGGGCGAAAAGGGGAAGCACAAAAATGAGGGCAATCAGGATTGCAGAAATGCGGCGCATATTCCGTCCCTTCTGATGAACCGACAAGTGTACCTCTGGATTGGACACGCCGGAGGTTCTGGGACACAACGAAAGGGTTTGTATCAGGGCATGCCTTTCAGGCATGCCGCGGACGTCTCGAGGAGAAGAGTCTGGCGCCGACCCGGCGCAACTACCCGGCGGCTTAAAAGCCGGGAAATTTTTGCCTGGACCGGCGCGGCTGAAGCCAGCGCCCTGATACGAACCATCGACAGAATGCATTCCTGGTTTCGCTCCGATGAGCCAATGATGGATTCCTGGTTTCGCCCCGATGAGCACATAGAGAATACCTTCGACGCGCACTTTACGCTCCCGCCAGCGCCATTTAAAATCAACTCCAGGCCGACGTAGCTCAGTTGGTAGAGCAGTCGATTCGTAATCGACAGGTCATCGGTTCAAGTCCGATCGTCGGCTCCATGCCTTTTCGGTCCAGCCGGGAGACATAGGTAACAGAATGTACCGGCTACATAGGTAACAGTTTTGGGCCGAAGGGATTTTGTAGTGGTTCCAACACACGAGTCTCCAAATCGAAATATCCCAAATCATAATCCATAAAGCTGACCAGCCAGATATCGTCATGCACTTCTCTGATGCCTACGGCCTGGCCGGCAAAGACCTGGCTGAAGTTGATCTTTTTATTCCCCAGACAGATGCGGCCGCAACGGGTGACCACGATCGTTTTATCGTGGAGGGGATAGTCGATGTCGGGCAGTCCAGTATAGGCACGAGGGGAAGGCGGGTAGACCTCGGCGGGACACTTCATGGCGAGCGCTTCGTGCGGCCGCTCGCCATTAAAAACTTCCATGAAGTCGTCGAAGCGGGCCTGCTGCTGCACGAAGTTTCCAGCGGCCGGCTTGGTGGCTTCTTTCTTCAAGGTGAGATGCATGCGTTGCACCTGAGCCTCAAGCCGATCTGCGCTCACGTTCTGGGCACACAGTGAAAAGTGGGGTACACGTCGCTGTACCGAAGCCGAGAATTTATTCGCTTTTCTAGGAACAGATGTGTTAATTCCCGAAGTGATCGATGCAGAAGCGTTTCGTGCGAAGAACCCTTGTGTAAGTTCGGTACGCGTGCAGTGTGTGGCTGCGCATCACACTACACCAGAACAAGCGGGGACGGTCTTCGCCCGAGTAAAGCCAAAACATGCGGTGTATTCATACAATGACTGGTGACACCGCGAACTTAATCCGTCTAGCCCGGAAAATCATTATCGTATCTTCGGGCTGAAGGGCTTTCTGTCTTGTAGCAGCACCCAGGTAATCAAGGCGCCTACCGCAACACCGCCAGCTACAATCACATACTGGGAATCCAGGACGCCGCCAACTCCGGCTGCGGGCGGCGCACCGCGCCGACGGTCTTCCTTCTTGGCATCCCCAGAAGAGCGCGTGGTTTGCTGACCGGCCGCCACCGTTGATGTGCCTGAGCTATCCTGCACACTGACATCGCCCTTGCGGGCCATGATCATTACTTTCCCATCGCTTTCGCTGATTTGAAATTCAGTCCAGGTA
>Ga0137366_10000744_pt1 | contig 22642 bp, 17 predicted proteins | sample SagtaG_8_FD_104938 | JGI IMG/M metagenome (GOLD analysis project Ga0137366, IMG submission 104938) | Vadose zone soil microbial communities from Sagehorn Ranch, Mendocino, California, USA - Sage1_L_60_16 metaG | ecosystem: Environmental > Terrestrial > Soil > Vadose zone | place: USA...
CAGTACGAGAGTGAGGCTGTCTATCACAAAGTGCGCGAAGACCTTGAGAAGCTCGGCGTGATCTTTACCGATATGGACACAGCCCTGCGCCTGTATCCCGACATCATCAAAGAGCATCTCGGCACCGTTATTCCCCCATCCGATAATAAATTCGCCTCGCTCAACAGCGCGGTGTGGAGCGGTGGCAGCTTTGTCTATGTGCCAGAGGGCGTGCGCGTTGAAATTCCCTTGCAGGCCTACTTCCGTATCAATGCCCAGAATATGGGTCAGTTCGAGCGCACCTTGATTATCGCCGCTCCTGGCTCGTATGTCCACTACGTCGAGGGATGTACTGCTCCAACCTATGCCAGCGACAGCCTGCACAGCGCCGTCGTAGAGATCAAGGTTATGGAAGGCGCTCGTGTGCGCTACACGACCATTCAGAACTGGTCGAAGAACGTCTACAATCTCGTGACCAAGCGTGCAGCGGCATACCAGGACGCAACGATGGAATGGGTCGATGGGAACCTCGGCTCGAAGGTGACCATGAAGTATCCGGCTGTCCTGCTGATGGAGCCAGGCGCTCGTGGCGATATCCTCTCAGTGGCATTTGCCAGCGATGGGATGCAGCTGGATGCTGGCGCCAAAGTTACGCATCTTGCTCCGCACACCACTTCGCAGATTCTCTCGAAGTCGGTCTCGAAGGGGACGGGTCGAGCCTCGTATCGTGGTCTGGTCCGCATCAACCGGGGTGCGCACCACACCAAGTCCCATGTCCGCTGTGACGCGCTCTTGCTCGATGAGCATGCCCGCACCGATACCTATCCAACTATTCGTGTCGAAGAGAACCAGACCGAGGTCGGCCACGAGGCGACCGTCTCGAAGGTCGGTGACGACCAGCTCTTCTACCTGATGAGCCGTGGCCTGGATGAGTCCGAAGCGTATTCGCTGATCGTCAACGGCTTCATTGAGCCGATCACCAAGGAACTCCCGATGGAGTACGCGGTTGAGCTCAACCGCCTGATCCAGTTGGAGATGTCCGGCAGTGTGGGCTAAACATCTGCTTATATAATGGCAGGAAGAAAACGATGCCCTACGGCATTGGGTGAGCATGATGTGGTCCAAGCGAGAACTTTTGTGGGCCGAAGTGAGCCATCATGACGCTTCGACGGCCCGAGCCCTCCCCACAGTGGAGCCATTCTTCGAACTTTTCACCACAGCGGAGAGCAATCGTGCCCATTGCTGCTCTCAACACCTTCTCATGGCAGGACGCTTCTTACAAACTGCCGAGCACATGAGCGAACCGTGAGTGGAGGAACGTTCTTTTAACGCTTGTTTTAACGCTCCCTGCTTATACTGAAAGTAGCTTGGACAAACAGGGTGTTGGGCATTCTTCACCCTTGACTATCAAGACTGAGATTGTTGGCCTTCGTTTTGAGCGCACATCAATGCTTCCCGTCCCCGTCCTGGCAGGCATCATTGAGGGTTGCCAAAGGCCCAGATGATGCGTTTACAGAGAGCTCCCTCTTGCTGGTACTCGACCCGATCGCGGCGGGTGTCCAGAAGGCGGTCGCTTTCACCACAGGCGTTTGATGTAAGAAAACAGGAATGCGATGGCTCAAGAAAACATCGCAGTAGAACTTGAAGAAGGAGAACACTCATGACACAAACGAAAACAAATACCGTTGGAAGGAAGAAGGAGGAGACACACATGAGAGCTATTGTGTATCACACCTATGGATCACCGGATGTTCTGAAACTGGAAGACGTTCAAAAGCCGGTCCCGCAGGACGATGAAGTCCTGGTACACGTTCATGCGGCATCCGTGAATGCAGCTGACTGGCATTTATTGAGAGGGAAACCGTTCTTGGCCCGCTTCGTAAACGGGCTTCAAAAACCCAAAAACACGAAGCTCGGCGCTGATGTAGCGGGGCGCGTTGAAGCGGTTGGCAGAAACGTCACGCAGTTTCAAGTCGGTGAGGAGGTATTTGGGTGCATGCCCTTACATGAGTTGGGCAGTTTGGCCGAGTATGTCTGTGCTCATGAAGATGCAGTGGCGTTGAAACCGGCCAAGATGACATTCGAGCAAGCAGCAGCCGTCCCTTTAGCGGCATTCACCGCCTTGCAGGGTCTGCGCGACAAAGGACAGATAAAGCTCGGGCAAAAGGTTTTGGTGAATGGTGCGTCTGGTGGTGTGGGTACGGCTGCCGTTCAGATTGCCAAGTCATTCGGGACTGAAGTCACTGGCGTATGCAGCACGCGGAATGTAGACATGGTGCGCTCGCTTGGCGCAGACCATCTCATTGATTACACGCAAGCAGATTTCACCAAAAATGGGCAGCGGTATGACCTGATCTTTGATGCTGTGGGAAATCGTTCGGTTTCAGATTTTAAGCGTGCATTAACTCCCACTGGGATTTGTGCCGTTGCGGGGTTTACAACCCTGTCTCATTTGTTCCAAGTTATAGTTCTGGGATCATGGGTATCAAGGACCGGGAGGAAGAAAATCGGTCTCATGGAGACGGCGAACCCAAACAAAAAAGATTTGCTTTTTATCAAGGAGCTTCTTGAAGCCGGCAAAGTAGTCCCTGTGATAGATAGAACGTACCCGTTAAGTGAGGTTCCTGAAGCTATCCGGTATCTTGAAGCAGGACACGCCAAAGGAAAAGTCGTCATCACTGTTGCAACCTAACAATAAAACCGAACGATCTCAGAGAAACATATGAAGGCGATTGTCTGCACAAAATACGGCCCTCCTGACGTTCTTGAACTAAAAGAGGTGGAAAAACCGACTCCCAAAGAGGATGAAGCACTGGTAAGAGTTCATGCGGCATCCTTAAATGCGGCTGACTTTGAAATGCTGAGAGGTACGTGGAGTGCCCGTTTCGGGGGGCTTCTCAAACCAAGGCACACGATACTCGGATCTGACATAGCCGGGCGGATTGAAGCAGTTGGAAGAAATGTCAAGCAGTTTCATCCAGGTGACGGGATATGGGGGGATTTATCCGAGTGTGGTTTTGGTGCTTTTGCCGAGTATGTGTGTGTTCCTGAAAATGCAGTAAGGCTGAAACCGACTAGTATGACATTCGAGGAAGCCGCGGCTGTACCTTCAGCAGGAGTCGTCGCCCTACAGAATCTTCGAGGTGTTGGATCATCTTCGCTCAGTTTTCTTCTCTCGGATAAAGGACACATTCAGTCGGGACAAAAGGTCTTGATTCATGGTGCGGGTGGTGGTGTGGGTACATTTGCGGTGCAGATTGCCAAAGCATTCGGGGCGGAAGTGACTGGCGTGGACAGCACGAGGAAATTGGATATGCTGCGCTCGATTGGTGCAGACCATGTCATTGATTACACGCAAGAGGATTTCACCAAAAGTGGGCAGCGGTATGACCTGATTCTTGATGTTGTGGCATCTCAGTCGATTTTCGATTACAAGCGTGCTTTGAATCCCAAGGGAATTTATGTTATGGTCGGAGGTTCCCTGGCTGCAATACCTCAAGGATTCTTACTAGGACCATTGATTTCAATGACTGGGAGTAAGAAAATGGGAAGCGTGATGTGGAAACCAAACAATCAAGAAGATTTGGCGATTTTGGAAGAGCTTTTTGCAACCGGCAAAGTAGCGCCTGTTATCGATAGACGTTACCCGTTAAGTGAGGTTCCTGAAGCTCTGCGGTATCTTGAAGAAGGACATGCCAAAGGAAAAGTAGTCATAACTGTGGAATAACATGGAACGAACATCCCTCTTTGCTTTCCTCAGCACACGCTCGCAGTGCGAGAACCTCTTTGTTTCCTTACCCTGGACAAAGAACGAATTTCTCACAAACCCGCTTCCTTATCAATGATGGGGAGAGCCCGCGTTGTCTCTTCCAGGTAGCGTTTGGGAGCGCATAACCACACCGAAACATGTGCTGGCTGCATCGTCTCCTCAACCACCGCCACCAGCTTGGTGCATAACTGGTTCAAGTCCACCTCATCACGGATGGTCGCACTAAACGTCGCGATCGTGCGGGCCGCGTCATACTTGCGACGGTAGAAACGACGGTCGATGAGCGCACGCGTGCGATCATGCAGTGGCTTGAACAGAAGCCCTATCAGAAGAGTGGAAGCGACAATCGCCAGTTGGTTTCCCTTTATGAGTGTGAGACTGCTTGTAAGGTATTGGAGCGTGAACACGCTGACTTCGTAGATCAAAGCCAGCACAACCGTCAAGGTGCTATAGACCAGCGTGCGGTGAATGATGAGATCAATGTCATAGAGCCGGTAGCGCAGAATGGCAAAGCCAATGGAGAGCGGGACCAGGAGGAAGGCGACGGGGAGGATGATACCCCACACTTCATTAAACAAAATAGGGTTGATAGTGTTGATGAAGGATGGGATGAGTTCGGCTATGAGGGATATGACGAGTAACCCGATGTAAAATCCGATTGCCGCCGCTACTCCTAAGATAACCCACTTCGTCTGCTGGCGCTGAACAGGCGTGGACACGCGCCTGTAGCGGTAGATTTGTAAAACGATGATGACTCCAAAGAAAACGGGATAAACCAGCAGGTTGAGCCACGCTGGCCAATTCGTATCGAAAGGTGAGGTGGTGGAAGGGAAGGAGTTGAAGAACTGGTAGATGATGACAAGCAGCAGGATCAGTCCCATCCAGCGTGGGGCTAGCCGTCCATTGGGGAAGAGCAGAAAGAACGCTAAGAGGGAGGTTAGACCAAGAAAGCTCACCAGACTGAGAGGCAAAGCGAAGACGGGATAGGCGAGTGCCAACATAAAGGTGGGATTGCCTAATGAAGGGGCGGTAGAAGACATCACCAGAAAAAAGGCGGCCAGCAACGCCAGCCAGTCATCCGACCTGCGCCAGAAAATGATGAAGCCGACAGCACACCAGATCGCCGTGATAATCGCGAAGAAGATGGTGAACAAAGCGGCATACTCAGTGCCAGAAAAGCCAAGAGTAGGTAGCGCCTGGAGTCCCTTTGCAGTCAGTGTCCCGGGGAGTTTGCCACATGCCGTGCCGATAAAACACCCCCTTTGGAGTTGCTGATAGTAGACTGGGATGCTGATCACAAAGAGTCCCACACTGGGAACCACCAGCGCCAACCACACGGCGCGGGCAATGATGAGCCTGGTGCCGGTTAAGCGTGTAGTCGCGGTGTTGGAAACTACCGCTCCGCCTGTGCTCTTTTGTTCAGTATCAGCCAGGTTCATGCATCTTTCCCTTCTTCAAGAGAGAAGAAAAACTCAACGACTCAGAGGTAGATTTCTGCCTTCCTCAGCACTATCATATCATACTTCCATGCCCAAGTGACGGCGTTGGCTTGTAGCCTGCCTCGCTCTTACGGCGTTCCTCTTTGAGACCGTCAGGATCGGCGGTCCGCGCCACATCGCAGCCCAGCAAGCTGATCCATTGCGGCTCTCTGCGATGAGCAGGGGAACCTACACGTTCACCAGCTTTGCGCTCTGCTCCCATAATTGTCGCTGGAGCGACTCATCATAGGAGATTGAGGCTGACCGCTTGGGAATGCTCTTCACAAAGTATGTGCCGGTGACGCCCTCCACACCGGGCGAGGAGGCCAGGTAGATCGATGTTTTCGCCCCCTCTTCGGGACTCATGCCAAAAAGGGAGATGAACTTTACCGCAGTGCGAATGACAGGTGCTGTACCGATCTGTCCAAAGTTTGTGGCAACGAAGCCAGGATGCAGGCAGTTGGCAGTCACGCCCGTTTCCTGGAGTCTGCGCGCAAGTTCGTAGGTGAACAGCACCTCGGCAAGCTTCGATTGCCCGTAGGCGGACCTGTAGTGTTTCTCTGCTTGCAAATCATCCATCTGAATGTAACCTGATGCTTGTGTAGCAGAACTGACATTGACAATCCGTGCTGGCGCGCTGGCTTTGAGCATATCGAGCAGCAAATGTGTCAACAGGAAAGGCGCCAGATAGTTCACGGCGAATGTCATCTCCAATCCATCCACGGTTTCTCGCCGACCAGGGAAGGTCGCTCCCGCATTATTGATCAGCACATGCAGGTGCGTGTAGTGGTGCTGAAAGTTCTCGACGAGTTGTCGTATGGACTGTTGCGATGACAGGTCTGCCAGCAGGAGATCAACAGCGTTCTTCCTGCTTTTCGTGGTGATCTCGCGCTTGGCTTCCTCCCCTCTGGCACGGTCCCGGCACACCATGACGACGGTTGCACCCATCTGTGCCAGCGCCAGTGCAGTTGCTTTCCCGATCCCTGAATTGGCACCGGTCACCATGCAGATCTTCCCTTGCATACTAATATTCACTGTTGGCATGATGCGTTCCTTTCATAGCTCTCTACAAAAGGTTTGCAGAAAGTACCCCGGCCTTGGCTTGAGGTTGTTGTTGCCGTATGTGTTGGTCAATCGAATTGAGCACATCGTGTAAGGTGTTATTTTGCTGGATTGCTCCTACCGCTGCTGTAATCAGCAGAGGGTGGATGACCAGACCAACCGCTCCTACTGCAATTTGATCTACCCAGTCCTGCGCTCCTACTTTCACGAGTAGCCCACCGTTGACTCGCTGGAAGGAAATCGCGAGTGCCTTATCAAAGCCTGTGATGGTTCTCAAGGTGCTTTCCTTCTTCAGTTGAACGGTGGTCTGGTTGACATCACCAAATTGTTGTGCCTCGTATCCCTGTGCCTGGTACTCAACCACCAGCCCTTGAGCAAGCGCTGGAAGAGTGATCTCCTGGGTCTGATAGTAACGTGTTTCCATGTTCTTCCTTCCTCTCTGCCTGTGTTCATTTTTCTGCTCTGTTGTTCGTTCCTAACACTCACAGTTCGCTCATGTGCCCGGCAGTTCGAAAGAAGTGCTCTCCTGACATCTTTTTCCGCGTGATCCATGCACTACGTTGTCCAAGCTACTTTCAGTATAAGGAAGGAGCGTTAAAACAAGCGTTAAAAGAACGTTCCTCCACTCACGGTTCGCTCATGTGCTCGGCAGTTCGTAAGAAGCGTCTTCCCATGAGAAGGGATGCGCGAGCAACAATGGGAACGAGTGCTCTCCACTGTGGTGAAAGGTTCGAAAGCATGGCTCCACAGTGGAGAGGGTTCGAGTCGTCGAAGCGTCATGATGGCTCACTTCGGCCCACAAAAGCTCTCCCTTTGTGAACGCCTGCGTAATTTTGGCTCATGCAACTTAACGACCCAAGGATGGTTGTATGTGGCAGCCATCCTGGATCTGTATGCGCGCTGGGTGGTTGGCTGGTCAATGTCTTCCTCTTGTGATGAAGCATGTGTCGAGGCAACCTTGTGCATGGCTCTCACGCGACGTCGCCGAAAGCAGGGACTGATGCATCAACAGGCTCGTCCCAGTTCCAATACACGTTGTACTACTGGTGCGGCGAGGAAGTTCGTGCGCAGTTCCACATCCTCCATCTTCTCTGCGAGCCCCTGCACCATCGCAACCGCTCGGGCAAATGCCTGGTGCGCCTGCTTCATCTCTCCACGAGATGTGTACACTTCTCCGAGTGCTACCTCGATCTGCCACAGCTCGCCTGGCAGTCCGATCTCTTTTGCTAGCATCGCTGCCTCTTGTAAAGACGCTAGCGCCTCCCTCGCATCTCCATCCCACTGAGCCAGGGTCGCAAGGGCCCGCAGATAGTCGAGGCGTTGCCGCCGATTGGTAGTGATGTGCCTTCCCAGGCGCTGCACATCCTCCCTGGCCCACTCCCCGTCACCTCCCCGCAGTAGCGCCTCCGTCTCATAATAGCGGGTGAAGTCGATGAAGAACATCGAATCGTTAATGTCTTCCCGTATGGCTACTGTCTCCAGAGCGTAAGTGTACGCGGTCTTCCAGTCTCCAACGAGGGCGCGGTTCGCGCACAGCCTGGAGGTTGCAAGCACTTTATATGACCGGACAGCGATAGTCGAGCTTATGGCCAGCGACTCTTTGAGCACCTCGTATGCTTCCTCCAGCCGCAACATCGCTTGATGCACCGCACCTGAGACCGTGAGCATGAAGAAGAGCAGGGTCGGGTTGGGAAGCGTACGCGCCATCTCCATCCCTTGCTGTGTGACCCGCAGCGCCTCCTCATACTCCCCCATATCCAGCAAGGCGCGATTCAGGTTCAGCACGCTGTACACCTGTGTCCACACGTTGTTGATCTGCTGGCTGATGTCGAGCGCAGCTCGCCCGGCGTTCACGCCTGCCAGTGGCTCGCCGCGATTGATGTAGCCGAGAGCCAGGAGACACAGGCAGAGCACTTCCATCGCCCGCTTCGTCAACTGCTCTGATGGTGGGGATCCGGCATAGATCAACTGGGCTGACAACCCTGAGGCCTCACCTGCATGATTCTCGATCGCCGCGTACAGAGTTCGGGCCTCCTCGGCATTCGCCACAGCCTCCTCCCAGCGGTTACCCTGGGCATAGCTCAGACCAAGCGTGTACAGGCTACGTGCGGTCAATTCTTTCAGACCAGTCATACGTGCCCGCTCGAGGGCACGCTCGGCATGGAGCAGGGCTCGCTCCGACTTCCAGGCATGGATTGCCATCTGAGCCATGTTCCACTCCGTCTCTGCCAGCATCACCAGATCGCCGCTCGCTTCGGCAACCCGCCATGCCTCCTCCAGCAGCGTCTGTGCTGTGGCCAGGTCGAAGGACTGCTGAGCTGCCAGGATCGCCAGGCGGTTGAGGATGGTACTCTCCATCACCAACTCACCTGCCTCCCGTGCGTACGCGAGCATCGAGGTATAGGCCGTTCGAGCCTTCTCCCACTCAGCGTTCAGTTCATACGTCCGCCCCAGGTGGATGTAGAGATGCTCGATCTCCGGCGCAGGAAGCATGGTCAAGAGGCCGAGCCCATGCACTCGCTCAGCCATAAGATGCTGTGCCTGCTCGTAGAAGGTGAGGGCATCGCGCACGGCTACCAACCGCATGGCCTCATCGCCTGCGGCGATACTCCAGTGGAAGGCTGGTTCTGCAAGTCCCGCAGCCAGGGCATGGTAGGCCAATTGCGCCGCAGGTGCTGCCGCCGCTTGCAACGCTTGCAACGCACGGCGATGAAAGATGGAGCGCCTCGCTTCACCCGCCTCAGCGTAGACGACCGCACGAATCTTCGGATGAGCGAACATGTAGCTTCCAGCAGCCATATGCCCTGCCTCTCCCCCCGCTCCTCCCTCTCGTTCTAACTCATGCAGTAGACCGCTGTGCAGGGCCTCGTCCAGGGCAGCGAGTCCGACTTCTTCTTCGAGATCAGCCACCTGGCAGAGGTGCCCAAAGGTGATTCCCCGGTCGAGGACGGCTCCTGCCGCCAGCAGCGCAAAGGCATTGGGTGTGAGTCGATCCAATCGGGCGCAGATGACTTCGCGCACGCTGGGGGGGAAGAATCCACTCATCACCATTTCATGTTCCATAGCTGCTGTGAAGTCAAGTGTCCACCCTCCTTTTTCATTCGGGCGCGAGGCGAGTGCGCCACGCTCGAGCAAGACCTTGATCGTTTCCATCACATAGAAGGGTTGTCCCTCCGTTTCCGCAAATAGCCACTGCCCGAAGCGTTCCAGGTCCGGCGCTTGCTGCTCGTCTTTCCCTCCTAAGGCTTGCAGCAAGCGCCGGATGTCTTCGGTGGTAAGCGGACTCAGCTGCAGGCGAGTCAACGGCACGGTGCGTTCTATGCCAGCTCGCCACTCGTCAAGCTCTGGTAACAGACCTCTTGATCCCATTGGCAAGGTCAGAATTAGTAACGCAGGCGTTGCGCTCTCCGACCAGCTTCGTGCAAGATAATGCAATACATCGAGCGAGGCGGCATCGGCCCACTGCACATCATCGATGAACAAGACGAGTGGTGCGCGTTTAGCCAGGGCTTGTCCCAGGCGTGCTACCGCTTCGAACAACCGATTGCGTGCCACGGACTTGTCTCCTTGTGGGGCAAGCAGATCGGGATAGCGATCGCACAGTTCGGGCAGCAAGCGCGTGAGTTCCGCCAGCCAGATGTCTGCCAGCAGGTCGTCCGGGGCGTTCTCCCGCTCGATGCGCGGACGCAAGGCCTCGATCACGAGCTGGTAGGGCAGGTGACCACCGCTTTCAAAGGCTCGGCCCTGCAAGACGTCTGCCCCCTCCACTTCAGCCCAGGCCAGAAACTCGGTCGCCAACCGCGTCTTACCAATGCCGGCCTCCCCCTCCAGGAACACGACCTGCGTCTGACCACCTTGCGCGCTATGATACACCTTGATCAAGGTACTCAACGCTGTTGTCCGTCCCAGGAGCGGGCCCTCGTTGAGCGCTGCTGGAGAAAGTGCTCCAGTGGTCTTGGGTGCCACTTTGCGTTGGGGAGGGGTCACGGCTCGCATGCGGCTGGCCAGTACCACAGTTTCTGGGGTTGGCTCAGTCTGCATGTCTGTAGAAAGCTTCGCCCGGCACACATCATACGCGTGCAAGGCCGCGTCCCGATCACCGGCGGCGAAGTGCAGGCGCATCAGAAGCCGGTAGGCTTCTTCATGCGATGGGTCGAGGACGAGCCAGCGGTTGGCCGTTTCAAGAGCAGGCGCCAGCTCTCCTGCTTCGAATTGCAACTGGGAGAGCCGATCGAAGACCTCACCCGTGCGCAGGTGCCAGTATTCGCGTTGGAACCGAGCCCAGTCGTCGAAAGCCGGGGCATCGCGGAGCGAAAAGCCCTCCAGAAACGCACCACGAGCAAGGCTGGTTGCATGTTGGAGCTGGTCAAGCAAGCTGCGATGTTCGTCTTCTGGGATGGTCAGTGTCGTGTGTGTCGAGGCGCGCGCCAACCTCCAGGCCTCGTGGAGGGTGTGCAAGTCAAGTTCGACATCGGAGGTGAGATCAAGACCGAGGGTGTCGCGTGTGACGAAGAGGTGAGATACATGCTCAACACCAGCACCCTCACCCAGCAGATGACGGAGATGGAGCAGGGTAATGCGTAGGGCTGCCCGGCCATGCATCGCGTCCCCTTCTGGCCAGAAGAGCTCGGAGAGGTTTTTGCGCGCATGGACGCGACCTTCTACCGCCAGATAGATGAGGAGCGCGAGTTCCTTGCGCGTGGAGAACAGCAGCACCTGATCGGCATGGCGCACTTCTGGTGGACCCAGCAAGGTGAAGCGTACGTCGCCCATTTAACGCTCCTTATAACGCTCTCCTGTTACTCTAAGCTTAGAGATATTACAGATATGAAAACTGACATAATAGCGAGAAACACCAGGAGTCCATTCGTCCACACGAGAGAACCTATTCATTATCTCACAACGTCCTGCTCGAGTGAAAGGAGTGCTTCCATGTCCAGGCAAAACACAGCCCTGTCCGAAGAGCAGCAGGCCAAACTGATCGTGCTGTTGAACCGTCGGTTAGCCGACGCCATCGATCTGCAACTCCAAAGCAGGCAGGCTTACTGGAATGTCAAGGGGCCGCATTTCATGGCCCTGCGCGAACTGTTCGACAAGGTCGCCCGGGGAGTGCAGGAGTATGCGAACCTGATTGCCGAGCACATTGTGCAGCTCGGTGGCATGGCTGAGGGAACGGCGCCGGCGGTCGCCAGGCGGACTTCCCTTGATGAGTATAGGCTTGCGACTGCCGATGGGCAAGGCCATAGCAATGCGCTTTCGACGACGCTCACCGCCTTTGGCAAACATGTACGCTACGCCAGTGAGCAGGCAACCGAACTAAAGGACACCGATACGGCTGACATCTTTACCGAGATCGCACGAGGCATCGACAAATTGCTCTGGTTCGTGGAGACGAGTCAGTAAGGAGAGAGTTGAGCACAGATGGTTCATGTAACGATTCTTTCACACTGAATACCTACATTGAAGAAGAGAGGATGGTTTTCTGGCTGTGTGGCAAAAAAATTGTCATAGAATGCAACCAGTAGAGCTGCCTATGCGATGGATGTGCTGAGACAACCATTCCGAACAGATGGAAAATGAACTGAACCTTTCCAGCGAGAGTTCCTTCATGCCCTTGCAGCGTTCGAGTTGACGTTTCGAACGAAGAGAGCTCGAGGAGTGGAGGGATGAGGTGCAGCGAGCGTGTTCGAGAAGAAACATGTCGCCGCTTTGGCATCACTGGTGCAACTGAGCAGAAATTCTAGAGTGTTTCCTTTTGAATCCAGGGCGCGAAACAGATACATCCATGCCTTTTTCACCAATGACTCATCGACGCGCCATGAGTCATTGGTTGCTTTCAGATACGGTCGACATCGCTTCTCCAATTCAGATGTAGAGTGCTGGACAGCAATGCATGGTTGTATGATCAAAGCATGCCACGTTCAGGGCATCATCTCTTCGAGATTTCGATAGGCGAGTCAAATAGCGTAGATACCAGCGAACACAAAGCGAAATGAGGTCGGCTTCGCGCATGACGCCATTTGAACGAGCTTGGATTACTCTTGTAGGAAACTCCTTTGTTCAAAGGAATATGCCAGAGCTTATGCTATTCTCCCCCCTTTTGCAACGGAACCCCAAAAGGTGCGAAAGGCAGTGTGTGCCGAGAAGTGCCCACCCAGACGATATCTGGTCACATTCGTAGGGGCAGGATGGTTTACTGAGGATGTGATTCGTGGTAAAACTGGCTTCGCGACGCTCTCTCCGGTATCTTGTTATACGAAGGTACCTGGTACCAGATTGCGGCAAGCGGCCCCCGATCTGCCAACCGCTAAGCGGTGGTGGTCTGTATCACCAGTCCTGGCGTATCGGCAAGGAAGGCTGCTGCCATGCGTGTGATTCGCATTTCCTGTGCCTTGCCCGATGTCACCATGAGCAGGTGCGGTAGCCCGCTTTTCCCATGAATCACTCGCGTGAGGTCGTATAGCGCACATAAGTCTTGAACTTGGCTACTAGATCTCGCGCACCCATTGTTGCCCGATCCCATTCCAAGCAGAAACGCACCCGTTGCTCTACCGCATGATATGCCGCTAAGGCATCGGCCCGGAGATTGTGCCAGCGATCATGATCACGATAGCGCCGGACGCAAGATTCCCACGGCAAGGTGCGATAGCACAACCTAACATAAGGCGGATTATGTCCGCAGTTCCTTCTCTAAACCCATCCGCTCTACGCTCAAACTCCAAAAAATAAGTTCTCTTAACGGCCAAAAAATTCCCCACATAACCTCGTTCACCTCTTGCTGTCAAGTATCATTTTACCAGATAGGGAACACATAGCCGACGGTTTCTTATCATGAAGAAATACAGGAAGACTCATTCTGCTGTCAAGAAAATCCTCACAGAAATAAGGCTTTATATGTATGAGTAAGATTGGTGCCCCCTCAAAGGGGGACTATTTGGGGGGTGGGGGGAAAGGGCACTTTTTGCACAGATCGCAAATCCCGCGTCGTTTGTGCGCGTATTTTCTTATGCGCCAGTGTTCGTCATTGTTCATCATTATTCGGTGGTGTAGCTGTCACATCTGCTGTCAACCAGGCACAGGATGAGAGCTATCGATGCGCCTCCTGAGCACAGGTAGGTGCGTCTGTTCGTAACCCCACGGCATAGTTCATCGTGAAAGAGAATAGACTGGTATCCTCTGTGAAATGCCCTCATGTGTTGTACTCGTTTTAACTGTTGTACTCGTGTTAACGAAAGAAAGGAGGTTGGCTATGCTCGATGAAAACGACAGGCATGAAGCAGCAGGGACGTTGACGTATAACAGCGAATGGAACTATCTAGAACTAGACGGCTATGAACTGCATGGCGGCCAGAGCATGGAAGTCTCTGTCTTTGGCTATTGGATCCCCGGACAGCTTACTCTGGATACAGCGGGATGGTCTCTGTTCACGCTCGATCACGTGAGCATTCGTCTCCAGAGCGGACTACACGCCCGATTTGGTGAGTCGTCACGCAGTGCTCTTCCTCCTCTCTTGCATCCATCACAGATGCACACCCCGCACCTCCTCATTGTTGACGACGACCCGGCGTTGCTTCAAGCCCTCCCCCAAACCGTCTCTCTACGCTTACCCGAAGCGAAGGTGGATACATCCAACTCGGCTCACAGAGCGCTCGAGCTGATTCGAGCGCAAGATTACGATACCATCGTGAGTGATATCAAGATGCCTGGCATGGACGGCCTGGAGTTGCTGGCGAAGATTCACGAACTGCGGCCAGAGACACTCACGCTGCTGATCACCGGCCACGGCGATCATGATCTCGCCATTCAGGCCCTGCGGGGTGGAGCCTATGACTACCTCCTGAAGCCGATTGATCGTGACTACTTTGTGGCCGCGCTGGATCGTGCTTTGCAAACACGCTGGCTGCATCGTCAGGTAGTTGAGCAGTGGCTTTCCTTAGAGCTGCATGCCAAGTCGCTCGAGCACCTGGTGCAGCGGCGAACACACGAGCTTGCCCAGGCCAATGCGACGAAAGACAAGATCATCAGCGTTGTCTCGCAGGAACTGAACATTCCCCTCGCTCATCTCAAGGAAATGACCCAGGTGCTCAGCCAGAAGCTCGAGAGTGCAGACGTAGCAGCAATTGTGCGTCAGGCTCTCGCTGGCATCGAGGACGCGATTCGCCGGACAGAAGTGCTTGTGCAAGAGTTGCTGGACACCGCACGTATCGAGACAGCGATGTTCATCCTCCACCGGCAACGCTGTGACCTGATTGAGTTGTGTCAGTCCGCCCTTGAGGAATACACCGCAGGAACTGGTTCTGCTCTTGCTAGTGAAGGTCTTGATGCACCTCTGGAAGCTGAGGTGGATGCGGATCGGCTCAGACAACTGCTCAGCAATCTGCTCTCCAACGCACGTGAGCACGCCACGAAGGGCTCTTCCATCACAGTAACGCTGCAACAAGCAGGCAATACAGCGATCATCACGGTCAGTGATGTAGGTTCGGGTTCAGAGTTGGGGCTGGGATACCACATCTCGCGTAAAATAGTGGAGCAACTGGGTGGGCGCCTCGAATACCAAAGTTTTCCAGACAACAGAAATACCTGCTTCATCATGCTGCCACACGGCGGCGAACCCACAATAGAGCACACAGATGCAGCGAAACGCTCGTGGAGCACCAAAGCGGTATGGATGGTCACCGTTTGAGAGACGAAGTCAAGACCAGCAGAAGGGTGTAATGATCTCAGAGATCCCTGCATGACAGCGTGTTTGGCAAAGTTTCTCCTGCACATCTGAATTGGACTGCTTCACCTCTTCCAGGAAGTGAAGCATTTTTGCCGTTGATGCATCCAGAGTCAGACACCGCGGTTCACGTCGGATGCCTTTCAACAATGAAGCCGCTCTCCAACTGCCACCAACCGTTCTCTATCTTCCAGCGTTCTCCGACCTTCTCCAGGTCTAGCAGTATCGATTGCCAAAAAGCTTCACTCCCTGGAGAGACCTTCGCCGTCCCATGCTACATCAGCAAAAACGACGGATGGCCTGACTCCCTGTTCATGCTCATTGGCTTAAAGCACATGAAGTGTCAGATTAGACTTCGCTGAGAAAAAAATCTCCGGGGTTTTTGCCGCTTTTACACGTTCTACCTACATCGCTTCTCAACATTCGTACGTGTGTATCTCAGACAGTGACTTTTTTGAGGGCCACTGTCGAATGAGGAAAGCTCAGCTAGAGCAGGATACCGAGAGAAAGTGAGAAGGTATGAGCCATAGGCAAGCCGTTCTTGAATATACAGAGCAAACACTTCAACGAGAAACTCGTATCGGTCCCTACCGGTTGATCAAGCACTTAAAGCAAGGAGGCATGTCCACTGTCTACCTGGGATATCATCTCTTCACGAAAGCAGACGTAGCGATCAAAGTCGTTGACAGTTCTTGTGTCGACCTGAAAATGTTGAATCGTGAAAGAGAGATCATGCAGGCCCTACAACATGAGCATCTTGTTCCGTGTCTTGATGCCGGCGAGTATGGAAGATATCATTACCTGGTGATGCCCTATGTGCGAGGTGGAACTCTCGAAGACATGCTCGACGGAAGCTTACTCACTCTGGAAGAAGTCTGCATCTTCCTTGAGCAGCTAACAAGCGCATGAGCATACATGCATGCGCTTGGTCTTCTGCATCGTGATATCAAACCCGCCAATATTTTGTTTGATCAGGACCATACCCTGTATCTCAGCGACTTTGGCATCGTTACCTGGCTCGGTGAAAGACCGGGATGTGATGGTCATCTCATGGGAACCCCTCATTATATAGCTCCTGAAATTTTAGAGGGATACGTGGATGAGCGCAGCGAGGTGTACTCGGTGGGCATCCTTCTCTACCAGATACTTACCGGCTACGTGCCATTCGATGGACCAAGCGATTGGAAGATCTGCCTGCATCATCGGGAAACACAGCCAATGGCTCCTTCCCTGCTCAATCCCTCGCTTCCTCGCCCGCTTGAGCGCGTGATACTCCGCGCATTGGAGAAGGACCCTCGCCATCGGTATCAAACCATCGAAGATGTGCTGCACGCCTTTCAAGAGGCACTCGAAGCTCCGACTTTCATCGCTCATCGCTCATCGCACTAGCAAGAAATATGCCAGGAGCCAGCGTTCATCTGGTGTCGACAATCGGCTCTGAGCAGCGAGTACAGGCTATACGTTGAGACCGTCCCAGGGAAGCATGTAGACACTACTCAGCGTGAAACCTCATGCTATACCCTTCGAGGGGGTCCATTTGAAAACGCTACAAGGGGGTTAGTATCGTGGCTCATACACGTTTTTGGTGAGACCCCCTGAAATTCGTTTACTCACCCCACAAAACAAGCAAAGATTAGGAGCAATGCAGCATTTTCTGACGCAGTAAAGGAAAGCCCGCCCGACCATACATGAGCCTTTTATGGACTTTGAGTTTGTTCACGGTCCCTTCAACCGGCCCCTGGCTCCATTTGAGCGTGAGTCCGGCTTTCACCGCATCGTAGTCTCGTTCAATCCCGGCGACAAAACTCAGCAGTTCTTTGATCCTACTGGAACGTGCCTCCTTCATCCATGCATCGAGGTGCTCAGCGTGTCGTTCACGGATCATCTGAAGAAACGCTTGAAGCAACCGATAGAGGAGGCAAACCTCCTCTGATCCCTTGAGCAAACGAGCCAGTTCCGCTTGCTCTTCTTCGCCTAACGCTTCGCGCTTTTTGGCCAGCAACCAGCGGATCTGGCGTGGGGAAGATTTGGGAGCAAGTTGCGGAAGAGGAAGCCCTGGCTGCGAGGTAGGGTGTTTTCGTGGCAGTGCTGCCACATCGGGATAGGTCTTTCTCAGTAGTGTCGTGACCTCGCGCACGAGCGTATCACAGCCCTGGTAGCCCTGAGATCGGATCTCGCGGGTCAGCTGATTGCCGTTGTGCTCTCCGGCCGTCCAGCGCGTGAGCAAGTAGTCTCGATACGGATCGAGAAGTGAGCGACGCCGCGGACGAGGAGCAGCTTGCCAGTTCTCTTCCATCTTGAGATAGCGGCGCACCGTATTGCGAGCAAGCCCTAAAAGTTTGGCGATGGTACGAACCCCATACCCCTGCTCATGAAGCCTGTGTGCTTGTTCCCACAGATCCTGCCTCTGGCTCCTGCTCTGTTCACCCTCAGCTTGCGCTCGCGCACTGACGACAGGCGCGGAGCTTTCTGCCGAAAGGGGGAGTGACGGAGGACTGGAGGACTGTTCTGTCGGCTCGGCAGCAGGAACCTGGAGACGTTTTCTTTTCACGTAGTCCTCCACCGCATCACCGAGATTCTTGGCCAGATGCCATTTATCGGCAATCTGGAGCGCTTGTGGCCCTCCTCGCGCTGCGCCATCGGCATAGGCCCCTGCACGATCCCTGCTCACGAACTCGATGTCCGGGTGGGCCTCTAACCAGATTTTGACGCTCTCTGCCTCACGGTCTGGAAGCATATCAATCAAGGTGTGGGTCTCCAGGTCCAGGATGATCGTGCCGTAACGCGCGCCTCGTTTCCAGGCGAAGTCGTCCAGACCCACAACGCGTACGTGTTCAACAGCAGGGGTTGGCAGAAGATGAAGAGCGCGGAGAAAGGTCATGCGTGAAAAGTGAAATCCGATCTGCTCGCCTAAGCGTGCTCCCCCTTTCCCATTCAATGCACTATTGATTGCCTGAATGAGCGTCCGTAAGCGCGTCGTGAGTCGTGAGGATGGTTTGATCAGCTCTGGAAGCTGTTCGGTAAAGATTTTGCGCGGGCAGGTGGCGGCGCGGCAGAAAAACTTCCGCACGGAAAGCAGCAAGCGAATGGGTTGTCCAGCACAAGGAAGATCCCGCGGTTTCCTCCGGTACGAGCTGTGGACTGTTGACGATGGTGTCGAACACACCGGACAGAGCGAAGTGGGGCGAGTGGAGGTCACCCGCACCAGCAATCCTTCTGCTGTTTCACTGATTGCGGTGATGTCGAGACCATCGGGTAGTGGCAACAAGGGCGTTGTTGGCATCTATGCCACCTCTCATCAATTGTGATGAGCAGAGTGTAACAGATTCGTCCAATTTTTCCGGGGTCTCACCAAAAACGTGTATGAGCCAGTATCGTGGCGCTAGTGACAACGAGACGCAACAAACTGACCGATGTAACGATTGAGCTGCGAAAGACGTGTAACATGCAGGAAGGAGACACAATCAAAGTGATACGACAGGACAACAAGCCTTCTGGCACCTCTTACCCTACACGTGGGCACACGCTCGCAGGTGCAGGTCAGGGAGTACATGCAGAACAGCCAATGTTCGCCCTGAAGGTGGGATCCCACCTGGATCCAGGCATAAGACGCAAGCACAGACCGAACGAAGATACGCTCCTAGTCACCCAGGGGATCGTACCTTGCGCCCCTCCCTCTACTTTGCCGAAACCATTTGCCCTCCTCATCGTGGCAGACGGCGTGGGAGGACAGGCACATGGGCAAGAAGCGAGTCGGCTCGCTGTGCAGTCCCTGGCCGAATATGTGTCTGGCTCCTTCAGCTCGCAGCAGATGAAGCCAGAGGTCTTTCTCCAACTGCTCACCGCAGCCGTCCAGAATGCCAACCAGTCGGTGTATCAGCAGAACCGGGAGAGGAGAGACCATATGGGCACGACGATGACGGCAGCCCTGGTAATAGATACCACCGCCTACGTAGCGCATGTGGGCGATAGTCGGTTCTACCTCTATCGCCAACCCACGGGACTCGCGCAGATCACACGCGATCACTCGGTCGTGGCCACGCTCGTAGCAGCAGGCGTCATCAAGTCTGAAGACATCTATACCCATCCCATGCGCAATCGCATCGATCGCAGCCTGGGCGAGAAAACCACCGTGGAAGTGGATGTCGATGCCCTACCGCTTGCTGCTGGTGACCTCCTGCTGTTGTGCTCCGATGGGCTGTGGGAAATGGTGCGCGACCAGCAGATCGCCGCCATCTTGACCACACCCATGCCTCACCCAGCAGAGACGGCCTATGCCCTCGTCCAGGCAGCATTGGCAGGTGGTGGGGAAGACAATGTCAGCGTCATTGTGGCGCAGGTGAGCAAAATATAGGTCTCTCCCGTGGAGAAGAGATTTTCCCTGGCGGTGACCGCGTTCCTCAGCAGAACGCCACAGAGAAAAGAAGCGGAAATCATGCTGCAAGAACGTGAACGGCTTCTCTTGCGCACTTGGCCATGACGAGGGCCTCCGACTGAGTGGACCAGGTGCAGGAATGCCCGTGAGCGTGCCACTCCGAAACGGTGACCATCACGCGCTCAGCCATGTGATCCAGATCTAGAGAAGTCGCTGCTACGTCCCCGCTCGCGTTGTAGAATGCTGAACCATAGCTCGAGCTGGTTCATCCACGAACTGTGGACAGGCGTCAAGTTGCAGACGAAGCGGGGATGATCGCGAAGACAGGCCCGAACCAGTTGCCCCTTCTGCATTTTCAAAGTGTCCAGTATCAGATACATGCGCGAGATGACAGAACCAAGTCGCATTTATTCTCGTGCATTTGTAAAGTATAAGCGAGTGCTTGACAGGAAAGTTGACAGGAACGCCGACACACTTCGGCAGACAATCATGGACACCTGTAAACAAGACCCCGCTCTACAGGCCACTGGGAGGACGGCCACAAACAGCCACGGACAGCCCAGGCCGTATCCCGTAATCGGTACCCTGTTGTACTGTATACACAACATGAACAAATATCGGCGAATTAGAAAATAAAGATGAATGAGAAAGGGACTATCTCAGCGCTTCGAAAAGGAGACGAGCCTTTTTTTTCCGTGAGGGCAAAAGTCACGTCGAAGCAGCAGCCCAGCGAGCCTCCAGCGAAGCCAGATACTGCTGACGCTTATGGCGGAAGCGAAAGCGTGTGAGTTGTTCGCTTTGCACGGCTTTGGTTTCCCGTTGGAAGACGCGCCAGCGAGTCCGATCCAGCCGAGCGACATGATGCTCCAGTTGCTGCTGATGGGCCGCATCCTGTTCCCACCAGGCAGCATAGGCGACAGAACGGCCGTAGCGCAAGAGCTAGCTCTTCCAGTTCTTGCGCCCCCTCACGCGGCGATACTGCGTCTTCAGTCCGCGAATGCTGCGTTCCAGCTCGTTGTTGGTACGTGGAAAGCCTTGCTGGTCATAGCACTGCACCAAGTGCGGACGCAGGTTCGTGAGCACCTGCAAGAACTCGGTCAGGCAAGCCTGTTCCAGTTCCGAGAGAGTGCCATCTGATCCCTGCTTCGCCAGGTCTTGCCGCCACGCGTCCAGACGTTCTCCCACGGTTGCATTGCTCACGACGTCTCCCGCTTGCACCCACCTCCCAGAGAGAATGTGTTCGGCATCGAGAACCCATTGGCGCAGGCGTTTGACCCGCCCCAACTGCTTTTCCCAGGCGACGCGTTCTGCCACGATAGCCCAGAGCCGGGCGAGCTTCTGCACACACCGCAGGCTCACGGCTCCCCCTTTTGAGCAAGTCGTTCCAGGCTCTGTGCCACCTCGTCAAGATCTGCGCCAGCTTGTACAGCGGCAAAGTTGAAAGGTGCCGTCCCATCTCGGTTGAGCGCTGAGAGGACCCCTGTGGCGTAATCAGCCAGCACTGTCAGCTGCTCCGCTTCCGCCGCCGATGCCTTGGGAATATCTCGGCTGAGCTGCTGGGATACACCTTTGACCTTGCGCTGCAGCTGTTTGCGCATGGCTGTCTTGACTTTGCGGTCGGCCTCAAAGGCTGGCTTGGAGGCATCGCGCAGCGCGTGGAACTGACACACTTGGTGAGGAACCTCCGGCCACAACTGCTCGACCGCCATCAACTCGCTCTCCTGTGCGTCGGTGATGGTCCCCAGCACTTTCACGTTCAACGCTGTTACTGGTGAGAGCAGCGTCTTCATCACGGCTGTTTCTGATGACATCACGTTTTCGGCTGCCAACATCCGGCCTGTGAGGGCATCACGCACCAAGTACACCGTCTCGTTGCCCTTTTCTGGCTGGATGCCGTCCACCGCTACGATGATTCCCCCGTTTTTCTCCACCTGAGAGAGCCACTCCACGTCGTCTTTGGCCTCGCTCGCCGCTCGCAACAGCGTGCAATACGCCTCAAACAGATACAGAATCTCCCGCCGCGCGATCTTCGCCCCCAACGGCTCCAGGCGCGTCAGGAGCTCTCGATGGATCTCATCCACCGTTCGGTGCTCCCGCAGCCGCAGTCGCCCTACCAGCAGGACCACATCCAGTCCATACGTCATACCTGGTAGCGCCAACGCGTCCGCTTGCACACTACGGTACGTCCGCCGATGCCCCTCACATTGCGTGTCCGGACAGCGATAGCCTGCATGGATCAGCCTGACCACTCCTTCCAGTGTGATCACCGTTCGCCTCGTTAGTGTCATGGCCTGTCGTAGAGTTCGTTGGCACACCGGGCACTCATGCTCACTTGGTCGATACCAGCGTCGACTCAGTTGGGGATACGTTCTACTCCGTTTCATTGCCGACCTCCTTGCCTCTCTCGGACTGCCTTGCTTGTTTCTCCTTCCCTCTTTTACCTCATGGATCCCGACGCATCCTTTGCCCTCACGGTTTTTTTGAGGCTCTCCGTTACTTTTGCTGATCCAGGCAGTGAAGCCAGCATATGATATACTTTAGGTCTATGATTGGATGTACAAGCAAAGTGGTGGAGGAGGTCTTTTTCCCCAATGTTCACTTCATTTTTACTACCCGAGGTGGAGGGATTGCAGCTACAGCAGATGGAAGCTGGAAAGTCATGTATCGCCTTGATCGTTGCTATGACAGCACCAGCAGCTCTGTGCCCGGTGTGTCAGCAGCCATCTCATCGGGTGCAGAGTCGGTATCTTCGAACGATTGCTGATGTCCCCTGGGCAGGAGTGCCTGTGCGACTCCAGCTTCACGTTCGCCGTTTTATCTGTGGTAATCCAGAGTGCAAGCAGGTCATGTTCTGCGAGCGACTAGGACCAGGAATCCGTGCCTACGCCAGAAGGACCCAGCGTTTGGAGATCACCATTGAACAGCTTGGCTTTGCAGTCGGAGGAGAAGCCGGAGCGCGCCTCCTGACGAAATTAGGAATGGCAGCCAGCCCAACAACTGTCTTGCGTCTCCTGCGAGACGCCAGCACTCCTGCCAGGTCAACGCCTCGCGTGCTGGGGGTGGATGATTGGGCCTGGTGTAAGGGGCGTACCTATGGTGCGATCCTGTGTGATCTGGAACAGCATTGCGTGGTCGACCTGCTAGATGTTAAGAGGGATTACTTTATGATATACTGATAGAACATCTGAACTAACACAAGAGGAGGCAAGAGAGATGTCTGATGCGAACTGGGACTGTTGCCCCCTGGTTGCTCAAACCCC
>Ga0137366_10000751_pt1 | contig 22561 bp, 24 predicted proteins | sample SagtaG_8_FD_104938 | JGI IMG/M metagenome (GOLD analysis project Ga0137366, IMG submission 104938) | Vadose zone soil microbial communities from Sagehorn Ranch, Mendocino, California, USA - Sage1_L_60_16 metaG | ecosystem: Environmental > Terrestrial > Soil > Vadose zone | place: USA...
AATCTGAGCCAGCGCGGTGTCTTTGCCCACCTTCGTTGCGCGGAAACGGAAGCTGCCCGTCTGGTTCATCGTTGCGCCAATCACTTCATCGTCTACCTGTTTCTCGACGGGAATGGACTCTCCCGTAATCATGCTCTCATCGACCGACGAGTTCCCTTCCAGGACTACCCCATCGACCGGGATCTTTTCGCCGGGACGAACAATGATGACCTCGCCTGTGACGACTTCCTCGACGGGAATGTCGACCTCGATCTCATCGCGCACCACGCGCGCCGTTTTGGCTTGCAAGCCGATCAACTTCTTGATCGCTTCGCTGGTGCGTCCGCGTGCTCGTAGTTCGAGGGCCAATCCCAGATTGACCAGGGCAACAACGACGGCGGTGACATCGTAGAATGCTTCCGCCAGTTGCATCGAGGGGAAGATCTGCGGAGCGACCACCGCGACGGTGGAATAGAGCCAGGCGGCAGAGACACCAATGGAGATCAGGGTGTGCATATTGGCCTGACGATGTTTGAGCGCCTGCCACATGCCGGTGTAGAAATGACTCCCAGCCCAGAACAGGACCGGGAGGGTCAAGAGACCGAGCACGCCCCAGACCAGGCGGCGTGCATCACTGCCAGGGGTCAGCCAGTCGCGCAATCCTGGGAAGAACTGCGGATAGGAAAAGACGATCACCGGCAGTGAAATGAGGGCGGCGAACCAGAATTTGCGCAGCAGGGTCCCATATTCACGCGCCTGTTCCTGTTCGGTTCGATTCAAGGTCGTTTCCGGGGGAGCCTGGGGAGGTGCGGTTCGCACCTGGTAGCCGACTGCTTCAATCGCATGCACGACTCCACGCCGGTCAATCCGTCCGGGCAGGTATTCAAGAGAGGCTTGCTGGGTTGCCAGATTGACAGTGGCATCCAGCACTCCAGGAGTGTGCTCAAGAGCGTTTTCAATCGCCAGGACACAGGAACCGCAGTGCATCCCCTGGATATCGAGTTGCAGGGACGAGACCCCGACAGGGTAGCCAGCAGTGTGTATCCGATCAACGATGGTCTTGACCTGCGTTTGTGTCGGGTCAAAGTCGATGTGCACAAGGTTCGAGGTCATATTCGCGGTAGCACTCTGTACACCTGAAAGGCTCTTGAGTTGTTCTTCAAGGTAGAGTCCTCCCTGGCGATCGTGTTTGCTCGCGATGGGGAGTTCAATCCAGCGGAGTCTCCCGGCCTTGGAAACGCCTGTTGTTGCCGAGACGACATGCTCACGATCGAACTGCTGGACGCAGTTCTGGGAGCAGAAGTACAGTGTCTCTTCACCAGATGTACGAGTCGCGAAAGCCAGATCGGGATCAATCGTCATCCCGCACACGGGATCCCGTGCGGTCGCTTTCGACGGGTGGAGATGTGTTCTTACCATAGTCGTATCCTTTCCTCACATGAGGATGTGTTGGTTGCAGAAACCAGAGTTCTGTTGCTCTGGCATTTCCGTTGTCTCTAGTTTCGCATGCCCGACTGAGGCTCCCGTGAGTGAAACCTGATGCTTCGCTGAGGAGACAAGAAAGGGGGTCGATTGCGCTCATTTTTGTTGCAGGTCGTAAATTCTGTCGATACGAGGAAGACGAGTCCAACATGGTAACACCTATGGCCCCATGTTCACTGAGTGGATATGAGCAGAGATGATAGTATTTGTTCTCTTTGTTCAGTATTCACACCAGGCTTTTGAGAGCAAAAGCCTCTTGTATAATTTATCTGTTCAGTTACCTGTAGAGTAAATAAACTTATTCTTATACATGTATTGTATCCATGTGTATACTCTAGATAGGTGCTCAGAATGGGGCATACAGGATATTCAGCGTAAGAGATGCGCTGACGGCCTGTATGCGAAGAAACTGTGTGCCCGAGATGAATGATGGATATCTCTTTTTAAGAAGAGAAAGGAACATTTCTATGAAAATTGAAGAACGTTCTCTACGCTCCGGGAAGCCTGTCGATGCCCTGGAACTGACCGATACAGACTTAGCCAGGGTACAAGGTGGTTGGGGAGACAACGACTATCAAGGGTTCGGCAGTGACTGTCCTTACCAAAGGTTCAATCGTGATCGTGACTATCGAGGGTTCGATCGCGACCGTGACGGCGGGTGGTTCGGCAGCGACTGCAACTATCGTTAGGCGTTTTTGAACGGGAAACAGAAAGTATCCCTACCCTTATCCAGTGGATAGGGGTAGGGATATGACAAAAAAAGAAGAACTACGGCCTTCTACAGCAGGTTGAGTGGCTTCCCTGACGTTCTGGGTGCTGGCTGCGGTTCTTTTGCGACGGTATAGCCTGCATCATCAAGGGTCGCCTCGATTTGCTCCATTGAGAGCTGACCTGGATCATAGCGCAGATGGACGCTTTTGGTTGGGATATCGGTCGAAACTGATTCGACCCCTGAGAGTGCCCCAAGTGCCCCATTCACGGTCTTCACACAGTGCTCACAACTCACATCTGGGACGGAAAGCACAATGTCTTGTACGTTTGCCATATCTGTGTACTCCTTCATGTCGTGACGTTGCAACAGCAGAGCCAGCCGAAGCTCGCTTCGACCGGCATGCTCCTTCTCGTTTAGCGATTGCCCGCCAGGTTGTAGAGCTGAACGAGTTCCTTGATGACCTCATCGCCCCTTCCCTGGATAATACCTTCTGGGACACAGGTATGCAGATGGCTCTCCACCAGCAGCCCTTCCAGCTTCTCGATAGCTTTGCGCACCGCATATGTCTGTCGCAAGATATCCACGCAGTACTTGTCCTCCTCGATCATCTTCCGAATGCCACCCAGGTGCCCTTCGATGTAATTGAGTCGCTTGAGGACGTCTTGTTTATCAGCTTGCATCTGCATGCTGCCTTTCTTTCCCTACCCAGTGGGGGTGGGTATATAGCTACTATACCATATGATAATTATGGATACAAGTCATACGAGAAAGGAGGAATATGCTCATGACATTTGTCACGCCCGAATCACGAGGAACTTCACTTCCTTAATGTCCGCTCCACTCCTATACTTTCCAGTACAAGCAGATCGTCGAAGGAATGTCTCCCTTTCCTCTATGTGCGATGAACATCCTTCCTGTGAACTGGGTGCTAGTCTCCCGACTGCCCTCTGTGAGAGGGGGAGACAGCTGCCTGAAAGGAACAACCGTATGATCGATGGCTTTTCGCTCTCATTCTTCCTTCCGCTCGTTGTGCATGCTCTAGCGGGACTCACGACGGGAGTTTCCGGTCCATCAGCAGGGACAGTCGAAAGCCCCGAGAGTCCGCGCCGTATGCCTGATAACTCCTCGAAAGCATTGGAAGATGAGGTACAACTTGGCTACATAAGGATCGTATGAAAAGAGAGGTTGAAAGTATCTTCAGCGACATGGAAAGGATCACTCACGTTGGGCACCCGAGCCCCTCACGCTCCTGTTGCGCTGCCCATCAATCATTACAGCAGTCATCTGATCCACAACTGCACGTCTCCCCAGTACGGGCCTCGTGCAGTGCCTCGCGTCCCTCCCGCAGCAGGAAGTAGACAAGGGCCAGTGCCGCCAGCGGATCAGCCCACCACCAGCCGAAGAGTCGGTTGAGCAAGAGGCCAACAAGTAACGTGAGCGACATGTAGGCACAGGTCACGCTACATGCTGCATCCGCTTTGAGCGCGGCACTCCCAATCCGTCTGGCAACCCGGAGCTTGCCTTGCCACAAGAGCGGCATGATGATGGCAGCAGTCAAGGCCAGGCCCACGCCCCACCACGACGATTCTGGTCGGGTTCTCGTGATGAAGGTGAAGGCGCTATCGCCGACGATGTAGCAGGCGAGGGCAAACAAACTGATCGCTGTCATCCACGAGGCACGTCGTTCCGCTCGCTCAATGCGCTCAATGCTTCTACCACGTTGTTCGACCAGCAGTCGCCACAGCAGAATGCCACCAGCGATGAGTTCGACAATGCTGTCAATGCCAAAGCCTTGCAGTGAGACGCTGCGGGTGGCAAAGCCAACGGTGATGGCGATACTAGCCTCAATGGTCATCCACACAATCGTCACCAGTTCGATCCAGACCCCCTGACGGACGTCGCCTTTGCGTGTGGAAGTGGGTTGCGCCATAGGTGTGGTACCCAGTACCGGAAGTTGTCGTGCCATTAGCATTCCTCTTTCTGTTCGTAGCGCGTGCAGACGTCAACGCCACGCACGGCATCGGCGAGCAGATCTTCTGCCAGGCCAAGCAGGGTGGCGACTCGTTCGTCACTTAACTGGTAGAGTGCGTAGCGGCCTTGTTGCGAAAAGACGACGAGACCACAATCGCGCAGGCAGGCCAGATGATTCGACACATTGGACTGCGAAAGTCCCGTGTGCTCGACAATGGCACTAACGGTGAGTGGTCCGGCTCGCAGAGCTTCCAAGATGGCCAGGCGGGACGTGTCCGAAAAGCCACGAAAGAGTTTCGCCTTGAGAGCTGTTCGTTGCGGGACCTGGATCAGTATCATGTCTTCCCCTTCATATGATCATATCAGTAGATGCTGATATGATAGCGGTTGCAGAAGGAGATGTCAAGCAACACTTCCTCTTGACATTTCTCAGTTATTCAAGTATTCTATTGAGTAATTGAAAAAGTGAGGAGACACACTTTCTCTCCGCGTTCCTGACAGCGAGGAATGAATCATGCAAACCGACGAGAAACGCACCTTTAAGCATCAGCTCTATGAGCAGTTTGCTCGCCTTGGCAAGGCACTGGCCAATCCCCATCGCCTCGAGCTCCTCGACGTGCTAGCCCAATGTGAACGCACGGTGGAAGCGCTGGCACAGGAGACGGGCCTGTCGGTCGCCAATGCCTCACAGCACTTGCAGGTGCTGCGTGCGGCACGCCTGGTCGAGGTCCGCCGCGAGGGTGTCTCGATGTATTACCGCCTGGCCGATGAAAGCGTCTTCAAGCTGTGGCAAGCCATACGGACCGTAGGCGAGGCGCAGCTTGCCGAGATTGATCGCGTGGTGCAGGCGTATTTACAGGACCGCACGCGGCTGCAGCCCATGAACGCGCAAGAGTTGCTCCACCGCCTGAGTAACGACCAGATCATCCTCCTGGATGTGCGTCCCGCACAGGAATATGCTGCTGGACATCTCCCCCGGGCCCGCTCCATCCCAGTAACGGAGTTGGAAGTCCGCCTCGCAGAGCTTCCCGTGGACAGGGAGATCGTGGCCTACTGTCGTGGTCCCTACTGTGTGTTTGCAGACGAGGCCGTAGCGATTTTGCGTGCGCGTGGATACCGTGCGCTCCGACTTGAAGAGGGGCTGCCTGACTGGCGAGCGTTGGGGCTGCCGGTCGAAGCCTGAAAGGAGTCGGTCGGATGAAGACTATTTCCGTTGAGACCCTGCGAGCCTGGCTGGAAGAAGGACGCCCGGTCACGATCCTGGATGTGCGTCCGACGGCAGAGTGGGCGGAATGGACTATTCCTGGCAGTATCCATGTTGATGCGTATGATGCCCTGAAAGCGCACGATCCCGCTGCCCTTGCCGACGTGGATGTTCCGAGCGATGAACCGGTCGTGACCGTGTGTGCGGCTGGCAAAACCAGCCTCATCGCCGCCGAGCAGCTTGCCGCACGAGGGGTAGAGGCCTGTTCTCTCGATGGCGGGATGAGGGCGTGGGGCCTGGCCTGGAATATCGCCGAAGTGCCTGTACAGGCGAGCGACGTTCAGATTATCCAGGTGCGGCGCACCGGCAAGGGCTGCCTCTCGTACCTCATTGGCGCAGGCGAAGAGGCCATGGTGATCGATGCCTCGCTTGACCCGCAGGTGTATCTCGACCTGGCGAGGAGCCATGGGTGGCAAATCACCAGCGTCTTCGACACACACATTCATGCCGATCATCTCTCGCGCTCGCGCCGACTTACGCAGATGAGTGGAGCCATGCTGTTTCTGCCGGATCAGCAGCGCGTGTCGTTTCCCTTTACGGCCATGCGCGATGGCGACACGCTCGCCACCCCTCAGCTGATGCTGACCGCTTTGCATACGCCGGGACACACACCAGAGAGCACCTGTTATCTGCTCAACAACACCATCCTCTTTACGGGTGACACCCTCTTTCCCACCAGTATCGGGCGTCCTGACCTGCACGCCGATGAGCAGGAAACGCGAGCGCGGTCCACTCTTCTCTACCATAGCCTGCACAAGCTCCTCGCGCTGCCGTCGGAGACGCTCGTCCTGCCAGGACACGCGAGTCAGCCCGTGCCATTCGACGGCGAGCCGATTGGCGCGAGCCTGACTGAGATCGATGAGCACGTCGGCATCCTTCATAAGACGCGGACGATGTTTATCCAGCTGCTCTTGAGACACTTTCCCCCGACTCCGCCCAACTACGAACGGATCGTCAGGCTCAACGAAGCGGGTCTGGTGCCAGATCAGGACGTGACCGAGCTAGAAGCAGGAGCGAACCGCTGTGCCATCTCCTGACGCGAAGACGCGTTCCCCTCAAGGGACACAACCGGCTGTGCAACTTGGCCTGCGTGCCAACTGGCGGCAGTTCACGCTGCTGGTAATTGTCAATGCGTTCGTCGGCGGCGTGGTGGGGCTGGAGCGTAGCATCGTGCCGCTGCTTGGGCAGCGCGTATTCGGACTGGCTTCCACGACGGCGGTGCTCTCCTTCATTGTGAGCTTCGGTGTCGTCAAGGCGCTGGCGAATCTATTCGCGGGCCGGCTCAGCGATCGCATCGGGCGCAAGGGGGTCCTGGTGGTCGGCTGGCTGGTCGGGCTACCAGTGCCGTTGTTGATCATCTTTGCTCCGTCCTGGGGGTGGGTGGTCTTCGCCAATGTCTTGCTGGGCATTAACCAGGGCCTGTGCTGGTCCACCACCGTCATCATGAAGATCGACCTGGTGGGCCCGGCCCGCCGGGGACTGGCCATGGGGCTCAATGAAGCGGCTGGCTACGGCGCGGTCTCACTCGCGGCTATCGCGGCTGGCTACCTCGCCGCCACTTACGCGCTGCGGCCCCAACCGTTCCTGCTCGGCATCGGATTTGTCCTGGCGGGTCTGCTTCTGTCGGCATTGTTCGTGCGCGAGTCGCATGGTCATGCTCGCCACGAAGCGGCCATGCTCGCCTCTCCCGCTGGACAGGCACCTACGTCAGCGCAACAGATACACCTGCCAGATCAGCGGACATCACCTCCCTCGTTCAAAGACATCTTCCTGTTCACCTCATGGAAGAACCGGACGCTCTTTGCGGTCAGCCAGGCCGGGCTGGTCAACAACTTGAATGACGGCCTGGCCTGGGGGCTGTTTCCGCTCTTTTTTGCAGCGCACGGCTTGAGTCTTGCGCAGATTGGTCTCCTGGCGGGCATCTATCCAGGTGTGTGGGGAACGACGCAGTTGCTGACCGGTGCGCTCTCAGACCGCGTGGGACGCAAAGGCATGATCGCTGGGGGGATGCTGCTCCAGGGTGTCGCCATTGGCCTGATGCCCTTCACGCGCGGGTTTGCGTGGTGGGCGGTTGATCTGATCCTGCTTGGATTCGGAACCGCTCTGGTCTATCCGACGCTGCTGGCCGCCGTTTCCGATGTCGTTCACCCGAGCAGGCGAGCCTCGGCGGTCGGCGTCTACCGGCTCTGGCGTGATAGCGGATACGCCATCGGGGCGCTCCTGGCCGGGGTACTGGCCGACCTGTTCGGGACCTCCTGGGCCATCGGCGTCATCGGTGGAGTGACCTTCCTCTCAGGGGTTGTCGTCTACAGGGTGATGCGGGAAACCCTGCCCTCACACCAGAAGCTCCCCCATGTTCCGCTTCATGACGTCTCCCGAGGGGAACATCTGTAAAGGGAAGAGGAGGGGAACGACCATTTCTCTGGTCATGTGGCAAAGGCCTGCTGGGGAAAGGTCTGCGATTTAGGAATTGTCCTCCATTGATCGTGTTCTCAACTCTGGCTGTGCTGATCCTGGGCGAGATCTTCCGCTACATGTTCCTCTCCCTTCACGCTGCCTTTCGCGCGAAGCAGGGATGAGGATGCCCGATACAGCCCTAGCATGCTCCCCACCCCTGCCATCAGGCCGCTTGCCAGACCACCTGGCAGTCCTGCGGTGAGCCCGCCAATGACTCCGAGAATGAGGCCGATGACCAGGCTGATTTCGAGCCGTGTGACGATGCCTCCTCGCACGCCCAGGGCGAGACTGAAGCCCAAGCCGATCACCAGGTCAGCAACGAGATCTGGGCCAGCGATGCCAACCCCAGCCGCCAGACCAACGATCATGCCAAAGGCGAGGCCCCAGGCCAGGCCGAAGCTCAGACTGAGCGCCAGTCCTGCGGCCAAGCCAAGTGCTGGTACCAGCCATGCTCCGAGGACATCCGTGTGGAGCATGGCATAGACACCTGGTAACCCGAAGACGACGCCTGCGGTGAGACTGACGACGATGCCGAAGGAGACGCCCCGGATCACACCGAAGAGCAGGCCCATCACCAGCCCAAACGTGACCCCGATGGCCGCGACCTCCCACTGATCCCAGGGCAACCCATGGGCCTCCTCCGACCAGACGAGCAGGTGCGCGGGCAGCGGGACGACCCGTACCAGCGCGACGAGCAACCAGCTGAGCAGGAACAGGGGCACGATCAGGCGGGCCAGCATCAAGCCGCGAGGCTTCAAGCTGGTTGGCTCATAGGCTGCCCGAAAGCGGGCTGGGTCAAACACCGCCAGGGCTACCCAGCGCAACGGTTCCCCGATCCCCGCGTGATAGACACGTTCCATCATGATACTCTTCTCCTCATTGCCAGGTAGGAGCGCGTCACAACGCACACGCTCCACCTCTGTCCCGTTTCTCGACACACCCCGTTCAGAGGGAGAAGGAAAACGGGAAGAGCAGGTTCGCCAGTTGATCCAACCGGCCCGTGAGCAGGAGCATCCCCATCAGGATGAGGATCACGCCCCCAATGAACGAGAGGGGACCCGCATAGCGGCGGATCGGGCGCATGAGCCTGCTTGCTCGGTCCACCAGGATGCCGACCAGCAGAAACGGCACCCCCAGACCCAGCGCATACACTAGCAGGAAGATCACTCCTTGCAGCACTGTCGATCTGACAGCAGTCAGCACCAGGATCGCGCCCAGGATGGGTCCGCTACAGGCAGACCAGCCCGCCCCAAAGGCCATGCCGATGAGTCCTGAGCGCCACCAGGCAGACTGGCCTGGCTGCACCTGCACCCGGTGGTTCCTGGACAACCAGGGAACCGGCACTAATCCGGTAAGCGCGATGCCAAAGAGGATGAGTAGCAGCCCCGCGATGCGCGCCAGCCACTGCTGGTAGGAGCGCAAGGCGAGGCCGACGAGGGCGGCTGCGGCTCCCAGGAGGGTGAAGAGCAGCGTGAAACCCAGCACGAAACAGAGGGCATGCAGACTCACCTGAAAGCGCGCCGTGGACTGGCTCTCTCCCTCCTCCAAGCTCGTGCCTGCCAGGTAGGACAGGTAGCCAGGGACCAGCGGGAAGACGCATGGGGAAAGAAAGGACAGCAGCCCTGCTCCAAAGGCGACCAGCAGACCAACAGGTGAAAGCGACATTCCCATTTTCCTCCGTCTTCGCTTGATGCGTGAGAACCAGCAGATACTACCCCTTGAGCAAGGGAGCGATGCTACCTGCCAGCGCATCCTTCTCCCCAATGACCGAGCTACCCGAACTGATCAGGGGTGGTGGCTGGTTCGCCCAGGTGGCTGTTGAGTTAAACAACCAGTAGGCATCCCAGTCACTGGCTTGATTGTCCGGCAGATGCGCCACAAACCAATCCCCCATGAGATCCTGCGGGTCCCACAGGTGGACCACACGGGGGTCGGAAAGTCCTCCTCCATCCCACTGATCCCGCGCATCAAAGGTGAGTTTGACCGTCCAGATGACATAGACGCGCAACCTGGCGGTTCGATATTTCTCTAGGATCTCGGTTCGTACCCAACTGGCACCGGCATGGCAGGTCGGTCAGGTGGGGGAGAGAATGAGCACCAGGCGCGGGGTCCCCACATCCTGGTTGAAGAGGTGCTGGAACTCGCCGACGGAGTGGAGATCCGTCAAATGCATGCCCGGCGGCGCGGTCGGATGGAAGAGAGGAGATTCAACGATCAGCCAGGCAGCCAGTAGAATGACCGCAAGCGCGAGCAGACCAGGGACCTTCACGCCGCCTGGAAAACGGGAAAAGAGGCGAGCGGGTGTTTTCATCACGTCTTCCTTCTGCAAGTCAGATGTGCAAGGAGTGGTCCCCATCGTTCACATCGGTTATAATAAAAACGACTGACCGTTCTTTATTGTATCGGCCAGCGGAATATCTGTCAACAGTGAACCTCTTTCTTTCCGTCGTTGCCGTGTGCTTCAGCTCGCGCAGCAACTCAGCCGGTTGACATCCTTCGTAAAAGAGATGGCGACGAGCTTGAGTGCCTCGGCCATCGTCGGATAGACATGCACCAGGTCGATGAAATCGTCTGTCGTCGCCCCGAAACGGAGTGCCATCGCAGCCTCGCCTATCACCTCGGAGGCGTTGGTACCCAGCATCGAGACCCCCACGACTCGTCGCGTCGGGTGTTCGAGCACCATTTTGATGACGCCACGCGTATCGCGGATGGCTGCCGCACGTGGCACCACGCTCAAGGGGATGGCGTTGCACGTGCATGCCATCCCAGCGGTCACCGCTTCCTCGTCGGTCAGGCCCACCACTGCCACTTGGGGATCAGTGAAGATGACACGCGGGATCACGGTGTGATCGACTTCGCGCAACGACTCTCCAGAAAGCGCGTTATGCGCAGCGATCTTGCCATCGTGCGCGCCCACAGGCGTCGCCATCTGGCTCTCGGTTTCCCTTCCGATCACATCTCCTGCGGCCCAGATATGGGGAACGATGGTGCGCAGGGTGCGATCTACCCGCACGGCTCCTGTCGCGTCAACGCCCACCCCCACCTGCTCCAGGCCAAGCTCCCGCGTGTTGGGGTGACGCCCGGTAGCGATCAAAAGTTTTTCGGCGGTGAATATCTGCGCTCTGCCATGCCGCTGTACCGAGAGTGCGACTCCCTCGCCAGAAGATGCCACACCACGCACCAGGGCTCCAGTGACGATCCGTAGCCCTTCCTCCTGCAAGATCTCGCTGAGCGATTGGGCGATTTCCGGCTCGTAGCCCGACAGGATGCTTTTTCCGCGAGTGACGAGCGTCACTTGGGTCCCAAAGCGAGCAAACATCTGACCCAGTTCCAGGGCGATGTAGCCGCCGCCCAGAATAAGCAGTGAGCGGGGTTGTTCGCGCAGTTCGGTTTCCCAGGGATCATCGGCGGAACTCAAGAGATCACTGGTCAGGTAGGGAACGTCAGCCAGTCCCGCAAGAGAAGGAATCTCTGAGGTCGAGCCGATCGCGATCAGGATCTGTTCCCCCATCAGGCGACGTACCTCCGAAGCCGAACGCACCTCCACCTCATGGTCGGACACGAATGCCGCCTGGCCTAACACGACCTGGATGCGCTCCGGGTGATCGAGCAGGCTCTCGTACTTGTGCGTACGGTACTCCTGGATGATCTCATCTTTCTGGGCGACCAGTTCCGCCCAGTTCACCGGCATGCACACCGGGGAGAGGCCCGGGTAGCGGGGATGAGCGGCATCGTAAACCAGCCGGGCCGCTTCAATCAGATTCTTGGAGGGCAGACACCCTCGGTTGGCGCAGGTACCTCCGACCGTGCGATATTCGGTCATTGCAACGGTCTTGCCGAGTTCGGCGGCATGCAGGGCAGCGGCAAAGGCGGTCGAGCCGCTGCCCAGAATCACCAGGTCATAACGCTCGTGCGTTGCTGTCATCGTAGCGTTTTTCTCCTTGTTCGTGTTGCAGGCAGAACTACAGGCTGTGCAGACGATTCCTGCATGTGTCTATCAGTCTGGACAGGTACACAGGTATCCTCACATCGAATACACCCTCGCTTTTCATTCCTCTGGTTGTTCAATCAGGACTTGCATCTCTTGCTGGTCGAGTGCATCAAGCATGGGACAGGCACTTGCTGGTCCTTGCCCTGTGCAAAGCGCGGCCACCTGGAGCAGTGCTTGCCGCATGCGGTGTAACTCGACCAATTTCCGCTCCACCTCAGCAATTTTTGCCTCTGTGTGCCGTTTGACCTCTTCGCAAGAAGTCTGTGCGTCCACGCGCAGCAGCAGCAACTCCGTAATCTCTTTGAGCGAGAAGCCAAGCTGTTGTGCGCGTTTGATAAAGTGGATACGCTTGACGACCTGCTCAGGGTACTGACGATAGCCAGAGGCACGACGCGGCGGCTCTTCCAGCAAACCCTCGCGCTCGTAGAACCGAACCGTTTCCACACCGATCCCGGCTCTGCGTGCAACTTGTCCAATCGAGAGAGTCTCCATCTCTCTTCCTCCTTCAAGAAGAATATACACTCTGTACCATACTACAGAGTCAAGAGGGTCGAACACCCTCTCACCGAAAGGGCGAATTGTCGCTGTTCTGGTATTGACAAAAAGCTTCCATTCAATTATTCTATTGAGTAGTTGAATAAAAGGATATATCATGTTGCTGCTGAACAGCTTGCGGCACGAGGGATACCGGCCTGGTCGCTAGAAGGCGGAATGAAAGCATGGAGCGTGGCCCGGAATACGGCCCAGGTCCCTGGGCGGGACGCTTCGATAGGGGTGATCCAGGTGCGACGAACGGGGAAAGGTTGCCTCTCCTATGTGATTGGCGATGGGTGTTTTGGATAAACTAAAAGGGGTTCATCCCAACATTTGTTACTGGTGGCGAAGTCAAAGCTCCATCTCAGACTACCAGCTGCATCACCTGTTTGAAGGGAGAAGTGCGGATCTGTTCCAGCACTTCTCCTCGCAGAAAACTCATCAGTTGAATAACATTGACAGCAGTGGCAATGGCTACATGGCCCAGATGCGTTTTGCGCAAACCAATATAGCGCGAACGGCGTAAGCCCATTGTGTGCACTCCCTGCGAATGCGTCCCTTCAATCCCTGCTCGATGGCGATAGGTGTCTTTGAACGCATCCGTCTTCTCCCGCTTGCGCGCCGCAAAAAGCGCCTGCATTTGCTCCCGTGGCTGCAAGCTGATGCTGCGCCTTGTCGTTCCTGTACAGGAGGTTCGACTGGGACAGGCTTTACAATCACTGATGGAGAACTTCACTTGAGTAAGAGGCTTGCCGCCGCTCGCCTGGACTGGTGTCCAGCTTGAACTGATCCGCCTTTGAGGACAGGTGACGGTCTCAGCTTCCCAATCGATAGAGAAGTGTGTGATATCGTAGCCAGTCTCCGCTTGATACCAGTGCGTTTTAAGAGTGGGGCCAACCAGATCAACTCTATGGCCAGATTGCGCCTTGACAAGATTGATTGCCGTGACATATCCCGAATCGACGAGATGCTGATCGGGAAGCAGTTCCTTCTCAGCTAGATCGGCATGAATCGCGGAAAGGACTCCCTCATCGCTCAAGGGGGCAGGAGTGGTCTGGACATGAGTGATCAATTGTGGAGCGTCTTCATCACAGGTCTGGATGAAATGCACCTTGTATCCCGTCCAGAAGGTCGCCCTTTTCTTGCCATTGCGTGCGTCGAGGTCATAAGGGGAGGTAATCAGTTGAGCTGCGAGCAAGGCTGGTTCTGAACGCCACTTTCCACCTTGTTCTCTTGGTTCAAATTGCTGCTCCCATATGCTACGCAGCGTGATGATAGCAGGCAGCATTTTCATCCAGTCCGGAGTGCAAGAGGCCTTGAGCGCATCGAGCAGCATCCAGCCGTCAGTTCCCACTTGATTGACGTATTGCTTGCGCTCTTGTTCCTCCTTCGGCAACCTCTCATGATAGAGTCGTTCTCCATAGCGCTCGACCCAGCAGGCTGGCACATAGGCGCGAACCCACTCGGGGGCTACCTCGGAGAGCACATTCAAGACATAGACCATGGTCTGAGCCACACATAACGTGCGACTGAGCGAGCGGATCTTAGCTAGAATATGGGTGGAGTCGGTGCGTTGTCGTCCTCGTGCTTTCAACCATCCTCCTTCCCGACACCGCTCCAGGAGTAGATCCAACAGACGCTGTTCCGCCTGACCCTCAGCCAGGCGTGAACGAGACTCGGAGAGGACGCTGTGATCAAAACCGGTATCAGTCAGCTCCAGACTAAGTGCATATTTCCAAGCCAGCCGATCACGCACGGCGTCAGCAGCTTGTCGATCCGTCAAGTTTTCCATAAATTGGAACACGGTTACCAGCGCGAGCCGCCACGGAGCTAAAGCAGGTTGACCATGAGCAGGAAACAGGTCAGCAAAATCCTCATCCGTGTAGATGGTTCCCAACGTGTCACGCACCTGCATGAAGACATTCCCACGGGGAAACACAGCGCGAGCTACTCTCGCTATTTCTTCTGGGACGGGTGGAATCGGCAGAGCTTTGAGTGACATGGATGACCTCCTTCTTGGCAAGCAACAAACCGTTCATCACTTCCATGCTACTGGATGAGGTCCAGTTGTTCCTTTTCGACTTCGCCACCAGTAACTCTTTGGGCAGGTCAAAGCTGACCTCGCACGGCGCTTTCCTCATACAGCTGACCGGGGACGGCATTCCACGCCAGTTGAGGCTATCTTGCGTCTCTTGCTCGTCAAACATCTCCACACCTGGAGCTTCCAGGAAACGGAGGAGTGCGTGGCTGATAGCCTGGTCTTGCGCTGGTTCTCTCGCGTGTACTTTCGCCGCGTGCCTGACGATACCACGTTGATCGCTGGAGCCGGCTGATCCGGCCCGAAACGCTGGAGGCGTTGAACGAGCGCGTGGTGCAGCTCGCCGTGCAGGCACGGGTGACCAGCGGGCGCAAGCTGCGCGTGGATGCCACGTGTGTGCCGACCAATATTCATCATCCCACCGATAGCGGGCTCCTGGTCGACAGTGTCCGCGTGCTCTCGCGCATCATGCAGCATGCCAAGCCGGTGCTTGCCCAGACCCGCAAAGACGCGGCCGAGCTCTGTCAAAACCATCTGCGCAGCGCTCGCCGCATTGCCCAATCACTGCATCGCTTGCTACGGCGCAAGGGCGAAGAGAAGCTCGAACAGCAACGTGAGCTGTATCAGCATCTGGTGCAGACCACCTCAGAGGTGGTGCAACAAAGCGAGCGGGTGAGTCAGGCGCTGCGTCGACGAGGGGAGCAGATCGCCCAGAGCCTGCGTGAGCAGGTCCAACAGGTTCTCCCACTGGTCCGGCGTGTGATCGCTCAGACGCGCACGCGCGTGCTCTCGGGCAAGCAGGTCGCCTCCGAGGAGAAAGTCCTGAGTCTCTTTGAACCACACACCCGTGTCATTCCTCGCCATAAAGGCGGAGCCGACGTCGAGTTCGGGCGGCTGGTCACTCTCGATGAGGTGGAGGGAGGCATCATCACCCGTTTTGAGGTGCTTGAGCAACCGAACGAACACGGACAGGCGGAAGGAGCACTCAAACACCATCTGCGCCTCTTTGGACATCCGCCCCGCCTTGTGGCAGCGGATCGCGGCGTTCACTCAGCTCGCACCCAACGCACATTAGAGGAGGCCGGAGTGCAGGTGGTCGCGATCCCAGCCGTGGGCAAAATCTCCGCCAAACGACAAGCGGTCGAGCACTCGCCACCTTTCCGCCGAGGCTATCGCTGGCGAGCGGGCATCGAAGGACGTATTCATAGCCTCAGGCGTGATTACGGACTGCGACGCTGTGCCTATCATGGCATGGCCGGGCTCAAACGCTGGCTGGGCTGGGGCATTATGGCCTCCAACCTCAAGCATATCGCCCAGGCCAAGGCTTCCCGTTCCCCTCACAAGCAAGCCGCCTGAATTCCCCAGGAGCGGCAAGTAACCTCAACCATGAAAATAAGACTGCTCGCTTGCCATACACCCCCTTTTGAAGCGCCTTCAGCATTTTGCACCGCAAACTAGTACTAAGCTGGAGTCATTATATATTAATATCGATTATTCTAAATGGGAAACCTCATTTTCATTCACATTTCGTATTTTGCAGCAAAATTTGTGTAGGCTTTTTTTAAGTTCTCCTTAACGGCTTTATATACTTGATACCGTAAGCTGCATCTTTTCCTCTCAACTTCAAATGACATAAAACTACTTGTATTATCGAATAGGGAGAAATTTCTTTCTGTTACGAGAGGATAGTAGGTCAAATCTTCCAGGATTTTTTCTTTTACCTCTTCAATTTCCTGTTTACTGCTCAATATCACCATATTTGGTCAAGGGATCTATCGGTGTAAGAGAAGACCGTGATCTCAGGAGAACTGACGAATGGTAAAGGTTTATTCTCACACCCAACAGCTATCAAACACCTCAGAGGCATACGTTGACAGAGGGAAAAATCTTGGTAAAAAGTTGGAAAGTTCTGCTTAACCAACATGGTATATTCATCCAAGAATGATTTATAAAATATCACTGCTAGCTTTTCTAAAGAAGCTTGGCTTTCTGTATCCCATTGCAATGGGAATGGTATCTCTGACCCGTAGGTGTCGTACCATGCAATGAGAGGCATGTTTGCAATAGCAGTTATGCCCATCTTCTCTAAATTCTCGATATCATTGAGCAGAAACTTTCCATAGTCGCTTGCCTGGTTAAAATGCGTCTCTGCGGATAAGTTTTCCCCATTTCTTGCAATTGTCCAAGCTTGCTCTTCTAAATCAGCCCGTTCTTCGTATGTGAAACGGAGGGAACGAGAGCGTACCGATCCCTCCCAGCTCTCCTCAACATTACCCATTGGCAGCGTTCTTTCCAGGCATCGAGTTGTTAAAACATGGTGAGCTATTTTATACAAAACATATTCTTTCAGTTTCTTTAGATCAAGAGGGAGATAAGAGTTTGTTACACCATGATTCTGCTGTTGAAAAAAATCTTTATAAAAGTCTATAGCTACATAACCAATGTAAGACAATCGTTTACCAGCAGCGACTTCAAACATAATGCGCAGAAGAAATGGATTTCGTTTACATGCTTCATATACTTCACCTTCAAAAGGTCCAAAATAGTGATAGAATGTACGGTATTTCTCAAGGAGAGAATAAAATTCTTGCGCATCAAATTCATCGAGCGAAATACTGCCTTCATTCTCTGTTCGGAATACGCGTGCATTAAAAAAAGTAGCGTTAGCATCATCAAATCTAAGAAAATTCTCCCACCAATCAGTTTTACATGTCATGACAAGCTTAACGCTTTTTCCTTCTATTCGCCTCAAAAATTGGGTGAGAACCTTTTGAGCAGTACGAACGGGCATTACGTCAAAACCATCAATAAACAGCAAAATATCTTTTTCGCGTAAAATACCTAAGAGACATTTTATTCCCTGAATTTCACCCCATTTTTTTCCGTTTGTAATTATGCAAACTGGTGCTATTGGATGAACAAGTCTCCCGTAAGAAACAGCCTGGTCAACTTCACCTGAACCGATGGTGACAGAAACATCTGGGCATGAGTAAGCAGGAGATGCAGTTCTTTTACTATCTGTTGGCTTGTTCGCGGCCCAGGCCCACTATCACTCCATCCATAACCTGCTCGATCATAGGAGCAGACGCGTGTGAAGCGTGCCACCCCTGGTTGGACCTTGCTCCAATCAAGAGAGGTTCCTCCCAGTCCTGCATCAAGAATCACTGTTGGACTGCCTGTCCCTGTACAGTGGAGATGGAGTCGGTAGCCCTCGATATCAACGAGTTTGCCTGGAGCTGGGTAGTGAGAAGCGTCAACCGCACTGGTAAGGGCCTGGTAGAGCAGTCCGAGAAGCAGAAGTCCGACAAGGGACAGACTGAGTATGCCCAGCAGACGCAAGAGACGCTGTCTGATCGTCCGACGGGGGCGTGAAGATCGCTTCCTACTGCTGTTGGTCGGTGTCATCTTTCTGTGTCCTTTTCCAGGGCCTCGTGCCCTCTAATAAAATCTCCAAGCGAAGCTCTCAATCGGCTCACCATGAGCGAAGAGGGCTTTTTTTAATGGTCTTACGGGAGTATCCTTCTTCCCACGCTATCTGACGCAGACTCTTCTTCTCAAGATAGTAGGATTGGGCATGCGTTCACGTGCATCCTCGCTTATCATCGCCTGCTCTCCTTTGTGATCGTGACAAGTTCGACGGTGGATGGCTTATGCGGGAGCGGTTTCAACAGACTTCTTCATCCGCCAGGCGAGGATCAGAAGCCAGATGCTCCACGCAAAGACAAGGAGATAGGCGAGGAGCTGTGGGATCGTATTGGTTGCCGAGAAGCCCTCGGAACCGAGCACCCAGCCCTGCACGAGGTAGGTGAGGCCCGACAACCCCATCAGGTAGCCGATCAGCCTGGGGATCCTTGCCGCCCTCACGATCATGATCGCGAACAGTACCAGCGCGAGACCAAACATGAAGCTCTGATAGCTTCTGGTCCCCCACTCCAGCCACCTGATCACTTCAGCGCTCGCAAAGCGTGCCGCCTTCTCCGCGGCTGGTGCGCTTGCCCAAGCATCAACAGCCTGCTTCAAGGTGACCCCGTCCACAGCCTGAAGGACGCCGTACAGCGCAAGCGCCACCACGGCCGAAACGGCAGCGAACCGACCCGCCCATCCCGCTGTTCCAGCGTGGACGTTGAGGGCGAAGAACAGGACGAGCAGTCCCGCAATGATGACCGCCATCCCAACGAACTGCCCGAGATGGACGGCGGTCCAATCAGCACTGTTGGCATACTCGGCAAACACGGCGGTGTGGTTATTGGGATTTTCCCGAGAGGGGTGCAAGGCACCGGCGAGCAAGGAAAGCAGTTCCCCGACGAATAGCAGCGTCGCTGACAGACGAAGCAAGTTGCGGTCAGCCATGATGGACCTCCTGTGTGTATCCCGACTGGTTCTCTCTGTCTATCTCATCTGCAACAAATGAGAACCATTCTCTTACATGCTATTTGATTGCCGACCTTCCTCCTTTCTTCATGGGCAGACGCGAGAACAAAAGGAGCGAGAGCGAAGCTCCAACCTTGCGGGAGAAACTACCCCCTAGTGTTCCCTCAAGAAGATGAGATTTTAGCCTGCTTCTGTCTGCAACAATCGTTGCTGGAAGCGGTACGACTCACCAATGAATTCTAGGATATGCGCCTTGTGGGTAATATGCACTTTTTAGCTTAGGGAGACGCACTCAGAGGGAGGTGTGTATGAAATGCTCATCAGAGCCAGAGTAACATTTTGAAGCAAAATGCGCAAGTGGCTCAGGGGTTGAGGCCAGGGCTGTTGCAAAGTCGCCATCTCCCTTTTACCCAGCCATGAGGGCGAGAGCTGTATCAAATTGATAGTCAAAAGTCCGTTGGGCACGAGGAAGATGGGTTTCGCCCAGACTGCTCAGTAACCCGATAGCGGTATTGTTGAGAACCGCAAGCACATGGGGAGCATGTCCCATGCGTAGTTGAGATCGATCCTCATCCAAGGTGCGGTCACGTCGGTAATGGAGCCCATTTTCGATCCCCCAATGTTCTCCAACGAGCTTGAGAAGGCGGTTGGGGGTCGCCATCGAGGTAGGGAAGCTGGTGATCCCAGAGTGGACCTCCTGCTCAGTTTCTCCCAGTGCGTTGGTTCTCTGCCGTTCGAGCTTGAACACCTGCGAGAGGCCGGGCCACTGACTGTAACTAGCAAGCAGGTGACTTCCCGTGATGCGTCGTTTTTCCAGCCGCCCATGCCCTTTGTCCACACAGGAAGCTGAACGGAAATCAGTGGGAGGAGCCGACCAGCCAGCACGGCTCTTCTGCGGCTCGAAGAGCGTCTGGAGATCCTGATACATCTGGACCTGATTCTCTTTAATCATCCAGAGAGAGTCCCCTTTGGCGTGGCCGCGATCTTGAGACTGAGCTTGCGTGAGGCAAAAAGGGCATCCCCGCTGAGCACCGTTCCCCGCAGATCCAGGGTGGCAAGCAGCCGGGGAGCAGCGCTTACCTCGCTGCCCGAGGTGCTCACTTGCACTTGCGCCAGCACGACTGCCTCCTTTGGTAGGCAGCCAGCAGATGGACGCCCTGGGTGCTTCCAATGGGGATCGTGCCTCGTAAGGTTTTGCCATCCAGACACAGATGTCTTTCCCCTGGGCGAAGCCGCTTCTGAACTTGCTTGGCAAAGAAGCGGCCTACCACGCGCTCGACTTCGCCCGGATCGACTGCCCAGCCCAGGACACGACTCCAGGTACTAAAATGAGGCATCGTTTTTCGTCTGAGAGCGAACAAGTGGGCAAGTTCGCGCTGGCGCAACTGAGCCCATTGGGCTCTGGCACGGCTACTGCTTTGCCCTGCCAGCTTGGCGAGAATACCGATCATCAGCAGTTCTGCAAGTGGATAGCGCACCCCGCGCCGCTTTCGTCGATCTTTCACACGCTGTAACTGTCTATACAAGGCTTCTAAATCAAAAAGGAAAGCCTGCTTGGGAAGGAGCAGCCGACTCGAAAGTGTTGTAGTGTTCATGGACGAACCTTTCGTTGCTTAGAAATGCAATGTCTTCAACCATTCCTACGCGCGAAAGGTTCTGTTTTATTCCCACTCTCCTTGTTTTATTCCCGACTTTGCAACAGCCCTGCCCTCCCCGCAGGCTCCACAGATGCTCGGCGTCGATGAATTTGCTTTGCATCGGGGCAAAAAATATGGCACCATCCTCATCAATTTAGAGGATGGAACACCGGTGGACCTGCTTCCAGACCATCAAGCTGCCACCCTGAAAACATGGCTCAAACAACATCCAGAAGTACAACTCATCAGTCGCGACCGGGCTGGAGAATTTGCGCGTGGAGCCAAAGAGGGCGCTCCAGAAGGGCTGCAAACAGCTGATCGCTTCCACGTGCTTCGTAACTTGGCAGAAGTAGTCGAGAAAGTGCTTGGCAAGCATCGTCAGGCGTTGAAAACCATTCACGTGGTGACTACTCCGGCACTTTCTCCATCCTCATTGCTCCGGCACCTACGGCCTGATCGCGAGCGTCGTAAGCAGCAGGCACGGGCAAAGCTTGTCGAGCGGTACGAAGCCGTCCAACGTCTGGTGAAGCAAGGATTTTCACACCGAGAAATCTCACGTCAACTTCATCTGCATCGCGAGTCAGTCATTCGTTATGCCCGAGCGGAGACCTTTCCCGAACGGGGGGAACGTCCGACCCATCCAGGCATTCTCGCCCCCTATGAAACCTATCTACGGGCTCGTTGGAGAGAAGGTGAGCGTAATGCGGTCGGCTTGTTCCGCGAAGTGACGGCTGGCGGATACACTGGCTCACGTATGACTATTGAGAGGGTGTGTGTAAAGGCACCCTCATTCCGCTTCGGGAGCAACTTGACAGGACAGAGAGCGTTTGTGCTCAGCGCCCTTCTTAGGCGGTTTGAGACCACTTTACATACACCCTCTTATGCTCGTGTGTCATCTGAGCAGCAAAGTGAAGCCAAAACCATCGAGAGTCAGCTGGTTGATCTGCGAGGACAGATTGCGGCACGGAACGTGACGCTTGCTTGCGAGCAGGAATTTATCGACGATGGTTACAGTGGGGCAACCTTGATTCGTCCAGCGTTAGAGCGCTTGCGCGACGTGGCAGCCGCTGGTGGCATTGATCAGCTCTATGTTCATTGCCCGGATCGTCTTGCACGCAATTATGCCCATCAAGTGCTGTTGTTGGAAGAATTTCTCCGAGCAGGAGTCGAGGTGATCTTTTTCAATCGGGAAGTCGGACAAACCCCTGAAGATCAGCTCTTACTCCAGGTCCAAGGAATGATTGCCGAGTACGAACGCGCGAAAATCATGGAGCGCAGTCGGCGCGGCAAGCGGCATGGAGCCCAGGTTGGCAAGGTAAGTGTGCTCTCGTGTGCCCCCTACGGCTATCGCTATGTCAACAAGCAAGATGGAGCAGGAGAAGCGCGTTTCGAGATCCTGCTGGAGGAAGCTCGTGTGGTCCGCCAGGTCTTTAGCTGGGTTGGGCGGGATCGCTGTACCATTGGAGAGGTTCGCCGCCGTCTGGAAGCCGCACGGGAGCACACACGAACGGGCAAAACGGTTTGGGATCGGGCGACCATTGGTGGCATGCTCAACAACCCCGCTTACAAGGGCGAGGCTGCTTTCGGAAAAACGGTGATTGAGCCGCTGCGCCCGCGCCTGCGAGCCCAACGAGGACGCAGTTTGCAACCCAAACGTGCGTCCTCCCATCAGGATGTTCCCACCGAACAATGGATGCATATTCCCGTTCCCGCTCTCGTTGATGGTACTCTCTTTGACGCGGTGCAGGAACAATTGCAAGAAAACCGGAAACGAGCGCGAGTCCCGCAACGAGGAGCTCGCTATCTGCTGCAGGGCTTGATTGTCTGCCGATGTTGCGGGTATGCTTACTACGGCAAAGGTGCGACTCGTTAGTCCGAAAGGATGACTTCTTCATCCGGGATGGACTGGCTCTAGGAGCACTAGAGTACAACTGATCTGTTGGTGTGAGGTGCAATTCCTCACCTGATGAATGGGCATCAGAAAGCGACATCCTCATGGTAGCGACTGGTCAGTGCGGCTCGTTCACTTGAAACCATACACAAATATGGGGGAAAGTGACGAAGAAATACCTCTTCGATAACTGAGAAGTTGAAGGAAGGCGAAATTCCTTCCCCGTCAAGAAGG
>Ga0137366_10000753_pt1 | contig 22552 bp, 27 predicted proteins | sample SagtaG_8_FD_104938 | JGI IMG/M metagenome (GOLD analysis project Ga0137366, IMG submission 104938) | Vadose zone soil microbial communities from Sagehorn Ranch, Mendocino, California, USA - Sage1_L_60_16 metaG | ecosystem: Environmental > Terrestrial > Soil > Vadose zone | place: USA...
CCGATCACGACGATCTCGCGCTCGCCTGAGATGCGCCCCGCCGCGCGGATCAGGTGCTCAAGCTCGGAACGCTTCATACACGCGCCGCCGCTCGCCGGGCGTGAGCACGCCCGCGAACGGAGAGGACTGCCGCAGGCGGACTGCCGCTTCGTCCGCGTCCGTGATCAGCGCGGCGATTTCCGGCCAGGGGCGATCGAGGATCTCGCGCCACTCGCCGAGCGCGCGCGGCACGCCCTCGCCGTAGCGCGCGATCCATTTTTCGAGATTCCGCCGTGCCGCGGCGAGGAGCCGCCGGTCGGCTTCGATCTTGCGCGCGATCAGGCAGTGCATCGCGAGGCTGCGCGCCTCGAGGATGCGGTGCTTCAGCACGCCGGGCGAGATCGCCGCGGATGCCGCGGGCCGCCAGCGCGTCGCCACGCGCAGGCCCGCCGCGCGCCGGCGGGCGCGGTAGCGGCGCATGCGCTCGGCCGCGGACTGGGCACGGCCGGTCGGGGGACGCCCGGGGCGGTTGGCCATCTAATTATCGTAACAAGTTACGATAATAAGCGCAAGCCGCCTTCGCCGGCCCGTTCGGCGGGCATTGCGAAATCCCAGCGGCCGGGGCTACCATCCGCGTCGGAAGTTCGGGGAAACATGAACACGGCGAACGCCACTTTGTCGGAGGCCCGCTGGCGGTACTTTCTGCTGGCGATCGTCGCGATCGGGTCCATGGCGCTGATGCTATCGTCCCCGCCGATTGCTCAGGATCCCCAATATCACGAATTCGCCGACCGGCGCGCTTTTTTCGGAATTCCGAATTTCTGGGACGTCGTCTCCAATATCCCTTTTCTTCTGGTCGGAATCGCGGGGCTCAAGTTTTGCCTGGGGCACGAACTGCGAAGCGGCAAGTCCGCCTGGATCGCGCTCTTCGCCGGCGTGGTTCTCGTGAGCGTGGGGTCGAGCTATTACCATTGGGACCCCGAGGACGCGACACTGGTCTGGGACAGGCTGCCCATCACGATCACCTTCATGGGCTTGCTCGTTGCCGTCATCGCCGAGCACCTGAGCGCGCGGCTTGCGCGTGTTCTTCTCGTTCCGATGCTGCTGTTGGGGCTCGGCAGCGTGCTTTACTGGCGCGCTTTCGGCGACCTGCGGCCTTATCTCTGGGTTCAGTTGATCGCTCTGCTTGCCATCCCGCTGATCATTGTCTTGTTTCGCGCCCGATACACGCGCCGCTGGCTGCTCCTCGCGGCCCTCGGCTGGCACGCGCTTGCGAAGGTTTCGGAGCTCCATGACCGGGAATTCTTCGCCCTCACCGGAAATCTGTTCAGCGGCCATTCCTTCAAGCACATTCTGGCGGCGATGGCCTGCTTCACGATCCTCTGGATGCTTCGAACGAGGAAACCGCTTTGACCGGCTACATGACCGCCGCGATCTTCCTCATCGCGCGCACCGGCGTGCCGGTGACGCTCGCCACGCTCGCGATCTGCGCGGCCTCGCTGTGGTGGCGGATTTTGCCCGCGGCTTGATGCGAGAGGCGCTGGTCCCCTGAGCGTAGGGCACGTGCCCGGACGCGCTCACTATGTGAAAAGGGCTCGTTTTCCTGGCACTGGTCTTGCTATTTGACTGGTGTACTGACGTGGTGACGAGATCGGCGGTCCGGATGGCAACTATCCGTCGCCGATGTTGGTCTTCCAACGTCAGGTGAGCGACAGGAAAAGGAGACCGAGATGAACAAGCGCAAAGTTCTGACCCTAGCGTCGATAGCTGCGGTCCTGCTTGCCCCGGCGGGTTTCTACGCCTCGACCGAATATCAGCGGCACGCGGCGGCGACCGGGCTCGGCGAGCCCGATACCATGGCGACCGACTTCCTGTGGACGCCGACGGAAGTCCGGGCCATCGGCCTCGGCGAACCCGACACCATGGCGACAGAGTTCCTCTGGACGCCGAAGCAAGTCCAGCCAGCGGGCCTCGGCGAGCCCGACACCATGGCGACCGAATTTCTCTGGGTACCGAAGCACGTTAGTTAGTTAGTACGCTCCGGATCGGGCGCGGTGCTACAGCCGCTGCGCCGAACCGGAGTGCAACCACCCCCTCCCGTAGTACGCTGCGCCCGGCTCTCCGGGCGGTTGGTGTATCTTTGCCAATACAGCGTACGCGGATCCGCCGAAACCTGATGGGGCGGCAGGGCCGGGATCGCTTACCGGGCGCTCATGAAAAAAATGCGTACAAATTCCCGGCGAGCATGCCGTAGAAGGAACCTTTTCGGCCGCGCGCACGTGTAAGCTAGGTCATGCCGCCTGTTTCGCCGTTCCGCCGAACCCGGGGCGCCACGTCGCAGTATCGTCGAGGCCGGCCCGACGCGCTGAATTTCGAGGATTTATTGCGCCCGCAGGTCGAGTACCTCTATCGGCTGGCCTGGCGCTTCACCGGCAGCGTGGCCGACGCCGAGGACCTCGTCCAGGACATATTGATCAAGCTGTATCCCCGCACGCAGGAACTGCTCGAGATCGAGCGGCTCCGTCCCTGGCTCGCCAGCGTGCTCTACCACCAGTACGTCGACTCCGTTCGGCAACGGGCTCGCTCGCCGATCGTGGAGCTCGTGACCGACGCCGGGGGCGAGGACAATCCGCTCGATGCCTTGTCCGCGACGAGGGATGGCCCGGAAGAGCACGCCGAACGCAGCGGCCAGCGCGAGCGCATCCTGACCGCCCTCAGGCGGCTCAATCCCGAGCAGCGCGCGGTCGTCACGATGCACGACGTCGAGGGGTACAGCCTCGAAGAGCTCGAAACCATGCTGGAGACGCCGCTTGGCACCCTCAAGTCGCGCCTGCACCGGGCGCGCCAGCGGTTGCGGGCGCTGCTGCCGATGGAACCTTTTTCAGCCCGCGAGCGTGTTAAGCAGTAGGAGCCGATCAAATGGAATGCCGCGACATCACACTGCAATTGGACGACTTGCTCGACGGGCGGCTCGACGCCCTCCAGCGGAAGTCGGTTCAGGAACACTTGGGGCGTTGCCCGGACTGCCTCAGCCTGCATGAGCACGCGGTGGCGGTGCGGGCGGCCTTGGGCGAGCTTTCCCCGCCCGCCCCGCCCCCTCACTTCGTGGACCAGGTACTATCGCGCGCGACCCGTACGGTCGCTAGCGCAAACCCCAGATGGCGCCCCGTGCTTGGGATGGCGCTCGCGGCGAGTCTGGTGCTGGGCGTGGCCCTAGGCGTGTTCTTCGCCACGCAGCCGTCGGTGCATGCGGTGTCGCTGACGCTCGACCGACCCGAGACCGTGCGGCTGATGTTCACCAGCGCAAAACCGCTGAAAGCCGCCACAGTGAGCCTCGCGCTGCCCGAGAACGTCGAGCTCGTCGGGTACGGCGGCCGGCGCGAGCTTTCCTGGGAGACAGATCTACGCAAAGGCGGGAACTTGATGCAGCTTCCCTTGATCGTGCGCGGAGCGACGAAGGACGATCTCGTCGCGAACCTGTCGCACGGCGGGAGCAGCAAGACGTTCCGGCTGAAGATTGAAGTCGATAACACGGGCAAGGACATGTAGCCCGCCGGGCTCGTGGATTTGGGAGTGCACTGGCAAGCAAGGAGATATGTCATGAAGCGATTCACACGGTATGCGATGGGTACGGTTCTTCTTGTCCTCGGGGTATCGAGCGCGTGGGCGCAGCAGCGCGATCTCGAGGTGACCATGGACGTCGTGCCGGCCAACGCGTCCGCCGGCGCGGCCGGCGAGATCAAGCTGCCCATCACCCTGCCCAAGACGGCGTCGCCCCAGGGGCAGGAGTCCTCGACCTTCGGCCTCGGGACCGCAAACTTGGCTCGCGACAATGGCCGCGAGTTCGGACAAGGCGTGTCTGAGGCGGCGCGGGCTAAAACGAAAACGGAGCGGCCGTAAGGCCCTCGTGCGGGCCGGGCAACGGACCCCGGCCCGCAGAATAGCTCAGTTGTTTCCCGGTAGCGGCCTACCCGTTGCGCCGGAAGGGAGGGAAGATGAGCACGACTAAAGGGCAGCTTTTCCCGTCCGTGATTCTTGCATTGGGGATCGCGGGGTTTTTTCCGGCGGCAAGCGCGTTCGGCGCGGCGGTCGTGCAGGAGTCGAAAGGCGATGTCCGCGCCGGTGCGACGCCCGCCGAAAGCAAGCCTGTAGCCCCGAACCAGCGTGTGCTGTCGGGCGCCTTGGTGACCACCGCTTCCGGTTCCCAGGTCGTTCTGCGCTTCGACGACGGTCAGGTCGTGGCGCTCCATGAGAATACGCAGTTCCGGATAGAGAACTTCAGCTACCGGCAGCAGGAGCCGAAAGCCGATCGCGCGGTGTTCGCCCTTTTGCGGGGCGCGCTTCGCGCAGTGAGCGGAGCGTTGGGAAAACGCAGCCCCGACGCGTTCTCGCTGAGCGTCCAGACGGCGACGATCGGCATCCGCGGCACCGACTTCATGGTCGCGAGCGTGAATCCCGCCTACCTTTCGGTGCTCGAGGGGACCGTTGCGGCGACGAACACCGCGGGCACGGTGGCGTTCGGAGCGGGAACGTTCGGATCGATCGCGACCCCCACCACGCTCGCGGCCTCCATCCCCGCAAGCGCCCTGCCCGCCGCGGTTTCGTCCGCGTTCGCCAGCCTCGGCGCGCTGCGCATTACGCCGGCGGGCTCCGCTGCCGGCGAGATCGACCTGCCCGGGACGGCGGCGCCCGGGGCGCAAGAAGCCTCGGCCTTCGGCCTCGGGATCGCAGACGCGGCTCGCGACAAGGGGGATCTGAGCGGCCGCGAGTTCGGGCAAGGGGTGTCCGGGGCGTCGCAGGTTCGCGACCGCAGCCTGAATATCCCGTCGAAATCCGGGCGGCCGTAACGCGGTCGTCACCCCAGGCACGCTCCCTGCCGGGTTACACTCCGGCGGGTGCGCGCGTTTATTCGGGGGCGAAGGCCACAAGAGGGAAAAACAAGCGCCTTTGGGATTCCCTGCCTTGTCGTCGTCGCTTTACTCCTTAGCGTCGTTGCGTGGCAGCCTGTCGGCGCCGCCGCGGACGGCACGCAGGCTTTCGAGCAGGGCGTCAAGGCATTTCGCGCGGGCGATTACCCCGCGGCGCTTCAGTTGTTCCTCGATGCGCGGAAGGCGGGCCTGGACACTCGGGGCCTGCACTACAACCTCGGCGCGGCGTATTACCGGCTGCAGCGCTACCCGGAGTCCGAGCGCGAGTTCCAGGGGCTCGCGAGCGACCCAGAGTGGGCTGCTCTCGCCCACTACAACCTCGGTCTGATCGCGCAGCGCACGGGTCGCGAGCTGCAGGCGATCGCGTACTTCGAACGAGCACACCTCACGACCACTGACCCGAACTTGCGCACGCTCGCAGCTACGGCCCTCGAGCGGCTCGGCGCCGCGCCGCCGTTGCCGCGGACGAGCGCCGTGGTCTCCTTGGCCGGGGGCTACGACAGCAACGCAACGCTGTCGCCGGACGCCGCGACAGTCGGAGTCAGCCACCAGGGCGCCCCGTTTGTCGAGGCGCTGGCCGCGGCCAGTCATCGTCTGGCGGGTAGCACCGCGCGCGGGTGGTATGCCCACGGGGGCCTGGTCCTGCGGAAGTACAGAGATCTGAGCCAGTTCGACCTGGCGGGGTCGCGTGCCGGCCTGAGCTACGAGACCGATTCGGGTCGCTTGCAGACCAGCGTCGGCGGTTATTTCGACACGGCGTACATCGGCGGCGGGCGCCTCGAGCAGGTCGCGGCAGTCGATGTGCAGGCGCGCAGCCGCCTGGATGCCGGCCACGACCTGCGCGGGCGCTATCAGCTCGGGCACATCGCCGGTGGCGGCGGCTACGAGTATCTCGACGGGTGGCAGCAGCGCTTGTCGGCGGACGCGGGCTTCGCGCTGGCGCCCGCTCTTTTCCGAGTCGGCTATCAGCTTGAGCTCAACAATCGCAGGGATCTCGAGCAGGGAGCCGACTTCTCCAGCGTCTCGCCGACGCGCCATTCGCTGTTCGCGACCGTCGCCCTGCGCAATGTCGGCGCCTGGCAGGCCGACGCGCGCGGCGAATATCGCGTCAGCCGCTACAACGATCCTGATCGTCTCAACGCGGGCACCCTCGAGGTCACGCGCAAAGACGACCGATACGGGTTCGCCTTGCGCGCCAATCGTCGCCTGACCGCTCCGTGGCGTGCGTTCATCGAGACCAGCTACTATCGAAACGAATCGAACCTGGACATGTACGACTATAGCCGCTACCAGTTGATGGTCGGTATCGAAGCTGTGCTGGAAAAATAGGTTCAGAGTCGATTTTCTTTGTAATAGGATGAGAACTCGTATCTGACCGCGACTGGGGAGGGGAACGCGATGCAAGGCACAAGCCCAGTCGAAACCGGAGGGGATCCGCTCGCCCCCTACCGCGGGCGGATCATGTACGGCCTGGCGAGCGCCGCGGCGGTTTGCCTCCTTCCGTTCTCGGTCAACGCTTTCGTGCAGGGGAATCCTGGGTTGGGAGCGGGAATTCTGTGCGCGTTCCTTGTTCTCGGCGTCGACGCTTTCGCCATCTACCTGAAGAAATCTCCGCCTATTCCGCTGATATTGCTGCTCGTCCCCATCGCGGCGGGCACGGCAATTTCCCTCAAGGTCCAGGGCTTTTTCGGCGCGCTATGGGCTTATCCCACGGTGCTGCTCTTCACTTTCGCCCTTTCGCGGCGCATGGCCAATGCAGGCAGCATTTTGCTGCTTCTGATCATCAGCGCGCTGGTGTATCACTACATCGACCTTGCGTACACCATCCGGTTTTTCGTCACGCTCACGCTCACCATCGTCCTCGCCAACATCGTCCTGAGCATCATCGTCGACCTGCATCGCAGGCTCCTCGACCAGGCGATCGTGGACCCGCTGACCGGCGTCTTCAACCGGCGCCACATGGAGCGCTGCCTGAGCGACGCCATCGAACGGCAGCGGCGCAACTCGGCCTCGGCTTCGTTGCTGCTGATCGATGTCGATCGCTTCAAGAGCATCAACGATCAGTTCGGCCATGCGAAGGGCGACAGCGTGCTGAAGGGAATCGTTTCGCTGGTCGGGAAGCGCTCGCGCAAGCTCGATCTGCTGTTTCGGATCGGCGGCGAGGAATTCATGTTGTTGCTGCCCGACACGCAAGAGGCTGCGGCCGCCGTGGTCGCGGAGCAGCTTCGCGCTTCCATCGCGGAATCGCGTCCGCTCGATGACCAGCAGCTGACAGTGAGCATAGGGGTGAGCGAGCTTCAACCCGGCGAGTCACTGGACTCCTGGATGAAACACGCCGATGACGCTCTGTATGCTGCCAAAAAGGCGGGCCGCAATCGGGTGGTTTGCGCCGGGCTGTCCCGGCCCCAGTCGGACCCGGCACTCCCTGACGCGGAACTGGAGACCTGAATCGGTGCGTTCGGCTTGAGTTGCACCGGGCCGCCGCCGCATATGCGGGGTGCAGGTCGCTTGACGCAGTCGGATTGCGCGTGTATAAGGAGCGCGCAGGATTCTCCAAGCCGAGATCGTCTGGTCCAGCTGCAACCGCTTACGCACGCTCACCTCATCAGGTCGTCGTTTTCTCTCTCCCCTTGAAGTTCCCGCGCTCCGGGCGAAAGCCTTCTTACAATTTTTTTTAGGAAATGTGCAAATGAGTACAGGTACGGTCAAGTGGTTCAACGACTCCAAGGGTTTCGGGTTCATCACCCCGGACGGCGGCGGCAAGGATCTGTTCGCGCACTTCTCGGCGATCCAGGGCAGCGGCTTCAAGTCCCTGAAAGAAAACCAGAAGGTATCGTTCGATATCACCGCCGGTCCGAAAGGCGATCAGGCCGTCAACATCAAGCCTATCGCGTAACAACGACGCCGGCTGGGAAAAAGAGCCCGGGCAGCCGGGCTTTTTTATGCGGCCTCCGAAAGAGGGATCCGGGCATTCGGTCCGCCGGGCGAGGTTGCACGCCTCGAACGCCCATTCCTCGACAGAACGGGGGCGTTTCTATATCCTGAGCGGCTCCATGGACAAGCGAAAAGCATGGCGGAAACAGGAACAGCAACTGGTCGAGCAGTGGAACGCGGCTGCCGGGCGGTTCCGGGATGCTCAGGCGGCTTTGTCGTCCCGGTCTTCGGAGAATGCTGATGCCGCGCCGGACGAAGAGAACGAGCTGAAGGCCAAGGTGGCCCGGGCCGAGCTCGAAGCCGTGCGAAAACAGGTGGCGCGCATCAAAGCGGAGTTCAGCGCCGGAAAGCGGTACTAGTACGAGGGAGGCGCAAACGCCTTCTCCGGAATGAAGCCAGCATCCGCGGTTTTTGCGCTCGCGGCGATTTTCACGGGACTCTCCGCCGCCCTGGCCCAGAACTACCCGTCAAGGCCGGTCACGATGGTGGTGCCGTTTGCTGCGGGCGGGCCGGTGGACACGATCGCCCGCATCATCGCCGCCCCGATGGGGAAGACGCTCGGCCAGACCATCGTGGTTGAAGACGTCGTCGGCGCGTCCGGCACCCTCGGCGTGGGCCGGGTCGCACGCGCGGCCCCTGACGGCTACACGCTCAGCATCGGCCACTGGGGCACCCACGTCATCAACGGCGCGGTCTATGCGTTGCAGTACGACCTGCTCAAGGACCTGGAGCCGCTGGCGATGATCGCGAGCAATCCGCTGATGATCGTCACGAACGCTTCGTTCCCGGCAAGAGACTTGAAGGAATTGATCGGGTGGCTGAAGGCCAATCCGGGCAAGGCCTCGGCGGGAACCGCCGGATCGGGATCGGCGACGCACATCGGCGGGATCTACTTCCAGAACGCGACCGGAACCCGGTTCGAGCTCGTGCCCTACAGGGGCACCGGGCCGGCGATGCTGGATCTCGTCGCCGGTCGCATCGAACTGATGATCGACCAGGCTTCGAACTCCATTCCGCAGGTGCGCGGCGGCAAGATCAGGGCCTACGCGATCACCGCGAAGGCACGCCTGGCTGCGGCGCCTGAGATACCCACCGTGGACGAAGCGGGCCTGCCGGGGCTGCATGTTTCGGTGTGGTACGGAATCTGGGCGCCGCGCGGCACGCCCCGCGATGTCGTGGCGAAGCTGAACGCAGCCATTGTCGCGGCGCTCGCCGATACGACGGTGCGAGCGCGCCTCGCCGATCTGGGCCAGGAGATCCCGCGGCGCGAGCAACAGACCCCGGAGGCTCTCGGCGCCTTTCACAAAGCCGAGATCGAGAAGTGGTGGCCGGTGGTGAAGGCTGCGGGCATCAAGCCGGAATGATATCCTCCGTGACCTCCAGGACCAAGACGGAAACCACGCGGGACTCCGCATGTCTGGACGCTCCCGCCCCCGCCGGCGGCAAAGAGAGCGAAGAGTCATTTCAGAGGGAAGGAGAGATCATGATGCAGCGAATGGGCTCACGGTTGAGATTGCTTGGTTTCGCGGCGCTCGCGCTCCTCGTCTCGGGGTGCGGCACCATCAAGTACATGAAGGAAATGCCGGCGGGAACGGCGGTAAAGGCTCCCGCGCCGGGCAAGGCGATGGTGGTGTTCATGCGCTCCTCGTTCCTCGGCCAGGCGATTGGGTCGAGCGTGTTCGAGATCCGCAACGACAACCCCGAGCTCGTGGGCCTGGTCGCAAACAAGACCATGGTCGCGCACGAGGTCGATGCCGGAAGACGCCTGTTCATGGTGGTGTCAGAAAGCGCCGATTACATGTCGGCGGACCTCGCGCCGGGTCGGACCTATTACGCCTTCGTCACTCCGCGCATGGGCGCGTTTCGCGCACGCTTCTCGCTCGCCCCGGTCAAGAAGGGCGGAGAATTTTCCAGGGAGGCCGAAAGCTGCCTCAGGGAGTGCCGGCTGGTTGCAAACACACCGGAGTCCGAGCAGTGGGCGCGCGAGAACATGGACAGCATCCGCTCCAAGCACGCCGATAACTATTCGCGCTGGAATCAGAAGCCGGAGAAAGAAAAGCCGCACCTCGCCAGCGCAGACGCGGTCTGACGATGGCCCCGCGGGCGCGGACTGTGAGGTTTTCCGTGCCCGGTTCCGCTGAGCGCGCAGCCGCCGACGAAAGCGGCCCGCCTGAGGAGGCGATGAAAACGAAGAAAATGCACACCAGGGAGCTGGGCCTGCTCCTGACGCGGCAGCTCCTCGACGTTGAAGACCTGCACTACGGGCTCTGGGACGCAGACCTCGAGCTTAAGCTCGGCAATCTCGCCGCCGCCCAGCAGCGTTACAACGACATGCTGATCGCGCAGCTGCCCGCGCCCGAACGCGAGGTCCGCGTTCTCGACATCGGCTGCGGCACGGGGCAGCTGCTGCGGCAGATGCTCGACCGAGGCTACCGCGCGGACGGCGTCATCCCGTCCAAGGACCTCAGCGACGCAGTGCGCCGGAAGCTGGCGAATCGCTCGGGCTATCGGTCGCGGATTTTCGAGTGTTGCTTCGAGGATTTTCCGGTCGAGCAGTGCCGGCGCCACTACGATGTCGTGCTGTTCAGCGAAAGCTTCCAGTACATTTCGCCGTCGGTTTCCTTGCCGATCCTCCAGGCGATCCTGAAGCCGGGAGGGCTGCTCCTCATTTCCGATTTCTTCAAGAGCGATGCGCCAGAGAGCGGGTCCCTCGATCCCGGCTTCGGCGGCGGCCATCCGCTGAAGGATTTTTACGCTTCGATGAAGCTGACGCCGTTCGTTCTCGTCAAGGACGAGGACATCACGCGGCGCATCAGTCCCAACATGGAGCTGGTGAACGATGTTCTGATGAACAGGATCAGGCCGGCCACGCTCACGATCGGGCGCTACATCGAGTGCCGCTATCCGCTGCTCGCGCGGCTCGCGCTCAGGCTGCTGCGCAAGAAACTGGACCGGGTGAATTGCAAGTATTTCTCCGGCCACCGCAGCAAGGAAGTCTTCGAGCGCTACAAGATCTACCGGCTGCTGTTGTACCGCCTTCCGTAGGGTGGCGGGCGCCCGATTCAGGCGGCGTTGCGCCGCCTGAACATCCCGATGCCTTCCATGCGCATGCCGACGCGGAAATCTTCGAAGTAGTATTTGAATTGTTTCTCGCTCATGCGTTTGCCCTTCATTCGGGGCCGGATCCGCTTGTGGATTAGACTCCGAGCATACCAGAGCTCCGATGGACGAGATCGTATTGCGCTCAATGCTGAAGTGGCCGGACGTGCCGGCGGTGTACGGCTGGCTTTCCCTCGATCGGCGCGGAAACTGGATGATCAAAACTGTCGCGGGGCGCTTCGAGCGCATCGCCCATGCCGCAGTCAGGGAGTTCATCGGCAGGAATTACGCGTCGGATTCCGAAGGCCGCTGCTATTTCCAAAACGGCCCGCAACGGGTGTTCGTCGCCCTCGATTACACGCCGTGGGTCTACCGGCTCGACGACGCGGGGCAGGGGCTTCTCGCGCACACCGGCGCGGTGCCGCGCGCGCTCCAAGCGATGTTTCTCGACGACGCTGGCGCACTGCTCCTCGAAACCGAACTCGGTATCGGCGTTCTCCTAGACCGCGATCTTTCCGCCGTTCTCGAGCGCCTCACCGACGTCCGCGGTCGGACGGTCGAGCAGCTCCTGGAAGGCGTCGCGCAAGGTGCCGAAGCGCAAGTGATGCTGCAAGGCAAGAACGCGCCGATCGCTTCGATTCGCGCCGCGGATGTTCCCCGCCGGTTCGGATTCGTCGCGCGGCCCGCGCCCCGCGCGGGCGAGGCGGAGTGCTGAGGATGCCGGATGTAACGAGGTGTAAAAGGTCAACGCCGGCCGAGCGCCGGCGTTACACTTCTTCAGAGCCGGGTTCTCCTGAAAGGAGACTCCAATGAAACGACCGATTGCGAGTCTGCTGGGAATGGTGCTGCTGGTAAGTTCAGACGCCGTCCTCGCACGCGGCGGCAGAGGCGGCGGAGGTCATGGGGGCGGCGGAGGATTCCACGGTGGCGGGACGTCCATGGGCGTTCACAGCGGACATGGAGTAGCAGCCGTCGGCTTTCACGTCGGACGTCCCATTGGACGGCCATTCGTGGGCGTTCGCTCCGGGCCGGTGTTTATCGGTCGTCCTCCCTTCTTCCATCGCCGCCGCGTAGTCGTCGGCGGCACGGTCGTGGTCGGTGCGCCGTTCTTTTATCCCTATCCCTACTATCCTCCGGTGTACGCGGCCCCGCCGGTCTATACCGAACCGCCGGCCTATATCGAGCAGGGCGGTGGCGTGTATTACTACTGCCCGGATTACAACGACTACTACCCCAACGTCTCCAGCTGTCCCTCGCAGTGGGTGCCGGTCTCCGCGGCTGCCAGCGAAACCCCGCGCTGAAGTCCTCCACGACTAGTCTGCAGTCAGCACGACCTTTCCCTGAACCTTGCGGTTCATCATGTCGTTGAGCGCATCGGCGGCGCGCTCGAGCGGGTAGCTTGCGCTCACCAGCGGCTTGATCTTCTTGGCGCGCAGCCACGCTGTCAGCTCCCTCAGGTTCGCCGCGTTGAGATCGCGCTCCCGCCTGGTGAACTCACCCCAGAAAACGCCCACGATAGCGCAGCCCTTGAGCAGCGCCAGGTTGAGCGGGATCTTTGGGATTTCGCCCGAGGCGAAGCCGACCACGAGGTAGCGTCCCTTCCAGGCCATCGCACGAACGGCAGGCTCGGAATACTTTCCGCCGACCGGATCCAGAACGATGTCGACGGCGCTGCCCAGATTCTTGAGGGCTTCGCGCAGGTCCTCGCGCTCGTAGTTGATCGTGACTTCAGCGCCGAAACGCTTGCAGGTCTCGAGCTTCTCGTCGGAGGAGGCGCAGGCGATCACGCGCGCACCGAAGAGCTTGCCGAGTTCCACCGCGGCAAGGCCGACGCCGCCCGCCGCGCCGAGCACGAGCAGCGCCTCGCCCGACTTGATTCCCGCGCGGTCCTTGAGCGCGTGGTAGGCCGTCGCGTAGACGAGGCCGAACGAGGCGGCGACCGTGAAATCGAGGCCGGCCGGAACCGGCGTGGCGAGCGTCTCGTCGACCACGGCCTCCTCCGCATAGCCGCCCCAGCGGATGTGCGCCATCACCCGGTCCCCGGGCATGAAACCGTGCACGCCTTCGCCGACCTGCCTGACCACGCCGGCGATCTCGCTCCCCGGAGAGAAGGGCAGCTCGGGCTTGAACTGGTACTTGTTCTGGATGAGGAGGACGTCGGGAAAATTCACCCCGCTTGCCTTTACTGAAACCAAAAGCTGTCCTTTGCCCGGTTTCGGCGAAGGCAGGTCCTCGACCACGAGCGTATCGGGCGGGCCCCAACTCTTGCACAGCACCGCTTTCATGCGCGTCCCTTCGCGTTCATGCCGGCATCATAGCTGCCTTGTTGCCTCGGTCACAATTGTCGGGCTACCATGCAATGGAAGGAGGGTGCCATGACCGACAACGTGACTCCGCGCCAGCCCGAATACGTGGGATTCTGGAAGCGTCTGCTTGCCTTCTTCATCGACTCCCTGATCCTGACCGTGATCATCGCCCTTATTCTCATCGCGATATTTGGAAGAAACTACGTTCAGCTCTCGACGCAGGGGAAGACCCTGTGGGCTGATATTCTCTTTCAGGTCGTCCTGCCGGCCATAGCCGCGATCCTGTTCTGGCGCTACCGCGGCGCGACGCCGGGAAAGATGCTCATTTCCGCGAGAATCGTTGACGCCAACACGTACGGGCCGCCGTCCACGGGAAAGCTGATCGGTCGCTATTTCGCCTACATCGTTTCGATCGTCCCGATATTCCTGGGCTTCCTCTGGATCGCCTTCGACAAGCGCAAGCAGGGCTGGCACGACAAGCTCGCCGGAACCGTGGTTGTCTACGACGAGGAGAACGGCTGAGACCCGCGCTCGCTCGGAACGCACACAAGAAAAGGGGGAGACATGAGCTGGGGATTCTGGATTTTCATCGGCGTCATCGCCGCGATCGTCATCTGGCTGATCTCGATCTACAATGGACTGGTAGCGCAGCGCAACCGCTTCAAAAACGCCTTTGCGCAGATCGACGTCCAGCTGAAGCGCCGCTACGACCTGATCCCGAACCTGGTGGAGACGGCCAAGGGCTATATCAAGCACGAGCGCGAGACGCTCGAAGCGGTGATCGCGGCGAGGAACGGTGCGCAGAGCGCCAATCAGCGCGCCGCCGCCAATCCGGCCGACGCCGAGGCGATGAAGCACCTGGCGGCGGCGGAGGCGGGCCTGTCCGGAGCGCTGGGCCGGTTCTTCGCGCTTTCCGAGGCCTACCCCGACCTCAAGGCCAACCAGACGATGATGCAGCTCTCCGAGGAGCTCACCAGCACCGAGAACAAGATTTCGTTCGCCCGCCAGGCCTATAACGACGCGGTCATGAGCTACAACACCGCGATCGAGAGCTTCCCGGACAATTTCGTCGCCGGCTTCGGCGGTTTCAAGGAGGCGACCCTGCTCGAATCCACAGAGTCTCCCGAGGAGCGCAAGCCCGTCAAGGTGTCGTTCACCTAGTGCCGCGGCCGCGCCGGCGGCGCAATGGATTTCTTCGAGCAACAGCACCGGGCCCGGCGCCGCACGTGGTTGATGCTCCTGCTGTTCGTGCTTGCCGTCGCCGCCATCGTCGCGGTACTCAATCTCGTCGGGGTCGGCATCTACATCTGGATTTTCGATCCGCCGATCCTCTACGAGAGGAATCTGCTCCAGGCGGTTCCCCGCCACGTCTACGGCTGGTCCACCGCGGTCATCCTCGGCGTGATCGCCTGGGGGACCGGACGACGACTCTACCAGCTCTCCGGCGGCGGCGTCGCGGTCGCGGACATGATCGGCGCGCGCCACGTGAAGCGCGACACCGGCGATCCGGCGGAGCGCCGCCTGCTCAACGTCGTCGAGGAGATGGCGCTCGCGTCAGGCATCACCGTGCCGCTCGTGTTCGTGATGGATGACCAGCACGCGATCAACGCCTTCGCCGCCGGCTACTCTCCCAACGAGGCGACGGTCATCGTGACGCGGGGGGCGTTGGAACAGCTCAACCGGGACGAGGTGCAGGGCGTCGTGGCGCACGAGTTCAGTCACATTCTGAACGGTGACATGCGTCTCAATATTCACCTCGTCGGGGTGATCGCGGGCATCGTGCTGTTCGGCTCGCTTGGCGCCGCCATGATGACCGGCGGCCGGAGCGAAGACGGCAGCGAGAACGCCAGGGCGAGGCTCGATATCCGCGTGTTCTTCATCGGACTCGCGCTGTGGATCATCGGCTCGATCGGCGTGTTCGCCGGCCGATTGATAAAGGCGGTGATCGCCCGCCAGCGCGAGTTCCTCGCCGATGCGTCCGCGGTGCAGTTCACCCGCAATCCGGACGGCATCGGGGGAGCGTTGTTCAAGATCGCCCGGCGCGGCAGCACCATCGCGCAGCGCCACGCCGAGGAGCTTTCCCATATGTGCATAGGCGCCCCCGTCAACGACTATTTCGAGTTTGCCTTGTTTCACGATCATCCCCCGCTCGATGAGCGCATCGAGCGACTGCTAGGCCCCGGCGCCAAGCGGCTGCTGGGCGAACGCATGGAGCGCGCCGAGACCGCGGCCCTGTCGGCGCAGGCAAGCCCGGTCGTGAGCGAGTTCGTGAGTCCGCTCTATGCGGTTCGCCCCACGGGGCCGGCGTCATTGGTCGAAAGCATCGGCAATCCGTCCTCCGCCCACCTCGATCATGCGCGCGCAACGCTCGACGCCATTCCTGCGGAGATCCGCGCCGCAGTCGGGCGCGACGAAGGCGCGCAAGCGGCGCTGTTCGCGCTCCTCTTGGGTGAGGGCGAGCTGCGCGAGGCGCAGCTCGCCATGATCGGGGAGGGCTCCGGCGCTGAGGTCGCCGCGCAAGGCGCGCGCTTTGCCGACGCGCTGAAGCCGCTCGGCGCGCGCGCGCGATTGCCCGTGCTCGCACTCGTGACCCCCACCCTGAAGCGGCTGCCCGGACCCGAGCGCGACGCTCTGCTCGAGAGGATCAAAGCCGTGATCGAAGCCGACCGCAAGATCACGCTCGGCGAATTCGTGCTGCTCACGCTGTGCAGGACCCAGATCCAGAAAGAGCCCAGGCGCCCGCCGGCCGTGAAGTACCGCAGCGTCGACGCGGTGGCAACCGAGGCAGCCGTCGTGCTCTCGCTGCTCGCGCACTCCGGCAAGGGCGGGATGGCCGCGTTCGACAAAGGGATGGCCGCTCTCGGCGTACCGGGAGGGGTGCTGCGCTCGCCTCCCGAGCTGAACATCGCGGCGGTGGAGAGCGCCCTCAACGAGCTGAACCTGCTCGCGCCGCTGAAAAAGCCTCTGTTCATCAAGGCCTGCGTCGCCACGGTGATGGCCGATGATAGACTCACGCTTGCGGAAGGGGAGTTGCTGCGCGCGATCTGCGCGGCGCTCGACTCGCCTCTGCCGCCGATTCTGGAAACTACGGAGAGCGTCGCGTGATCGAACCACTGAGTGGAAAAGTCGCGTGGGTCACGGGCGGCGGCAGCGGCATCGGGCAGGCGTGCGCGGTCGAGCTCGCAAGAGGCGGCGCGACGGTGGTTGTGTCGGGGAGGCGGGCCGATGCGCTCTCCGAAACCGCGGCGCTGATCAAGCAAGCCGGCGGCAAAGGCGAAGCCGAGGCGGTCGATACCAGCGACAAGCGGGCGGTCGAACGCTCCGCGGCCGCGATCGTCGGTCGCCACGGTCGTATCGATGCCCTCGTCAATTGCGCCGGCACCAACGTCCCGAAGCGCTTCTTCAAGGACCTCGACGCCGTGGAATGGGACCGCGTGGTCGGCGTCAATCTGAACGGCGCGCTTTACTGCACGCTCGCCGTGCTGCCTTCGATGCGCAAGCGGCGCGACGGCCTCGTGATCCATATCGCGTCATGGTTCGCCCGCTATCAGAGCTATCTCGGCGGCGCGGCCTACAACGCGAGCAAGCAGGCGCTCATCGCGCTGGTCCACCAGATCAACATCGAGGAAGGCATGCACGGAATCCGCGGCTGCGCGATCCATCCGGGCGAGACGGTGACGCCGCTCCAAAAAGCGCGGCCGAAGCCGCCTTCGCCCGAAGACCAGGCGAAGATGCTCAAGATGGAAGACGTGGGGCGCGTCGTGCGTTTCGTCGCCGAATCGCCGGCGCACGTCTGCGTGAACGAGATCGTGGTCAGCCCGACCTGGAACCGGCTGATACTCGGCGGCGGTGAGATGCTGCTCGCGCCGAAGATCGAGTGAAGGCCGGCGCGCTAGCCGCTTTTCCTGTCCTTGTCGGTGAGCAGCTTGAAAGTCCCGATCGCCTTGGCGAGCAGCGCGCCCTTGTCGTCGCGCGCTTCGGCTTCGCAGAAGGCGGTGGATTTGCCGCCGTGCAGGACCTTGCCTTCGGCCGTCACCTTGTCGCCGAAGCTGCCCTTCATGAAGCCGACGCTCAAGTCGACCGTCAGCACGCCGCCGACCACTCCGTAGTGCCCGCGCACCGCCCAGCTCATGACGAGGTCGAGCATGGTCATGATCACCCCGCCGTGAGTCGCGCCCCAGCTGTTCAGGAGCTCCGGGCGCTTCCTGAGCGAAACCACTGCGTGCTCCTTCGTCATCTCGACGAGCTGGATTCCGAGGTGCTCGGTGAACGGGATCTTTATGCCGCAGGAGCTCGGCGTCATCGCGGCTCCTTCAGGCGACACTCGCACCTCCATCGACTGCGATGATTTGTCCCGAGATGTGGCGCGAGGCATCCGAGGCAAGCAGCACCACGAGCCCCTTCAGGTCCTCTGCGTCGCCGAGCCGGCGCAGGGGCGTGCGCGCGACGATCTTCTCGCCGAGCCTCTCGAGCGACGCCTGGGTCATCTTCGAAGGAAAGAATCCCGGCGCGATGGCGTTCACCGTGATGCCGTGCTCGCCCCATTCGGCTGCCAGCGCGCGCGTGAAATTCACGAGCCCCCCCTTCGTCGTGTTGTAGCCCAGCGTCTCCAGCATGTCCACGGGATTGCCGCGCAGTCCCGCGATCGATGCGACGTTGATGATTCTGCCATAGCGGTTCGGGATCATCGAGCGTTTTCCCACCGCCTGGGTCACGAGAAACGTTCCCGTCAAGTTGAGGTTCAAGAGCTTCTGCCAGGCTTCCAGCGGATGGTCTTCGGCGGGCGCGCCCCAGGTGGCGCCCGCGTTGTTGACGAGGACGTCCACTTTCCCGTGGCGCTCGAGCAGCTTCGACACCATCGGTTCGATGGCTTCCGGCCGGGAAATGTCGCAGACGAGCGTCAGGGCGTCGATGCGCTGCCTCGCGAGGACTTCGCGCGCCTGCTCCAACTCGTCCGGTTTCCTCGCGGTGATCGCGAGCTTCGCGCCCATTTCGCCCAGCGCCTCGGCGATCTGCAGCCCGAGGCCGCGGGAGCCGCCGGTGACGAGCGCGACCTTTCCGGTGAGATCGAGGAGTTTCTTGACGCTCATGGCCGTGGTGTCAGCTTACGCTCCTTCCCGATTGTAGATTGACACGGGTTTGCGCGCAGGGTAATTTTCCCCGGCCCCCTCGGCTGCCCTGGAGACAAACCATGCGCGCTCAAATGATGGACATGCCGCTGCTCGTCTCGTCGATCATCGCGCATGCCGACCGCAGCCACGGCGACACGGAAATCGTGTCGCGCACCGTCGAGGGTCCGATCCACCGATATACGTATACCGAGGCGCACCGGCGCTCGAAGCGGCTCGCCCAGGCGCTCGCGCGCCTGCGTGTGAAGCAGGGCGAGCGCGTCGGCACTCTCGCCTGGAACGGGTTCCGCCACTTCGAGCTCTACTACGGCGTCGCCGGAATGGGCGCCGTGGTGCACACGGTCAATCCGCGGCTTTTTCCGGAGCAGCTGGTTTTCATCGTCAACGATGCGGAAGACCGTTACGTCTTTTTCGACCTCAGCTTCGCGCCGCTCGTCGAAAAGCTCGCCCCGGCGTGCAAGGGCGTCAAGGGCTGGGTGGCGATGACAGACCGCGCCCACATGCCTCAGGTCAATTTGCCGAACCTGCTGTGCTACGAGGAGCTGATCGCGCGCGAGGACGGCGATTACGAGTGGCCGCAGTTCGACGAATGGACCGCCGCGGGCCTGTGCTACACCTCGGGCACGACCGGCAATCCGAAGGGCGTGCTCTACGCCAACCGTTCCACCATCCTGCACGCCTATGCGGCGTCGCTCCCGGACGTGATGAATTGCTCGGCGCGCACGGTGGTTCTTCCGGTCGTTCCCATGTTCCACGTCAACGCCTGGGGCATTCCGTATCTCGCGCCGCTGAACGGCGCGAAGCTGGTTTTCCCCGGAGCGGGTCTCGACGGCAAGAGCCTGTACGAGCTCTTCGAAGGAGAGAAAGTGACCGCGAGCGCCGGCGTGCCCACCGTGTGGCTCGCGCTGCTCGCCTACATGAAGCAGAACAATCTCAAATTCAGCACGCTCAAGAACGTCACCGTCGGCGGGTCGGCCTGCCCTCCGGCGATGATCGATGCCTTCCGCGACGACCATGGCGTGCAATGCCAGCACGCCTGGGGAATGACCGAGATGAGCCCGCTCGGCAGCTTCTGCACGCTGAAGGCCAAGCACGCGGCGCTGCCCCGCGACAGGAAGCGCGAGGTGGAATGCAAGCAGGGGCGCACGATCTACGGCGTCGAGATGAAAATCGTCGACGGGGAGGGCAGAGAGCTGCCGCGCGACGGCAAGGCCTTCGGCGACCTCCTCGTGCGCGGGCCCTGGATACTCAAGGAATACTTCAAGGGCGCGGGCGGCGACCCGCTGCGCGACGGCTGGTTTCCCACGGGCGATGTCGCCACGATCGACCCCGACGGCTACATGCAGATCACCGACCGCTCGAAGGACGTGATCAAGTCGGGGGGCGAATGGATCAGCTCGATCGACCTGGAGAACATCGCCGTGGCGCATCCGGCGATCGCGGAAGCCGCGGTGATCGGCGTGCGCCATTCGAAATGGGACGAGCGGCCGCTCGTGATCGCGGTGAAGAAGCCCGGCGCGAGCGTCACGCGCGAGGACCTGCTCAAATTCTACGAAGGCAAGGTCGCGAAGTGGTGGAGGCCCGACGACGTCACCTTCGTCGAGCAACTGCCGCACACCGCCACGGGGAAGCTCCTCAAGACCAAGCTGCGGCAGGAGTTCAGGGACTACAAGCTGCCGACGGCGTGAGTTTGCAGACTGGATACGCTTGACTTGCTGCGTCTGACGACCGCATGATTTGTCGTAACGCCGGCTGCGAAGAGCCCGAGGAAACGCACGGGGGCATCGGCAACGGGCAGGTTGAATTTCCTATAGGTCAAATATCAGGGGGAACTATGTCTCGTCTAGTGGTAAGTTCATGTGCTTTGTTGCTTGCTGCCTGCGCCACTGTCTCGCCGATGGCACCCGATTCGGCGAGGGACATGAAGACCGGAAAAGTCGTGGTTGCATTTTTCGACGGCGTAGAACAAATAAATTACCGCGAAGACGTGTATCTCGTGTTGGGTGTTGCGCAGGTCGCTTCCAATTCGGTCTACGGCGGATTCTGGGACAGCAGCAAAGAAATTTCAGCGATGCATACATCGGAGTTCGCCAAGCTCGGCGTTCGAGCGACATCGCTTTACGATATCGTAACGGAATCCGAACGAGCCGAGCTGGCTACGATACAGAAGGAAATGTTTTCTTTGTATTCGGGCCCGACAAAAGTTCAGGACGAGTCGTTGCTAAAATCGCGTTTTCGGGATTTGTTGTTGGGAAAGGGCAACGACTACCTGGTGTGGGCGACCTGGTCAGGGTACCTATTTCATATACACACCTTGGGATTGCCGCCGCATGAAGCGTTCACGACAACATACTGGGTCTTTGATTTGAAGGGAAATCGAATCGTTTGGACCGGTTCCATCGGGTCGAGAGAAAGGGTCGAGATGCGGGAGGGGCTCAGCGGCAAGGATTTTCTTGAGAAGGATAATCTGGCGGGCCTGAAATCCCGGGTGGCGAACATGATCAAGGAAAGATACAAAGCTCGAACGGGCAGAGGGATATATTCGAATAGCGTCGGCCAGATAATGGGATTGGAAGTCAAGAACGAGTGAGTGAAAGGCTTGTCGAATAGCGATAAAACGGCGAAACTCGGAGGAAAAATGAAACTACAGGCAATGGTTTCGGTTGTCATCGCCCCTTTTTTCTTGATCCTTGTTTCATGCGGCGGGCCCGGCATCGGATTAAAAACGGATTTTCAGCAGGCGAACTTTGAGGTCAAGAAATCGACAAAGCATGATGTCGTTCGTTATCTGGGACTTCCGCAAAAGATAATGAAGGATCCGGACGGACGAGAACACTATATCTACGAAGGCTCCACAAGATTGGTCAGCGCGTGCATCGGGTGCGGGAGTACCAACATGGGAGTTGGCTTGATTCCTTCATACATCAACGAGACCGGAGTAAGAAACGGTGCGGAATACGTCTTCGATGAAAATGGCCTGTTGATCGCAAAATTCGAGCCTCAAAAATGAGGTGCTCAGGCGCGGGCGGACCGCTCAAAGCGCAGAATTTACCCCGATTTGCCGGTCCGGATTCGCTGACCCCATAGCGCCATGCGGTCATAGAAATGCCTATCCCGTTCCGCAAGCCCCGCCGCGATTTTCTCAAGGTCTCCACGGCGCTCGGCGGCGGCCTCGCGCTTCAGTTGATGGTTCCCGCGCGGGCGGTTGCCGCCGCGGCAATTGCCAAAGGCTCCGAACTCACGGCGTGGCTCGTCGTCAATCCCGACAACAGCGTCCTGATCCGCGTGGCGCGCTCGGAGATGGGGCAGGGCAGCTCCACCGGACTTCCCATGCTGGTCGCGGAGGAGCTGGAGTGCGACTGGAGGAAGGTGCGCACGGAATTCGTCTCGACCAACGAACAGGTGCGCCGCAACCGGGTGTGGGGCTCGATGGCCACCGGCGGCAGCCAGTCGATCCGCAGCTCGCAGGAGTACCTGCGCCAGGCGGGCGCTGCGGCGCGCGAGATGCTCATTGCCGCCGCGGCGCAGAGATGGAAGGTTCCAGGGTCCGAATGCGACGCGGAGAACGGCGTGATCACGCATATGCCATCGCGGAGGAAACTGCGCTTCGGCCAGGTGGCTCAAGCGGCCTCCAAGCTCGAGCCGCCGAAGGACGCGAAGCTGAAGGATCCCAAGGAATGGACTCTCATCGGCAAGCCGGCCCGCCGCCTCGACATCCCCGACAAGGTCAGGGGCAAGCCCCTCTTCGGCATCGACGTGCAGCTGCCCGGAATGGCGTACGCCGCGATCGCGCAGTGCCCGGTGTTTCGCGGCAGGCTCGTGACCGTCGCGGACGAAAGAATCAAGGGTATGCGGGGTTTGATCAAGGTCGTGCAGCTCGAAGACGCCGTCGCCGTGGTCGCCGACAACTGGTGGCGCGCGAACCGCATGCTCAAGCTCCTGGCGATCGAATGGGACGTGGGCCCGAACGGCGGGGCGTCGACTGCGAGCATCCGCGAGTTCGTGCGCTTCGGCCTGGAGGATTCCAGTGTCCCGGTCGCGCGCAACGACGGCAACGTCGAGGCGGCTTTCTCCTCCGCGGCCAAGGTGATCGAGTCGGAGTACTACGCGCCTTTTCTCAACCATGCTCCGATGGAACCCATGAACTGCACCGCGCTCGTGAAGGGCGACCGCGTCG